>Ga0256845_1000074_pt1 | contig 82830 bp, 73 predicted proteins | sample RiftiametaG_FD_189101 | JGI IMG/M metagenome (GOLD analysis project Ga0256845, IMG submission 189101) | Tube worm associated microbial communities from hydrothermal vent at the East Pacific Rise, Pacific Ocean - Riftia | ecosystem: Host-associated > Annelida > Integument > Unclassified ...
GCCAAGGGCTCTGCGGCCAAGGGCTCTGCGGCCAAGGGCTCGGCAGCCAAGGGCTCTGCGGCCATGGGTTCGCCGGCGGTGGCCTCGGCCGCGATCGCCTCGGCTGCGATCGCCTCGGCCGCGATCGCCTCGGCCGCAACCTTGTTCGCGGCCGCCGTGCTCCCCTTGCCACGCATGGCTGCGCGTGCACCTTGGGCCGCAGATCGAGCACTTTCCCTGGCTTTGTCCGCCAGCGCTTCGACAATCGATGCATCACGTGGGTCGCGGGCAATGACGACACGATCCAACGCGCTGTGGACCGCCGCACTCCGGGCTACCGCCGTTGTCAACAGTCGTCGAGCCTCGGCATCCTGCACCGCGACGGCTCGTTGGTACAGTTGAGCAAGTTCGTCCATTTCTCCGGCCCTCTTGGTTTTCGCCATGGCGCGAAGCCTAGCAGCCGAATGTCCATACGATCAACCAAAAACAGTTTTTGAGCCGATCCCGAAGGAGCCCTGCGACCGCCTGGGAGAGATCACACGGCTCTTCTTCTCACCGACCCATCCTAGAGACACAGTCCCAATTTCTCGCTGCCTGCTGGGGCACTCCCGCCCTCAAAAAAGGCTGTGCATTGAGTCCCGTCGGCTTCGCATACTCCAAGATCGAGATCACAAAATGCAGCACAGCAACTCGTGCCTTCACAACTAGGGAGGTTGCCGTCCCCCGTACAATACAAACCAGGTGCACAGTCGTTGATATAACCGCACTCTTCACCCAGGCCTAAGTTGTCCCCCGTGACGGCACAGCGAAACGAGCGCTCCGTCCAATAGCAAGCGGTGCCCTCAGGACAATCTTGATCGAGGGGTTGGCAATTGTGAAGGCAGACATTGGGACAGTTGTCCGCACAGAACTGGCACGTCTCTCCTTCGTCACAAAGCGGATCGGACGGCGTCCCTCCACAAAAATCCATACAGGTTCCGACCAAGACTCCATCGACGTCATGCGTGTTTAAACACAACGAATCTTTGTCACAGTTGTCGCGCGCGGATGAAGAACCCTCGCTTGTGCATGGTTCTCCCGAAACCGCGTCTCCTGTTACGGCGACACATTGAGTCAATGTGCCGCCGCTGCCGGCTTCTTCATAGAACGCACATTTCTCACCTTCTTCACAATCTTGGGCCCACGGGTCGCACGTCGACCCGAGAGCGCCGTCGCCATCGCCGTCGCCGTCGCCGTCGCCATCGCCGTCGCCGTCGCCGTCGCCATCGCCGTCGCCGTCGCCGTCGCCGTCGCCATCGCCGTCGCCGTCGCCGTCGCCTCCGGGTGTGTTGCCTGTATTTTCCGCCGTTTCGGTCTGACTTTCGGTTCCCGATGAAGTCGAGATGTCCCCCTCATTCCCGAGGCAGCCGAGGCATGAAATTCCGGCAAACAGGCCGAATCCAAGAAGTACGAGAGAGGAGCGTTCATTCGGGGACGCCCGGCCATTCACGCTTCGAAGGCCCACGTGGGCGTCTTGCCCGGTCGGAGACAAGTCGGGGCCATCGCTGTCTTGGAATCCCTGTTCTGTCATGGCCGCCGCGCTACACCCGTCCTTGTTTGATTCAAAATCGATCGTCATGTTGGCTCTTCTGCTCGTAGATCTAGATATCCAAGGGCCGCGTCATGTGCCACCTTTTTTTCTTACAATTGCAACATTTAGAACAAACGAATATTTCGCTGTTCCGCAAAACTATCGATTTGTGAATATACGTATTATTTTCGGGACGTCGCGGTGTCGCGTTCAGGGGGCATCGCATCTAAATCCCGAGTAATTCCGATCACGTAGCTCGCCGTTTGCCACGCGCTGCCGTCCGCGATCTTGTGTGCTTGATGGCACGGCGCAAGGCGAAGGCGACAATCGGCGAACCACAGTCGCCAGAATCGCTAATCTCACTCCTTGAAGACCTCGAGGACCCGCGGGTCGAACGAACGAAGGCCTACCCTTTGGCCGAGATTCTCTTCCTCGTGCTCGCGGCCACGATCAGTGGTGTCAACCACATCAAGGTGATGTAAAAATTCGGCAATGCGAAGATCGAATGGTTTCGCCGCATCATGCCCTACGAGAAGGGGATCCCGAGCCACCACACGATTGGGCGAGTGCTGGGCCTTCTCGACCCCGACGCGCTCGAGGAGATGTTTCTTCGGTGGATGGAGACCGTGGCCAAGTCCGTCGAGGGCGTCGTGGCGATCGCCGAACGGCGAGAAGCGTTCACGGGTCCACAGGGTCAGCGCCTTTTCTGAGGCGAACTCGCTGGTCCTGGGCCAGCTCAAAGTCGAAGCGAAGTCCAACGAGATAACGGCGATTCCGGTGCTGCGGGAACGTCTGTACCTCAAGGGAGCCATCGTGACCCTCGACGCGGCCGGCTGTCAGAAGGTCATTGCCAATAAAGTCGTCGAGCGCGGCGGGAACTTCGTCCTCGCCATGAAGAACAACCAGCCCACCTTGTTCGGGGACATCGACACCGAGGGCAAGGGCGAGTTCTTGTCACAGACCGAGACGTGGGCCGTCGCACACGGCCGGGGGGAGTATCGACGCTGCGAAGTGCTGTCTGCAACGGATCTTGTGACCCACGACGAAAAATGTCTCATGCGCGCACCTTCATCCGCGTGACTACCGAACGGCGTGGCGCGAAGGAAGATCCGGAGACGCACAAGCGGCTCTACATCAGCGACATCGAGAACCTCGATGTTGATGATGCACTCGCCATCACGCGAAAGCACGGGTCGGTGGAGAACCGGCTTCACCGGCTTCACCGGGTTCTCGATATCGGATTCAGAGAAGACGAATGTCGGGTCTATGTAGCGAACGCTGCCGAAAACCTCGCGGTAATTAGGCACCTCGCGCTCAACCTCCTACGATCCGTCGAAGGCATGAGCGGAGGCATCGCCTCGAAGCGGAAAGAGGCCGCATGGACCGATAGCGTGGGCGAGAGGGTGCTTTGCGCTTCTCCTAGATAAGATGCTATCCCTCTGTGCACGCGCTCAGTCGTGAGATGGCATGATCGGGCTACCGGATTTGGTGCCGCAATCGAGCGAAGATTATGATCTTCCAGGGTGAAGCTCAACGCCAGCCCCATGAACTTCGATCGCATGTTGGATTCCATCTTTGAGATTTTTATCTCGCAGATTTGGACAATATTTTTGGGTTTCGCTGGAGGTTGCTTGCGTACCCGTTATCCTCGAGGTGCGAGGGCCGTAGCGTAACTTTCGGATTAGCCGAGGCCCACAAGAAAGGCCCAGCGTGCCGTCAACCAATCGCGAAGGTACTCGACTTCCTGCTCGTGAGAGAGAAAATCTGTGCGCCAGTTCCACGGTTCATATTGGAAATAGGCCTCGCCCCACTTGCTCTGGTCTCGGAGCGCACTTTGTAGATTTTGGGCGTACCAGAGGTCGATCAGGCTGAGGATGTCTTCAAGCCGATATTGGTTTTCTAGGGTCAAGAGATAGCGGGCCCGTAGCTGCGGTCCAATCGTGGGCTCCTCCAGCATGCGGGCAAAAAGGTTGTTGAGCTCGGTGGCATCTTCAGGAGGTGCATCGGAGCGGACTCGAAGCGTCAGCCAATCTTGGCCAAAACTGTGATTGAAGTCCCAGGGGATGAGGCGCCAGGGGCCGCCGTTGGGATCGTGGTAGTGGTAGCTGTTTTTTCCGAGGGAATCCTCGGCGGAAATGGCCGTGGCAAAGATCCACCAGTTTTCGTAGTCGCGTAGATTGATGCGTGTGTTGATTTGTGTGGCAAAGGTTTGCGAGTTTGAATTGGCCACAAAATCGATGAACTCGTCAAGGTCGTCAAAGTCGCCCTCTTCACCCTCGACAGGGAATCCTTCTGATTTTGACAGACCGTCGTGAAGCGTCGCTTTTGGATCTTCATCGTATTGCGTGAGGCGAAAATTCGCGTCGTGGGTACGAGCTTTGAAGAGATTTCCATCTTGCCAAAGACCATGGTCCTCCATGAGGTAGCCATCGATATGATCTCCGACCATGTAGAGCCCATGGTATTGACCTTCGAGAAACACCACAGCGTTGTAGGCTTGAACCTGAATATGGTTGGGATCGAGACGGTTCCACAATGAAAAAGCCAGCCGCTGCCGTATGTAGGTGTTGTCGTCGAAGGTGGTGGTCAACACAATTTTTCGTTTTTCGACAAATCCACCCGCAGCATCTTCATCGTTGAACTTGTCTTCCTTGGTGAACTTGAGGGTGTAGCTGTTTTTTGGATATTCGAGGGAGGACGCCCCTCTTCGTTTCGCTTCGGCCGTGTAGATGTGACCACCATAGATGATCTTCGCGGGGGTATAGAACTCGCGGGTCAGGGCAGGCGTCGGTTGCAGATGCAGCACAGGGAGGCCGTACTCCTCTGTATAGGTTGTGGCGTCGAGGATCGGGACATTTTGTGGATGGTCAAAATTGTCCGCAACGCCGATTTTGACACTGCCGACCTCATTCAGGCGATCGACATGAATCTCGATCTCGTAGACGGCGGCTTGCGAGAGATCGGGCGTCCAATGAAGCGTGCCCGTTGCAGCATTGTAGACGGCGCCATCGGGAAGCGCGGAAAATGTGAAGTCTGAGCCGGGGAGCTGGAGCCCCGAGAAGCAAGACACCTGCGCTTGAATGCTCTCTCCCTCGACAAGCCAATGGGGACCGCCAGCCGCGGGACCGCAAAGCTGTACTTCTTCTGCAGGGAGGTCACGTGGAGAATGACTGTCGGTGTCTCCGTCGCTGCCGTCGGTTCTTCGACTCTCCGAGGACACCAGGTGCGAATCTTCGTGATTGCCGCTTTGGGTGCATCCAGACAGCAAGATGGCGACGCACGGAAGCGGCATCAGGAGAGATGAATTCCACACAAATACACCCTACCAGCCGGTTGTGTACCATTGGAGAGTTCATTTCTTTGCAAGGTCGCAACCGCATGAAATTGAGTCCCAGATTTTCGACTCAACCGTCGGGGGAAAACAAGAGGAGGTGCGGCCATTGATTCCAGGCCGAACGACGCCATAGAAGATTTGGGTGAAACGCGTGACGACAAGACGGATCGTTGTGGAAATGGCGTCAGTGACGCCGGACGCAAAGGTGTCGGTGGTTTCTCCGGCGCGAGTGCGCCGTATTGGGTCGCGGTTGGCGACACTGGTGTCGGCTGTGCTGTTGGGGGGTATCGGCTGTGTCGTGAGCCCGGGGTTGGCGACGAAAGGAACGGTCGATGTACCGGGCGGAAGCTTTGTCATGGGCAGTACGCTCGATGAGCGGGCGGCCGCGCTCGAGCGGAGCTATGCGGGGCGAGGACGGGTCTTTGAAGGGGCGTCACTGTGGATTAAGCAGGAGCATGCGCAAAAAGTCGTGGAGGTTCCGCGCTTTCGCATGATGGAGCGGCCGGTCACTCAGATCGAATACCTCGCCTTTGTGCGCACGCGTGGGGCGCCCGAGCCCTACGTGGACGCGATCACCTGGTCGAGGGCAGGAACGGGTATCGAATACCAAGACGTTCAACACTTTTTGTGGAAAAAAGGTGAGCCCGAGGCCGAACGATGGCGTCATCCGGTGGTGCTTGTCAGCCAGATCGAGGCTCGGAGCTATTGTGCCTGGTGGGGCCGGGGCCGCGGCGGTGTTGGTGAACTCCCCGATGAGGCGCAGTGGGAGAAGGCGGCTCGTGGGGAAAAGGGACGAGACTATCCCTGGGGAGACCATTTCGATCCGGGCCTGCTTAACTCGGCGGAGTCCGGCCCGTGGGACACGGTTGCCGTCGGGCTCTATGACGGAGGCGAGAGCCCCTACGGATTCAAGGACATGGCGGGGAATGTCTTTGAGTGGACGGCCTCGGTTGAGGACGATGGTCTGGCGATTGTGAAGGGTGGATCTTGGAACACCTACGGGGGATTTGCACGGGCCGCGGCCCGCCATGCACGACCCCTTGGATTGCGGCACATCAGCATCGGCTTTCGCTGCGTGCTGACCTTAGCGAAGGAGAAGCCAACGGCGAGTTCTGGGAGTTCGCGGAATTCGTCGTCGGTGTAGCGGTCTGGCGCAGCCACACCACCAGCTCCATATGGGCCGTTTGCGGGAGGGTATCGTAGGCGCGCATGCCCTCGATCTCGAAGCCTGGAGCGAGGGCATCGAGATCACGACGCAGGCTCCCGGGGTTGCAGCTCATGATGTGGAGGCGCTGGGGTCCAATACGAAGCAGCTGAGAACAGACCGAGGCGCCAAGCCCTGTTCGGGGGGGATTCGCGATCATGAGTGCGGGGGCGCTGTGGCCTGCGGACTCGAGATTGGCCAGAAAATCCTCGGCGCGAAGCGGCGCGATACCGAGGGCGAGCGCGCTTTCGGGATGGGACTCGCACACGGAAACCTGTGTGAAACGTTCACGAAGTAGGGCGGTTGTGACGCCGGCGCCCGCGTAGAGATCGCAGGCGTGGGCTCCGTCGAGGGGGCTTCCGTCCATACGGCAGGTGAGATCGCGGTAGGCCATCTCGGCGACCGGAGGGTTTGGCTGCAAGAAGCCCAAGGGGCCGACTTCGACGGGTTGGTCGGCGAGTTTGAGATTGAGCTTGGGGGTGCCGCAGAGCATCGTTGCCGCGTTTCCGCGGAGAGAGTTTCCTGCCTGGCTTTGGATGCTCCAGGCGACGCCAGAGGGGGTTTTCAGGGCCTGTGCGAGTTCCTTGACCGTGGGGTTTTGAGCTTCGCCGGTGATCAGTGTAAGCAGAACACCTTCGCCGTCGGTCTTGAACCAGGCGTAGCGAAGGTCGCCGATCGCGGGCCCGATCGGAGTCCCGTCGGTCTCTGGGGGCGGTGCTGGCCGGTACGCGCGGAGTCCCATACGGTTGGCGACCTCGACCAATTCTTGGGTACATTCGCGGATACGCGGATGGTCGACTTGGCAGTCGGTCATGACGGCGACGCGGTGGCTGTCACGGCGATAGCTTCCGAGAAAGAGCGCACCCGGTTGACCGGCCACGACCCGTTTCGCAGAGTAGCGATAGCCGAGTGTCGCGTCCGACGACTCAAAGCGATCCACCTCGAATCCGTAGCGTTGGCGGAGCTGGTCCCGTTTGAGAGCGTGCTGCGCTGCTGGGCCCAGAGCCATGAGCGGACAGCCGCTGCATTCGCCCTCGGGGTGGCTCGAGTGATGGGTACATGGCACCGGCCTTCGGTCGGGGTGATCTTGGGTCCGCGTGAGGACCCTCGCGCGGGCCAGGGGGCGCTTTTTTGCGACGTCGAGAATACGTACGGTCGCGTTTTCACCCGGAAAAAGATCGGGCACAAAGACCTCGCGTCCCGCGACGGTGGCGATGCCGTCCCCCTGTGGGGAGAGCCCATGAACCTCGATCTCGATCGCGGATCCCTCAAGCAGGGCCTCGCGTTTTTGAGCTCGATTGCGACGAGGGGGCGTGTTCCTGCCGGGTTTTTGTTTGTTGTTTGAAGCGCTCATTGGGCAGGTACCATCGCGAGCGTCTTGAGCTCGTCAAAGTAGTGGGGGAAGGTCTTTCCGCAGCACATAGGGTCAAGGATGTGCACGTCACCGACCATAGCGAAGGCCATGGCCATGCGGTGGTCGTCGTAGGTGGAGATTTTGACCCCGGGGAGGGGCCCATCGATAGGAGCGTCGATGGTCATCCCATCGTCATGTTCTTGAACCGTCGCGCCGAGCTTTCGTAGCTCGGCAGCGCCCGCAGCAATTCGGTCGCTCTCGTGGTGACGGAGGACCTCGACGCCTCGAATCGACGTGCGGCCCTTGGCAAAGAGTGCGACCACGGCCGCGGTCAGTGTCATGTCGGGCATGGCGGTGAGGTCGAGTTCGGCTCCGGTGAGTCTGCCCGTGCCGATCAGCCGTGTTGAGTCGAGATCTTGTTGGGTCTTGGCCCCCATCGTTGCCAGGATCTCGTGGAAACGGGCATCGCCCTGGAGGCTCGCGGCCCCGAGTTGGGGGATGTGGACTTCACCGCCGTGAATGGCCGCGAGTCCCAAAAAATAGCTGGCGGAGGATGCATCGGGCTCCACCTTGACGTTGCGACCTTCGAGGGTGCTGGCTTCGATCTCGAGCACGTTGGGTGCCGTCCATCGGGCCCGTCCGCCAAAATGATCGATCTGGGCCAGGGTCATGTCTACATAGGGGCGGGCGGGTGTCCCTTGGCGAAGAACGATCCGGGTGGCCCCCTCGGCGCCCAGGGCTGCGAGCACCAGGGCAGAAACAAACTGAGACGACGCGGGTCGCGGCAATGTGATTTGGGTCCCGCGCAGGGGAGCTGAATGGATTCGTAGGGGCAAATGATCGCTTTTGCAGATGGGGTCGAGGCGTGCTCCCATCTGCCTCAGCCCATCGAGCAGTGCCGCCATGGGCCGCTCACGCATGCGTGCGCTGCCATCGATCTCGATCGTCGCGCCGCTGTGGCTGCCCGCGAGGACCCCTGTTAAAAACCGGGCGGCGGTACCGGCGGTGCCCACCTCAAGCTGTCCTTGGAATCCGGCACCGAGTTTTGAGCCGCAGCCGACAATCTCGGCGGTCGTGGGGTCGATTTCGGTGAGCACGACGCCTAGATCGCGTAGACATTTGCGCATGATCCGCGTGTCCTCGGAGTCGAGCAGGCCTTCCACTCGCGTTCGGCCGTGGGCCATGGCCGCCAGCAGCAGGGCTCGGTTCGTGAGGCTCTTCGATCCGGGGGGGCGAAGGGTCGCGGCGAGCGGGGGCGGCCGTCGGAGGCGCAGGGAGGCCGGATTCGTCACGCGGCGGACTCTAGCAGGACACCTCGCCCCGTGCTTGGCGGGGCTGCGCATGGTCGCAGCGGGCGATCTTTTCAAGAGGGGAGGATCGAGGCCAGATCCGGCGAAACAGGGTTCGGTGGGAAGGTGCTCAAGGGTCACGTCCGTCCGGCCGATAGCGAGGGTGTATATGGGTGCTGCACGTGGATTTCGCCGCGCCTCGGAGTCGGAGGCGCAAGCTCCGGATGCCCGATTTGGACCGTCCGGAGGAGAGGCCGACCCGGACGGGACGGTGTTGCAGGAGCCGCCCGCGGCCCGCGGTTCTCAACCGGCGGTGGGTGTGCGGGAACGCCGGCGAACAAATCGACGGCGACGCAGCCGGCCGGAGCTTCCTGCCGCTCCAGAGCAGAGGGCAGGGGAGCTGCTGGCAGGGACCTATCGAATCCGGCGACTCATAGCGACTGGGGGAATGGGGGCGGTCTACGAGGTGGACCATACCCGTTTGCAACAGCGCTTCGCGGTGAAATTTCTTGACCCGGAATTTGCTCGAAACGCCGAGGCCTACGCCCGGTTTCGCCAAGAGGCCGAAATTGCGGCATCCCTAAACCACGACAACATCGTGCAGGTGTTCGACTTCAACACCGATCAATACGGGAACCCGTTTATGGTCATGGAGTTGGTTGAAGGGGACACGCTCGCGGAGTTGTTCAGTGGTGCCCACGCGTTTACTCCAGAGCAGGTGATGGGTGTCTTTGAGCCGCTTTGCCGCGCCCTCGATGCCTGTCATGCCCACGGGATCGTTCATCGAGATCTGAAGCCCAGCAACATCGTTGTCTCGATCGAGGAGCACGGTGAGCACATCACCTACGCGATCAAGCTGCTGGATTTTGGCATCAGCAAGATAAAACACGAGGGGGAGCTGTCCATGACGCGCGACAATGTCGTCATGGGAACGCCGAACTACATGAGCCCCGAGCAAGCGCAGGGGAACAACCGAGCGGTCGACGCTCGGACCGATATCTTTGCGCTTGGCGCGATTCTCTATGAGATGTTGGCCGGCAAGCGGGCTTTTGAGGCGGATGGCTTGCCCCAGGTTCTTCATAGTATCGTCTACGATCAGCCCCCCGCGATCGGCCGTTCTCGACGGGTGCCTGCTCCGGTCGAGGAGGTCGTGCGTCGGTGTTTAGCGAAGCAACAGGATGCACGTTTCGAGAGCGCCAACGACATGCACTTGGCGCTTCGTGGGGCCTACAAAGTTCCAGAGCGTCCGTCGGAGTCTGGCGGGCTCTCGCTCTTTGCCAAGATCGCCATGAGCATCGTCTGGGTAGGAACCGTGGTCGGCGTGGGGGCGGGAGCCTACGTTGTCGGGGGGGCCAATCAGGTCCGAGAAAACATTGTTCGCCCCAACCCTCGCGTCGTAACACCGCCGACGGCCAAGAGCGCGCTTCAGGTCCAGAAGACTCCAGAGTATAGCGGAGGGCTCGCATCGGTGGAGGCACGGTTGTTGACGGTCGACGGTCAACTCTACCGTGCAGACCGTGCGGGGTTGACCCATTGGAGCTATCCAGGGGCTCCGACTCGGACGCAGGTGCTTCCGAGCGCAGCGCCTGTGACATCGATTTCGCTCTCAAGCGAAGGGACCGAAGTCCTCGTGGGCCAAGCGGACGGACGCGCGAGTCGTTGGGATCGCGACCTGCGCGATACGCTGTGGTCGCGTCGGGTTAGCAAGCACCCGATCTCGGCGATCGGCGGCGGGGGCGGATACCTTGTGCTCGGCTCGGAAAATTCGGTGCAGTTGATCAGCACGGCCACAGGAAAAGTTTTGCGCACGTTGCCTGGGTCTGGACCTCCCCGGATGATCCTAATGCGCAACCACGAGTCGAGCCATCAGGTCCTGGTCCTTCGTCGGGATTCATTGCAGATCATCGATGCGGACCGGCGTGTATCTTTGGCGAAGATTCACCTCGGGGGTGAGGCCATGCGCGCTGGATTCAACCAGGAGACGGTCGAACGGCCGGCCTCTTTGTGGATCGATTTCATTCAGGGCGATTGGACCGTTCGCCGTGAATATGAAGTTCAGCAAGGCACACGCAAGCAACGGCCGACGTTGCAGGCTGTTGGCCAGCATCGTCGCTAGGCATCATCCTCGACCAAGGTGGTCGGGCCGCCGCAGGCGTCGCAGCCCCAGCGAAAATTGTCGAGCAGTACAAACGAGTCGTAGAGCGCATCTCCCATATCGAAAATGGCGAAGACGATCGTGACTTCTTCGCCGCTCCGAACCGGGGCCGTGCTGGTGAGCCACGAACTCGCCCCGTGGCCGGTCATACAGGTGGATGCTAGCTCCGAGAGGTTGTGGTCGTCGTCTCTGTAGTCCAAAAAACTCGCGCTCACAGAGATTGGCCGACCCGCATTGTCGAAGGAGATGTTGCCCGTCCAATCTTCGGAATCGAGCCAACCGATAAACATATCGTTGAATGAGCTGCCTACATATTCCGGATATTCACTGGTGAAAAAGGCAAAGTCGAACTTGATCGACTTTGCGTGTTCTGGAACGAGTAGGGTTGCCCGCAGTTCAGAATAGTCTTGAGCACTTCCTCCTCTTCCGAATTGGCTTGAGATTGTGTTGGAGCAGTCTCCGAACCCGACCAAATCGGGGTCCTCGGTGCAATCGAGCCCCCCCGCGTCGTGGGTTTGAATCGGCGACGGCAACGTGGTCCCTTGGTCAAATTGCCCGCCCATCGTCGAGGTGAAGGCACAGTCCACGGCGGGGTTGGTAAATTCAGAGACCCGACCCGTTCCGAGCACGGCGAATCGAGAACCCTCGCGGGGAGACCACGGGCGTAGGGTCGTGAGCACTGCCTGGGAGTCTGGGTGTCCGTAGCTTGAGCCCTGAATCACGGGCCGATCTGCGCAGCCCAATCCCATGGCAAGAAGAATATCTTCGTTGTCGCCGTCGCAGGGGGTGACCTCGATCTCACAGGGTGGACAGTCTTCTTCCTCGTCGGTGTCTGTGCCCTCTCGGACGAGCACAAGGTCATCCTCGACGAAGATGACTGCAGCGGCGGGCAGTCCCACTTCATTCATGCATGCCGTCACGCTCAAAAGCGCGATCAGCGGCGTTCGCCGGCGCAGTCGTTCCAGGCGATCGCCTGGGATAGGAGATACTCGAAGGCAAAGAACGAGCCGCGACGAGGTGCGCATGACTGTCATGTACGGTCGGTGAAGCCACCGAGCCAGCCCCGGCTCGGTCCACCTTGGACGCTCTTACGTCCCCGATTTGGGACCCGGGAGATCTCGCTGGTTAGGCCACGTGTACATCGGTGTCGTATTCGTGTGTGACGACCATGGTTTCACTGTCGACCATGAAGACCTTCGCTTTACCGTGTTGGCCGTCGAAGTCGACAACCAGCCACACCTCGACGGCCCAGTTTTCTGACTTTGCGAGGCACGGGGGTGCCCACCCGATGACGAGTGCCGAGCCGAGCGCATCGTTTGCACGTTCGCGGTATGCACGCACATAGCTCTCGGTTTTCTTGATGACCTTCATCGCGCGCTGAGCGGTGGGCGCGTGGACATTTTTGCGCCAAGGGGCAAAGAAGCGAAACTCCTCGAAGTCTTTGTTCCCAGGTCGCACCACGCCGACGTAGCTCTCGTCCGCTTCGAGATCGGCGTAATCTGGAAGATCGAACTCCGGATAAATATTATCTCGCTGGATCGTCTCGGTGCGCGCTTGGATCTGCACGTCGAGATGACGAAGGCCTTCCGCCTCGTAGGCCATGTAGATACGCAGCAGGGCGAACTCACTCGGAAGTTGATGATCCCAGTCGAGCGCGGCACGTACACCCGCGTAGTGATGATCTCCGAAGGCTCGCAGCCGTGGGACGGCGGCGATGAGTGTGGAGAGATCGGCGTTTTCGCCCACGAGCGTCTGCTCGTGGATCCTGGGGTGCACGAGCGGCTGCCCTAGGGCTTCAGCGATGAGGGAATTGTGACCGTCGGTGGTCATGCTCTTGTCCCAGCCGAGCCTCTTCCAACCTGAAGCCTAGGCTCGGGCATCATGGACCCTATGAATCCGGGCGCCAAGGGGGCGTAAACGTTCTTCGATCGACTCGTAGCCACGGTCGAGATGGTAGACTCGACGGATCTCCGTCCGGCCATCGGCGACCAGTCCGGCGAGCACGAGGGAAGCGCTCGCCCGAAGGTCGGTCGCCATGACCGTTGTTCCGCTCAGAGGACGTCCGCCGCGAATGACCGCGGCGTTGCCGTTTACGACGATGTTGGCGCCCATGCGATTGAGTTCTGGCACGTGCATGAACCGGTTTTCGAAGATCGTCTCCGTGATCATGCTTTGGCCGGTTCCCATGGCAGCGAGCACCATGATCTGGGCCTGCATGTCGGTGGGAAATCCAGGGTGAGGGCGTGTGACCACGTCGATGGGTCCAATCTCTTGGGGCCCGATGACACGCAAGCCTCGGGCTTCGACCTCGCATTGGATCCCCGCTTCTTGCATCTTTGCAATCACGGAGTGCAGGTGGTCGATCGGGGCATCGAGAAGGAGGACGTTGCCCCGGGTAATCGCCGCGGCGACCATGAATGTTCCAGCCTCGATGCGGTCGGGGAGAATCGAATGATCGATGCCGTTCAGGGTATCGACGCCTTCGATCTCGATGACGGATGTTCCAGCTCCAGAAATTTGCGCGCCCATTTTGTTGAGCACGATCGCCAGCTCTTGAATTTCTGGCTCACGGGCGACGTTCTCGAGTCTCGACATTCCACGGGCAAGAACCGCCGCCATCATGACATTTTGGGTGCCGCCGACGGTGACGGTATCGAAGACAAACTCCGCTCCGACGAGACGTTTTGCGCGGGCTTCGACGTAGCCGTGCTTGAGCTCGATGTCGGCCCCCAGCGCGGCGAGGCCCTTGAGATGTTGGTCGATCGGACGGGCACCGATGGCACATCCACCTGGCAGCGAAACCCTCGCCCGGCCGTAGCGAGCCAGGAGTGGGCCCATGACGGTGATCGACGCCCGCATGGTTTTTACCAGCTCGTAAGGGGCCTCAAGGCTGCCCTTGGTGACGCCGCGTGGATCGATCGTGAGATCGCGTTCACCGGTCGTCGTACAGCCAAGTTCGGCCAGCAATCGGGTCATGGTCTTGACGTCCGTCAGCTGGGGCAGGTGACGAAGCGTTGTCGGGCCGTCGGCGAGCAGGGCCGCACACTGCGTTGGCAGTGCGGCATTTTTTGCTCCGAGCACCCGAATCTCGCCCTGGAGGGGAATGCCGCCGTGAATCTCAATGCTGTCCATTCAATCGCCTACGTCTTGTGGAAGTCGTGTATTCCGGGCGCCTGGCCGCTGCGACTTGGTTTGCCCCGACCTCACTAGATTCGAAACAAGGATCTCGGACGGGACAGGCATGGCAACGCGAATACACCCTCAGGGGCCGGCCCCGTGTACCGCAAGAGTGGCTTTTATGGCCATTTGTCCTAAAATTTGGAGAATCCCCACATGTCGGTCGATGTAGGTGAATGAGCGCAACTCGAAATTCGCATCGCCGGCTGGCTCTTCCTCGACTTGCGCTGTTGGCGGGAAGCATGTTCGTGCTGCCAGCGACCGCGGGAGCGACGGACGGGCTGTCCGTCGCCATGTTTGCGGAGGAGACGGCCGCGCTGTGGCCGGTGGCTGTCTCCATGGAGATCGTTCGTCTCGATTCAAACGAGGGGGAGGAGGAGTCGCTGTCGTCGCATCGGATGACTGTCGAAGATGGGCAGCCCATGGATTTCGCAGATGTTGTGCGCACTCCCGAGGGGGAATGCTCTTTCTCGGTTCGGCTGGTTGCCCGCCATCACGCTCGGGGCATCATCGAGGTGGAATACGATCTTCGCGTGGCTGAGGCTCGCTACGAAGCGATGACCTGGGAGCGCTACCTCTTGCATCGCCTCAATCTCTCGGAGCGGCCCGAAATCGGCGATAGCTCACTGAGTGTGACGCGCGCGGATATCGTCTCTGGGGTCCGAAAGACCTACCGGGAGCGCGTCGAGGTGGGCGGGCAGCGTTTCGAGATTCGAATCTCAGCCCGAAGCCTGCGCGGTTGACACTGACAAGTGCCGCGGCTAATCCTTGGCCGGCGTTCGTGGCTCTCGCCGCGGGCCACCAACTCTCTTCTCTTCTCTTCTCTTCTCTTCTCGTCTCGTTCCCAATTTGGAGCCGATCACCATGCGACTTCCCTCTTTCTTGTCCCCTTTCCACAGCCGGGCTTCCGCTCGAACGTTTTCTTTTCTCGGTACCGGACTTATGGCGTTGACCCTGCTGTCGACCTCGGCCTGCAAAGAAGACTACCCCGCATGCAGAAAAGACAAGCACTGCAACCAAGAAGAGGGTGAGAAGTGCGTCGACGGGCTGTGTCAAAATTGTGTGACGGACGAGGAGTGCAAGGGGAAGGGCGAGAATGGCGAAGACTGGGCCTGCGTCGAGTTCCGGTGTAGCGATGCTCCCCCAGGGGCTGTGGGTGGCCCTGGTTCGGAGGGCTCGCCATGCACAAGCACCATGGAGTGCAGCGGCGGTCTGGTCTGCCTCGGCGGAGCCTGCAGCAAGTGCACCGACGACAGCATGTGCGTCGATGGCACCTGTGATCTGGGCACCGGTTTGTGTGTTCTCCCCGGCGCCGGAAACGGGCAGTGCACGACCGACGACGAATGCGCCATGGACGAGATCTGTGACGGTGGGATGTGTGTCTTTAGTGGCGACTACGGTGGCAATGGGGAAGTCTTGTGCGACCTTCAGGCCATCTATTTTGGCTTCGACAGCCCAAAAATTCAGCCGGACGTTCAAAAGCAGCTGAAGGCCGCGGCGAGTTGCATGGCCGAGCAAAATCGCATGGTCTACCTCGAAGCCCACGCCGATCCGCGGGGTACCGAGGAATACAATATTCTCCTGACCGATAAACGCGGGCAGTCTGTGAAAGCGTTTCTCATCAACCTTGGTGTGGGCGCAGACAAGATGCAGGTGATCTCCAAAGGAAGCCTCGAAGCTCGCGGAACAGAAGAAGCGACTTTTGCCCAGGACCGACGTGTCGAGTTCATCTGGCAGTAGCGCTGTGATTGGGCGCTTTCTGGCACCGACGGCGCTCGTGTTCGGCGCGCTTCTCGCGCCTGGTTGCATCGTTCTTCAGTCGCAACATCTTGAGTTGGTTGAGGAGGTGGACCACCTCAAGAAGCGCCAGGCGACACGCGACCAAGAGCTTGAGGCGACGCTTCGTAAGGCCGCCGTTCAGATGGCGAAGGTCGAGGCGCAACTTGAGCGCGCCGCCGAGGTTCTCGGGGAGAACCAAGCGACGATGGGGGTCCGTGTCGAGGACCTCGAGTTCGACCTTGGGCAGATTCGTGGCATTGCGGAGGACAGGCTTAACGCGCTGGCTGCCCTGGGCCAAAATGTGAGTGAGATGCGGGGGGAACTGCAGGAGCGTCTCGACAAACTCGAGACCGCGACGAACGCGGCGGCTGCGATTCCCGAGGGCAAACAGGCCTTGTTTCGCAGCGCGGCGGCGGCTGAGAGCAGTCACCAAAATAAACAGGCGCGTAAGCTCTATCGTATTTATTTGTCGCGTTACCCCAATGACGCGAAGGAAGCGGAGGTGCGTTTTAAGATCGGCCTCACGCTGTATCAAGATAGCGATGACCGTTCGGCTCTGGGCGAGTTTCACTGGATTATCAGCAACAGGCCACAAGCCAAGGTGATCCCAGATGCTCTCTACTACTCGGGGCTCGCTTGGTATCGCCTGCACAACTGTGCAAATGCGGCCGCATATTTCGATGCGGTGCTTGCTGAGGCCAAATCTTCGGACCGATACAAAAAGGCCGCCGTCAAGCAAAAGGCGACCATCAAGAGCGATCCGAAAAAGATCTGCGTCGAGCCGCCCAGCAAAGATGCCCACCCCGTTCGGGCCGCCCAGGATGCCGAGCGGGCTCGCAAGCCTTCGGCGGGCGCGGTCAAGCCGGTTTCCGGATCGAGCTCCCGGATCTAGCTTCTCTGTCGAGGCCTAGAAACCCGCACATTGGTGGCAGGATGTGAGGGACGCGAGCCCTTGCCGGATGGCTTGACGTTCGTGCGTTTGCCTCGTCGCCGCTGATCGCTGACGTCCCAGGCGAGCGGTCGCCTGGAGATACTCAGCAGCAGGCCGACGGCCGCCATGCTGACAATAAGGCTTGAGCCGCCGTAGCTGATAAAGGGCAAAGTGATGCCCTTGGCGGGTATCATGTCGAGGACGACCGCCATGTTGATCAGCGCCTGCAGCCCAAAAAGCGAGCTCAGTCCGATGGCGAGGTAGGTCCCGAAGCGATCCTGTGCGGCTACGGCCGTCGCTATTCCGCGCCACACCAGAAGTGCAAAAAGGGCGATGACCGCGACGATTCCGAAAAGTCCGAGCTCTTCACCGATCGTGGCGAGAATAAAATCGGTATGATTCTCCGGCAAGAAACCGAGCTTTTGCCGCCCATTTCCGAGGCCCATGCCCCAGGGGCCGCCAGATCCAATGGCGATGAGACCCTGTTCGACCTGATAGTTACTGCCCTCTAGAAAGGTCAGCAGGCGATCGCGGCGATAGCCGACGCCAACGATCTGCGACCAGGCGATTGGCGCCGCCAGCATCACCGCGGTCAGGACATAGGTGGATCGGGTCCCGGCGACGTAGAGCAAAATCAGTGTCATGGCACCGAGCAAAATCGTGGTGCCAAGGTCTTTCTCGATCAGCACGAGGAGCATGGTCAGGCCCGCGGCAATCATCGGTGGAACGAAGCCCGCCTTGAATCTTCGTACCCGTTCACCCTGGTGAGCCAATGTTGCCGCGAGAAAGGTTGCGAGCGAGATCTTGGCAAATTCCGAGGGCTGTAAGTTGATGGGCCCGAGTCGAATCCAGCGCCGCGCACCATTCACCTCGTCGCCGGCGATCAGGACGACGATCAACAGTCCGATACATGCCAGCATAAGATGTGGGGCGAAGCGGCGCAGGAGTCGGTAGTCGACCCGGCTCATAATAAGCAGCGCGGCGAGCCCCACGGCGAGCCGCAGGGCGTGGCGAACAAGGTAGTACTCCCAGGATTTCGCGGCCTCGCGTCCCAACCAAGCGCTAGAGCTGTAAACCATGACAAGGCCCAGACAGGCGAGGGCGATGGCCGCGAAGAACAGCCATGGGTCCATCGCCTGTTCGCGCCACCGAGGTCCCGGGTCGGCCGGTTCAGAGTGGGTCCCTCGGTGTTCCGATTCAGGGGCTTGGCCGTCGGAGCCGAGGGCTGCTGTTGTGGCATTTGCCATCAATCTCAACACAACACGTGTGGCGCCGCGGACCAAAAAATAGGTCGATCGAGAGTGGAGCGCAACGGTCGCGTTCAGGATGAGAACCGGGCGATTTTACTGAGAAATCCCAGAATTTTGGGGGGAGCCCACATCTTGATCGCCGCGGGTGATGTTTCGTCAACCCTGCTAGCCGAACATTTTTCGCTGTGGCGAACCCGTGAGTTGAGCGAGCACTTCTTCGACACGGTCGAAGCGTAGCGGCTTCACTAGGAACTCGTTCATTCCCGCGTCGAGGCAGGTCCGAGCGGCGTCGTCCAGAGCATCGGCGGTCACGGCGACGATGGGGAGGGCCGGTTTGTTCGGTCGCCCCGGTTGCGCTTCGATTGTTCGCCAACGGCGCGTGGCCTCGATTCCGTCCATGATAGGCATGTGACAGTCCATAAACACGATGTCGATGCCGCCCTTTAGGAGCTGCTCAATTGCGTGTGCTCCGTTTGTGGCGGTGAAAATCGAGCAGCCGAGCTTCTTGAGCAACGAGCCGAGGACCTTGCGATTGACCATGTTGTCGTCGACGACAAGTGCGGAGACCGTCGAAGCCCCGCTCGAAACGGGTAGGGGGACGATTTTTGGACTCGCGGAGCCCATCCCGTGGACCGGGGGATTGTGATTCGTAGTCCCTGGGTGCGGGGCCTCGCTCGCGCGGATGTTTGTGGCCAACACGCGGGTGAATTCGATGTTCAGGTTGAAGGTGCTGCCCTCTCCGAGCGCGCTTTGGACGCTAATTTTGCCGTTCATGGCCTGAGAGAGTTCGCGGCAGAGGGTCAACCCGAGTCCGGTGCCGCCGAAGCGGCGTGTCGTGGAGTCGTTCGCTTGGGAGAACGGCTCGAAGATGTGTCGTAGTTGGTCGCGGCTCAATCCGATGCCCGTGTCCGCCACCCAGATTCGAACTTCGATGGACGGGCTCTTGGCCACATCCGAGTCTGCCCCTGCGCCCACAATCTCCATGCCCACAACGACCTCTCCATCCGATCCAAATTTGATCGCGTTGGATACCAGATTGCTTAGGATCTGCCTCACTCGGACAGAATCACCGAGCACAAGACCGATCGGGACCGTGGGATCCGCCAGTGTTAAGGTGACCCGATTGTCGGCCGCAGCCCCTTGGAACAGCTGACAGGTTTCGCGGACTAGCGTATCGAGGCAGAATTCGGCGTGTTCCAGCGATATCTTTCCGGCCTCGACCTTCGAAATGTCCAGGATATCGTTGAGCAGGGTGAGCATCACTGTGCCGGAGCCCAAAATCGTCTCGGCACAGTCCCGTTGCTCATCATCCAAGTCGGTGTCCAGCAGCAGTGTGACCATGCTGAGGACTCCATTCATAGGTGTCCGGATCTCGTGGCTCATGGTGGCCAAAAAACGGGACTTGGCGAGGTTGGCGGTTTCTGCGAGTTCGTGAGCACGGACGCCTGTCCCTCGCTCTTGAACTTGCTCGTCGATGACGATCATGTGGGCGATGATGACTTCGTCGTCCTCCGTTTGCTTGACCAGAACAAAGGTTGCAGAGACCCAGCAGCTCGCGGCGTCGCTGGGGGCGATCCTTAGTTCGACATTTCCGGTTGTGGCACTCGCGTCGTCATTGAGTTGGGACTCGATGAGCATCCAGTCCATCTCGAACTGAAAAAAGTTCGAGGCGGGGAGTGTCGTGCCGATCATCTCCGTGGGAGCAGCAGCGCCCATGATCTGCGCAAACCGGTCGTTTGCGTACAAAACAACCCCGTCGCGCCGACGATAGGCGTAGGTAGCAATCGGAGAGGCGGCGAGGACGGTGTCGGCGATGCTCATCTTTGAAGACACATGAGCCCGTTCGTCGGTGCTCATGCATCGCATCGGCCGCAGGAAGAGCGAAATTGAATGGTAAGCAAAAAAAGGTTGGGGTGGTTCTCAACTGGGCCACGGTTGGCGACTCATGGGCGACCGTGTGTGAACTCAATGGGATGAACAGGGCGGGGCGAAGGCCCGGACAGCCTCTTCGAAAGCGTTGCCACGCTCCGCGTAGCTGCTGTACATGTCCCAGCTTGCACAGGCGGGGGAGAGTACGACGGCATCTCCAGGGGAGGCCATGCTCTGGGCCAGTGCGACCGCCTGACGCATGTCGTGCGCACTGGCTCGGGCCAGATGCGGGGGGACCAGCGCGAGAAAGAACGGCGCGGACTCACCGATGGCCACAAGGCCCCGGCCCTGTGTGGCGAGCAGGGCTCGCAGGGGCTCCAAGTCATCGCCTTTGGCCTGACCGCCGGCGATCAACACAAAAGGGCGGTCGAAGCTTCCGAGGCTGGCGATGACGCTGGCGACGTTGGTGGCTTTCGAGTCATTGTAGAAGGCCACCCCCCCGCTCTCGCCCACCGGCCGCATTCGGTGCGGTAGGCCCTGGAACGCGGCGAGACCCTCGCGGCACTGTTCGAGGGATGCTCCGAGGTGGCGGGCTGCGATCGCACAAAAGAGGGCATTTTTTGCGTTGTGGGCGCCGACCACCCGCAGGAGGCTGCGGGCGATGGTCTCGCCATTTCCAAGATCGAGTTGATTCGCCAGGACTCGAGGGCCGGTGTCATCCTCGATCCGCACTACCTTTGCGGCGCGAGGGACTGCAGCTTGCATCTGCGGTGTAAAGGCGTCCTTTGCATCGAGGAGTGCCAGGCCATTGGCATCGAGACCGGAGAAGATTCTCGATTTGGTTGCGGCATAGTGCTGAAGGGAATCGTAGCGAGCCAAGTGGTCGGGCGTGAGGTTGAGGACCATGGCGACCGCGGTGACAGGAGCGTTAGGTCGGGCGGGTAGGGTCTCAAGTTGGTAGGACGAGCACTCCACGACCAGGCTAGATGGCCATGGCGCGAGGCCTTGGATGGCCTCGAGGACCCGTTCACAGAGTGGAGTACCGAGGTTTCCACCCGTGAAGGGTGCGAGATGGGCGCGATCCAAGACTTCTCCGAGCATGGCGGTGACGGTGCTCTTGCCGTTGGTCCCGGTGATGAGAGCGATCGGGAGCTGGCCACAGGCGCGTCCGCCGATGGCCGGCATGGTCTGTGTGAGCACGAACAAACCGAGGCCTAGCTCGCCATGGATCTCGGCCTTGGGGGCGAGCAGGGCCACACGCCGGCGGTAGTCGCGGGGATCGATCCCGGGGCTGAGCACCAAAAGATCGATACCCGCGAACGCCTCGTCGCAAGCATGGTCGCTCCCGAGGAAGAGCTTGGCCTGGCTTGGGGCGAGGTCGCCGAGCGACTCGCGTCGGTCGTAGATGTGAAGTTCGATGCCCGCGGAAGCGAGTAGATGCGCGGCGGCGATGCCACTTCGCCCGGCACCAACGACAAGTGCGCGTGTCCACCGACGGAGTCGGAAACCAGCGTTCATTTCTAGCGCATCTTCAGGGTCGCCAGGGCCACCAGATTGAGGGCAAAACTGATGATCCAGAAACGAACGATCACCTTCGGCTCCGCCCAGCCTTTGAGCTCAAAATGGTGGTGGATCGGTGCCATCTTGAATACGCGTTTGCCGGTGAGCTTGAAGCTCACCACCTGCACCATGACGCTGATCGTTTCAACCACAAAAATACCCCCGACGAGAACAAGGGTGAACTCATTTTTGGATGCCACGGCCAGGAACCCAAGGCCCGCACCGAGCGGGAGCGAGCCGACATCGCCCATGAATACGGTTGCGGGGTAGGTGTTGTACCAAAGAAAGCCGATGCCGGCGCCGCACATCGCTCCGCAGTAGATCGCCAGCTCGCCGACGCCGGGGATGTGCGGAATGTTGAGGTAGCGGGCGATGTCAAAGCCGGCGATGAGGGTCCCCGCCGCGTAGGTCAGTACCAAGAAAGTACCTGAGGCGATGACCACCGGGCCGATGGCGAGGCCATCGAGTCCGTCGGTGAGGTTGACGGCGTTAGAGGTTCCGGTGATGACGATCACCGCGAAAATTATGTAGACCACGAGCGGGAGGGCGAAACCCGTCTCATAGAAATTCATGAAGGGGAGCGCCAGCTTGAGGCGAAATGCCGCGGGCATCATGTCCGAGGTGAACATGTAGGTTGAGACGCTTCCTGAAATCACGATCTGCCCCAACATCTTGAGCCGGCCCGAGAGCCCGTCAGAGCTCTTGCGGCGGATTTTGAGGTAGTCGTCGGTAAACCCCAGCACACCAAATCCAGCCGTGATCGAGGTCGCCAGCACCACAAAGGGGTTGTTCATGTCCGACCACAAGACGGTTGGGATGATCACTGTGAAGATGATCAGGCTTCCGCCCATGGTCGGGGTGCCACCTTTCACAAGGTGGCTCTGTGGCCCGTCTTCACGGATCACCTGCCCGAGCTGGATCCGCTGCAAAGTGCGAATGAACCACGGGTACAGCACCAGCGACAGGAGCAACGCCGTGAGGGTCGCGAAGAGGATGCGCGTCGACGTGTAGCGCAGCACGTTGACCCACGAAAACTGATCGTGGAAGCGATAGAGGAGCTGGTAGAGCACCTCGCAGTGCCATGACACAAAACGACGCGAGCAGGCAAATATCTGACGTGGTCGCCCTTTCGATAGGCGAAAGCGCTCCTCTCGCCGAGGTAGGCGCGAGCGACGAGAGCCCGTCGTGCTCCGCTAGCGCCCAGCTTGGACCCCAAGAGGGATCAAAAGAAGGTGGCGCAATTTACGCTCGCCCGGTTCTAAAGAGGGTCTCGGTGGAGAGAGAGCTGAGGGGCGGAGCGTCCGCAGAGTTCGAGACCCTTTGGCGCTCCTTGAAGGGAGCACCGCGAGCGGCTGCTCTCTGTCCGGTCGCGCGGTCCAGGGGCGGCGAGCGCCGTCGCCATCCCCGTGGCTCCGATTGGGGCGTTTGTGAGCCTCCATGCTCGACCTGGAGCTGTGTATCTTCTTGCCCATGACCGAAGGACGCGGACATTCGCCTCATGCGGGGCTACACAATCGAACCGTCCTTTTTCGGGCAGGGAACTGGGTCTTCGCCACCTATGGACCGGTCATGGCCGCAGCCCATTTCGTGGGCTTCGGCGTCGGAGCTTGGTATGCCGCGATGCAAGGGGTCGATCCGCGCGGGATGCTGCTGTTCTTTTCGCTGATGATTCTCCCCTCGGCGCTGATCGGCTGTCGAATGGCGAGCCTCATGCTCGATTGGCGCGATTTCCTGCGTTCGCCGGTACGGACCCTGCTGAGGCCGGGCTTTGTACTTCAAGGGGGCATCTTGGGCGGCGCCTTGGCATTGATCGTCTATGGGATCGTGGCGGAGCTGGAGATCCTGCTGCTGCTCGATGCCGCGGCATTCGCCATGCCGGTCTCCGAAGCGATCGGCCGGCTCGGCTGCCATGTCTATGGCTGTTGTTGGGGGCGGCCGAGCGGCGGATTTTTTGGAGTTCGCTATACCAATCCCGAGTCCAAGGTCCTTCGGTGTGCGCCTGATTTGCACGGAGTCCGGCTGCATCCGGCTCCCTTGTACGCCACGGCAATTTTAGTGGGATTGCATGCGGTATTTTTGACCTTGCTTCCCCATCAGCCATTCACGGGCTTTTTCGCGGCGATTTACCTGCTGATCCATCCACTTTTTAGAGTGTTTTTGGAGAGTTATCGTTCCGACGACCGTGGACGCATACGTTCGAGATTTACCCATACGCAAGCCTATGCTGGGGCCATGTTCTTGTGTGGTCTGGGGCTGTTGCTGTGGTGTTCTGTGAACCCGAGTCCCGTGGAGATCGACCTTGGCTATGGCTATTTCGACTTGATGGGAAATCCGGCCCACGTCGCGCTTCTTGGTGTGGTCGCATTGATGGGATTTGCAGCCTTTGGGGTGCACTACAAACGAGTGGGAACTTGGCTGAGTTCTCATGATCAGACGAAGCGATAGCGAAGTCTGCGCAAGTTGCCGCCCCCCCGAATTTTACCGCTTTTTTCTCAGGCAGGATCCGCCTGCTAGAGGGGGTCTATGCGATGGACTCCCGAATCACTGGCCCGGGCAAGCCGGGGGGCGCTTGTGCAAGCGGGCGATCGTGAGATCTCGACGGCATTTATCGACAGCCGCGCTCCGGTCCGAGATGCACTTTTTGTCCCGGTGGTCGCGGCGCGAGACGGCCATGACTTCATCTTGGCGGCCACTCAGGGGGGGGCCAGCGCTGTTTTGTGTGCGAAGGGGAGGCCGTGCCCACCTCTTTGCGAGTTGCGAGGCATCACGGTCGTCGAGGTCGACGACACACTCGCTGCGTTGACGGAGCTTGGGCGAAATGCCCGGAGTTGGATACGCGGACCTGTGGTGGCGATCACAGGTAGCAACGGCAAGACCACGACCCGCGCCATGGTTCAGGCGGTTCTCGAAAGTGCCTACGAGCGCGTACTTTGCACCCGAGGAAATCTCAACAATCATCTCGGGGTACCGCTGTCGTTGCTCGCTGAGCCTCACGAGCCTGACGCTGCCGTGTTGGAGCTGGGTATGAGCAGCCTCGGAGAGAATGACCATCTCGCGGGCATTGTGCGACCGACCATCGGTGTGATCACTTCAATCGCACTCGAACATCTGGAGTTTATGGGGAGCCTGGCGGCAATAGCAAAGGCCGAGGCGGAGATCATGGCCCATGTGGAGACAGGGGGGGCCCTGATTTTGCCGGAGGGTGAGCCGCTCTTGGAGGCGGAGATCCCCGCAGACTACCGGCGGTCGGTTCTCCGCTGTGGGCCAAGTCCCGCCGCGGATCAGCGAATCATCGCGGTCGAGGTTGGATTGACAACGCGAGCGACGATCGTGGGGAAGCACACTTCCGAGCCCGTGAAACTTCAGCTGCGCACTTTTGGGGGCCACAACGTGAAAAATGCTGCCTCGGCGCTCGCGGTCGCAAGCCACCTGAATCTTCCGCTTCATCGGGCGAGTGAGGCCTTGTCTGCGGTGAGCCCTGTGGGGGACCGTGGACGAATTTTTGTGGCGGACGGCCGGCTGATCGTCGCCGACTGTTACAATGCAAATCCGGGTTCGATGGAGGTCGCGCTCGAGAGTTTGTGTGCCCTACGCGGAACTCAAGATTTTGGGCGGGGTCCGCGGGTCGCAGTTTTGGGCGATATGCTTGAACTGGGTCCCCAAGCCGAGGCGTTGCATACCAAGCTTGGGGAGCGCGCCGTGGAGCTGGGCGTTGGGGTGCTCGTGGGCTTTGGCCCGCTTGGGAGATACGTCGTTGCCGGCGCATTGCAGTGGGCTCTGGCCCACAATACGACCGTCGAGGCCGTTCATGTGTTGGACTCGGTGAGTGCGGCTGTGCACTGGCTAGAGCCACGTGCGGGCGAGGGGAGCGCATTGTTGTTTAAGGGCTCCCGTGGCATGGCGGTCGAGCGGATCATGCATGCGATGGTGGGCGAAGGTCGCGGCCATGACCGCAACTAAATAGGTGTAGCGACCGGTTGGGTTTGGGCTGAGCCTAGTCGAGCGGAGAACTCCGCTTGAGTACGGTTAAGGCCTCTTCACGATCGTCAAACGGTAGCATGCGGTCACCGACGATCTGAACACGCTCGTGCCCTTTGCCAGCGATCAGTACAGTGTCGGAGGGTCGAGCGGACTCGATGGCCAGGCGAATGGCGGCGCGGCGGTCGACCCGACGGAGGTGTCCATCGGCCAGCGAAACCCCTTGCATCATAGCGTCGATGATTTTTTCAGGATCTTCGCGACGTGGGTTGTCGGAGGTAGCGATGAGGGTGTCGGCGCCGTGGCTGGCGATGTCGCCCATCGGCGCACGCTTTGAGGGATCTCGGTCTCCGCCGCAACCCAGGACAACGATCAGACGTTCTTCATGGTTCATGCTTGCACGCAGGGCCTCGATCGAGCGTTGAACGGCGTCTGGCGTGTGGGCATAGTCGACAAAGACCGCGGGCCCGGGCGGGATTCCCTCGGCGGTCACGACTCGCTCAAGACGTCCTGGGGCGCCGGGGCACCGGGCGAGCGCCTCGCGGATCTGTGAGAGGTTCATGCCGAGGGCCAGGGAGAGGCCGGTCGCGACCAAGAGATTGTCGAGGTTGAAGGCGCCGACGAGGGGCGAGCGCAATTCGAGGGATCCTGCCGGGGTCCGCACAGTCGCACGCAGTCCTGCTTGGCTCATGGACCAACCTTCGACAAAGATCTCCGCTTCGGTCTCGGCCCCTCGGGAGACCCGCCATACCCGCGCCCCGGCATCGGCGGCGGCCTTCAAAAATTGGCGACAAGCGGGGTGGTCGTCGACGGCCGCGACGGCGACCCCGTCGGGCCGAAGGTGGCGCGAGGCCAGCCGGCACTTGGCATCGAGATAGGCTTGCATGTCGGGATGAAAGTCGAGATGGTCCTGACTAAAGCTAGTCATACCCACGGCGGTGTAGCGTATGGGCTCGACGCGGCCCTGTGCCAAGGCATGGGAGGAGACCTCCATGACCCCGGATGAGGCGCCCTCGCTGACAGCCCGGGCAAGCAGGGCCTGCATTTCAAGAGGGAAGGGCGTGGTAAAACTCGCCGATTGCTCGCGGTTCACCAGCCAGTTGCCCGTGGTGCCCAGCCTCAGGTGGGCTGAGTTCGCGTGGGCGAGCACGGCGGAGACCAAATGGGCGGTCGTTGTTTTTCCGTTGGTCCCGGTGATGCCGGCCAAGGTCAGCTGGCTCGCCGGCCACCCGTGAAAGGCTGCGCAGATCTGCGCGAGTGCGGCTTTGGTGTCCCGTAGCCCTACGTGCGGTAGACCTGGCGCGGGTCTGTGGCCACGCTGGATGATGGCGAGCGCGGCTCCCGAGGCCTGCACGGACTCGAGAAAATCGTGACCGTCGCTACGCTCGCCACGAACCGCCAAAAAAGCACCTCTGGCGGTGATCCTTCGTGAGTCAACCTGAAGAGCGTGCACCTGGGTTTCGGGCCCGCAGTGCACATACTCGGCCTCAAGGGTGAGCCCCGAGATCGGGTCAAAAAGCAGTTCTTGAATCGTGGGCACGTGGGAGCCGAGTCGCTCTGAAATTGCTCTGAAGTTACTCTGGAGCTTCGAAGTAGACGGTGACCTGGGTCCCTGACTGAAGCTCCCCAGGGGGGTGATTTTGGCCCACCGCGATGCCGCTGCCCACCGCGAGGAAGTCGACCTCTGCCCGCTCGGCGGCCTCGTGCGCTTGCGGCAGGCTAAGCCCGGTGAAATCCGGGAGTCCGGTGGTGAAGGCGACCCGCCGTTCGCCAGGGAGCCGCGGCTCTCGGTCCAGGTCTGGGATGAAGCCCTGGACGAGCATGGGCGAGTCTTCTGCGATGTCGATGGCTTCGGGAACGGGGATGGTTCCGTCGTTTCGCGGCACGCCGAGGTAGCTTAGCGCTCGGGTACCGACGCGCGCGAAGGTCGGGGCGGCGACTTCGTTGCCATAGTGGCCGCCTTCGGGGTTGTCGACGCTGACGAGAATGACCAGGCGTGGATCTTGAGCTGGGACGGCGCCCACAAAGCTGGCGTAATATTGGTCGTCGAGATAGACGCCCGCTTTCGCTTTTTGGGCGGTCGAGGTCTTTCCAGAAACGGTGTAGCCCTCGATTCGAGCATTTTTCCCTGTCCCCTTCTTGGTCTGAACGACGGCGGTGAGCATGGTGAGCAGGGTCTTTGCTGTGGCCTTACGAACGATCCGTTCCGGGTCGTTTTCTTGCTCCCAGAGCACCTCTCCGTCGGAGTCAAGCACTTGTCGAACGACGGTCGGAGGGTTGTAGAGGCCGTCGTTGGCGAGCACGGAGAACGCAGCCGCCACCTGCAGGGGTGACGCGCTCATCCCGTGACCAAAGGAAATGTTTGCGGCCTGAATGTCTGACCACTTTCTCCACGGTGCCAGCAATCCGTGTGTCGCACCCGGGAGGAGAATCTTGGGTCGTTCGCCGAAATGAAATTTGGTGAGCCAACGATAGAGCGACTCCTTGCCCAGGGTCTCGGCGATCTGGGTGGTGCAAATGTTCGACGACACCGCGAGAATCTCGGTGACATTTAGCCAACCGGACCGCTTCGTATCGTGGATGGTATGCTGGCCATACTTCCAGCTGCCCTGCATGCAGTCGAAGGTCTGATGTTCGCGGACAGTGCCCTGTTCGAGCGCCGCGGCCACCGTGATCGCCTTCATGGTTGATCCCGGCTCGTAAGCATTTTGTACCGCAAGATTCGAGGTCTGGTGGGTCGATCCGACTCGGTGGTTGGGATCGAAGGTCGGTCGGTTGGTGAGTGCCAGGATCGAGCCGTCCTTCGGGTCGATGATGATGATGCTGGCCCCCACGGGATGCCAGTTGGCGACCAGGGTATCGATCTCTTCTTCCGCCATGGTTTGAAGGTTGGAGTCGATACTCAGGACGATGTCGTGGCCCCGAGAGACGTCTTTGTCGGGGTGGCCATCGATCAACAACTTCTTTCCTCGGCCACGGTAGCTAGCGAAATACGCGGGGCTGCTGGCTTCTCGGCCCGCGAGGCGATCGTTCATGCCCAGCTCGATACCCAGGTTGCCCTGGGCCTGGGCGTTGACGCGTCCGAGCACATGGGCTGCGAGGCCGCCGCGTGGATACACACGGTGAGGCTCTTGTTCAAGGCGAACACCTTTGGTGTTCCGTTCACGGATTTCACGGGCCTGACGGCCGTCGAGTCGAAAGTGCAACTTGCGGTAATATTTGTCCTTGCCAAGTTCCTTGTGAATGTAGGCGCGTTCATCGGCGCCAAACATGCCGACCAAGAAATCTTCGAAGGCCTCGCCCAGTTCGAGGGCACGAAGCTGGCGCGGATTGATGACAATACGTTCCAAGCGATCGTTGACCGCCAAAGCCGCCCCGTTGCGATCGATGATCGAGCCGCGGCTGGCGGCAAGCGTGAAATTTCGAATCTGCTGTTGATTGCCTCGTTGGGAGAGATCGGAGTGGCCTTCGACGGTGATCCCATAGGCCCGGTAGGACATGCTGAGGAGTCCGAGAATAAGCACCGCACCGACGATTTTTCCGCGCCGACGGACAGAGCGTAGATCCGAGGTCATCTTCGGGAGGCCTCCGGAGAGGCCCAAGCTCTTCAGATCAAAAGCGAGGTCTTTCGAGCGGATGGGTGGCAGGTTGAAGGGGAACTTCATGGGGCTCTTGTCGCGTGAGAAGGGCTCGCGGAGCCTGTGTTGGGGGTCGGCTTGACCCGAATGACCTGGATTCGCTCTGGAGGGGTGGGTTGCATGCCCAGGCGCGAGGTGGCCTGTTCTCGGATGCGCGAGGGCGTGCGAAGGTAGGCGCGCTCGGTTTCTAACCGCCTCTGGTGATCGAGCAGTCGGTCGCGCTCTTCGGTGAGCGTGGTGATCTCTTGTGCGAGGTCTAAAACCCGGACACGTGAGTGCACACGTGCCAGCCCCACTGCTGTGAGGATCGTTAAGACCGTGCACAGCAGCAATGGGGTGCCCGTGGCTCGGCGATGTGGGCCGTCTCCCAAGGCGGCGCGCATGGGCCCTGCCGAGCGACCGCGGGTGTCGTCATTTTTTCGGGCCCAGCCGTGGGCTTGGGAGCTGTCCTTGCGGCGGGCTCGGCCGCCACGCTGTGTGGCGGGAGCGTCGATGCTTGAAAAGGGGGCCGATGAGGCTCTGCGCGAAGGCTGTGGCTTCATGGTCGACGCTCAAGAACTCGAAGTCGCGCGCTTCGTGCTCGGGGGTTGGCGCGGCACTCGTCAGCGCTGGGGGCCACCGCCTTGGCGAAGCCTTTGGGGATTACGTAGTCACTTTGTGGCATCTGCTCGGCGGTCATCGGGATGTGCCGGGGCAGCGCCTCGACACGTGTGAGCGTGCGGAAGCGACGTTTGACCCGGCGATCTTCGAGGGAATGAAAGCTGATCACGGCCAAGCGTCCACCGGGCGCGAGCAGGGAGGGAGCGATCTCGAGAAAGGCATCGAGCTGGTCGAGCTCGCCGTTGACGGCGATGCGCAGGGCTTGGAAGGTGCGAGTGGCGGGATGGATACGCAGCCCCAGTTTGCGTCGCTGGCGGCCACTCATCGCGTGGGTGACGACCAGGGCCAGCGCATGGGTGGTTTGGGGTTTGGCGGCCAAGATCGCGGTGGCGATGCGAGGGGCGTCGTTTTCGTCTCCGTAGTCGCTCAAAATTCGACGAAGTTCAGCGTGACTTACGCGAGCGAGAAGGGCGCCAGCCGACTCGCCACCGCTGCTGTCCATACGCATGTCGAGCGGTCCATCGCCCTGAAAAGAAAAGCCGCGCGAGGCGAGATCTAACTGATGTGAGGAAACTCCAAGATCGACGAGTATGGCATTAACGTGATGTAGATCACGCTCTTCAAGGGCCGATGCGACGGAGGCGAAGGGGGTATGGCAGAATTCGATCCGGGCTTTGGAGATTCGAAGGTCGGGAGAAGCTTCGGCGTGGCCGAGAATGTGTGGGCGGGAATAGGCGAGTGCATCAGGGTCGCGATCCAGCAAGAGCAGCCTCTGCACCCCCGTACGGTCCAAGATTGCAGATGCGTGACCTGCGCCACCGCAGGTTCCATCGACATAGATGAGGGTTTCGTGGCTTGCGCCGGCAGAGTTCTCTTTGGGCGAGAGCGAGGGCGAGAGCGCTGCACAGACCTCATCGAGCAGGACCGGCTGATGGTATGGCTCGGGCACGACCTTTCTCGTGCCAGCCAAGGGGGCTCGGGTCAAAAAAACGGCACAAGAGCCGTTTTCTTTTTATGGCTGAAAAGGCGTCGACCCAGGCCTTAGAGGTTGACCGCTGCAGGTCTGCCGAGTAGCTTGCGCACCCGCCACCGCGAGGGAATTGCATGCCGCCTCAACCGAGGAACTTTCGTCAGCTTCATGAGGCGTCCGAGCTCCTGTTGGAGAAGCTCGGGATGCTCTCGCCCACTCAACGTGCCGTCTTTGACGAGCGTTTTATGATGTCGTGGGTATTTCACGATTTCGCGCTTGAGGGGACGGTCTTGACGATCGCCGAGATCAAGGCGGCCGTCGATAAGGAGATCATCAGCAAGCCGAGCTTGATTCCGGCGTACAATCACATCGCTTCATTGCAGGATGGGATCGCGTACATCATGGAATCGAGAGGCAAGCGGCTGACCTTGAACCTCGATTGGCTAAAGAAGTTGCATCAGATGCTGCTTCCTGCCGACAAAAAGGATCAGATTCAGTACCGCAAGGACAATCCGATCCACCGTATGTACTTTCACGATCTCGCCTCCGCTGACAAGATCAGCTATCGGATGCGAAAGTTGACGGATTGGTTCCGCACGGAGGAATGCAAGCGGGCGCACCCGATCGAGCTCGCGTGCGAGGTTCATCGTGAGGTCATTCGAATCCTCCCGTGGCCAGAGATTAGCGGAAGAGTTGCGCGTTTGGCGATGAATCACATTCTGGTCAATGAGAGCTATTGGCCGGCCATTGTCCACCACGTCGATCGGCAGCGCTACTACGAGACCTTGCAGCGTGATCAGGATGAGCTTCTGAATCTTGCTGTCGATTCGATCCGCCAGGGAATGTTGGCCTCGAACCGGCTCTACCAGACCATCGTCGATGAGTTCCGGGGCTACTAGCCGCCCTCGTTTGCACCGGGTCTAGTCATCATGTTGTCGCAGCCACCCTCGCTTGGCATCTACTCTCGGGCAAAGTTGCCGACGCGGCATGGTCCCTTTGAAGTGGTGTCGTTTGTGGATGCAGAGAAACGGCGACTCGATGACATCGCCGTGGTTGCAGGGGAGGTCTCGGGTCTGGCGGGGGTGCATACACGGATGCATTCTGAGTGTCTGACCGGAGATGTTTTTGGTTCCGTGCGTTGCGATTGCCGCGACCAGCTTGAGCTGGCGCTCGAGCGCATCCAGGACCTCGGAGTCGGGATTGTCTTGTACCTGCGCCAAGAAGGACGTGGCATCGGTATCGCCGAGAAAGTTAAGGCCTACGCGCTCCAAGACGGCGGGCTGGACACGGTGGAGGCGAATCTACACCTCGGTTTTGACGACGATCTACGCGACTATGCTGTCGCCGCGGCCATGCTCAATGCCCTGGGCGCGAACTCCGTGGCCCTGCATACGAACAACCCCGCGAAAGTGGATGGCCTCGCGCAGTATGGCGTTGTGGTGTCGAGCGTGGAGCCGATCGTCGCCTCGCGGCGTGCTGAGAACGCGCGTTACCTCGAGACCAAGCGCGCGAAGATGCGTCATAGGTTCTAGTTGCCGGCCTCGTCCGACGATCGTATGGGCAAGGGGCGGGCTGCGGCGTATCATTGCGCCGGTTGGGTCCTGCGCGCTCCTGTACCGCAAGCATAATTGTCATGGTGTGCAGGGTCCGGCGAGCGCAATGAGCGTTCGTCGATGGCGAGATGGCGAGTTGGCGAATGGCGAAATGCAGAAAATTGCGCGGCCGATTGCGCCACATACGACGGGGATGTTTGGCGCTCTTGTGGGTTGCCCTCATGGGGATCACGAGCAACACCGCTCGCGCCGGCGTAGAGGCTTCTTCGCCGGACCCTGCGGGCAGCGCCGAAGTCCCGATTAAATCTGTGACCGTGCAGCTGGAGATCTGGCGTGGTGGCGAACAGCTAGACGATGGGGCTCACGTTCGCCTGGGCGGTGCCGTGGTCGAGGGCGTTGCACACTATCAACTCGAGCGGCCAGCACGCGACGGCGAGCGGGTGTACCTGCTGAATTTTGCAGAGGCCATGTTTGAAGAGCCCGTGGATTTGGATGAGGTGGCACTCGCTAGCTACGTCGCGGGGCCCTTTCGTAGGGGGCAGCTTCAGGTCTCGCAGATCGAGTCCAAAGAAGGCTCGCTCTCTCATACGCGTGAGGGGGAGCGGCGTGATCTCGTGGTTCGGCTCCGCCCCGGGACTCGGACCTTTACCCTTCGCTATCGGGTGGTTGTCCCCCGTCGATATTGGCCCTTTGGATGTGTAAGCGGCCGCTGTAGCTTGAGTGGGGCGATCGCTCCGCTGCCCAGTCTCGCTGCACAGGGAGGGCGCTATTTGCGAGGAGGCAGGGTTGTCCAGCCGGTGCGGTGGCAGCTCGGAACCGTGGGCTTTGGCGCAGTGCCTCAATGGCATGCCGGAGAGTCGACCACGGATTTGGACGCAGGTGCGAGGACGCGGCTAGGGAAAGATACGATCATGGTCGCCGACGAGACTCTGTTCGGTGGGCCCATGGAGTATCCCTCGGTGTTTTGGGGCCGCGCATGGTCCGCCCAGCGAACGAGTCATCTCGGGGTCGAGATCGAGGTCTATACGGTTGCCGGACGACCTTCGGGCCAATATCCGGACGAGAGCCTGATGCAGCTTCGACGCGACGATGCTGGCCATATTCTCGCCGCGGCCAAGGAATCGGTTGCCCTTGCCGCTCAGATGAATCTCGAAATCCCAGTGGGTGCAACACTGCGGGTGGTGCAGGGACCTCTGCGCAGTCAAGTCGCTGAATTTCATCCGGGCGTGGTCACGGTCAGTGATCAATACCTTGAGCTTTTTCCCCTCGATCGAATTTCGAAATTTCATGATACCCAGGTGGCCCGGGCGCTGCTTGAGCAGATCAGTCACGCCGCTCTTGTCGGGCACGTGGATTCGTCGACCTCGCTATGGCTCCCTGGTGCGGTCGGTGTAGCGATGACGAAATTGTGGCAGCGACTGCGCTCCCATCGTGATGAGTATGCGCGCGACCTTTTGCGTTCGCTCACCTTTGTTCCGGCGGTCGACCGTCTGCTCTACACGGGGCAGGCAAATTTTTCCTCAGCCTACTTTCGGGGCAGCGAAGACCAGTTTCCGGTCCGCAATCATCCGCTGTGGTTCTCTCACGAGCTTCCGACGGGCCGGCGTATCCACGAAAAACTTGCCGATTTGATGGATGAACGGCAGTTAGGGTCCTTTTATGTGGATCTTGCAAGTCGTCGCCAAGAGGTCATCGAGGCCGGCGATGGTTCTACCCTTCTGGATGTACGAGGGCTCGTCGAGGGTCGCTACGGATACTCTCTCGATTGGTTTTTCGATCAATGGCTTGGGCCCTATCCTGAGGTGGACTACGTTGTTGAATGGGTGAAGTCGCGGCGTGTGGGTGATCATTTCGAGACTCAGATCGTCGTGCTTCGTGACGGTGAGGTTGGAGTGGTCGAGCCGGTCCAGGTGCTCGTGCGTGAGCGGGACGGAACCAAACACTACTTATTGTGGAATGGCGACACCGGAAAAAAAAGCCTAGACGAGCAACCTTCGGTTGTGCGTCACCGTTGGGTCCTTGTGACCGAAAGCCGGGTTCACGTCGTGCGTCTCGATCCTCGATTTCGCCTGGTCGAAAGCCCTCGCTATCGCCGACATCCTTGGAATCTGGGTGACAACAACGACCCGCGCTTCAACAACCGGGATCCCCACAAATTTCGTTTTCTCTACACCGGTTTTGGCCTGAGCATCGCCGCATCCGAACTGAGCCGAGCACGGACCGCTGTCGCCCGAATCAACGCGATCTCGGCATCGGCGATGTTCGAGACCAGCTTGCAACGCGACCTCCGGCGAACCGGAATCTTCTATCTGTTCAAGGATCGTGAGGCGACCTGGGGTGTTGGCGGCGCCGTAAGTTTCTACTTTCTACGCAAGATGAATCGACGGCGACGGCGCCTGCGTCTGACGGCGGGTCTTGGGGTCTCTCAAGTGAGCGATCGAGCGCTTGACCCGATTGGAGGGGTGCGGTTGATCCAAGACCTTCGTCTCGTCGATGACACCCGCCGGTTCATGTTGTGGCCGGAGCGAGGCCACAAGCTATCGATCAAGTTCTCGGGAAGTGAAGTGCTGGAGGAACACGATGGCCGCCGCGACGATCGCTTTTATCTGCGGGTCTCCGCCAAGTGGACTCAGCTGTGGCGAATTGCACGTGGACACGTGTTCGCTACCCATTTTCAAGCCACGGTGGGGGCGCCGATTCGGTCGCGGGCCGAATACCGAAGCTTGCAACGTGCGGGTGGGTTGGGAGGACTGCGTGGGTTTGCCGCGGACGAGCTGTTTGGGCGGGGTGTCGCCTATGGATTGGCCGAGTATCGTCACCAGTTTATGGGCGACCTGCGGGTAAATTTGGGCAACCTCGCGTGGTGGCGAACTCTTGGGGGAACCTTGTTTGGTGGGGTCGCTGCCGTCTCTAGCTGTGAAAAACTTAACGATTGGTTCTCGGACAAAAGCTGGTACGGCCAGGTCGGTTACGGCGTGACCGCTGGGGTGCAGCTGCTCGGTGTGACGCCGCAGTTTTTTCGACTGGATGCTGCGGTTCCCATCGGTCGTCGTCTCGGTCGCCAGTGTCTGGACGAGACCTTTCCAAGCTATTTGGCCGAGGTCCAGGGGCTTGACCCCGAGAAGGGCACTCGGCTGCTTCCACCCTTCAACATCAATCTCACATTTAACCAGCCCTTTTAGTTAGGGACGGAGCGAAACGACGCTCTGGGTACGCATCTCAACGACCAGCTCGACCGCACCGAAACGTGCGATCTGCGTGTAGCCAGACTCGATTCGAGCGGCCGCAACCCGCAGGAGTTGGCCCGTATCCGTGCCTAGCCCGGCGGCACGAAGATCCGAGTCACTGAGCTCTGCTTGGCCAGAGTCCGGCACGGCGCATAGCACTTCCTCGCCGATCGGAGCGCCATCTCTAAATGCCTGAAGGCGGAGCGTGAGATTGTCAGTGGAGGACCCTGGGGGGGCCCAGCGGAGCGTGAGGTTCCCGCGATCGACCTTCACCTCATCGAGATGGATAGGCTGAGGCGCGTTGACGGTGGTGGATCTCCGCCCATCGATCAACAGGCTGACCGGTGTGCGACCGTCGGGCGTTACCGATGGCGTCAAGGCTGAATCGTCGGCGTGTAGGTATTCGACGCCAGACACATACGGAAGGATGTCGGGCACCAGGACCATGGGTATAAGCCGCTCGTGTTCGCCTATCAGCAGGCGAATGTCGCCGACGTCGACAAAGGAAAGTTCGCGCGGCTCCTCCTCCCCCGCGTAAGGGTCGTCTTCGCTGTCGTGGCGGAGAGAAGTGGAAGGCACGCATTCCCCCGTCGACAAGAGTCGCGCTTCGAGCCTGGAAAGATTGGCCCGGGAGCGCACAAAATCCTCTTCGACTCCGCGATACTCGACAAAGCGCGCCTGGACCTGCAGCTCAGGCTCGGGCTCCAGCCGATCGCGGTTGGGCTGCATCAGCACGTGAATTCGTCCGAGCTGGGCTCGTTGGGGATCGGGGTTCGCGCTGGCGAGTTCACCCCTCGTGTATTCATCGCCCTCACCCCTATGGATTGCGTTTTCCGGCGAACATCCCGCGCACAGCGATGCGCTGAATCCGACACACGCGAGGATACGCCTCTTGGCGGATCCTGGATGATGACCGACGACCACTTTCACCAGATAACGCGGCGCTGGCCTCGTGTCACGGAATCTACCCATTGTGGGCCTGCGGGGCACAGAATGCCTCGATCGACCGGGCTTGGCGTGGCTCGCGCCATGTTACCATCAGCGCGAATGCCCACTTCGGAGGTCGACATCACGGTTCTGGCTGCGCTTGCGCGGCTTGAGCTGTCCTCTCCGCACGACGTCCAGCTGGGTGCTCAGCTTCGGGCGATCGTGGCCTATCTTGGGCGGTTGCAGACCGTCGACGTCGAGGGGGTGCCCGACTACCAGAGCCCGCCGGCCAAAGACTCTGCTCTCCGCGCAGATCAAGTGATTGAGGGCTCGATGTTGAGTCGAGCGACTTTTCGTCGTGGCGTGCCCAAGTTGTGTGGGGACCAGGTCGAGGTGCCGAAGTTCAAGTCTAGGTGAGCAAGAAATTGGGAACTGGATCGAATGAACAGACGCCCGAGGCCGTGCAAGAGGTCCTCCGGTTGACGGCATGGCAGCAGGCGGACGCGGTGCGATGTGGACGCCTGAGCGCGCGCGAGATCTGTGTTGCCTATTTCGCGCAAATTGATGCGACGCGCGATCTCAATGCCTATCTTCGTCTGTGCCCAGAGCGGGCGTTCGCCGAGGCGGACGCCGTCGATGCCGGAGATCGTACCGGGCTGTTGGCGGGGGTCGCCGTAGGGCTGAAGGACAATTTTGTGACCGCAGGCCTCGAGACCTGCTGTGCCTCAAAAATTCTAGCGGGGTGGATCCCGCCGTTTCAAGGCACCCATGCACAGCGACTGGCATCGGCGGGTGCGGTGTGCCTCGGAAAACTCTCGATGGATGAGTTCGGGATGGGCACGACCAACGAGTATTCCGCCTACGGTGCCGTGCTCAACCCATGGTCGCTCCGCCACGCTCCAGGTGGATCGAGCGGAGGAAGTGCTGCGGCGGTGGCCGCTAGATCCTGCGCGTTCGCCCTCGGAAGCGACACCGGCGGCTCGATTCGACAGCCCGCGAGTTTTACCAACCTCGTCGGGTTGAAGCCGACCTACGGACGTGTGTCTCGTCATGGGCTCATCGCCTTCGCTTCAAGCTTCGATCAGGCAGGAACGCTCACTCGCGACGTGCGGGATGCTGCGCTCGCGCTGCAGGTTCTCGCGGGTCGCGACACGAAGGATTCATGCTCGCTCGACGCTCATGTCCCAGACTATCTCGCGGCGAGTCGGCTGGGCGTCGACCAGGGCCTGAAAGGAACCCGTGTCGGTGTGCATCGATCGGGGCTGGACCGCGAAGACCTCGATCTCGACGTGCGCGCGGCGTTCTCTCGCTCGCTCCAACGCCTTGAGGCGCGCGGCGCAACGCTTGTCGATATCGATCTTCCCCACTTTGAGCATGCTGTGGCGACCTACTGCATACTGGCGACGGCCGAAGCCTCAAGCAATCTCGCCCGTTTCGATGGTGTTCGCTACGGCGTCCGTGAATCCGGAAATGACGTGCTTGAGATGGTCCGAAACACTCGAACGAAGGGGTTCGGAGACGAGGTGAAACGCCGAATCCTCCTGGGGACATTTGTCCTGCGTGCGGACACGTACGAAGACTATATGGCTCGGGCGATGAAAGTTCGAACCCTGATCGCGCGTGACTACTCGAGAGCATTTTTGGGCTGCGACGTGATCGCGTCGCCGGTGTGTCCCGTACCCGGAATTGCGCTTGGGGACACGCGTGATGACCCCTTGAAGGCCTATCAATCCGATATTTTTACGCTCGGTGCGAACCTAGCGGGCTTGCCCGCGCTCTCGATTCCAAGCGGGTTTTCATCCCCGAATCGGGCTGATAGCGGTCTCGGATCGCTCCCGATCGGGCTTCAATTGATCGCACCACGGCTGGCCGAGGAGAGCCTTTTCGTGGTCGCGGGAGCCCATGAAATCGACTGTGAAGCGCAGGGTCGGTGCCCGCCCCACGCAGGTCTTGTGTCCCCGAAGACACAGGGCCTTGACGCCCCCGAAGCTGGAGGACACAGATGATCGGCGACTACGAGCTTGTGGTTGGACTCGAGGTTCATTGCCAGATCAACACCGAGAGCAAGATGTTTTCGGCGTGCGCCTTCGAATACGGGGCCGCGCCGAACAGCCAGGTTGACCCCTATTCACTGGGGATGCCGGGCACCTTGCCGGTGGCCAATGCCAAGGTTGTTAAGGCGGCGGTTCAGTTGGCTTTGGCGCTCGGTTGTCGAGTTCAGACAAACTCGAGATTTGCACGAAAACACTATTTCTATCCTGATCTTCCGAAGGGGTACCAAATCACCCAAGCGGATGAGCCCTATGCTTTGGGGGGAGCGGTGAACATCGAGATCGATGGCAAGGTGCGAACGATCCCGTTGACTCGCATTCACATCGAGGAGGATGCCGGCAAGAATACGCATGTCGCCGACCGGAGTCTCTTGGACTTCAATCGCGCAGGAGCCCCTCTTGTCGAGATCGTGAGCGAACCCGCGCTTCGCTCGGCGGTGGAGGCGGTGGCTTATCTTCGCGAGTTGAGAACCATGATTCGTCATCTCAGGATATCGGCGGCGAATATGGAAGAAGGAACACTGCGCTGCGACGCCAACGTTTCGTTGCGGTCGCCGGGGTCGATGACGTTGGGGACTCGTTGTGAGATCAAGAACCTTAATTCTTTCAAGTTTTTAGAGGCGGCGATCCTTGCGGAGTCACGTCGTCAGCGCGATCTCCTCGACGCGGGAGAGGCCGTGATCATGGGAACCATGGCCTACGACGACCAGCGAGACCGAACGTGGATGATGCGGACCAAAGAAGGCGGCGCCGACTATCGTTACTACTCGGAGCCCGACCTTCCGCCCTTGGTCCTGGAACCACGGTGGGTGGAGTCCTTGCAGGCCCAGCTTCCGGAGTTGCCCGCGGCTCGGCGGTTGCGATATCGATCTGCAGGACTCAGCGCTCGGGACAGCGCGGTGTTGATCGCGGATCCTAACCTCTGTGTCTATTTCGATCGCTGTCTTCGCTCGGGACTTCCTGTCAAAAAAGTCTGCAACTGGGTGACGGGAGAGCTGCGTGCTCAGCTCAGCAACGCACAAAAATCCGTCGCGGACAGCGCTGTGTCGCCGGAAAATTTAGCGAGCCTGGTGGCGATGGTGGAGGCGGGGACGGTCTCCAATTCGGCCGCCAAAAAGGTTCTGCAAGCGATGATGGCAGAGGGCGCAGAGGCCGAGACAATCGTCGAGCGCGAGGGGCTAAGCCAAATATCAGATTCCGCGGAGATTGCGGCGATCGTCGAGGATGTTCTCGCGGATTTTCCTCGCCAGGTTGAGGAGTTTCGGGCTGGAAAGACCAAGGTCCGTGGATTCTTGTTTGGGAAGTGTATGGTCCGGTCGGCAGGTCGAGCCAATCCTAGGATTGTCAACGAAGTCCTCGACCGCAATTTGTGTGGCCGAGGAGAGCGGGCCTCGCGGACCAGCGACAGGGGCCCCACAAACGACCGCTTTTGTAAAATCATGAACGATCCAAGAATCAAGCTTCGGCCAGTGACCCTCTCGAAGGATCAAAAAAGACTGCGACTCCTGGACCAGCGAGCCTTGCCGGGCGAGGAGCGATGGCTTGAGCTGGATCGACTCGACGAGATCGCTATGGCGATCGAGACGCTCACCGTACGTGGTGCCCCGGCGATCGGATGCGCGGCAGCCCTCGGTCTCTACGTGCTTTCCTTGCAGTTTCCGGACGCACCCGATCGCTTCCGCCTGGCTTTTTCGGCCGCAGCCCAACGTCTCGCCGCGACGCGACCGACCGCCGTGAATTTGTTTGTCGCCATCGACCAGCAGCGGAGGGTGGTGGAAGCGGCCGAGATCACCGAGCATGCATCTCGCTTACGTGAGGCCCTGCGCGCGCGAGCACTTGCGCATCTGCAAGCGGATGTTGATGCGTGTTTGGCCATCGGTGCCCACGGGGGTCCCTTGTTGCCGGTGACTGGCGGGGTGCTTACCCACTGCAATGCAGGGGGATTGGCGACGGCCGCCTACGGAACTGCGTTGGGCGTAATTCGGAACGCGTGGAGTTCGGGCAAGACGATTGAGGTCTATGCAGATGAGACGCGGCCACTGCTGCAAGGAGCACGCTTGACCGCGTGGGAGCTGCAGCGCGAAGGGATTCCGGTGCGGGTGATTGCCGACAACATGGCGGGGGCCTTGATGGCTCAGGGCCGCATACAGGCCGCGGTGGTCGGTGCAGATCGAATCACGAGAAACGGAGATGTCGCCAACAAGATCGGTACCTACACGGTGGCGGTGTTGTGTAAATTTCACAAGATTCCGCTCTACGTCGCGGCCCCAACCACGACCATCGATCTGTCGCTGCATTCTGGGTCCGAAATTCCTATCGAGCAGCGTGATGGAGACGAACTGCGGGTGCACGGAGGCCAACGGATGACACCGGCTGAGATCCCCGTTGAGAATCCGGCCTTCGATGTCACTCCGGCCGCCCTAATCGACAAAATTATCACGGAGCATGGGGTGTTTGAGCCCGAGAGGCTCGCAGAAGCGCTCGAGGGGCTCAAATCGAGCGCTTGAGATTGCGGTCTATTGCCCGGAAAATAGCTCTAGAGACGGTTTTACGACCACCATGACAACGATGAGGACCATCAGCAGCGTAGGGACTTCGTTGATGAGTCGACATTGGCGGGAGCTGAGGGCGAATCGAGATGAGGCCAGATCTGTTCGCACTTTGCCGCTGTAGAAGTGGTAGCCGAACAGGACCCCTAACGAGGCGAGTTTTACGTGAAACCACGGCAAGCGAAGAAGTTGAGGGTTGAGATAGAGCATCCACAGACCAAAAACCGAGGTCGCTACCATGGCTGGGGTGCAAATCGCTCGGTAGAGGCGGCGCTCCATCACTTGCAAGAGCGCGGTGATGTCGACGCTGTCGCGGTTTTCTACGTGATAGACATAGAGGCGAAAAATGTAGAAAAGTCCCGCGAACCACGAGATCACAGAGATGATGTGCAGGGCCTTAATGACCGGGTAGCTCACAGAGCGACAGTATCAGGTTGCTGCACCTCCGGATTTCGGCGTGGTCGCTCCTGCGATCGAGCGGAGTCGAGAATGAGACGGGCTTCGGCCGAGATTCTCCCCGCCTCACTCAGATCGATCACTTGAGCGCCTCTAAAACGTTGGCAGTTCGAGAGTGCGCTGCGCAGCAGCGCGACATGCTCCTCAGAAACCCAGTCGCCGGCGATGTTCACATGGAGAGCGCCATTGGCGCTAAGCACGAGATCGCATCGTTGGGAGGAGGGATTGGTGGCTGAGTCCGGTCCGTTCACGATCAAACTATCGCTGAATCGGGCCTCGTTCTTGAGCGGAAGTCCCGATTGGCCGGCCTTTGGACGCCTTGGGGTTGAGGGTGGGCCACGCGCGGGCACGGGGGTGTCCGGTGCCGGGCCACTCGCAAGACGGTCGAGCGAAAATGCACGCTTTGGTGCAGAATGACCGTGAAAATCCTTAGATAGTGGCAATGGATCGGGGATTGGGCTCGGTTTTTTGACCAAAAGCCGCGGTAAATCGCTACAATCGCCACCAGTATCGTGAGCCGCGACGATGACAATTCCCTCCCAAACGCTGGGAAATTAAAGGGTCAGGTCGACCAGGATGGAACCCTGGGGCGCATCGCGCTGAAGCGTGTCCGGGTGACCCGGGCCGAAGTCGAGGGCCGTTCGGACGACGATCCACAAGGCGCCAATGGATCCACGAATCGAATGAACCGTCTGGTCGCGTACCTAGATCTGTTCGCGCGCCTCGAAGACGAGGAGCTGTCTCGCCTCGCCCAAGTACCGAGACGAGTGGTGGAGAGCCTTCGTAAGCAAATCGTTGAGGTGCATCGGGCGTTGGAGCGCTATGTCGATCTGCTGCCGCGCTTGAGCGACGATGAGTTGGTACGGCTGACCGGTGGCAACCCGAAGACCATTCGTTTTTGGCGACTCTCGCAGCCTCGTATGCACAAACACGAGGCCGGAGAAGCCAAAGCACCCGAAAAATCAAGGGAGCCCACCGGCCCTCAGGACAGTCAGCCCGACGGGCCAAAGGGCTCCGGGCGAACACCGACCCAGCCCCCAATTGCTGTGGACGATGTTGACGCTGCTGAGGCCGAGCGGACGGTGATCACTGAACCCGCGAGAACGGATGCCATGGACAAAGTCGATCGGGGTGGGGCTTCGATCTCCGGGAGTTTTCCGGTAGGCGAAGGACAAGAACCCGCGCCTTTGACCGAGGAACTCGAGATCAACATGTTCGACGATGAAGAAGATTTTCCCCTCAATGATGAGAAAGAGCGGAATTTTTTTTGAGGCTTCCGGCTGAGAACGACGGATTCTGGGGCTGATGCATCAGGTCCCAGGAGTGTTTCCAAACAGGGTGATATGGAGGCGTTCCCCCAGCCGAAAAGATCTCGCTCGGCAGGGCTCGATGAGCGCTTGATAGCCGCGAAGCAACGAGTCATGGGAGGTGGCTTCGGGCATCAAGAAAATTCGTTCGTGCAGCGATTCCTCGATCTCTAGCTTGTCCACGAGGCGATCGATCTCCGCGAGGTCGTTGTCACGTTCATGTGAGCTCGTGGTTCGCACAACAAATTTGATCTGCCAGGGCAGGGCCGTGAGCATCTTGCGGACAACTGGCAGGTTCTCTCGGCGGCGCTCGTGCCGAGCCGCCAATGCGGGAGCACGGGTCCATGGCGTGCTGTTGGCGAGCTTTGGGGAGATCGAGATAAGATCGCAGTCGATCCCTTCGAGCCAATGCGTGCCGGCCGTTTCGATGGTGAGATGGTGGCCGGCGTCTCGGAGCCTGGTAGCGAGTTCTCGAGTTTCAGGAAAAATCATCGGTTCGCCTCCCGTGAGAACGATGTGGCGAGGACCTTTGCGGCAATCTTCGACGAGTTGGTCAAGCGCAAATCGCTCACCGCGCGGATCCCACGAACTCTCGGGCGTGTCGCACCATACGCAGCGAAGGTTGCAGCCCGAGACACGCACAAATTGGCTGCTCACGCCCACGAGTGAGCCTTCCCCTTGGACGGAGACAAAACGTTCGACGATCCGGAGGCTGGCCGGGGCAGTCACGGATGCGGTCTACCGCATTCTGTGCCTGGAAGGCAGGTCTCGGAGGGCAGGTGATCTTGGCTGGCACCACCCTCGCACCGGACCCGGAGATGTGCTCTATTTTGCCGATGCAGAGCGTAAGGACGAAGATCGTCGAAGTTCACCACCTTGAGCCACCGGTGGAAAAATTACGGGTGAAAGGATGGATCCGAAGCCTGCGGAAGGCCAAGCAGGTGTGTTTCATCGACTTGAACGACGGATCGAGTTTTGGGGGGTTGCAGGTCGTGGCCCCAGCGATGCTGGAGAACTTCGAGCTGCTGACCCATCTGACCACGGGAAGCTCGATCGAAGTGGTCGGGACCCTGATCGCCTCTCCCGCAAAGGGCCAGCGGGTCGAGTTGAGCGCGACATCGGTCACGATTATTGGCAAGGCTGCTGGCGACTATCCCCTGCAGAAGAAGCGTCACAGCTTTGAGTTTTTAAGGGAGATCGCCCATCTTCGACTCCGAACCAACACGTTCGGAGCTGTTTTTCGTGTACGTAGCGCCCTCGCTCATGCCGTTCATTGTTTTTTCCAGGATCGGGGATTTCTCTACCTTCACACACCGATTATCACTGGGAGCGACTGCGAGGGGGCAGGCGAGATGTTTCGAGTGACCACCCAAGACCTCGCCGCGGTGGCCATGCACAAAGAAGGCCCGGCTTCAGGGACGATCGACGACAGCCGCGACTTCTTTGCCAAGCCGACTTACCTCACGGTCTCTGGACAGCTTAATGGCGAGGCCTTTGCCATGGGACTGTCGGAGATTTACACTTTTGGGCCCACGTTTCGCGCGGAAAACTCAAACACCAGCCGTCATGCGTCGGAGTTTTGGATGATCGAGCCGGAGGTGGCGTGGGCAGATCTCGAAGACAATACGAACTTAGCAGAGGCCTTTGTTAAACACTGCCTGCGCACGGTTCTCGATCGCTGCCAGGATGATCTGGAGTTCTTCAACCAGCGGGTCGACAAGGGGCTGATCAAGCGGCTTGAAGGGGTTGTCGCGGCCGATTTTGGTCGAGTCACCTACACAGAAGCGGTAGAGATGCTGCAAAAAAGCGGGAAGTCCTTCGAATATCCTGTGGAGTGGGGCGTGAATCTTCAGGCCGAGCACGAGCGCTACATCACCGAGGAGATTCTTAAGCGGCCGACCTTTGTGGTGGACTATCCCGCGAAGATTAAGGCGTTTTATATGCGGCGGAACGAGGACCAAAAAACAGTGGCGGCGATGGACCTCTTGGTTCCAAAGGTCGGTGAACTTATTGGTGGATCGCAGCGGGAGGAACGCCTTGATGTGCTCGAAGCGGTCATGAATGCCCAAGAAGGCGTGAATCGGGAGGACTACGAATGGTACCTAGACACCCGAAGATTCGGTACCGCTCCTCACGCGGGCTTCGGACTCGGATTCGAGCGGCTCGTGATGTACGTGACGGGGATGGAGAATATTCGCGATGTGATCCCCTTTCCTCGCACACCTCGCAATTGTACCTTTTGACCTAAAATCTCGCTCGTCGATCTCCGACAAGCGGGCCCACGCGAGTGTCCTCGTTTTGGCGAGGACTTCGCTCGGCGTGGCGGTGCGGCCCGACGTGGCGGTGCGGCCCGACGTGGCGGTGCGGCCCGACGTGGCGGTGCGGCCCGACGTGGTGGTGCGGCCCGACGTGGTGGTGCGGCCTTGGATGGGCGTCGGTTGCGGGACGGCTCACGGGCCGGGGGACTAAATTTGCGAGAGGGCGCGGGGGCGTATTGTGGGATCGCTCTCTCGGGGGTCCTGGTAGGTCGCCTCGCTGGGGATGAATAGCGACGGTTCGGCGAGGTCGTAGCCCTGGGGGGGGGGATCGCCGGACTTTGCGATCCCGGTACCTCCGCTCGGGCCCTGGCAGGTCGTGCTCTTGCCGGCATTGCGTGGCTTGGAGGCGCCCAGCGTGCCGGAGATTGCGCACTGGGTCCCCATGTGGGTGGCAATCGCGGATTCGTCCCGGTGGGACCTTTGATCTCTTGGGGGCGCCGGCGTGGCGGGGGCGTTGGACCCGACGAGGGGCTTCGTTCCGGGCGCGTCGCCTGTGGTCTGGGAGCTCGGCGGTTGCCGTTCCCGTTTGCATTGGGCTCACGTTCGATCCTTGCGCCTCCGGCTCGGGTCCTTCCGTGATTGGAAGCGTGGGAGTTTGCGTGAGGATGGGCATGATGGTGTGCACGAGCAAAGCCGTGGTGGCCTGAATGGCCGACGCCGCCCCAGTACCATCCCGAACCGTAGTAGCCGACGCCCCAGCTGTAGGCGACCCAGGGATAGTGGTAGTTCCAGATGGCGACCAATGGCGCGGGGGGTCCCCAGTAGGAGCACCAACGACTCCAGAAGGGATCCCACCAGACGAATTGCCCATCGATGTTGTAGTACCAGGAGCCTTCCCAGTAGATCCGAGGATAGCTGCTGACCGGTTCGGGATAGCTATGAACGTAGGTCACGACCTGGACCTGCTGGCCATCCGAGAGCATCTGGGTTCCGACCCGATCGGGGATCGCCTCGGTGGGTTGGGTCCACTGACGTTCCGAGATTTGGATGGCACCCGGCGCCATGGGTACAGCCCGGGTCGCTCCGGCGCTATGGGTTGGCGGGTTTTGGAAGGAGGTATAGGCGGCGCCGGTCGCTACCGAGGGGGCGGTCGATTGTGGGACCTGGCGGGCCGTCGTGCGGGTAGCGCAGCCGCCGAGCGAGCCACACGCCGTCACGAGTACGAGGGCGAACACGCGGGAAGCTTTCAAAAACACATGATCAGTGTTTCCTGCGAATCCAGTGGACGCAAGTCAAAGCCGGCATCTCAACCCATCTTGTGGTTCAATCCTCGGCACAGATCGGGGGAAGACCCCCCCTATGCGGTCAGGGTGCAGGCGATCTGTGGGCTCGAAGCGGTGGGAAGACCCCCCATCGAGAGCGCGGGCCTCGGTGGTCCTGCGTGCCGTGCCTGGATCCCAGAGCTGTTGACTCGCTCGATGACGATCGAATAGCGTGGGTAGGCGATGCCTGCTGCGAATGTCCACGTATTGACGATGCTGACCGGTGATACGCAGGGCCACGAGCTGTTGTTGGGCCCGGGGGCGAGCTACATCGTCGGGCGCAGCGTGAGCGCTCAACTGGTCGTCCCGGACGATTCCGTCTCGCGAAAACATGTTCGTTTCTATCACGCACGAGGTTCGGTTTGGTTGCGCGACCTTGGTTCGCGCAATGGAACCTCGGTGAACGGGCGCGTCGTCGGTCGCCATCGACTTCGAGATGGCGATCGCGTTGGAATCGGTGCCTCGCTCATTCGAGTGGGCCTCGCCCCCGCCGACCAGTTTGCCCGGCGGTGGCGCTCTGATGACTCCTCGGGTCGCTCGATGTCGGGTAGCATCGAGGACATCCCGCTCCCCGACGTGCTCCAGTGGTTGGCGACCAGCCGAAAAACCGGCACGCTGAAGGTGCATGGCAGTAAAAATGGTAGTTTGTACCTGCGTGAAGGCGATGTCTTTCAGGCCATGATCGCGGGCAAAGAGAAGCTGGACCCGCAAAAGGCAATTGTCAGGATGCTCGGATGGTCCGAGGGCATGTTTGAGCTTGATACAACCTTGCCGAAGAATCTTCCTGAGGGTGAGATTGGGCAATCCTTGGCTCAATTGTTGATGGAGGCCGCGCGCCAACAGGACGAGCTTGAGCACTTGAGCTCTGGGAGTGAGCTTCCTGGAAAAAGCGTGACGCTCGCGTCACCCAGCAAGACCGCTTGGCGCGACTTGCAACCCGACCAGCTTGACCTCCTTCAGCGCATTGCCGGAGACAGCGAGTGGCAAAATATCCTAGACGGTAGCGGAATGGACGATCTGACGTTGACTCAAAAGGTGGTCGTGCTGCACAAGGCCGGCTGCGTGCATTTCGATTAGCCGCAGCCGCGAATCGAGCGTTCGGCCTCTGGGCTAGATCTGGCCGGTCTCGCCCGCAGGCCATAAGGCCGAGTGGCGTGATTCCTCGCTTGGGACTTCGAGGTCTGGGATCGGTGTCTCTGTCCGGAGCTTGCTCGTAGTCGGTTCGTCGGCTGCGATGAAATCGTGAACTGCCGCATAAAAATGCTCGGCGACCACGAGCGAGGAGTGGCCGCCGGGAAGAACGAGGTAGTCTTCGCGGCGTACACCCTCGAGGCGACCGCGGACCGGAACAAAGGCATCTTGCGATGCGTGAATTTGGCGGACGCGGACGCAGGCAGGAATGGGCGGTCCATGCAGCTCGGCAAGAAAAGTTGAGCCAGGGACGATCTGCCAAACCGACGGGCAAAGAGCCCCAATGCACGCGATTCCCGCCAAAGAGACCCAGCTGCCCATGAATGGGGTCCCAAGTGTACAGAGACGGCGGACATGTTGGTGGCCCTGGAGAAATTTGATGGCATGCAGTGCGATTAACCCTCCCATGGAAAAACCGACAACGTCGACACGTGGGACCTCGAGCTCGTCGCAGATTTGACGGATTTGACTCATGAGTCCTTCTGCAGAGGCCCGGATCGACGCCATGTTGAAGGTCCCGTGGGCGTGGCTAAAAACGATAAGGCCGTCCGCTTGCAATCGGCGTGTCAGTGGCACCATCGTCCCGCGTGTGCCGAGAAATCCATGTACGAGGATCACTGGGGGAGTGCCCTCCTTGACCCAGGTCATCTTTCCCTTGAAGCGATGGCCCCGAACAAGTTGCCGGGTGTAGTCGCTAAGATCCGTCGCCGAGACGATTGCGCGTCGAGCGCTATTCCGAAGGCGATCTACAACACTCACGAGCACTCATTGTAGCAGCGTCCTCCCGATTCTCTCGTTTACGGTCAATTTCGGCCCGGGCAGGCATTGATGGAAGTTGAGCGGTGGCGCGAAGCCGTCTTCACGCCATGATCCTTCGGGTCGATGGACTCGATCCTTGCGGAACGGGACACTCGAGAGAATCAAGCATCGTCGTCGCTGTCGTCGCTGTTGTCGCTGTCGTCGCCGTCATCTTGGTCCTTTCGAGTGGTGTTGGAATCCGAGATGAAACGGTCTGCGAGCGGTGCTTCTGGGAGCATTCCGCGAAAGAGCCCATCTCCACCCCCCGAAAGGGCGAGGCGGCGGGCTTTGGCCTCGCTCGCCAGCCGGCTCCCTGGAAATGCGGCTGCGGCCTTCTCATAGGCATCTCCAGCAAGATCCCGTTGGCCCTGTTCTTCATAAGCTTGGCCGAGATGATAGAGGTAGATCACTCGCGCGGGGTTGTAGGCGAGGGAATCGATTCCCTCTTCGAGCAGCGGGGCAGCATCTTTGGCCCGACCCATTCGCATGAGGCAGAGGCCCTCAAGGGCCCGCCACGCGTCGAGCACCATCGGGCGGTAGCGGCTTGGAACTTGAGATAGACACCCGTCCCGGTCGGAGCGAATCTTGGCGAGTCGAGCCTCGTTTGCGCCTTCGCTCAACAGTGCCAGTTCGTGACGTCCGAAGTTTGCGAGGGCCTGGAGATGAGGCGACAAATTTTCGGCCTCCGTTCGATAGATTTCTCGGGCCTCGTCAAGCCGCCATTCAGCCACAAGCAGGCCACCGAGCTGGGCGCGGGCCAACCACTGACGCTCGGGGCTTACAGCCTCGCCCGCGGCAGCCAGCGCGAGCTCCTTGCGTAGCTGGATTTCGATCGACCGTTGTTTTCCGGTGGCGATCGCCAGGCGAAGATGGTCTGCGGCGACGAGCGCCCCACTCCTCTTTGCCTGCATCGTGGCGTAGGCCGCGAGGGCCAAGAACCCCAAGATCAAGAACAGCATCATCGGCTCATCGCTCCCAGGGACAGGTGGAAACAATGGAGCCTGGAACATCGTTGGTTGAGTTGCATGTCGAGGCGAACCCTTGGTGGAGGTGACGCGATTGGATTGATTCCATCAAGGGGTCTCATTCGGAGCGCAGCGACAACGATGACGTGGCAGGGGTGAAACCCACAGGCGCAGCATAGCCTCCCCGGGCTCTGGGTGGGAGGCACATGCTGAATGCGCCAGTGGTCGGAGAACTCTTCGGTCCGCAACACCGGTGCCGGTTCTGTTCCCGCCGGGATTCGCTCTTTGCGCAGTCCGGGAATGTCGTCGTGCACGGTCGAGCGTTTCGTTGCGGAGTGCGGGCGGCATTGAATAGGCGCGGGTGGACGCCGTCTATGGCGCGGAAACTCGCCATGACAACTCCCTTAACCTTTCATTCATGCAGTTTTTGCGCCGTCTTTTTCGCCTTGTCCGTCGGAGCGCTCGGCGGCTGCGGTCCGACGACCCCAATGGCAGTGGATCGATCCTTGGCGGCTGCGGCCCCCCAACAGCCGGTTGTGGGAAAAAAAAGCGTGCCGAGAAAGAAGCCGATGACTTTCGGTGTCTACACCGCTCAGGTTACGAAAGGGGGCGGGCTACGAAAAATTTCCAAGGGGTCGGGGCCCTGGTCCAAGAGCACGATTAAACAGGATTTTGAGTTTTCGTTAAGCGGCGGCGCCGGGGCATGGTCGGGAACCTGCTCTTTTCGCGACAAGGCGACATCCGTGGTCGTGAAGGTTCACTCTGCGGCGGCCATGGACTGTACATTCACCGATGTACAGGGGGCGGCGTGGGAGATGGAGATACAGTTTAGCGGAGAGGAACCCGTAGGGGCCGTGACAGGCGAGGGAACGAGTCTCGCCGTCCAACTCAACAACGGACTCGTCGGCGGCAAAAAAGGGAAAAATGTCGGTTTTGATTTCTATAGAGATGGAGCCTTGGTTGGCGCGGTTCAGGCATCGGGGGAGGGGACTGTGTGGATCGTCGAGGAGCAAGACTCCGCGACCCAAGACCTGGTCGCAGCGGTCGCCGCTTCGTTGTTGATCTCCCATCGTGCCCAAAAAAAGGCGTCCTCGATGTTTTGAGGGGGAGGCTCTACCGTCTGCCTTTGTTTGGTGCCTGCAGATCGGGAAAGCCCATGGTGGCGAAGGTCGCTCGTGCACGTTGGACTCGTCTGATGAACATTTGCACGCCCTTTGGCAGCTCTGCGGAGGTTTTTTGCCACTTGCGGACGCTTCCACCACCACGTGCATAGGCGAAGAGCATCAGGGTCTCGTCGTTGTCGAAGCGGCTGGCATGAATGGAGAGCAGCTTCGCCCCCGCTTGGGTGGCGAAGGAGGGGTTGTAGGGACGGCTGGCGACCCCCAGTTTTTTGGCCATGGCCTTGGACGTTCCGGGCATGAGTTGCATGAGGCCACGTGCTCCGGAACGTTTGTTTCGGGCCTTTGGATTGAACTTGCTCTCGGTCCAGATAATGCCGTTGAGGAGGTTGGGATCGATGCTGTGGCGGTCTGCGGCCGCGGCGACGAGGGGTTGGACGGTTCGGGCTCGCTGGAGCTGCTCGTCGTTTAGATGCAGCGGTTCGTAGCGGTCAGATTCGCCCTGGCTTTGTTTGTCCCGTTTCGGTCGAGGGGAGCCAGAGGCATCCGTACGTGCGTGTGAGGGTGGGGGGAGGCGGCCTTGGGTTTGTTTGGCCGTGGTTGCCGGCCCAGGGGACCCCCCTGCCGCTTGGGAGCCGCCGGGCGTGATGGAAGGATCGCCCGTTGTCGAGACGCACGCCGCCGCGAAGACGTAGGCGAAGGCCAGGACCCACCGGGTAGAATATGCGTGTCGGGTCGCGTGGGTCCCGTCGGGAGTTTTTCCAGCGTCGCACATGATCGCGCACACTATCCGATTTCTGCGGGGCATTGCCCGTCTCTGGGGGAGGATTCGGGTGTTCTTTTTGTGCCTTCGGGTACCCTCAGGGGGTGCGAGCCTCGATGGGGATTGTGGCAGGACTAGTGGCGGCACTTAGTTTTGGTGTGGGAGATTTTGTCGCGCAACGCGCAACCCGCCAGCTCGGGTGGTTGCCGATGATGTTCTGGCTGCAGCTCATGAGCCTGCCTCTGTTGCTCTGCGCTGCGATTGTAGGAAGCGGAGCCCCCACGCTCGACGGACCGGTTGTGACTCGGGTCGTACTTTGTGGGCTCGCTAATCTTGTAGGAGCCATCGGGCTCTACCGGGCTTTTGAGGTGGGTAAGCTCTCGGTGGTTTCACCCGTGGCGAGTGCTTTTGGTGCCGTGACGGTGCTCTGTTCGATTGTTGCGGGAGATCCTCTGCCCATGGGTGTACTGGTCGCCCTCGGCGTGGTGGTCTTCGGTGTTGTGCTGGTGAGTGTGGTTCGGGCTTCCCACGAGACCTCGTCGAGTGCAGCGCCGACGGGGGCAGGCGCTCGCTGGGGGCGAGGGCGTGGCGCGGGATGGGCTTTGGTGGCCGCAGTCGGTTTTGGAACGGCATTTTATGGGCTCGACGCGGCTGTGGATTCGCTGGGGCCGGCGTGGCCTATCGTTGGTTTTCGTGTGGTCAGTTTACCCTTGGTCTTGGTGATGCTGCGGGCTCGCCGAACGCCATTCCCGTGGCCGAGTCGATGCGCCTTGCGACTGTTTGTGGTCGCCATTCTCGAGACGATTGGCTTGATCGTCTATTCCATTGGGCTGAAGACCGAGCACGTCGGTATCGTCGCTGTGATCGCCTCGTTGTTTGCCGCGGTGACCGTGGTGTTGGCTCAGATTGTATTGCGTGAGCGTCTCGAGTGGTGGCAATGGGCAGGGATCGTCGCGCTGCTTGTGGGGGTCGCTGGCGTGACTCGATAAGCCCCACGATTTCGACAGCCTGCGGTTGTTGATTCCCGGGCCCTGTGCATCGGTGGCGAGCGACCCGAAGTGCGGTCTAGCCCGAGCCCAAGACCTCGTGAATACGGGCGGCGAGGCCGGGTCCGATCCCACGGACTTCGCAGAGTTCCTCGACGGTCGCGGTCCTGATCGCTGCGATTTTGCCAAAATGAGTCAAAAGCGCCCTCTTGGCCGATTTTCCGACCCCGGGGACCTCGTCGAGGATGCTTTTGATCTGGCGCTTCGCCCGTCGCTTACGGTGGTGGGTGATGGCGAAACGATGGGCTTCATCCCGAATCCGGGTCATGAGGTAGAGTTCGGTCGATCCGGGTCGCAGCCGGATCGGGTCTTTGCTCCCAGGGAGGAACACACGCTCGGGCTTGTCGGGTTGAGACGCTTGCCTGTTGTTGTCGGCCGGTGCGGGCTCCTTCGCTATCGAGGAGGCGGCCTTCGAGACGACGTAGTCGCCGAGAGACTGTCCTGGGGAACTGTTGGGCGAGCTTTGACCCCGTTGTCTGAAATTTCTCAGGGTCCGAAGGCCGGCGGCTCCAGGACGGACGACGTCGAGACGTTCCTTCGCAAGCGCGATCACATCCATGCCTTCGGCACCCAGCGGAACGCCCAGGTCCTGCATCACGGCGACGACCCGTGAAAGTTGACCCTTTCCACCGTCGATGACCACCAGATCCGGTAGTGCCCAGTCTTCGTTGGCCGAGTCCCCCGCATCGAGCGCGCGTCGGAGCCGTCGCGTGAGGACCTCTTGCATACTGGCGAAGTCGTCGTTTTGCCGGTGGCCTTGGGCGAGGCCTTGGCCATGGAGGCCCTTGATCTTGAAACTTCGATAGCTGGACTTGTCGGCCTGACCGTCCTTGAACACAACCATTGAGCCGACCGCATCGCTGCCTTGGATATGGCTGATGTCGTAACATTCGATGCGACGCGGCTTACGACTGAGAGAAAACCGTTTGTGAAGGGTCTCCAACAGCGTGTCGCTGTCCTCCTTGCGGTCGCGACGTGTCACGAAGCTGGACGAAGAATTGCGTTTCGCTAAGTCGACAAGCTTTTTCCGAGATCCGCGCTCCGGAACGGAGAGCTTGAGAGGAGAACCACGTTTTTCCTGGAGCCACTCATGCAGGGGAGCGGCATCATCCTCGGCCAGGGCGAAGGGCAGTAGGATTTCGTCGGGCAGCAGGCTGGCCTCGCCGTAAAGGGCCCCCAAGAATCCATGCAAGACCTCCGCATCCGGGAGTTCCATTCCCTTTTGCGAGTAGGTGCGCGACCCCATCAGCTTTCCAGCGCGAACGTACAACACCGCGAACTCAACCTGCCCGCCTTCCCTGTACATACCGATGACGTCTTGGTCGAATTCCCCTGTGCCCACGACGCGCTGGCTTTGCAAGGTCGTCTGAATGGCGGTGATCTGATCGCGGATGCGTGCCGCGGTCTCAAACTCCAAGGCGGTGGCGCTCTCTTTCATGCGCGCGTTGAGGCCTTCGAGCAGCTCGGAGTGACGTCCCCCAAGAAAAAGCCGAACATCGCGGACTTGCCCGGCGTAGGCATCGGGATCGACGTCGTAGACACAGGGGGCGGGACAGCGATCGATCTGATACTGAAGGCATGCGCGCTTGCGATGATTCAGGGCGTAGTCCGAACAGGTTCGCAGTTTGAAGTAGCGATTGACGACACGCAGGGTGTGGCGAGCGCTTCCGGCAGAATGGTAGGGCCCGAAGTAGTGGGCTTTGTCGTGCGCGATGTTTCGTACGACCTCAAGGCGTGGCCAGGACTTGGAGCTGTCGAGGCGTAGAACAAGATACTGCTTGTCGTCACGCAGTTTGACGTTGAAACGAGGGGCGTGGCCCTTGATGAGATGATTCTCAAGCAGCAACGCCTCCTTGTCGTTGCTGGTGACCATCGTTTCGATGTCCCCGAGTACCTTGCCCAGCCGCGGCACAAAATGGCGGCTGTCTTGCCCGCTAAAGTACTGGCGGACACGAATACGTAAGTTGCGGGCCTTGCCCACGTAGACCACCCGCCCCTTGCGATCTCGCATGAGGTAGACCCCGGGTTCCATGGGGAGTCGGGCGACCAGCTCGGCGATGTCGGCGAGCGAATGAACCCGTGGTTTCCAGTCTTCGGGGAGGTCCGCCATTCCATCGCGGGCGGTCCTCCCATGGGGACGACGGGGCCGCCTCCCCATGGCGACTAGTTGACGTCCTGATCCGCCGCACAGCCGCGAGGTCCGCCGCGCGCATCGACCTCGGCGTCGATGATTCGGGCTCGAATGTTGCTGAGCTCACCCTTCCAATTGGTTTTGCTTGCGCCGAGACGGCCGACATCTCCGACGGTCGCGTAGGCCATGAACAGAAGCAACGCCAGCAGGCCCCACGTATGCACTTGCTCTTCGATTCGCAGCGCGATCTTCTTCGGTGAGATCGCGTTGAAGATCACGAAGACCAGACGCCCACCGTCGAGGGCAGGGATCGGCAGGAGGTTGAACAGGCCGAGCAGTCCGCTGATGAGCGCGGAGATCATCAGGAATGATGTGAGCCCATCTTTTGCGCTGTTCGCCATGGCGGAGACGATTCCGACCGGGCCGCCGAGGTTTCCCTTGCGTTTCCCGGTGATCATTTCACCGAGGAATTTGAGCTGCCGGGCGGATTGCACAAAGGGATACTTGATGCCCTCGATGATCGCGGTGGCGGGTGGAACCGGCTCGAAAGTGGCGATCGCTCCGATGTTGACACCGAGTGCGGGCGAGATGTCATTGAGCTTCACACAATAGATCTGCTCTTTGTCCTCACGCATGACCACGACCTCGACGCGTTCGCCGAGATGCTCGATCCCGGCCTCTTGGACCCTCTCGACCGCCTGCGATCCGCGAATGGGGGTGTCCGCGATTTTTAGGAATTGGTCGTCGACTCGAATGCCGGCTTCTTCGAGAGGGCTGCTCTCGCCAAAGGAAACCACTTTTGCGCCAGAGACCGCCTGCATGCCCGCGCTGAGGAAGAGCAGGACGCCGATGATGATCGCCGCGAGGTAGTTGAAGATGGGCCCGCCCGCCAAGGTCAAGAATCGAGCGATGAAGGAGCTGTCCCGAAAATTTCGGTAGCCCTTGGGCGCGGGAGGGGGGGCATTGGGGTCGTCTGGTGGTGTTGAGCCGCCGTCACCTTCGGCCTCTTGGCGCATTTCCTCCTCGGCCTCCTCGGACTCCATGCCGGCGATTTGCACGTAGGCCCCGAAGGGAACTGCGCATATGACGTATTCGCAGCTCTTGTAGGTGAAGAGCCGAAAGAGCACGGGGCCGATGCCAAACACGCTAAATCGCCGCACATGCATGCCTGTGCGGCGCGCAAAGAAGTAGTGTCCGTATTCGTGGATGATGATCAGAGCGGAGAGCGCTAGGATCGCGGGAATCCATTGGGACATCCGCGGACTATAGCCGATCGGACCCGGGCGCCAAGCCGCCGCGGGGCGAGGGATCGATCGGCGGTTGCCGAGGGCGGGAGGCCACAGGCGCGGGCCCGTGCCTATTTCTTGGGGCGATCGAAGCGGGCGAAGCCCAGGCGGGCCGCGCGTCCCCGTAAAATCCGGCTTGCGCGCGCGCGGACGCTGCGATCTCGAGGCGCGGCCCGCACCGGCGCATCGCCGTGGGTCTTGAGCGCCTTGGTGACCTCGTGCTGGGCTCGAAGTAGGCCGCCGCGTGGCCAGGAGACCTCGTGTTGGCCGAGTTCCCGCTCGAGCGCCAGCAATTCTCCCGGCACAAGAGATGCGCGATATCCACAAAACAGCTGTTCGACCGCCCAAAGCCCCAACTCTTCGTCGATCGGGCTGTCGGCAAACAGCCAGTAGCGCCCGCGAGCGGTGCGTGCCGCCTGCTGAAGTGCCGTTCCGGGCGCGAGATCTTGGATGCAACGAAGCTCGGGAACCCGGGCTTGGAGCAGGCTCAGGGCACTGAGGCTGTTGTCGTGGGAGCGTTCGTCCAGGGCCAAGACTTCGAAGCCAAATTGTGCCTCGCAGACCGGACGCAGGGTCGAAGATTCGAGACGTCGGGCGAGCTGGATCGCGCCTCGGACCATGGCTGGCAGCCGCGCTTCGTCGTTGCGCACGCATAAGGCGATGCTGAGGTTGGGTTCCATGGCCGCGCGGAGGCTGTCTTAGCATGGGAGACCCGTCGGTGGGGCCGCGGGCCACCCCCGCCGAGTGAAATGCGCAGGTGGATCGGCGGTTCTGTGCGGAATCTTGCGGGTAGACGAACGCTTCGTCTCGGAACTTCGGGCGAGGGCTGCTAGATTAACGTCTTCCGACGCACGCGCGTTCTCCGGGAGAACTCGAGGCGGCGGAGATGTGTTGGCCGTGCAACGGTTGGCGGCGTGGGCCGATGAACCGATGAACTCATAGCGGCGGAGGCGTGCGCAATCACGGGCGCACCCAAGGGGCCGACGCCGACACATGTCCACCTTCAACACGCAAGAGGAGCCCTATGGCCGGAATCAACAAAGTCATTATTATTGGAAATCTCGGTCGAGACCCCGAGCTACGCTTCACTCAAGGCGGCCAGGCCGTGGCCAAGTTGGCCATCGCCACCACGCGCAAGTGGACGAACAAGCAGACTCAACAGACCCAAGAGGAGACCGAGTGGCATCGCGTCACCGTGTGGGGCAAGACCGCGGAGCACTGCAACAGCTACCTGGCCAAGGGGCGGCAGGTCTATGTCGAAGGCCGCTTGCGCACGAGCAGCTACGAACAAGATGGCGTAAAAAAATATTCCACTGAGATCATCGCAGAGACGGTGCAGTTTCTTGGTGGGCGAGGCGATGGCGGCGGCGGCGGCGGCGGCGGAGCCGGAGCCGGAGCTGGCGGCGGAAACTACGGCGGAGGTGGAGGCGACGGAGGCGGAGGCGGAGGCGGAGGCGACTACGGAGGCGGCGGAGGAGCGCCCAGCGGAGGAGCGCCCAGCGGAGGAGCGCCCAGCGGAGGAGGCGGTCCCGCAGCGTACGATCCTGGCGCCTACTCAGCGCCAGGTCCCGAAGACGACGACATTCCGTTCTAGCGTCGGCACTCGCCGGTCTTGCGCATTGTCTGTAGCGAGGCCGCACGCCATGGGTCGCACTCGGGTAGCCTCTATCCCGTGACCTCCGGTAGAAAATACTGGCTCATGAAAAGCGAGCCGGACGCCTATTCGATTGAGAATCTCCGTCGGGATGAAACCACCCCCTGGGATGGAATTCGAAATTACCAGGCACGGAATTTCATGCGCGATGCCATGGCCATCGGCGATTGGGTACTTTTTTACCATTCCCGTACCAAGCCGCCGGGGGTCGTAGGTCTGGCCAGAATCGCCAGTGCGCCGTACCCAGATCCGAGCGCCTTTGAGCTGGACAGCGGGTACTACGATCCCAAGAGTGACCCGGAGGCTCCACGGTGGATCCTCGTCGACGTCGCCTACGTTCAGACCTTTTCGAGCCCGGTGAGCCTAGAGACTTTGAAATCAGATCCGGAACTGAGCGGCATGCTTGTCGCGCAACGTGGCCAGCGGCTTTCGATTCAGCCGGTGGACGCCGACCATTTTCGTCGCGTTTTGCGGCTCGCGGGAAGCACCTTTGAGCTTGGTTAGGTCAGTCCGCCCAAGGGCCCCGAACAATGGTTGGGATCGCCGAATAGCTGCCTGTCGTCGCCAAACAAGTTGAGAATCGATACCAGCAAATTATTGTGAGATTTGTCCTCAAGGTCCGCGTTTCGGAGAAATCTGCCACCGCGCATGCCACCGCCACCGCCGCCAAGCAGGAAGGGCATATTGCTCTTGCTGTGGTTGGGTGGTTGAGAGAGCTCGGACCCGAAAAACACGACGCTCTCGTCAAGGAGAGTGTGACCGCCCATATCGACGGCATCCATCGCACCGAGTAGGTAGGCATGTTGTTGTGAGTACCAGACCTGAATTTTCTCCAATTCGATCGGTCGAAATCCACCGTCGTGTTGGTAGAAATGATGATGTTGTGGGAGATCGAGCCAGGGGAAGGTATGTTTCGCCTCGGTATCGCTCCATTGTAGCGAGGCCACGGGCGTGATGTCGCAGGCGAGCGCCATGACCAGCATGTCCATCATAAAACGGCCGACCTTGGGAATCGCGGCATCGGTGGAGCCATCGATGTTGGAACCGTTGTTTGCCGATCGAAGTCCTGTGGTGGGATTGTAGTCCGAGGTGTCGACGAGCACGGGGGCCTGGCAGATATCACTCGGAATAATTGTGTTGGCGAGCGAAGCCTCAAGCTCCCGAATCTTGTCGAGATGTTGTTCAATTTTTTGTTTGTCGGCGACGCCAAGGCCCGGCGCAAGGGCATCGTAGCGTCGATCGACGAAGTCGAGAATCGACTGTTTTCGGGCGATGCGTGCAGCAGTTTCGTCGCTGTTACTGGGACCCAGGCTCGTGAAGAAGGCCTGAAAGATCGCTTGCGGGTCGAGGCGTGGTGGGATTGGGTCGAAGGTTGCGTTGTCCTCGTAGTTGGCTGCGTTCATCGCGTGAAGAAGGCCATGCGATTTGCCGGTCCCCCAGCGCACCGCCATCTGGATGCTCGAACGGGAAAAATCGCCGGAAATCAGGCCGGCGATGACTTGGTCCAAGGAGGGACCCCCCGCAAATCCGTTGGCGGCCTGCTTTGTGCCCGTGAGCCACGCGACGATTCCTGACTGATGTTGTTCACCGACGGCGCTGGCCATCTCGAGTCCGTCCATGACGAGAAGTTTGCTCTTGACGGCTTCGAGTGGCGCCAAGATCTCGCTGAGTTCAAAGTCGGTCTCGGTCCCCTTGGGACGCCAGCGGTTTTCACCCGATCCGTTATTGATCACGCTCCCGCCGGGGGTGTAGACGCTTACGAAACGCCGGGCGAGGTTGCCATCTTCCGCGTGTGCGCGGCGTGGGATGCCCATGATCTCTAGCCAAGGAAGCGCGATGGCGATTCCGCCGAGCCCCCGCATCATTGTTCGTCTTGCGAGCTGTTTAACCATGGTTTAGTTGGCCTCCACCGGCAGAAATAGGAAGTCGTCGGTTTGGGTCAGGTCGAGCAGAAGCTGACGAATGTTGTGGCCCGAGGCCGCAAATTGTTCGTCGATCGTGAGCAGCGCACAGGCATCGCTGTTGGAGTGGGTGCGGCCGTAGGCGTATTCGGACCACTGTGTTGCAAAGCAGGTGTGTGTCCTGGGTGCGGACGCAATGGCCTGGGCAAGCTCGACGGGTCCATCGACCGCCATGACTCCGGGCAGACTTCCTGTCGCGTCGATGGAGACGCCATTTTCGGTGTCGCGCCATAGCCCAATGGGATCGTAGTTCTCGAGGGTCAGGCCCACAGGATCCATCAAGCTATGACAACCTGCACAGACGGGATCGTCGCTGTGTCGGCCAAAACGTTCGCGAGCCGTGGCCCCGGAGTCGGGGTCTGGGGGCTTGATCTCCGCCAGTAGATCGCCACTGGGCAGAGGAATGTCGGTACACATGATATTGCGCATGATGAATGCGCCACGAACCACCGGATTGGTCTCGTTGGAGTGAATCGTGCCGGCGACGACCCCAGCGTGAGTCAACAATCCTAGGCGCTGGCTGGTGTCCAAGTCGACTTTCACGAAGCCCTCGCCAGTCACGCCTTCGATCCCATAAAAGTCCGCGAGGGGACCATTGACGAAGGTGTAGGGAGCTGTGATGGCGCCGTCCCAGGTGCCCGAGCCCTCAAAAATTTCGTGCTCCATGAATCGCTGAGTTTCTTCACGCAGAAGCGAACCGATGGCAGGCGTGTAGGCGGGGTAGCGCTCAGGGTCACGTTGGAGTGACGCGAGCGCGCTGATCGGCAACAGGTTGTCGAAGAAAAAGCGTAGCACCGGGCGCGAGCGAGGATCGTCGAGCATGCGCTGTGCGTGGGCGAGAATGGATGCAGGGTCGCTCAGTTGTTTAGCATCGGCCGCCGCGCGTAGTTCGGGGTCGGGCATCGTCGCCCACATGAGGTAGGACAGCCGTGTGGCCATTTCGTGATCGGTCGGTCTGCGGCGACCCTCTTCGTCGAGGATTCCGTGCTCCACACGATAGAGGAAGTCGGGAGACTGCAAGACCAGTTCGATGACGCTCGCAATACTCGTCGCAAAGTCGGTGTCGTTGCGCACGGCAGTGGCAAACTCGAGAAGTGTGTTCAGCTCTTGTGGGTCGAGGGGTCGGCGATAGGCGCGAGACACAAAATCTTCGATTAGTTTTTCCGCGCAGGCATCGATGGTTTCCGTGTCGTTTGTATCGGTGACTGAGCTTGCGCATTCGGCCAAAATTTTCAGCTTCTCGGGAGACTCGGCGACGCCGACCGCGATATTTTCCGCGACGGTGTTGTATTGCTCGGCGAGTAGGCTCGAGACCGTTTGGGCATTTGCGTCGTTTCCAAACCCATTGCTAAGCTCCTCGCTTGGGAAGGTGTTACCCGGGAAGCTTGTGTCCCCCAGGAGATCGCGGAGCGTATTGTTGTACTCGTTTCGCGTGAGTCGACGTAGTGTCGCTCGTGTTGGATCAGTCTCGGGAACGCAAGTCTCGTCGTCGTCAGTCTCGGAGCCCGAAGTCTCGAGGGTCGTCTCAGAGCTTTCGCCGGATCCAGCCCTCAACACGATCTCTGGACCCATGTAACAGCCGACAATACCTGTGGCGAAGACAAAAATACTGATATTCTGAATCGTCACTACGTGATCACTTTGTATGGGTGATGTACGGGTGTCAATCGTTCTGTGTTTTTATCGCCAGTCGGATTTTCGACGGCGAGCGGAAAGAAAAATACGTGGTGAGGCTCACAATGAAAATGGCCCCGACGTGCAGAACGAGGAAGAGCGCGCTGAGTGTCGTCAGAAAGATGGGGCGACCGAGAGCACATCCATCTGGATGAACTGTCCGTAGAAAGGTTCGGGAAAGGGGGGGATATCGGGGACGACGAAGGGCTCGCCCGAAGCGATGTTTCCTCCAGGATTTGCGATTGCTTCCGTGTTGGGGTCGATCATCGTCAGCCGCACCTCAGAGCCTCCGCGGATTTGAATGGATACCGTGTAGTCGAGAACGAACGTGAAATGGTTGGTGTTTTTTTCGTGGCGGTTGAGCGTGTAGTCGTTTTGTGGCTCCGCCACATGGATCGCGTAAATGTTGTAGTCGTCGGACTTTGCCATTCCGCCAATTTGAAAGTGATCGTATAGGACTTCGCCGCCAGTGAAGTTTTTTGGTTCGCTTAGGCCTCTGATCCGAATCTCAACATCGTAGATAACATCGGGATCTCCACCGAAGGTTACGAGGGTCTCCCGATGCAAGGTCACCGAGGGGTTTTCGATAGCCCCATCGTACAGGGATGGGTCCCATTTGCAGGTGTTGCGCTGGTTGGGGTCTTTACAGGGCAGCTCCCAGCGGTATCCGTTCATCTCGCCTGAAAATTCAATTGGATCTTCAATTGGATCTTCCTCGACCGTCGACGTGCCCCCGGTGGTATCGGTATTGCCGGTGTCCGTCGCATTTTTCGTTGGGTCCTCGGTCTCGTCACTGCTGTCGTCACTGCTGTCGTCACTGCTGTCGTCACTGCTGTCGTCAGTATTGTCGCTGCCGCCCCGTGGCTCCGTGGAATCCGGGCTCGCGGGCAGCGGGGTGGAGGTCTCGCCGGGCATCGGGTCGGACTGCGCCGAACACGCGATCTCGCACAGGCAAGCGAGCGTGGTCGTGGCAAACAAGAAGCGATAGCGTTGTGGTCGCAGTGTCATAAAGTTCCAAACCCGTGTTTTCGAACTCTTCTACGACCCTAACTAAGCCCAAAATTCCGGCAGAAGATGAAGTTTTGCAGATCCTCGCCACCGCTCCAAGACAAAAAGGGGCTCCCGCTTTAGCGAGCGCTCCTTCTTGTGTCTCCCAAATCTGGTGCCGCCGAAGGGATTCGAACCCCCAACCATCGGTTCCTAAAACCGCTGCCTCTACCGTTGGGCCACGGCGGCTGGATCCTCGCGGTTGGATCTCACATGCCTATAGCAGATGTGCTGAGTTTAGTGCAGCCCCCGGCATCAGGCTTGAGCCCAGGCGGGGAGAGGCGACTCAAAGTGCAGCGGGTCGGCTTGCTGCGGGTGCTGGAACTGAAGGGTCCACGCATGCAGGCGAAGGGCGCTGTGCCCGGCCGAATCGCTGGGTCGCCCATAACGGCGGTCTCCACACAGAGGAAAGCCGAGGTGGGCGGCGTGAACCCGGATTTGGTGGGTGCGGCCGGTCTCCAATTGGGCTTCGACGATATGCTCGGGTTCGCTGTCGCCATCGCCGTCGAATGTGGAGATCGGACGAAACAAGGTGACCGCGGTCTGTGCACCTCGGCTGCCTTCGGGGACCACTCGGACATTGCCGTCGGCGCCCTTGCGCAGGGGCGCTTCGCAGCGGATTTGTTGCGGGACCTTCCCATGGCATCGCAGGCGATAGACGCGGCGGATGTCGTGATCGACAAACTGTCGGTGCAGCGAGCTGTTGGCGATGCTGCGGATCGTAAAGAGCACGAGGCCAGAAGCGCCCTGGTCCAGTCGGTGGACCACTCCCACATAGGGACGAACGACCCCCTCGCTGCGCAGTTGGTTGAGCAAGGCATCCGAGAGAGTCCCGAGGGCGCTCTCTCGGGTGGCCGTGACAGGCACGCCCGCTGGTTTATCGAGCACAACAAAATTGGCGTCGCGATGAATGAAGCGCAGTGCCTCGGCGCGTATGGGCTCGATTCTCGCCGCGTTGGGGTAGACCGTGAGCCGTTCGCCGGCGGCCACACGCACCGAGGGCATGCGAACGCGCAGGCGATTGACATAGACTCCTCCCGCGCGCACGAGCGAGGCGGCATCGTCGGCCGAGATGCCAGGGAGCCGTCGATAGATCACGGCGCGTAGGGTCTGGCCCTCTTCGGGAGGAATAATCCGAAAGCGAAGAAGGCTCTTTTCTTGCCAGTTTCCGGGCTCAGAAGTCACGGCTGCTCCTCCTGTTCCTGTTTACGCAGCCGTCCGGCAAGCTCTCGAAGTTCGGCGGCTGTGACGGTGTTGTCTGTGGCGCAAAAATGGCAGCTGACGACCGTTTCGGCCTGTTCGCCGGCGAGGCGAAGGAGGTCCTGAATCCCCAGGGCTGAGAGCACCCGAAGCGTATTTTTGGGCCCGCATCCGCAGTGAAATCGAAGGCCTTGGGTCTCCAGGACTTCAGCATGTTCGCCACCCAGGGCGAGGTCGATCAATTTCGGTGGGCTCGGATCGTCGGCGAGCACGTTGCCGAGGGCATCGCCGGTCAATCGTTTGCGAACATGATCGATCAGCGACTTCTCACTGCCGGGGAAGGTTTGAATCAATACGCCCGCACTGCGAAAGATTTGGCCTTCGCTATCGAGCAGGACGTCCGCGCACAGGGCCGAGGGGAGCTGCTCACTGGCGGTCAGGTAGTCTTGAAGATCGAGATCGATCTCGCCGCTGCTGAGGGGAACGGTGCCCTGATAGGGGTGACCGAGACCAAGGTCGCGGGTGACGACGAGATGTCCGCGATCCCCGACGACGGCATGCAGCGCGACCCTACGTCGGGTGGGATCCCAGTCCCGAGCGTCTGCCGGCTCGGGATCGATTCTCGTTTCTAGACAGCCGCGCAGCCGACCGTCGCCATGGGCATCGACGATCACCCGGCCGAGGGCTCCGCTTCCAGTGATCAAAATGCGCACTCGCTCGCGGTCTTGCTTGGCGAGGGTGCCGAGCAGGCTCGCGCAGGTCATGGCCCGGCCGAGGGCGATGGCTTCGATGCCGCGAAGATCCTGGCGTCGGCAGGCTTCGCGTACGGCCTCTGTGCTCAGCACCGCGATGCAGCGAAGTGTTTTTGCGTCGTTGATCGCGCGATCGAGCGAGTCCATCGCAATCAAGGTAGCAGGGTCCATTGGACCCAGACAGAGAGGATTCGAGGCGAGTGAGGCCTCGCAGGGAGGGATGAGCGATGGGCGGGATGACCGTCGTGAGCCGCGAACCGTGGTCTGCGCGATGGCGCCAAGTTCGTTCGGGGCCGAAGAAGGCAGGTTTTGGGGGACTGGCAAGGTTCCCTGCTACAACCTCGCACTGCATGCGCGCGCTAGCACTGGATGTGGGGAGCCGAACGATCGGTCTCGCTCTAAGCGATGAGCAGGGACTGATGGCGAGCCCTTGGGAGGTGATGCGTAGGTCCGGCCATGAGGCCGATGCGGCGGAGGTCGTCCGGCGCGTGGTCGATCGTGGGATCTCTACGATCGTCGTGGGCTGGCCTCTTGAGTTGAATGGGACCACGGGCCATCGCGCACGATTGGTCATGCGATTTGAGCGCGTTCTAAAAGCTTTGTTGGAGACAAGAGCCGTGGAGTTGGTGCGTTGGGACGAGCGTTTCTCGACGATCGCCGCAGAGCGAAGCTTGATCGAAGCCGACATGTCACGGGCTCGGCGAAAACGAACGATCGATGCGATGGCGGCACAGTTTATCTTGCAAGGCTGGCTCGACCGCCAACGCTCCGACGCCGCTCGTGCGTCGGAGCATCTGGATGAAAGCGAAGGCCCAAAATGACCAAGCGACGCCGGTCTTGGTATCAACTGCGTCGTTCGCGGCGGCCCCAAAGGTGGGCCTTGGCCATCGTAGCGATGGCACTCGCGGGAGCGGCGGTGGCCGTCCGCGGCGCATATCAGACGATGATGGACTATCCCGAGCGCCCCGGCGTCGGCGACGCGCACACGATTGAAGTCGAGATTCCCCGGGGCACAAGTTTTCCGCGGGTGCTGGAGCTGCTTCAAGAAGAGCAGGTGATCGAGGCTTCGGAGGCCATGGCGTTTAAGGTCTTTGTTCTCCACCACGGTGCCGCGAACAAGACGACCGCGGGAGTTCACAGATTTCGTGGCGACATGACACCGACCGAGATCTTGGAGGAACTCGCCCGTCGGCAGAAGGCCAAGGAAGTGAGCGTTACCATTCCCGAGGGGAAGAACATGGTTCAGGTGGCCGAGATCCTGGCGGGCGCAGGGCTTGCGGACGAGGCCTCGTTGCTCAATCGGATGCGTGATCAAGCATTTTTGACCCGTATCGGCGTCGAAGGTCCTACCGCCGAGGGCTATTTGTTTCCTGACACCTACAAATTTCGATCGGGGAGAGCGGGGGCGAAGCCCGCAGAAATCGTCGAGCGTCTGGTACGGCGGCACAATGATGTCTATGGGGAGCTTCGCCGCCAGTATCGTGAGGCTGGACGCAAGCTTGGCGATGAGTTTGACTGGGGGCACGCGCAGATCTTGACGCTCGCTTCGATCGTAGAAAAAGAGACCGGAGTTCGTAAAGAGAGGCCGCGCATCGCCGGGGTGTTCTTGAATCGGCTGCGATTCTCCAGTTTCAAGCCAAAATTGCTGCAAACCGACCCTACGATCATCTACGGCTGCACGGTGCCGAGCACCAAGTCGAGCGCATGTCAGAGTTTTGAGGGCAGGATCCGTCGGGTCCACCTCAGGGACCCTGACAATCTGTACAATACTTACACCCACGAAGGATTGCCTCCAGGACCGATTTCGAATCCAGGGCGTGCTGCGATCGAAGCCGTGTTTTCCCCGGAGCGATCGAAGTTTCTCTTCTTTGTCGCCCGCAACGATGGCACCCATCACTTCTCGGCAACGCGGGCCGAGCACGAGCGCGCCGTGGACAAATATATCCGCGGGAACGCTGTAGGCGACGGCAAGCCGCAGAAATAGGGTTTACTTCATGGGGCGATCGCCAGCGTACGGCTGCCATTGGACCCGATTTGGACCACGCTGGGCCGGTCTCGACCATGCACATCCGGCCCGAGCGATCGTGCGCTCGCTTCATTCTCTTGGTGCCGTGCTAGCCTAGGGTGCGATGGATAGTGCTCGAATTTTGTGGGTCCCGCGAGTCTCGCGGGCGCTTGCATTTGCCGCCGTGATCGGCGCATTGCTTGGGGCGCACGTTCCCGAGGTGGCTGCGGAAGTCGGGCGAGGCCACACGACGGGTATTCAAGCTGCAATTTTGCCGCTTGAGGTGCAGGGGGACCTGGCGACGAGCGATCGTGACGCGCTTCGCTTGCAGTTGGCCGAAGGCCTGGAGCGTGGAGCGTTCACGGTGGTGCCGTCGTCACTCGTTTTAGAGGCGCTCTCCGGGCGGCCTATGTCCTGCGATACGCGGCGATGTTTCGAGAAGGTCGCCGCCGCAACCGAGGCCACTCATGTGGTGCGCACAATCTTGGAAGTGATGGACCGCGACTATTCTGTGACGGTCGAGCTGATCGATGGAAGCGATGGAACCGTGTTGGTCGCCCGCGAAGAGTCCTGTGAAATCTGTGGCGTCGCGGATGTGGGCGCTCTGCTGTCGACGGCTGCAGCGGCACTTAAGACAAAGCTCGATGCTCTGGCGCTCGGTCCCTCGACACTGGTTCTTCAAAGCAACCCCTCGGGCGCGACCGTGACCCTCGATGGAAAAGTGATCGGTGTCGCCCCCCTCAAGATGCCTGTGGATCCCGGAAAACATCGCCTGCGGGTGAGCCGAGAGGGATTTATTGCGATCGAGCGAGAGGTGACCTTCGTCGAAGGTGTCGAGGAGACCATCGATTTCGAGTTGGATCGAGTCCCGAGCCGATTGCCGGGTCGAAGCTGGGGAATCGCAAGTCTCGGCGTGGGAATCGCTGCACTAGGAACGGGCTTGGTATTGACGGGGCTGCACGGCCGCGCCTACGGTAGCGCCTGCAATGTCCAGGATGGGACCCTGGATGCCTTTGGGGAGTGCAAGTATCTATGGGACACGAAGTGGTTGGGGGCCGGTCTTGGGATGGGGGGGGCGGCCCTGACTGCGCTTGGGGTTGCGGTCATGCTGACAACGACCTCCGTGTCGGCAAAGACTCAAGTTCGTGTGGGACCCGGGAGCCTCTCGGTGCGCGGCCGATTCTAGCCTGAAGGGCGGCCGGTTTTATGGTCGACCTTGGCGATGCGATCGTCCGCGCGTCGGGATCCGAGAATCTTTGCTTTCTCGTATTGGGTTCGGGCGTCGCGGTAGCGCAGAACTTTGAAATACGCGTCGCCGAGGCTGAGCCGGTACGATTGGTTTTTTGGAGCCGTGTTCACGGATTTTTCCGCATAGATCACAGCATCTTGGTTGTTGCCGGTGTCGAAGGCGATGTCACTGAGGCCCATGAGAGCCCTGGCATTGCGCCGGTCGTGGGCGATCGCTTGATTAAAGAGGGATCTCGCCTCTTCGCGCCGCCCCGCACGAAGCGCGACGACAGCCTGTTCTGCGAGTGCGTTCGATCCTTCTGGATCTCTCTGCGCGGCTCGAAGTTTTGATCGCGTGTGTTTTTTGGGTTGGCGTTTGTTGACGCCGCGGTGGGTTTTAACGCGGGTCTCATCGGTTTCGAAATCGGTTTCGAGGTCGGCGTCGAGATTGGGCAGCGTGGGATTGTCGAGACCGACGATAGAAGAGGGAGAAACGATCGGTGACGCGGCGTCGGCGACTGCATCCGCGATCAATCGATCGACGTCAAGACCACGCTTTTGGGCGGCCCTGATCCCAGCCGAGCGCATGACGAAGGACTCCTCGTCGTTGAAGATAAAGGTGTCGATCTTCGCAGCCAGCTGGTCCTGGTCGGAGGTCGCCAGCAGATTAAGCCAGCGCCCGGCCAAGAGCTCGCTTGTGGAAAATGTTCCGGTTGCTGCCCGGTCTTGAAATCCGGACAACATGCCGAGAGTGAGACCCGAACGTTCGCGCGCGCGGGTGTTGCCCTCGTCAAAGAGCAGTGCCTGGGCGTAGTAGTCGAGGGCGAAGTTTTTTGTGTCCGGGGACGTCCAAAAGTGGTCGCCGAGACCCACGAGGGTCTCCGCGAAGTCCGTGCGCAGCAGCTGTCCTCGCTGGTCGCCAAGTTGCCCGGCGTCGCCGTCGAGGTCCTCGAGTTGGAGGACGCTGCGATAGGCCGTGGGTGCGTCTGGATCCTTGGGTGGCGGGTATACAAATCGAGTTTTGGATGCCGCATCTCGTGCCGCGATCGTCAGTTGTTCGACCCGATCGATCTCGGCCTGGTTCGGATCTTTGCCGGTGAAAGTCGCTACGAGGGCAATCGCAGCGATGACCAGCCCGCTGCCGGCGAGGCTCGGCCACAGCCACGATCTGCGGATCAGCTCGGGCGAAGGAAGAAGACTCGGCATGGCACGAAGGAGCGTTTCGCGTCGCTCAGGCCCCACATCTGGAAGTGGGAGGTCATCCCATGGCGTTGTGATCTTCGCAGAAATCTGTGCTTCACAAAGGGCAGCCTCAAGATCGGCCATGTCTCGGAAACGTTGCGCAGGATCCTTTTCGAGACAGCGCATGAGCACGGCCTCAAGTTCCACAGGTATTTCGCGATCCGGACGTACCTGACGAGGTGGCCGAGGCGGGCTCGCAAGGTGCAGACGTAGCAGGGCATCGATGGAGTCGGCATCGAATGGGGGATGACCGACAAGCAGTTCGTAGGCCAGACAGCCCAGGGCATACATATCGAGACGCCCATCGAAGGCGCTGCCCGAAATCTGTTCGGGAGCCATGTAATCCGGCGTGCCGGCGATGCTTGTATTTTCGGTGTCGTCGGCGGCAAGCATCGCCGAGATCCCAAAGTCGACGATCTTCACGACGCCGCGGCTGCCTTCGGTTACGACGATGATATTTTCAGGCTTGATGTCGCGGTGAACGATACCGTGTTTGTGCGCCTCCCCGAGCCCCTTGCAGCACTGACGCAGCAGACCGATCAGTACACTGGGGGTTGTCCAATCGTCGTCTCGAGCGGGTACAAGGTCGGTGCCGAGCAGGAGCTCCATGCAAAAGAACAGACGGCCATCGCTCAGTTCTCCGAAATCGTAAATCTCGACGATGTTCACGCAGCCGATTCGACTGGCCGCACGTGCTTCATCCCGAAAGACTTGAGCCAGTTTGGCTTGCTGGCTGAGATCGAAGCGAAGAATTTTGAGAGCGACTCGGCGCTCGATGTCGATGTGCTCGGCCTCGTAGACCACGCCCATTCCACCTTCACCGAGCCAGCGTAGGATCCGATAGCGGGTGCCTGGAATGACTTTTCCGACGGTGAGTCGCAGTCGTTGGTGATCGCGACCGGGCTCGGCGCGCGTATCGATCCCAACGAGTTGGGTCCTGTTTTGGGGTTTGCTCCCCAGGGGAGGCGAAGGCGGGTCGAGGAGGACAGCCTGCGGGAAGTACGCCAGGGGGACGGAGGCGACCACGGTGGGTTTTCGGCGGGCCTCGGCGATCGGGAGAGGCGGCACTAGGCTCTTGTTCGCGGCCAGCTTCGTAGACTCGGCAGGCGCGGCAGGAGGAAGAGGAGGAGAGGACGGGCGCTGGTTGGTCATGGGCCTTCGCGGGTTCGTTAACCTTGTTAGGCGATTCGCGCGTACATGCAAACCCGAAGAATGGATTTTGTTGGAAATCTTGTTACATAATTTTCAACGAGTGTTAGTGAATTGGCCTGGTGGTCTCGATGTGTGCGTTGGGGTTGCGTACAAAGAGCTTGGCGAGTCCCGAAGAGAGTAAGATCTGCCCGGATGCATCAACGATCACGGTCTCTAGATCATTGCGGGCTTCGACAAAGGCCATGCCAGCGGCCGAACCCATGACCGTCACGGCCGTGCAGTATGCATCCGCATCGGTGGCGTTGTCGGCGACCAGAGTGACGCTGCGGGGGCTCTTATCCCGTGCGAGCGGCCAGCCCGTGGAGGGGTCAAGGATATGGGTGAAATATCGGCCCTCGTATTCGAAGTAGCGCTCGTAGTTTCCCGAGGTCACGACCGCCTGGTTGGACACAGAGATCCAGCCGATGCTCGTGGTCGCTCGCTCGTGGGCGTCGGCTGTCGATTTTTCCTCGCGCCTGCGTGGGTTTTGGATCCCGACGCGCCATGGCTGCCCGCCCTTGGTCCCAGAGATGAAGGTGTCACCGCCTCCTTCAACGATATGATGGGTGAATCCGTGATCACGAAGCACTTGACTGCCGGCATCGACGGCGAAACCCTTGGCGACCGCGCCTAGGCCCACGGCCATCTTCGTCTGGGCCAGTCGGGCATGTTTTCCATCGGCGCTCAGCTCAATTCCGCGCCAGTCTACGAGATTGAGCGCGGCGGTGATGGCCTCGGAGGAGGGGGGGAGGCTGCCTGGTTTGAAGCTCCACAGCTGGCCGATCGCGTGAAAGGTGACATCGAAGCGGCCTTCGGTGGCCGCGCTGATCGTTTTACTGCGCGCGAGGATCTCGAAGAGATCCTCAGGTATTTCGATCTCCCGCTGCCCGGCATGGCGATTGAGCCGAGAGAGATCGCTTTGGGGGCGCCATTCGCTGGCGATATCCTCGATGCGTTGCATGGTCATGAAGGCCATTTCTATGGCCTTCGCAGCTTGTTGCGGAGTTTTTGCAGCATCGAGCCATAGATTGATCGAGAAACGTGTCCCCATCATCTCCGCATCCGCCATGATCGTCCCGTCCCGGCGGACGGGAGGTCCGGTCTCGTTCGTTTCGACCGGCTTGGGCGCCGAGCTTTGCTCGACGGAGGGGACGGAGGATTCCGCTCGACGGATTGGCTGTATTGGGTCTGACGACGAACCGCGACACGCAACCGTCGTCAGTAGGAAGACGGCAAGCAGAGGGGCCGCGGCCATGCGACCCCTTTGCCGTGGACTGGACGGATGGCTTTGCACAAGAGGTCTTCCGTCAAGAATCAATTTTTTTTCGACCCGCGAGGGGGGGAGGAGGTGGAGGAGGACGGCGCGGTGCGGCCGGTCGCTCAATATTATGTCCGGGCGTCGTTTCTTGTGTTTCGTGTCCGGTGGGGTGGGCGTCAGGGAGCAGCATATTCCCAAACGCCCTGGTCAATTCGTCGGCCGAGGTTTGCTCGTCGTCGAGCGCGTCCGTCTCGATGTTCTCGATGTTCTCGATGTTCTCGATGTCGTCGATCTCGTCGATGTCGTCGATGTCCTCGATCTCGTCGAGCGCATCGTCCTCGAACATGGCATCGAGAGTGGGGATCCCCGTCATTGAGGTCTGGTTCCGTGTCGTCGAGGGCTCGGAAACCTGCGCATCCGCGGTCTTCACGGTCGTGGTTGTGGTCTCGTCGCCAGCCTCGATGTCGATGTCGATGTCGATGTCGACGTCAAATTCAGAGGGGAGCTCGTGGTCGTCTGGGAAGTGGGAATCCATGCCCCAGATCTTGGCGAGGCTCGGGTAGCGTCGCCAATGGGTCGTTGCCAATGGGGCAGGTTCTGAGTCGGGAACGCGCAGGCGTATGAGACCGGCGTGTACGCCGACCGCGAGGACCCGGCCGCCGTAGTAGGTGTCGATCGCCTCTTTGAACTCCCAAAATAGCGCCTGAGGCTTGTCGGTCTTCCCAAGGATGGCTTTCCACAGGCGAAGTGGACCTTGCTCGACGACGGGAGAGAACAGAAATTCGCGACCGCTGCGAAACAGCAGTTCGAATCTCTCATGTTCGAGCACGTAGTCGTCGTCTCCGAATCCGAGGTCTTCAATGGCGTGCGCCAGCGTAGAAATTCGCGGCCGCATTCGTCGCAGCTTCTGTAGCGATGCGACGGCAGTGCGCATTCCCGTGTCGGAGAGGACCTCTCCAAAAAGGTCATCCACTTCGTCCCAGGTCCCGCGGAGCGGCAACGTCGCTAGAACCTGACCGCCGGGCTTGGTGACGCGAACAAACTCCTTGAGGGCGGCCTTCCAGTCGTGCACGTGCTCGCCCAGCACCAAGTTGGCGATGGTGAGATCATAGGTGGATTCGGCCATGTCGCCGAGGGCATCGACATTTCCCGATTTGAAATAGACACGGTTTTTCCATTCTGGGCGAACTCGGGCCTTGGCGAGGCCGACGAGGGCGGGGTCCTCTTCGAGGGCGACGATCCGCGAAGAGTTGTCGAGACGCTGAAGAAGCCCTGCGGTGGTATGCCCGGGTCCGGCGTGTACATCGAGGACCACACAATTGGGTCCGGTGGGTAGATCTCGAAACAGAAGCCGGGAAAAACGGTCATGCCAAACCGGGGCGACCTCACGGTCGAGAATCCGGGCGTGGCGCTGGTTGCGGAGGCTCTGAGGGGCGTGGCCCCCGGCATTCGGGTTGCTAGTCATGGGGGTAGGCGATTAACGACCAGGTGAAGAGAGTTTGGGCATCTTCGGGAGTGGTGCAGTCGTCCTGTGCGGCGCCGGTGCAGTAGGACAAGTGGAGGCTACTGACCCAGGGGCGACCCGTGAATTTGTCGATCGGGGCCGCGGTCTGGTTTCCCTTCCCCTGTAGCCCATGGGACCCGCCGGTGATCCTTGAGCCTGCATCCTTCAGCGCGGTGAAGGGATCGAGCGACCACTCGTCGGGAGCAAAAGCCGAGCAGCTTGCGGCGAGAAAAACTTCCCTAGCATCGCATTCACCGCTCGCACAGTCTGGATCTTCGAATTGAAATTCGGGATCAGGAGCCGTTTGATCCTGGGCTCCAGTGCCAAATTTCAGGGCGTCTTCAAAGTCGATATCGAGCAGATAGGGCAGGTAGGGGTCGAGATCTTGGTCATCTGCGCGAATCGATAGCTGATGCTTTTGATCGGCCGCAGCCGGCCTCGTGGCACAAAAAGGGACGAAGACTTCATTTCCCGACTGGGTGACCTTAACCATCCAGACGTGGGTTCCTATGCGTGTGTCGAGTTCAGGGGTTCCGTGGAGAGTGCAGTCCCATTGAACCTCGACGCCGGGTGGTCGGACCCCGTTTCCATCACCCAAGGGACAGTCGTTGGGTCCGATGACCGCGAGATCTGTGCAGCCGATCGCCGAGTTGTCACCGGTTCCGGGCCGAAGGAACGAGCTCATGGTCGCATTGGCAAGGTCCATTGCGCTTACGCAGTGGCCGGGGAGTTGCTCAGTGTCGACCGCGAGCCGATCTTGGACTCGGAGGGTGCAATCGGTGGAGGACCTGACCTTGGCGGATTCTGCTTGGGCCGAGATCTGGAGCTCGTAGTGGCCCGGCCGCTCAGGTGTCCCTCGAATGGTGCCATCGCGGGGATCGATGTCGAGCCCAGCCGGCAGGCCTTCCGCTTCCCATTTTGACCATTCGTCCGTCGAAGATATCGGTCTGTCGGCGTAGCTGGCCGCCACCGCGGCCGTTGCCAGCGCATCACAAAAGATCTCTGGGACGCGGGCATCGTCGTCGCCTGGCAAGCTGCAGTCCTGCGCGTAGCACTCGGGGACCCACCTTTGACCTCCGCAGCCGGTGTCGAGTGCGGACATCGCTATCAGAGTTAGCAAAGGAGAAATTGGGCGCATGGACGGTCTTGCTCCGCGCGGGGTCAGGGCTGACCCCGCGAGGGAGGCTAACACGGAGGCCACAAAAGCACGCTATCGAGACTGTCGCACCTCAGGTGTCTTGAGTGTGCGAGAAATCCGACGCAGAGCGAACTTCGCGCTAGACGATGGTCGCGGTGCCGACCGTGGACTCCACTTCGCAAAGGGTCTTCGGGATGCCTACGGAGAGGACCTCAGGCTCTTCGTCTGTGCATAGGATGTCGTCTTCGACCCGGATCCCCCTGACGTCCGAGAAACGAGCGACCCCAGCAAGGTCCAGGCTGCCGTCGGCGACGAAGGGGCCTATCAGCGTGTTGTTGTTGAGGATGGCGGGCACAAAGTAGATTCCGGGTTCGACGGTGACCGCCATGCCGGGCCGTAGATCAAGGTCTAGCCGCAAAAAACTGAGCCCGAATTGCTTGCTGCGTGCGCGGTCCGGGCCATAGCTTGCGCGGTCGCCTAGCCCTTCCATGTCGTGCACATCCAACCCGAGCAAGTGACCAATTCCGTGCGGAAAGAAGAGCGCATGAGCCCCTCGCTCCACGAGATTGTCGACATCACCCCTGAGGATTCCCTCGTCGACCAGGCCGCGGGCGATGGTTTGGGCGGCGCGAAGATGCACGTCTCGGTATCGGTTTCCACTGCGGACGAGCGCGATCGCATCGAGCTGCGCCTGGACCACGATTTCGTATATTGCGCGTTGTGTCGGGGAAAAACGACCGCTCACGGGCCAGGTCCGCGTGACATCGCCCGCCCATCCTTCGTGTTCTGCGCCGACATCTGCGAGCAAGAGATCACCGTCTTGTAGGCGATTGTCGTGGCTAAAATTGTGAAGCACGTCGCCACGAACCGTAACGATGCTGCCGTAGGCCGTTGTCTGTCCGCGGGCGCTGAGCTTGGCCTCCATGGCCGCGCAAACTTCGTGTTCAAGGATCCCCGCGCGGGTGACCGCCATGCCGGCCAGATGAGCGGCCTTGGTGCCCGCGGCCGCATGGTGGAGCTGCTCGATCGCGGCTGCGTCGTGGAGCAAGCGGGCGGCGATCACCGAATCGGCAAGGCTACCGTCGATCGGGCTGAGTACGTCCGTCCGGTCAGGATCGGTCCAATTACGGCCGAGTTGCTGAGCTTGGCGCAGTCGCGCAATCGGATCTGCGGTGGGTAGCGTGGCCACCTCAGCGGCTCCACCCACGTTCGAGATCGCCGGCTCTAGATCACTGAGGGCGAAGACGGACTCGACCCCCGTGGCGCGTCGGATAGCATCGAAATCAGGGGATTCGCCGTGCCAGAGAGCATCCCCGGGTGTTGGCGGTTCTAAGAAGAGTTTTGAGCCGCCCTCTGTGAGCATGAGCACTGCGCCGGGAATCGAGCATCCCGTCAGGTAGAGAAAATGGCTGTCCGCCCGGAAGGGGTAGACGTTGGCGGGGTAATTTCGTGGGCGAAGATTGCCGGCGTAAAAGAGCGCCGCGCGACCGTGGATTCCAGATTGCACCACACGACGACGCTGGGAGAAGACAGCGGCATCCTGGCTCGGCAGCGTGATCGACATCGTCGTGACGTTAGCCGATTCCGTACGTCGAATAAACGAACTTAGGAGTGGAGTGGCCGCTGTATGGCGCTCACCGTCGTCATCGTCTACTGTCGCGGCCCGATGATGCATATCCGCATCGATGCCGAGCGCCTCGACCCACGTAAAATTCAACCCGCGCTCGAGGGGCTGCGGCGGGGCGAGGTGATTATCTATCCCTCCGATACGGGGTACGCCTTTGCGTGCGCCCTGACCAGCAGCCGAGGTATGGCAGCCCTTCGAAGGTTGAAGGGCCTGCACGCCAAGCATCTGAAACCACTGACGATGATGGTTGAGAACCTCAACGCGATCGGCCGATATGGCGCGATGAGCAACGAGGCGTTTCGGGTGGTTCGCCGATTGCTGCCAGGGCCTTACACAATTGTGTTGAGAGCGACCGGCGACGTGCCACGGGCAATGAAAAATCGTGCTCATGAAATTGGCATGCGCATGCCTGAGCACCCCGTCTGTCGCGCGCTTCTTGATGGACTTGGAGAGCCGCTAATCACGGGATCTGTGAGCCCTGGCGAGGATGAGCCCGAGCTCGAAGAGCCCGAGTTTTTCGAGTCGAGGTACGGAAATGACGTTTTTGCGTTTCTTGATTCCGGTCCACTTTGGCCCGAGCCCTCGACTGTGCTGCGGTTCGAGGGCGCTGAGATCGAGGTCCTGCGCGCGGGCCAAGGGCCGATACCAGCGTAGCGGGGTCGCGCACGGCGCTCGACGTGTGACCACGATCCGCAAATTCGGACAGTTTTGATTTCAGGCAGCCAAGATTGTCGCAGCGTGTTGGGTGTTAGGAGCCCAAACCCAATGCTGTCAACTCCCGTTGAAGCGAATCAAGGTATTCGATGTTCTGCGCCAGGACTACCAGGGCGAAGACACCGGTCAGCGAGAGTTCGTCGCAATTGAGCGGGAAGACAGAGTTCGTGCGCTCGCCGTCGTAGATGACGGGCGACAGTCGATCGGCCAAGGAGGCAAAGGAGCAAGGCGGGATGTTGAGTTTGATGAATTTCCAACATGGAATGGCCCCGACTTTTTGTTCGAGATGCTCAACCAGGAGGTGTACGTAGGAAGAACCATTGAATCGCGCATTGTTCTCAACCGGAAAGATTCCCTCGTTGGAGACGATATAGTCGATCCCGATGATTCCGCAGTAGCCGGTTTCCGCCATGCGAGTCACAACCTTCAGAGAAGCGTGCTTGATCGTGTCGTAGGTCGCGCCAAAAGGTCCGACACCTTTCAAATTTCCGACATGGATCATTCCTTGTTTACAGACTTGTTCGAACATCCCGATATGGGTGATCGCCCCGTCGCGATCGATTGCCCATTGATCATTTGGCGAACTGAAGACCTCCAAAAACGGCTCAACAAGTACGATAGGCTCCCCGCTGGCGACAATCTGCCGGTACAAATCGGAGAGTGCGCCGCCTTGTGTCTTGTAGAGGGACATTGCGGAGACCCCGAGGGTTCCCCTGATGATGACCGTCTTGTGCTTGGTGCGGTAGAGGTCGACCAGGGCCTCTAGTTCCGAGAAATTCGCGCTGTCGTTTGCGCGTATCGGCAAGGTATCGCCCTCGACAACCGGGATGTTGAGCGTTTGGCAGAGTTCTTTGAACCCCGCCTTGTCGTTGTACCTGAGTGTTTCCGTTTCAGTTGCGCCGAAGAGTTTTGCGTCGATAGACTCCGCGGCCTTTGCCTCGAATCGCGTGGAAAACCACGGGACGTACACGGGTGAACGGCCCAGCTTCCGCACCATGTTCTGGATCGGAAGTGGATTGTCGAGAACGAGTTCCGACAGCGTGCGTCCGGTCGCCGGCTGTTTGTATTCAACGATGTGGTCGGTACTCAGCTCCAGCGATCTCAACCAACGATGAAATTCTTGGTCCAGTTCGCCACGCAGGACGACGACGTCACGATGCGATGCTGCGACCAGCGCACGATCGCACCTGGAACTCACCGAAGCGTTTCGCGTCGGATATTGAGAAAAATTGTCCGCCGCGTAGACGACAACTTCCTGTTCGTCGTTTGAGATCAGTGGTTGCAGTGGTTGATACCGAGACATACATGGCCCGCTGGGGCCTCAAGCCCGTAGACCAAAAATATAGATCCTTCAAGCAGCGATCCCGGACGATCCCGGACGATCCCGGAGTACGCCCGCGCATTGTTCGCGGCCATCGGACGCCGAGATGAGGCTATACTTCGCACGAAATGAGCAAGCCCCTGAAACCAGGGACAACGAGGTCTGTCTGTGTCCCGTCTGCGGAGACGCCACCAGGCAAGAGGTCTGTCATTTCAGAAAAGTCCACCATCACCTGAGGTGCGGAACTTGTCGGACAATCCACATCTACGTGCTTGAGGACAAGGCGCTGGTGGTTACCGTTCAGGATCTGAACGCGGTCCTCTGCCAGCTCGAATCCGGTGATTCCACCCTCTACGACACGAAGACTGCATTTCAGCCAGGACAACGCATTCGTCACTCGAAGTTTGGTACCGGGTAGGTTCTCGATCTCCTTCCACCGATCAAGATGGAAGTCCTCTTCGAGGGCGGGATGCGAGTGATGTTGCGCGGAGACGGAAATGGGCTTGGTCCACCTTCGGAGTTCAAGGCCTCGAGCCCAATGCTCTCGCCAAAGCCAGGATCAGGGGCGCTCCAATGGAAACCCCGGCCGGGAGTGCAATCACATCGCAATCCGCGACCGCGGTGCGTACCAAGTGTGGCCGGAGCGTGCATCCGCACAACCTCGCGTCGGCCAGCGACATGGCCCACGAGCAGAATCTTCCCGCCGACGCGCTTCGCTGCCGGTGGGGTGAAGAGGTCGCCACAATCGCAGATTGACTGTGGGAGTCCCCCACGCAGGGAAGGGTGCTCGACGTTGGTTGTGGCGCCGGCGCATGGACGGAGATTCTTGCTGCGCGCTGCGGCTTTGTGATCGGCTTCGAGCAAAGTGCATCGATGGTGAGAAGTGCCAAGGCACGTCGGGTGGACGAACGGCGGGTCGAGATTCGGCAGGCCGATGTTCGAGAGGATTTACCTGAGGGGCCCTTCGACCTGATTTTTGTCGGGGGGCTTTGCATGTACCTGAATGACGTCGACCTGATTTTGTGGCTCCGCTCGCTGCAAGGAAGACTCGCGCTCTCGGGCTCGGTTGTTCTGCGCGAAAGCACGGTGCCGACCGGACGGACTTCCGCCAAGGGCGGCGATTGGGCGGTCTACCGCAGTGTAGACACGTACCGCCGTCTGTTTCAGAGGGCGGGTTTCTCGGCGCCGGAGGTGCGTCGCAACCATGCGTACACCGCCATGGAAGTTGCCATCGAACTCGTCGAGCTTCGCCGCCGTCGGTTGACTTTCTTGCCCACGGACTCTTCAGTCCTCGGCGCCTTGACCTGGTGGTCGTTGCGCTGCGCAGGGCCGAACAGCTTCCGTTTCTTGCCGCGTTTTGTGTCGAAATTCGGCTCAACCTGGCCGCGATCGCAAAACCACTTTTTTAGGCTTCGGGGCTAGCCAACGCCGGAAGAGAGCGCCCATAGGCGCGCGCCGTACAGCGCGGTCAGACACGCGACGAGAGCGGCGAAGGCTGGGTAGGCGTAGCCGCGTGGTTTGGGCATTCGGAACGGGCTGACGTTCAGAACCGCGAGTGCCACGACCGTCACGTACAAGATGGTCGTGAAGATTTCCCTGCCGACCATGGGCTCGACAGCAAAAACCAGAGCGAGCACAATACTGTTCGTATCGATGGGCAGTCCCAGGTATGAGGAGCTTCCTTCCCGATCGAATGCGTTGAAATAACTGAGCCGAGCAGCCCCGGCCCCGACAAGCAGCAACGCTCCGGGCAAGAACCATGGGCTGAAACGACCGAAACTCAACAGGACGATCGCTGGACCTACACCGTGGCTCACGAGGTCTGTCAGAGAATCCAGTTCACCTCCGACCGCTTTGCAGTCGGACGATCGCCCGTGCATCCGACGGGCGACGGGACCGTCGAACCAATCGATGAGCGTCGCCCACAAGAGAGCGATGACGGCGGCCTCGAACAATTGAAGAACAGCGAAGTAGATCCCCAACACGCCACAGGCGAGACCCGTCATCGTCATCAGATTGGCTCGGTCACCGAGCAAGGCGAGGATTCCTGGGCGCCCGGAGTCGGGCATCTCCGAGTTCACGCGCCTGGGCTCCGCGATTGGGACGCCAGCAACGACTTCAGGCTCTCGAGCAACACCGAGTTCTCTGGCTGCGTCCGAGCAGCGATGCGAAGATAGCGGTCCGAATCCGGCATGGATTTTCCGGCGCAATCTTTGATGAAAATGTTGTGGGTCACAAACATCGACCGGGCAATTTTCGGACCCGAGGGCGCGTCATCGGGTAGACGGCAAAATAGGAAATTTGCCTCCGGTTTGTAGACGGTCATCCCTTCAATTGTACACAGCCCCTCGTACAACTGGTCGCGGTCGGCACGGACCCGTACGCAACTCGCCGCGAACTCCCTGCGGTATCGCGGTGCGAGACGCAGGAACGACTCCGCGAAGCTGTTGAGGTTCCAAATATCGACGCCCGAGCGAATCTCGCTGGAATAGTTTTGGTTTGCCGTAACCAAATAGCCGATTCTGAGTCCACAAATGCCGTGACTCTTGCTCATGCTCTTGATCACGGTGAGGTTCGGATGTTGTCCAAGATGGCCAAGAACGGTTCGTTCGTCCGGCTGCGACGAAAAATCGACAAACGACTCGTCGACGATGAGCATGCAGTCGAGGGATTCAAGGCGTTTCGCCAGCTCCAGTAGATCGTCTCGGGGTACAGCCAGCGACGTCGGGTTGTTCGGGGTTACGACGATCGCCACGTCCGCTTCGGACCTGGCCACTTCTGCGGCGAAGGCTTCGATGTTCAAGTCGAACGAGGGCGCACGCAAGGGGAATCGGACCAGGCGTTCCGGATCGACCGCATTCTCGTACTCGTTGAAGGTCGGCACTGGCACGATAAGGCGGCGACGAACCCGTGCACAGATAATCTTGATGAGTTCGGCCGCACCGTTTCCAACAACGACAGACTCTGGTGGCTGATTGATCAGAGTTCCTACCAACCGTGCCAGCACACTTTGCGCGACAGGATAGTTGAGCACGAGGTCGCGAAGGTTATGCTTGAAATGGGTAAATACCGTCTTGGGCGGAAAATACAGGTTGTAGAGGTACGCGTGGTCGGAAAAATCGTATCGCCAATATCCTCCATGCTGCTTGTTGATGAAATCGTAGCGTTGCTCCTGGTTGGCAAACATGTACTCCGCGGCGATTCGATCGTTGTCGTCGTCGATTTCGTACCATTTGTAGTCGTCGCAACGAACGGCGCGTAGATTGTGTTTGCGACGATAGGCCATCGCATGCAGGATGACCTCGTAGTACTCGTCGATGTCACCGGATTTGATATGGGCTTCGAGATGTGGAACGAAGTAGCGACGCAGAAATTCACCACGGAACAGATAGATGTTTACCGTCTTGAAGACTGTCGAGTAGTCGAAATGCTCGTCCTGATTTTGTGAACCTAGGAGTGCTTGAATGTTCCCCCCAGAATCGAGACTCACGACCGTGCCAGACATCCAGGACTGATGTTTGGAGACCGCCGCCAGGCTCCCTTCGGTGTGAGACAACAAGTGCTTGAGCAATCCCAGTTCAAAGAACACATCGGCTTCGAGCAGCAACACGTCCTCATCGAGATGATCGCGCGCCAGCCAGAGCGAGTAGATGTTGTTGGTTGTCGCGTACTGCTCGGACTCGATGCAGCGGATCTTCATTCCGTTGAATTTCACCCCGATCCGTTCCGTAATCGCCTCTTTTTGGTGGCCCACCACGAGCACGACTTCCTCGATGCCGACCGTGGCGAGATGTTCGAGGGCGTTGATCAGAATCGGCACCCCGTTGACGGGAGCGAGGCACTTGGGCAGATGTTCGGTAAACGGGCGTAGACGATCGCCAACTCCGGCCGCCAAGATGATGGCTTTTCGTACCGTGGCGGGGGTGGCGTTGGACGGTTGCAGATCGTGAGTCAGTGGGTCAGCGGTGTCCATCGGAGACACGGCTACACCCCCGCCCTCATCCCGTCAACTTCGGCAATCGCCGCTCACCGCGGTCTCCCCCGCGATTGGGGAACCGAGGGTAGAGGGGGGTGCCTCGTCCCTATTGCGTACGGGGGTATAGCTCCACGCCGGCGGTGTTCGGCCCCATCGTTTCGTCGGGGTCTACGTCGGCTCCTCTGAGTCGTTTCGTCGGTCACGCTCGGTGCCGTTCGTGCGGGTGTCAGTGATGCTCGCCACTCCGAACGTGCTTGGGGGCTGTACAAGATCGACTCAAAACGCGACTATCTCGCGCATTCTGCATTCTGCATTCTGCATTCTGCATTCTGCATTCTGCATTCTGCATTCTGCATTCTGCATTCTGCATTCTGCATTCTGCATTCTGAACACGATATCCAGGTCAGGCCGCGCGACAATTTCGGAGTTGAGAACTCAGGCATCGGCCAGCTACGGCCCTGTGCGTAGTGGAGACTAGGCACAGCTCCGCGACGCTGTGGAAACACTCGACGATCGCCATGGCACATCGGCGGCACATGAAACCCAGAAAAGGAAAAAAGGGGCAGCTAGGATGACCTCGTTGCCCGATAGTCAGTGGCGGCGCCGGGAATCGAAAGGGGCACTAACCGTCCTCAACCGAGGTCGGAGCCGTGGGTTGATACCCGTTCATGGGGTGTTGAGGGCGTTGGTGCACGGATGACACCAGGTCCAGATGGTTGCGGATGGTCGAAATCCGCGCCATGCATCAGGATGGCCTTACGCTCCAAAGTCCCTCGCAGCGACAAGACTCGATACCGGGTCACCAACTGGCGGGAGTATGAGCAGGGGCTTGTGGAGCGCGGGAGCCTTACCATCTGGTTCTCGCCCGACGCTCTGAAGTCCTGGAAGCCTCGCAGCAATGGTGGCTTTGGAGGTCAACGACGCTACTTCGACGGCGCCATTGCTCTCGCACTGCAGCTCCGACTCGTGTTCAAGCTTCCCTGGCGGCAGACGGAGGGGCTACTGCGTTCTCTCCTGGTGCTGCTCAGGGTCGACCTGGATGTTCCGGGCCACACCACCTTTTCTCGACGTTCTTGCTCCCTGCGCATCAAGCCCAGTGCGAAACCATGCTCGAAGCCTATCCGCCTGATCATCGACGCCACGGGCCTGAAGGTCTTTGGTCAGGGCGAGTGGGCACGAGCCAAACATGACTCCGCCGGCGGGAACTCTGGCTGGAGGAAACTTCACATCGGAATCGACGGCTGCGGATTCATCGTCACCGCCGACCTAGCCGACAGCGATGTTGCTGACGCGACGGTCTTTCCTCGCCTCGTTCGAAGGGTCGAGAATCCAATCAAGAAGGTGACCACCGACGGCGCGTACGACCATCGGAAAATCTGGAAAGTCATCGACGAACTGGGCGCGCACGGTGTCATTCCGCTGCATCGGCGAGCGACACTGAGGAACGACTCGCCGGCGAAGGATCGGAGTCGCCATCTTCGTCGCATACGGAAGGTTGGCCGAGCGCAGTGGAGGAGAGACTCCGGCCAGCACAAACAGGCGAAGGTTGAGAACGCGATCGGGCGTTTCAAGAAGATACTCGGGTCGTCACTCCGCGCTCGATGTCCCGGTGGTCAGCGGGCGGAGGTGATGATGGGCGTCGAGATCTTAAACCGAATGTTGGAGCTTGGGGCCCCGAGATCCGTACCGATCGAAAGGTGATCATCGGCCGCGCGGGACAGATTTGGCCTCATCTCGATTCGTGCACCAACGCC
>Ga0256845_1000075_pt1 | contig 82811 bp, 62 predicted proteins | sample RiftiametaG_FD_189101 | JGI IMG/M metagenome (GOLD analysis project Ga0256845, IMG submission 189101) | Tube worm associated microbial communities from hydrothermal vent at the East Pacific Rise, Pacific Ocean - Riftia | ecosystem: Host-associated > Annelida > Integument > Unclassified ...
TGCTCTTCGGCCCCGAGAGCGCTGACTTTCACCTCAAAGCCAATTCACCAGACGCCGGCCCGGGGTCTGGACCCTTCGGTACTTCACAGGCCCATACTGGAACCATCCCCCCTCTCTATTTCCCCCTGTATGACGACCCCGGGTCCGGGTGTTTGGTGTTGTATGACGACCCCGGGTCCGGGTGTTTGGTGTTGGGTCCGGGTGTTTGGTGTTCTTGTATGACGACCCCGGGTCCGGGTGTTTGGTGTTCTTGTATGACGACCCCGGGTCCGGGTGTTTGGTGTTCTTGTATGACGACCCCGGGTCCGGGTGTTTATGGGTCCTTTTTAGTTAGTCCTCGAGGCCAGGCAGCCCACCCAGGTCACCAGCCGACACCGGATCGTCCGCTGGCGACGACCCGGCCCCCGCCTCCTGGCCTCCGAACTCCGCTCCCTCCGAGCCTGCGCCAGGCTCAGGGGGATCGGGCTCAGGATCGGGAAGTTCAGGCTTGGAGGACCCAGCGTCCGCTTCGACCCACGGTTCTGGCTCTGGCTCTGGCTCTGGCTCTGGCCCGGGCAGGCGCGCCCCCAGAGCCAGCGCGGCCGCGAGCGCCCCCTCGTCCTGTCCAGCCTGTTCACGCACCAGCGCCGCGATAGCGAGGCGCTCGAAGTAGAGCCGGTCCTCCGGATCCAGGTCCACGTCGCCCTCGTACTCGGCGCGTGTGCGCGCGAGGGCAACCTGGCGCTCCGCGGCGGGCAGCGGCCCGGCCATCTCTAAAAACGCGCGCTCGAGAACCCGCGCGCCGAGTTCGTCGCCGGCCTCCAGAACCTTGAAATTGCGCCGGTAGAGCAAGATCAGCGCGACCAGCTCCTCGCGTACCCCCTCGTTGTCGCCCCCCGGAGCCCCGCGCTCGAGCTGGGCGAGGACGTCCGCGACCTCCGAGGGTGGCACCCGGCGGGCGCTCAAGACCTCGTACAAGGTCTGTTCGAGCTCGGACTTCGAGCGCCCGAGCATGCGCCGAGTCTGGGGGTCGACCTGGCCGCCCGCCCGAGGAGCCCCGCGGTGAACGGCGTCACGCTCGACCCGAGTCTCGAGTGCGGCGTCGTGAGAATCGAGCGCGGCCGCGTGGGCCCGGACCCGGGCGTCCTCGAGGGCCGCAGTCTGGGCGTCGACCTGGCGGCGGAGGGCCGCGGCCTCCCGGCGCTCGGCCTCGAGGGCCGCCTGGGTCTCCCCACTCCAGGTCCACAGGCGCCAACCTGCGAAGCTCCCGGCCCCCAGCACACCGAGCCCGAGCCCGACCCACAGAGCCAGCGACAAGGAGCTGCGGGCGGCTCGGCGACGCGCCCGACGTCGGGCCGCGGTCGGCCGGCCACCCAGGGCATCCCAGAGCTCGACCGCGACCGCGTCGGCGTCGGGCAGCCGCTCGTCGGGGTCCTTGGCCATGAGGTGCTCGACGACCTCCGCGAGCGCCCGCGGGACCCCCTGCGACAGGGTCGGCGGCACCTCGTGCAGGTGCGCGGTGACGAAACCCAGGGCCGTGGGCGAGTCGAAGGGGAGCTCCCCCGCGAGCATCTCGTAGAGCATCACGCCCAGCGAATAGAGATCGCTGCGCCCATCTGCTCGCTTGGATCGGAGCTGCTCCGGAGACATGTACTGGGGGGTCCCAAACAGGGCGCCGCTGCGCGTGATGTCGGCCCCCTCGAGCTTGGCGACGCCGAAATCGAGGACCTTGGCGATCCGGACCATCTCGCCAGGCTGCTCCCCCCGACGCTCGACGAACATGATGTTGCTGGGCTTGAGGTCGCGGTGGACGATCCCGGAGCTGTGGGCCTCGGCCAAGGCCGCGCAGATCTGGGTTGCGATGTCGACCGCGTCCTCGGGCGTGAGCGGGGCGTGCCGCTGGAGGTACTCCCGGAGCGTGAGCCCATCGAGGTACTCCATGGCCATGAACAAGACCCCGTCGTCGAGCTCCCCCCAGTTGAAGATCGAGACGATGTGCGGGCTCTGGAGCCGCGCTGCGGCCTTGGCCTCGTTGCGGAAGCGCTCGGCGAGCTCGTCTTGGTCGCGCTCCCGAGCGTGGGCGTGGACGACCTTGATGGCGACCTGCCGACCGATCGCTGGTTGATCGGCGAGGTAGACCTCGCCCATGCCGCCCTCGCCGAGCTTGGAGAGGAGCACGTACTGACCGAGGATCTCCCGGCCGATCATGGTGTCGGTCGCGGCCCGAGCCGAGGACGACCCCGCGTGCAGCGTCGGCGCAGCGCTGTCGGGATCGCCCGCCCGGTCTACTACGGGGAGCTCCCCGGCCGAGGGCTCCCCAGCGGGGATCTCTCCCTCGCACTGCCAACAGCGCTCGGCCTCGGCCTCGACCATGGAGGCGCAGTGGGGACAGGTCGCCATGATCCGCCGAGCGATCCTACGGCAACTCGGCGGGCAGCCCCAATCGATCGATCAGGAACGCGTACTCGAGGCCGAGCTCGCGCAGGTACTCGAAGCGTCCGGACGCGCCCCCGTGTCCGGCTCCCATGTTGGTCCACAGCAAGACCCGACCGTCTCCCGTACCCCGTTCCCGCAGCCGCGCGACCCACTTGGCCGCCTCCCAATATCCGACCCGCGGGTCGTTCCACCCGGCGAGTGCCAACACTTCAGGGTAATCCTGGACACAGATGTTTTCGTAGGGCGAGTAGGCGCGAATCCACGCGTAACCCTGCTCGGTCGCCGGATTGCCCCACTCTTCCCACTCGATCACGGTCAGCGGCAGGCTGGGGTCGAGCATGGTGTTGAGAACATCGACAAAGGGCACGCTGGCGACCAGAGCCGTAAACAGATCGGGGCGAGCGTTGGCGACAGCGCCGATCAGCAGCCCGCCCGCGCTCCCGCCCATGGCGGCCATACACGCGGGCCGGGTCCAGCCCTCCGCAACGAGGTGCTCGGCGCAGGCGACGAAGTCACCGAAGGTATTTTGTTTGTGCTCGAGGCGACCGGCCTCATACCAGCGCCGACCGAGCTCGTCGCCACCGCGAACATGGGCGATGGCCCAGACCGCCCCACGCTGGAGCAAGCTCAGGCGCGTGGTTGAAAACCCCGGATCCATGGCGCTGCCGTAGGCGCCGTAGCCGTACAGGACCAGGGCCTGGGGATCCTCGGGGCGCCCATCCGCGCCCTCGAGGCTGCGGTGCCAGACCAGGGAGATCGGGATCCGCTCCCCGTCGGCGGCCCGGGCCCAAATTCGCGCGCTGCGGTAGTCCTCGGGCTCATGCCCGCCGACCACGATCGAGCGCTTGCGCAGGACCTGGGCCCCGCTGGCGATGTCGTAGTCGAAGATCGACGCTGGCGTGGTCATGGACGCATAGCCGAAGCGCAGGTGGGTCTGGTCGAACTCCGGGTTCGCGCTCGACCAGACGCTGTAGGCCGGATCGGGGAACGCGATCAGATGCTCGACGACCCCTGATGTTCCGCCTGATGTTCCGCCTGATGTTCCGCCTGATGTTCCGGGCGCACGGGCGATCGTCGAGGTGCTCAGGCCGAAGCGCGCACGCTCGGGGATCGGACCGGGCGCCAACGGTACGACTCGGATCCGCTGGAGCCCCTCGAAGCGCTCACAGACGATCAGCTGACCCGCGAAGGTACTGATCGACTCGATCAACACCTCGTCGCTGTGGGCCATGAGCTCGCGCCAAGTCGAGGCCATGATCGGGGTGACCGGCTCAGTCGGCTCAGTCTCTCCGCCGGCGGAGAGCTCCAGCGGCAGAGGAGCCACCGAGACCTTGAAGTTTCGGGCTCCGTCCGCGTTGCTGCGCATCAGGAGCTGATCTCCGCGATGACCGATGTCGTATTCGACGCCCTGGACCCGCGGCGCCACGAGCCACGGCTGAGCCGTGGGCCTCGCCGTGGGAATCAGGTGGACCTCGGAGCTGACCTTGGAGTCCGCGCTGACGACGATGAAACGCTGCGAGCGACTGCGCCCGATCCACAGGTAGAATTTTTCGTCGTCTTCCTGCAGCACCAGGACATCGGCGCTCATCGCCTGGCCCAGCGTATGTCGCCAGCACTGCCACGGCCGGTGCGCGTCGTCGAGGCGGTCGTAAAACAAGACCCCGCCGTCGCCCCAGGCCAGGCCGCTGCCGCAACCCTCGAGCCGGTCTTCCAGGAGCTCCCCGGTGTCGAGATCTTTGATGAAGATCGTGTAGATCTCGTCGCCACTTGTATCGACCGCGTAGGCGCAGAGGCGGTGCTCTGGACACAGCTCCAAGGCTGCGAGGTCGAAGTACTCGTGGCCCTCGGCGAGGGTGTTCTCGTCGAGGTAGACGGACTCGCCAGCGAGCACCTGATTGTCTCCCTGCTCGTAAGCCCGAGCATCCTGTGCATCGCCATCCCAGGGTCGCCGACAGTGGCGCGGATACTCGTCTCCCTCCTCGGTGCGGCTGTAGTACAGCCACGGGCCCTCCTTGCAGGGTACGGAGCGGTCGTCTTCACGGATGCGGGCGCGCATCTCCGCATACAGGTGCTCACGCAGCGCCCCTGTGCGGGCGTCGAGGACAGACTCGGCGTAGGCCCGCTCGGCCTGCATGTGGACCGCCACGGCCGGGTCGGCCTTGTCGCGCAGCCAGCTGTACTCGTCGATGGTGGTGTCGCCGAACAGGGTCCGGCTGACCGGCCGCGAATCTGGGCGCGGAGGCCTGAGCCCCCCGGGAGACTCGCTCATGAGACCGGCTCGAGACGCAAAATGGGATCACCCCGGCCGAGGTCGGCTTGGTCCTCGGCCAAAATAGCGACGACCTTGGCCGGCGCCGGGAGCTGGGGATCGTCGTAGTTGATCCGGGTGAAGGTCTTCATGACCTCGAGCAGACCCAGGGTCTGCCCGCGCTCGACGATCTGCCCGAGGCTGACAAAAGCGGGCTTGTCCGGGGCCGGGCGCAGGTAGAAGCGACCGCTGGTCGGGGCGACGAAGACCAGGGTCCCGTCGGCGTCGAGCAGGCTGGCCGACTCGGGCCCACCCAGGCCCACGTCTGCGCTCAGATCGGTGCCCAGCGCCTCTGGATCGAGGCCGAGCAGGACCTCGCCGTAGCCCACCGGGCGACGGGCGAGTCGAGCGTCGACCTCGATGACCACACCCACGGCCCCCTCGGGCGCGCGCAGCCGATGACAGACCCCGAGCACCTCGAGCACACCGACGACGTCTCCCGGACGCACGAGCGCGCCCCGTGCCGGCGCTCCTCGCCACAGGCCAGGGGAGGGAGCGAGCAGGCTCAGGCCGCCACCCTCACGGGGGCGCGAGCGGACGGTGAGCTCGGGGACAAACTGGCGACTGTCGGTCATGACGGAGGGAAGCAGGGCTGGGGAAACAGGGCGGGCTGGGGGAGGGGCTGGGCAGAACCGAAGGGCGGCCTAGCGGACCCCGCCCGAGAGCAGGGCCAGGTCGTGCAGCGCCCAGATCCGGGGGTTCTTGATCCGCCGCGAGCCCGTGTTTTGATAGGCCATCTCGACCAGGGCCGCGAGCCAGGGGCGCAGCTCGTCGAGGCGAATGATCTCGTCCGTGTCCATCTGCCGACCGGCCACGTAGGGATCCATGTCGGCCTCGATGCGCTCGGCGACCGCAGCCATGCCGGCTTCGATCTCGGCCCGCTCTTCGGGGTCCTGGCTGATGATCTCGAAGTCGTCGTCGAGCTTGGTGTTGTAGGTCGCGATCGCCAGGGTCCGCCCCTCCATCACCGACAGGCGCGAGATCGTGGTCGAGAGCTGGATCACCGGGTCGTAGGGCAGCCCGCTCATGGCGTAGTAGCCCGCGCCCGAGGCCTTGCGCAGGAGCACGGTGAACATGGGCACGTCGTTGGTGCTGTTGGTGTAGATCAAGCTCGAGCCGTAGCCGAGCAGGCCCTGAGCCTCGGCCTCGGCCCCGACGTCGAAGCCCGAGATGTCCTGCAGCCAGATGATCGGCACACCGTCGGCGTTGCAGGCCCGACTGAAGGCGCTGATCTTGGCGATCCCCCCGCGGTACAGGATCGACGCCGGGCGCTGCTCTTCGGGACGCTCCGGGTCGCCCACGAGGCCCTGGCGATTGATGATGAAGCCGGCGTAGAGGCCCCCGACTCGGCCGATGCCGGTGATCATCTCTTCGCCGGTCTCGGGCATGAGCTCCCAAAACAGGCTCTGGTCGCACAGGCGCGCGAGCACCTGCGAGGCGTCGTAGACCTCCCGGTGATCGGGAGGGATCAACCCGGCGAGCTCGCCGGCGGGCTGCATGGGCTCGATGGGTCCCCGCCCGTGGCGGTAGAAGTCGGCCCCGGAGCTCGGCAGCTTGGCGATCTCGCGGCGGATGCAGTCGATGGCGACCTCGTCCGTGGGCACGCGGACGTCCGCGCAGCCGCTGTGGTGGACATGGACCTCGGGCCCGCCGATGTCCAAGCTGGTGATCTTCTGGCTCTTGGCGCCCTTGATGAGCGCGGCCCCGGCGATGACCATGTAGGCCTGCTCGGTCATGTAGACCCGATCGGAGATGATCGGCATGTAGCCACCCCCGGCGATGCAGTCCCCGAACACGCCGGCGACCTGGGGCACACCCTGGGCCGAGAGCAGGGCGTTCATCTTGAAGATGTGTCCGGCCCCCTTGCCACCCGGGAACGAGCGGGACTGCTCGGGCAGAAACAGACCCGAACAGTCGACCAGATAGATCGTGGGCAGGCGCAGGCGCAGGGCCATCTCCTGGGCGCGCTGGATCTTCTCGGGGGTCTTGGGCCACCACGACCCCGAGGCCACCGTGTTGTCGTTGGCGATGACCATGCACCAGCGGCCCTCGACCTGGGCGAAGGCCGTGACCACGCCGGCCCCGGGCGACGCGAGGCCCCGGTCGCCGAAGCGCAGGCCCCAGTTGACGAAGGTCCCGACCTCGAACAGCTCCGTGCCCGGATCGACGAGTCGGGCCAAGCGCTCTCGGGCGCTGAGCTTGGCGCGGGCGTGCAGGCGGTCGAGGTACTTCTGTCCCCAGCCGGCGTGGACCTCGGCGCGGCGCTCGTCGAGGGTCTGTTCGCGGGCCGCGAGGACCTCGCGAAACTCGGCGAAGGTTCGATCGTCGCAGACCTGGTCGCGGGGGGAGCCGATGGGCGAGAGCGGGACGATGGCCATGTCAGGTGTTCGGGTTCGGGTTCGGGTTCGGGTCGGCTACGGCGGTCGCCGAGGCGCTCGGGTCAAAGCCGGGGATCGCCCGCGTGTCGTAGCGCGAGCTCCGAAACGCCTCGCTGGCGAGGATCTCGAGGTGCATGGGCACGGTCGTCTCGACCCCCTCACAGCGCAGCTCTTCGAGCGCGGTGATCATCGTGTCGCAGGCGGCGTCCCGGTCTTCGCCCCAGGCGATCAGCTTGCACAGCAGGCTGTCGTAGTAAGGCGGGACCTCGTAGCCGGCGCGCACGTGGGTGTCGACGCGGACGTTCTCGAGCCCGGTGGGCACGACCCAGGTCCGGATCAGACCAGGGCTGGGCCTGAAGTTCGCGCGCGGATCCTCGGCGTTGATGCGGCACTCGATCGCGTGGCCCCGAAGCTCGATCTGAGCCTGGGTCATGGACAGGGGGTTGCCGGCGGCCACGGAGATCTGCTCGCGGACCAGATCGACGCCGCTGCGGACCTCGGAGACGCAGTGCTCGACCTGGAGACGCGTGTTCATCTCCATAAAACGCAGGACCTCGGGTTCCCCCTCCGCCCCCGCCCCGCGATCGAGGAGAAACTCGATCGTTCCCGCGCCGACGTAGCCGATCGCCCGCGTCGCCTCGACGGCGGCCGCCAAGGTCCGCGCCCGCTCGCCGGCATCGAGCACCGGCGAGGGCGACTCCTCGATGAGCTTTTGATGGTTGCGCTGGACCGTGCAGTCGCGCTCCCCCAGGTGGACCACGTTGCCGTAGCGGTCGGCCATCACCTGAATCTCGATGTGGCGTCCGCCCTCGATCAACTTCTCCAGGTACAGGCGCCCATCCCCAAAGGCCGCGAGCGCCTCGGCGCTGGCCTGGTTCCAGGCGGTCTCGAGCCCCTCGGGGCCCCGGGCGATACGCATGCCGCGGCCGCCACCGCCGCTCTCGGCCTTGAGCAACACGGGGTAGCCGATCTCCCCGGCCACGCGCCCGGCCTGCGCGAGATCAGGGAGCACCCCCTCGCTGCCCGGGATCAGGGTCAACCCGGCTCGACCCATGGCGACCTTGGCCGGCGTCTTCTTGCCCATCAGGCGCATGACGTGGGCCGGCGGACCGATGAAGGTGACCCCGTGCTGCTCACACAAGGCCGCGAACACCGGGTTCTCGGCCAGGAATCCCCAGCCCGGATGCAGCGCCGAGCACCGGCTCTGGACGGCGGCCTGAACCACCCGAGGCATGTCCAGGTAGCTCTGGGTCGAGCGCGCGGGGCCGAGCAGCACCTGCTCTCGGCCCTCGACCCAGGGCGCACCCAGGTCACCCTCGGAAATCCCAAACACGGGCGTGATCCCCATCGCGTCGCAGCTTCGTGCGATGCGGACGGCGACTTCGCCTCGGTTGGCGACGAACAGGCGATGAAAGCCGGCCATGGCCCGCGGAAGGTATCACTTCCTGCCCGCGCGGGGCTCTTCGACCCTCGAAGCCGGCCGGGCCCTACAGATCGCACACCGAGTCGAGTTTCAGTCAGCCGAGTTCCGGTCAGTCGAGTTTCGCTGCCGGGAGCCCCGCCCGGGAGCCCCGCCCCGATCGGCTACGATGCGCGCTCGCATGGACCTGTTCATCGACACCGCCGACATCAGTGAGATCAAAGCTGCGCGGGCCATGGGCCTGCTCGATGGCGTGACCACCAACCCCAGCTTGATCGCCAAGGCCGGCCGCGACCACCACGAGCTGCTCGCGGAGATCTGCGCGCTGGTCCCGGGCCCAGTCAGCGCCGAGGTCCTGGCCACCGACTTCGAGGGCATGATGGCCGAGGCCGACGAGCTCGCCGCCATCGCCCCCAACATCGTCGTCAAGATCCCGCTCATCGCCGAGGGCATCCGGGCGGTCCACGCCCTGACCCAGGCCGGGATCCAGACCAACGTCACCCTGTGCTTTTCCCCTCTCCAGGGCCTGTTGGCCGCCAAGGCCGGCGCCACCTACATCTCGCCTTTCGTCGGCCGCCTCGACGACATCGGCCACGACGGCATGGGCCTGGTCGAGCAACTCGTGGAGATGTACGAGCGCTACGAACTCGACACCAAGGTCCTCGTCGCCTCGGTCCGCTCCCCCAGCCACGTCGTCGAGGCGCTGCGCCTCGGCGCCGACGTGGCGACCATCCCCTACGGCATCCTCGCCAAGCTCATCCACCACCCCCTGACCGACATCGGCCTGGCCCGGTTTCTCGAGGACGCCGGCAACGGCCCAGGCCGCCCTCCCGGACCGTGACTCAGAACCGCCACCTGGCCGACGCTCCGGGCGAGCCGGCCCAGGATCCTGAACTCAGAACCGTCCTTGGACCTGGACCCCGAACCCGCGCGGAGAGACCCCCGCGCCCACGGACAGGGTAGGAGCCCGGCGGATTCGGGCCAGGGCGACCCCACTGGCGACGAGGATCGCCGCCCCGGCGACACTGACGATCGACCCGGCGATCAGGTAGCGGCGCTCGAGCGTCTCCACGTAGCGCACCTGGTTGGGCTCGAACACGCCCTGGTCCCCGGCCTGGCCATCGGCGATCGTCTGGATCCGCGAGGCGAAGATGAGCAATCCGGCGCCCGTCCCCAGCGCGCCCACCCCGAGGCCGAGACCCGCAAACGCGAGCGCTCGCTTGGGTCCTCGAACCTCGCCCGTGTGATCCACGGAGTTCGGCGGCTTCGGGTCGGGGTCGTTTGGGCTCGAGGTCGAGGGCTCGGCCGAGCTCGGCTCTGGGCCTGCCGGCGCGTCGCCCGTTTTGCCCCTTTCGCCCGCTCGGGGCTCGGGATCGGAGTCGAGACCAGCGAGGACACGCTCTGCCTCCTCGAGCCCCCGCTTCGCTCGCCCGTTCAAATCTTCGATGTCGGCGCCGTCGCTGACGAAAAAATCTCGGAACAGCTCCCGGCTCTGGCGCAGGTGCTTGGGCTGGTCGTCGATCGAGTACTGGCGCAGGTGGGACTCGGCGAGCGCGATCTGCAGATGGGGGGCCGCCCAGTGGCCATGGCGCTTGGCGAGCTGGAGCCCGCGCTCGTAGAGGACGATCGCCTCGGCGTAGTTCGCCGTGTCCCAGTGCCCGCCGGCTTCGTGCCAGAACTCCTCGATCTCCCGATCGATCTGCGTGTCCCCGCTGGCCGGCTCATCGGCGCTCGCGGCCGGGGCTCCCCGTCGGGCCAGGGCCGATCCAGAGACGGCCGAACTCGCAACGAGAAACGAAGCGATCGTGAAGCGCAGACGGTGCATGACGTCCCGGGGAAGTCCGAGGGTCTCAGGCTCCATGGCCGGGGGCAAAGGGATCCGTCGGTTTGCTCGGGATATAGGCCCCGCCCGAGCTGGACGGATCCCTGGGCGACTCGCCGGGCTCGGACTCGGCGGGCTTCGACGGTTTTGGAGATGGTTTGGGGGACCGCCTGGCCCCGGGCTCGGCGGCGCCCTTGGTCGTCACCGGAGCGCTCGGTTGCGCGGCCTTCACAGGCGCCTTCATGCCCTCGGCGGCCGGCTGCTCGGAGGACAGCCCCTCAGGCCCGCTCGCTGGCCCCAGCCCGACAGGCTGCTCGGAGGACAACCCTGCGGGCCCACTCACCCGGCCCAGAGGCTCGCCCATGTCCGGGTCCCGACTCTCGGTGCTCGGCGTCTCGGCGCCCGACGCCGGGGATCCATCCCTGGGTCCCTGATCGACGCTGGGGATGGCGGGCGACCTCTCCTCATCAAATAGGCCCCCGAGACCGAGCGTCAGCCCGAGCCCGAGCCCGGCCACCGAGATCAGCGCGCCGACCAGGGGCCACCACCGGCGCTCCCCCTTGTCGGGCACCGAGCTCGGGTCGACAGGGGCGAGACCGCCGGCCTCCGCGGGAGCCCCCCCTGAGACTGCCGTGACTGCCGCCCCAAAGGCCTCCATCGAGGCGAAGCGAGCCGCCGGGTCCTTGTCCATCGCCCGCCTGATCAACGCCCCGATCACCTCTCGGTGGGGCGAGTCGTGCAGGAACAACTCGGGATCGACGGACCCGAATTGTTGCTGATAGATCAGGCCGCCGAGGGTCTTGTCCTCGAAGGGCTTGCGCCCGCAAGCCAGAAAAAACGCCACACAGCCGAGCGCGTAGATGTCGGTGCGCGGGTCCGCGGGCTCGCCCCGGCACTGCTCGGGGCTCATGTACGCCGGGCTCCCGAACACCTGCCCCGTGTGGGTCAGCTCGCCGGCCTCCTCGCCCAGGTCGAGGCGCTTGGCGAGCCCAAAGTCGATGAGTTTGCAGTAGTCCCCCTCGTGGCGCCGGCCGATGACGATGACGTTCGAAGGCTTGAGGTCGCGGTGGATCACCCCGATGCGGTGGGCGTAGGCGAGGGCATCGGTGAGCTGGGTGAGGATCGCCGAGACCCGCGCCCAGGGCAGCGCCCCCTCGTCGGCGATCAGCTCGCTCAGGGTCGGTCCCTCGAGCAGCTCCATGATCTGGTAGGGCCGACCGTCGACCGTCTCACCGATGTCGCTGATCTCGACCACGTTCTCGTGGTGCACGGCGGCCGCGGTCCGCGACTCCCGGGCGAAGCGGGTCCGAGTCTCGGCGTCGCCGTCCCTCTTGGTCTGGAGCAGCTTGATCGCCACCGGCTTGTCGAGCTGGGTGTGGCGCCCCTCCCAGACCTCCCCCATGCCCCCCTCGCCGAGCTTGCGCAGCGCGACATAGGGGGGCGGGAGCAGGGGTCGCCCCTCGCCAGTCTCGCCAGTCTCGACCCCCTCGCCAGTCTCGGCCCCGCGCAGGGCTCCCCGACCGATGCGGTCGAGCAGCTGCGCCTCCCGAACCGCCAGCGTCGAAGGCTCCCCATCGGATCCGCTCGGGCCGGGATTCCCATCGGGGGGGGCACCACGAGCTGCTGGGCTGGGATCCCCTGCCACGGAAGGATTTTAGCAGTTTTGCCGACCGAGGCGAGAGCCGCCCCACGCGTGCTAGGCTCGGCCTGGTGGAGCAGGCCGAATTGCTCGCCATGTGGCGAAGAGGGGACGCCAGCGCCGGTCAGGCGCTCGTCAAGATCCACTACAAAGCGATCTTCAGCTTCCTGCGCAAGCGCCTCGATGAGCCGAACGCCGCGGATCTGACTCAGGCGACCTTCGAGACCCTGTGCCAGAAGCGAGACGACTTCCGCGGCGATGCGGCCATGCGCACGTACATCTTTGCGATCGCCCGCTTCAAACTCACCAACCACTGTCGTCAGCGGCGCAGGCAGGCCCAGCGACAGGACCCCATCGACGATGATCTGCTGATCGGCGACGACCACTCGCTGACCTCCCTGCTCGAGTCTCGCCGCGCCCAGACCCTGGTCATCCGGGCCATGGACGCCCTCGACCTCGACGACCAGATCATCTTGGAGCTGAAGATCTACGAGGGCCTGACGACCGCCGCCCTCGCCGAGGTCTTCGGAGCCACGAGCGGGGCGATCTCCGGGCGCGTGAGCCGAGCCCGGGGCAGGCTGCGCGCCGCCATGGAGGCCCTCGACAGCGAGCAAGGTCTCGCCGAGCTCACCATGCGCAGCCTCGCCGGGCGCATGGAGGACATCCAGACCGCGGCCGCCCAGCAGGCCAAGCACAGCCCTCAGTCGTCGACGTAGCAGTCGCCCAGCGACATGGCCGGCGCGAAGATGATCTCCTCGATACGCGCGTGGCTGTCCGCCGGCACGTTCCAATCGTAGGCAGTGAGCCCGACCTGAACCGTGTCCGGGAGCACCAGCGAGTCGAAGGTCGCCAGCCGCACCCAGCCCTCCGCCACGCGCTCCAGGGCGTAGAGGTCGTCTCCCACACGGCACAGGCGCAACAGGGCGTCGGCGCTCGCCGGGGTGCCGTAGTCCTCGCGGGTCGAGAAGTCGTTCTCGGTCCATTTGGTCTCGAGGTTGAAGCCCATCTCGTCGGTCCCGACCCCGACGAGGATGTAGTCCTCGCCGTCCTCGGGGATCGGGTCGCGCATCATCAGCCCCACGACCCTCCAGTCCGGCGTCAACAGTCCTCCCTCTCGAGCTTCCATGTGGACCGTCGCCGAGACCCGAAAGTGACCCGCCGAGATCGACTTGAACATGAAGCCGCTGACCTTGGTGTGCCACCAGCCCGTGTCGTCGGCCGGGTAGAAATGCAGGCTGCCCTCGGACTCGGAGGGGATCGGGATGTAGGCGTCGAGGTCGAGGTGTGTCCAGGCTGGATCGAGGTCGCCATCCTCGAAGTCGTCGCTCAGCGCCGCCCAATCGGCCTCGGAGGTCTCGGAGGTCTCGGCCGTCTCGGAGGTCTCGGCCGTCTCAGAAGTCTCGGCCGTCTCAGAAGTCTCGGCCGTCCCACCGGTCTCGGCCGTCCCACCGGTCTCGGTCGTCCCACCGATCTCGGCCGTCTCCCCCTCATCGAAGATGGGCGGGGGCAGCTCGACGCAGGCGCCGGCCAGAAAGATCACACACAACAGGGAAGCGGAGGTCACGTTCATGGCAAGGCTCGGACCCACAACGTCGCGCGACCTGGACGGCCGACGGCGCACTGCCGGGTCGGTGACCCGGATGCAGGGTGAGTGGGTAGACTGAGTATGCATCCCATATGGTCGAGGTCTCTAGCGTGTGCACGCACAGGGTTCCCTGTGGTCGTGGGCCGGCAAACTCTCGGGCCTGCGAGTTTGCCGGCCTGCGAATTTCGGCTCCACTCTCGCACCCGCCCTCAGCCCGCGCAGCAGTAGGTCACCGCGCTGGTAGGCGTGACTTCCCCCGTGGCCGTCTCGCCGCCGACCGGCGCGCACGACCCCGACGGCCCCCCCGTCAACAGGTCGACCGCTCCGACAGATGAACCCGCCGCCGTGCAGCTGCCCTGGACGATGGTCGTGAACGGGAGATTCCCGCAGGAGCTCGAGATCAGCGAGACCTGGGCCGTCGAGCACTCTCCCTCCGGGGCCGCACAGGCGCAGGCGTCACAGCCTCGATCATCCTGAAAGTCCGTGTAGCGCACCGTACGCTCGCTGTACGTACCTCCCGGGCAGGCGACGTCGCCCTCGGTCCACACACATAGGCCGGGCTCGAAGGGATCCGCGGCCGTGGGCAGGCAGACCCCCTGCTCACACCCTCCGGCGTCCACAGCCCCCTCGCAGGTGAGCACCGCCGTATCAAAGCCGACCTCGGGGAGCTCCATGCTCGGCTGCGGCGCGCAGGGCTCGGCCTCGTACTCGACCCCGCTCAGGCGCCAGCGAGACCCGGAGCCGGAGTCGAGGTTCACGCAGCTCTGGCCGATGTCCCAGCTGTTTTGCGCCAGCGTGACGCAGTTGAAGCCGCTGTATTGCCGCAGCGTGCCCCCGCTGCAGCCCTCGCCCGTCGGATCGCCACAGGCGCAGTCGCAGGCCGCATCTGGAGCGGCCAGATCCTCGAAGGTGGTTGTTGCGCTGTCCGGGTAGACCCCGCAGGCCGGCGGTGGGGCATCCGAGTCGCCGACGTAGATCGCACCGGGTCCGTCCCAACCGGGCGGCGCATCCTCGACACAGGCGTTGGCCCCGACACAGGCCGAAGCGCCCGTGTCGCTCTCTCCGGGGCCGCTCTCGCTCTCTCCGGGACCGCTCTCGCTCTCCCCGGGACCGCTCTCACTCTCCCCGGGACCGCTCTCTCCGGGGCCACTCTCGTCCGTAGCCCCGGCCGTATCGGTGTCGGCCGTATCCGTATCGCCGGCGTGGGGAACCGGGTCGAAGCAGGCGCCCAAAAACATGCTGAGCGCGGCGAGAGCAAGTGCTTTGGTATGCATGCTGTGGTGGTGTCGGGTAGCCGGGATCAGTTCGAAGGTCTCCAGCCGAGGCCATCAGGCATTGCCTGCTCCGCTCCGAGCGCCGAACGCAGATAGATCCGAACAGCGCACACAGCTCGGACACCACCGAGTCATGACCGCAACGAACGACATCGAGACTTCGCCCCAACTCCGGCCCTGGCTCGTTGCCTTGGCCGTGTTTGGGGGCATCACCGTGCTCGCCTCTCCGGTCTGGGCCGGGTCTCTCGAGACCAAGCAAACCACCAAGCAACACCGCAAGGAAGCCGCCAAGCTGGCCATCAAACTCAAAGTCGCCAAAAGCAAGAGCCAGGTCGCCACCATCCCCTCCCTGACCGGCAACAGCCCCGGCACGCAAGCGACCAAGTGCTACGAGATCGACCTTGGGCCACCAAAGGCGATGTACAAGATCGACTGCGACACTATCGTCATCGTCCATGATGACGAGTAGGGCGATGAGTTGAAGACGGGGTCTTCAACTCATCGCCCTTGTCGGCCCCGCAGAGGGGCCTCAGTCGTCGACCTGCCTACCCGGTGGCGTCGACGGCCGACAATTCAGGGTTCCCAGACCGACTCGCGCCTCTTCCTCGAGATTGCTTAGACGCAGAAACCATGAAAGGTCGAGCACAGAGCGCAGATAGATCCGAACAGCGCGCACGGCTCGGACACCATCTAACCATGACCGCAACGAACGACATCGAGACTTCGCCCCGACTCCGACCCTGGCTCGTTGCCCTGGCCGTGTTCGGGGGCATCACCGTGCTCGCCTCTCCAGTGTGGGCCGGGTCTCTCAAGGCCAAGAAAACCACCAAGCAACACCGCAAGGAAGCCGCCGAGCTGGCCATCAAACTCAAAGTCGCCAAAAGCGAGAGCCAGGTCGCCACCATCCCCTCCCTGACCGGCAACAGCCCCGGCACGCAAGCGACCAAGTGCTACCGGATCAACCCTGGGCCACCAAAGGTGATGTACAAGATCGACTGCGACACCATCGTCATCGTCCATGATGACGAGTAGGGCGATGAGGGGCCGCGGGACAGCCGGAGCCATGGAGGTCGATCCCCATGGCTCCCGCGTCCACTCTCACCGACGAAATCCCCCGACCGACGAGAGAAACCGGCTGAGATCCTCTGGTTTGTAGAGCGAGGTCAGCGACCTTTGGTCGTCGACACTCCGTCCGTCCAGCGCGCGAAGCACAGCCTTCAGTCGTCGACGTAGCAGTCGGCCAGCGTCGTGACCGGCGCGAAGATGATCTCCTCGACACGCGCATGGCTGTCTGCCGGCACGTTCCAGTCGTAGGCCGAGAGCCCGACCTGAACCGTGTGTGGGAGCACCAGCAAGTCGAAGGTCTCCAGCCGCACCCAACCTTCCACCACGCGCTCCAAGGCGTAGAGGTCGTCGCCCACCCGGCACAGGCGCAACAGGGCGTCGGCGCTCGCCGGCGTGCCGTGGTTTCTGCGGGTCGAGAAATCGTTCTCCGTCCATTTGGTCGAAAGATTGAAGCCCACGGTGTCGACCCCGACCCCGACCCCGACATAACCCTCGCCCTCCTCCGGGGTCGGGTCGCGCATCGTCAGCCCCACGAACCGCCAGCTCGGGGTCAGCGGCCCGCCCTCCCGCGCTTCCATGTGGACCGTCGCCGAGACCCGAAAGTGGCTCGCCGAGATCGACTTGAATATGAAACCCGCGGTCTCGGTGGACCACCAAAGCGTGTCGTCGGCCGGGTAGAGATGCAGGCTACCCACAGACTCGGAGGGGATCGGCAGATAGGCGTCGAGGTCGAGGTGTGTCCAGGCCGAACCGAGCTCTCCGTCCTCGAAGTCGTCGCTCAGCGCCGCCCAATCGGTCTCGCCATCCGCGGTCTCGCCATCCGCGGTCTCGCCATCCGCGGTCTCCTCGCCATCCTCGTCCGTCCCGGCGGTCTCGCCTGTCCCAGCGGTCCCGCCCGTCTCGGTGTTCTCACCGACCTCGGTGGTCTCTCCACTCTCGGCGACCTCACCGGTCTCGGCGACCTCTCCACTCTCGGTCGCTCCACTCTCGGCGATCTCTCCACTCTCGGTCGCTCCATCGAAGATCGGTGCAGGCAACTCGACGCAGGCACCGGCCAGGAAGGACACACACAGCAAGGGTGCAAAGGTCACGTTCATGGCGAGGCTCAGACCCCAAACAGGCCTGGTGTCGACACAGTGCCGGTTCGTCGGGTCCTCTCCGAGCCGGCTCGGAGAGGACCCCCAGCCTGTGCGACCGAGTTGTTCTCCCGTTTCCACACTCACCAGTGCCGCCGCGAGCGGTATCGATCATGCGTTTTTCGCACTTTACCGAAACCCACTTCGAACAAGAGCAGACTCCGCGGCCACCAGGGATGAAGCCGAGCGTCACAGCCACGAATCATGACGCGAGACGATTCACGTCCAGAGGTGAGCCCGACTTCGCTCGGGTCACTCCCGCTGCACGGAGATATCCATCCTCAGCCGGTGATTTCCGACCCCGCTGTGGTCACCGACCAGCCAATCGTTGCCGGACTTAAAGGTCATGACATTGGTGTATCGAATGTCGTCTTTGTTGTTCAGCAGCGCCGCCTCGATGACCTTGACCAACAGGCCGAACGCCTGCTTGACCAGCGCCAACTCGGGATTTGCGCTCGCGGCCAAGGTCCCGATTGCCGCGAACAGACCATCGGTGGGCATCGCCGCCATCGCATCGCTCAGGGCCTTGCCGGCCTTGCGAGAGCCCCTGTCCGACTCCATCACAGCCAAGTACAAGGAACTGAGCTCCCCCGGGTCGCCGTAGTAGAGGGGCAGACCACCCAGGAAGGTATGTGTACGACGCTTCCGGATCTTGAAGATCGGCGTGACCACCAGGTGGAAGAAGCGAGAGAGAGGGCTGTCCAAGGGGAACAGCCCCTGTAGACTCTCCGATGGCCCGAAACCCGGGGCATCATTTTTCGACACGCCGCCCGACCCCGGGATGTTGTATCCGAAGGCAACGAAGTAAGTCTCGGTCATGATCTCGGAGTCTCGTAGAATCTTGATATTCTCGATCGAGGTGAGGAGCTTGCGTGGGTGTGAACTTTTCTGAGTCATGGTTACTAGAAAAGTCCGGGCTGGGGCTGTTTCCGTGCATGGTTTTTACCCACAGATCCAGCGACGAGTGCGCCACCCCGAATTCGCTGGCTCCGCAGCCCAGTCACGGGATGCTCACGCGACGAACCGAGGGTCGATATCAATGCCGAGACCGATACCCCGGGAACCTCGACTCAGCGGCCTCGCCGTCCCAGAGCCAAGGCCGGCAGGCCCATCGCCACTAGGGTCCAGCAACGCTGGAGCCCACTCCAAACGCGACCAGATGAATCGGGACCGTCTCTCCATCGAGGTCCCCCCCGGTCAACGCCCGCAACTCATGTTCGAGGAGCGCGGCCGACAAAAAGCTGTCGATCGCGTAGGTGTGGCCGCCGAGCAGCAACCGCTGACACAGCATCCCGACCTCGATCAGCCATGCCCGCAGCGTCGAAGCTCCCGGCCGCTCGGCCGACAGGGCGTCGAGCCGACCCGAGAGCAAGACAGCGACCGCGCTCCCGACCACATAGGTCTGACCGATCAGCGCCCGGACGAGTTCTGGCTCGAGCACCTCGGCGCTCGCGCGGCGGCCTGGCGCGACCGAATGGGTGCCTGGTTCATAGCTGTACACACCAGGCTCGAGCCCCGCGATCCGCATGACCACCAGGTGAACCGTGAGCTGTCCAGGCAGTGGGCTCGAGCCCGGCCTGAACCCGTGGGCGAGCAAGGCCGAGAGCACGCTGAGTTCGAGGGCCGCACCGGAGAACGCACGGCAGGTTCGGCGCCGGCCAAGGGCCTCATCGAGACCCAACTCGGGCTGCGTGTCTGGGGGCGGCAACGACCGAGCCCCTGTGGCGAACCCGGGCGAAGCCACGCTCTTCACCGCCGAGGTCGACCGCGTCAGAGCGCTCACCAGATACTGGAGCGGGAGCTTCCAACCTCGCCGCTCCCACAGCAGCGCATCAGCCCCGGGCCCTGTGTTCACCTTTTCTTCGATGAACGCGAGCTCCCAAATCCGAGCGAGCGTGGCCTCGATATCGGCATCCACGCCAGCGTGGCCCCGGGCTCGCGCGAGCGAGATGACCTCGGCGACACTCCACGTGAGCCCACTCGCCCCGAGATGATCCAACAGCTCGACCACCCAGGCCTCGTCTGCGCCGAGCCCACACCCACCCTCCGTCGGGGGTGCCCGCAGCGTCAAGCTCAACCCCGACGTCGACTCCCGAGCAAGCGTCGACTCCCGAGCAAGCGTCGACTCCCGAGCAAGCGTCGACTCCCGAGCAAGCGTCGACTCCCGCCCCCGAGCAAGCGTCGGCTCCCACGCGAGCGACAACCACGGGCTCGGGCGATAGCGTGCGCTCATGTGGTCACCGGGGTCCCATCACCGATAGCGATTGCCGCCAGCGGCGGCTCGGTGAGCCACGCCAGCCCGAGCTCCCCCGCGAGCTCCCGAACCGGGGGATCCGTCACCACGGCGTGTGCCAGCTGTTCGCAGCGACACACCGCGCAGAAATTCTCGAGCGCGTGACCAACGTCGAGCATCATCGCAATGAACGACGTGGGATCGCGATAGCGCCACATGACACGCGCGGGCAATACCGTCAGGACCACCATCAGCGAGGTCGGACGCCCAGGCGTCAACCGGTCGATCAAACCCTGCGCTCGGCCGGCGCCAGGAACCCGGTCGAGCCCGTGCTCGGCGACCGAATAGTGATAGATCCCGCGGGCCAATCCATCGACGGCCTCGCACGCAAGATAACACTCCACCGGGTGACGTGCCCCGCCCGATGGGTGGGTCTTGCGCAGCCTGGGACCTTGAATCGGATCATCGATGATCCCCGTCGCCCCAAACGCGTGTCGAAGCAGCGCAGACACCCGCTCACTCGTCAACCGCGCAGAACCGGCAGCACCGGCAGCACGACACTCAGGAGGCGTGCGGCCGAGTCCCTGCGGTTCCGGGAGCAAGTCCGTAGCGACGCCGGGGTAGCGCTTGTGGATCTCTGGCGGCGCGCCCTCTGTCCGGTAGGCTCGCATCAACGTGTCCTCGGCCTTCCTGCCCTCGATGTCGCTGTAGTCCAGGTACCGCTGGTGACGCTTCGCCGCCAGGAGAGCGGCGGCGGCGGCCCATCCAGACGCCCCCCACCGCCGCGTCCGGGCATCGTCCTCGGCGTGCTCTTCACCCGTCACGGACGCCTGCAAGAGCCCGTGTGAGAGCAGGTCATCGATGAACTGCTCAGCCCGCTCCTGGTCCATCCCGAGTTCGGCGAGACCGTGCCCATAAGCCCGTCGGGTGACCCAGTCACTCGCTAGTTCGAGCCCCCGGATGACCTCCGGAGTAAACAGTTCGAACACGGCCTGGCGGCGAATGCTCTCGACAACCAAGCCCCGCCTACCCTCGAGGTCTGACTGGAAGTGAATCTGGATCGTCGGATCAATGCGAAGCAACATTGCGCTGTCCATTTGTACACAAGATCAATTTTGTACGAGTTCCGGAATCGTGACATTGACCATGGAAACACTCGCCATTACCAACGTCTTGACATCTGTTCCACGTGAGGTCTAATAATACATCATGGATCAATACACAATCAAACCAATGGCAGTCCTCCACGACGGTCTCGCGCGCCACGATGGTCTCGCGCGCCACGACGGTCTCGCGCGCCACGACGGTCTCGCGCGCCACGACGGTCTCGCGCGCCACGACGGTCTCGCGCGCCACGACGGTCTCGCGCGCCACGATGGTCTCGCGCGCCACGACGGTCTCGCGCGCCACGACGGTCTCGCGCGCCACGATGGTCTCGCGCGCCATGCCTAACCGAAGCGTTCCCGTATAGACTCACGCACAATGCGCTGCCGATCCTCCGCTTGGGACTGATCCCGTCCCACGGTGATAACATCGATGGTGCCCACCGCTGTGAGACAGGCAGGATTATTGAGGATCACCCAACCGCGACCATCCCGCCTATAAAGACGATCACCCAGCGCTCGAACGAGCTCGCTGAAGCTCGGTCGGGTCGCTATCGTCAGAGCCCCCGCCGTCCAATTCACCGAAGAGTGGTTCTTAAACAGTCGATGAACGAGCACCATCGGTGAACTGGTTCCTCCCCAACGGCCATTGCACTCGACGAAACGAAGTGTCGCCCCTTCGAGCGTCTCTCCACAGACGATGGTGTCGAAGGAGCATCGTCCAATATAGCCCAACTCCTGCAACACCCGACTCAGGGCCAGGGTCTTCTCGGCAATCGAGTCCGAGATCGCCGCTGGCATCTGACTGATGCCGCTCCCGACGAACACACCGGGATCGTGTGGATCGAACTGCTGATCGAAGATCCCATCGATGACCGGTGGCCCCTCCACAAGGTTGGGTATCCAAACTTGCGCGCTGGGCGAGGCGAGCACATTGGTCTCCCAGCGCTCGACACTGAGCGCCGGGCTCGCGCGTGTCCACCCGACCTCCGCGATCCAGGCCGCGAGCCGGGACCGCAACTCGTAGCCTCGCCGTCCGAGGCTGGCCTCGATTCGGATCAGACCGGCCCCGCTCGCGCTATCACAAAGCCGCACCGCGATGACCTCCGCGTGGTCGGCGAGCCTGGCCACACGCTCGACGAGCTCGTTCAGATCCGAGGCAGTGTGCCCATACAGCGCGAACTCGGGCCCAAGCGCGAGACCCACGAGTTCGGCAAACCACGATCGGTTGTTGACCAGGGCAGTGAGCGAAGGAGGTGGCGCGAGCATCATGACCGTCGACCCGCAGATCCGGTCGAGGCTCGCGGCCAACCGCCACGCTCGCGCGTGTCCCATGTACGGATGGAGCGCGACTCGACCGCCGCGCTTGCCCGCCCACCCTGCGATCTCCAGCTGCGCCCGTTCATCCTCGAGGATCGCATCGAACAAGTTGGCGGCACCGCAACGCTGATCGCGAATCTCGAGGTACGACGAAGGCCCGAGCCCCAGCTGAAGTTCGAGATAGGCGAGGTAGTCATCGAGCGGGCCGCAACGCCCGATTACCAGGTCACCGAGCCCCGCACGAGCAAACGCCCGGCTCCCGAAACACGCGTGTGCGAGCGGGTCATCGGGGCGCATGGCGATGCCTGAAAAATCGTCGACGTGTACACACGCCCCCGCCCACGTGGTGGTCACGAGGGGAACTCGGTCAGCGTGGTGCCGAAGCTCGACCTCGAGTTCGGGGTTGCGACGACACAGCAGTGCGCTCACCCCGGTCGCTCCATTCTGGTGCCGTGTCGAGTTCACGCCCCGAGCTCGCTTTCGAGGGCCGCAATTACATGTGCGCTGAAATTCACATCCGCGAACCGCTCCGTGGCCCGAAACCCACCGACATTCATTTGATTGACCTCGATGACCTTGTCCTTGACCAGGTCGATAGCCGACAGAAAGAACCCGTCGGTGGCGAGTTGTGTGGCGATCTCGCGGGCAGCGCAGAGCAGCGCAGGGTTCAGGCGCGTCGCCATGGGAGTCCCCCCCCTCCCCGCATTGCTCCGCAGGTCACCCCCGGCGGCCGCGAGCATGACACAGGCGTGTCTGCCCTCGTGCTGTAGCGGTGCACCATTGAACAGGAATAGCCTCGTCGACCGCCGAGGCTGCTCGTGTAGGTACTCCTGGGCGTAGATATAGCCGCTCTCCGCCAGCGTTTCGAAAATCTGGTTGTTGTTCTCGGGCGCGTCGAGCCGATACAGGAACACCTGCCTGCCCTCCGCACCGATCGCGGGCTTGAGCACGATCGTGCCGCCGACGGCCCTGGCGAATGCCTCGATATCGCCGCGATCGAGCGTCACGATCGACTGGGGCCGAAGCCGGGCGGGGAACTGGTCGAGGTAGAGCTTGCTGTCCCCCATGCCCAGCGCACGAACGTCGGGAATCACCAACACCCCGCGGGCCTCGAGGACGCGCGCAAACTGCACGATCATCTGGGGTCCGAGCGCGTGGCCCATACCCGTCAACTCCGGCCAATCGGTTCGAATCCACACGCAGTCGAAGTCGGTCAACAGCCGCGCATCGGCGCGAACACAGGCACCGAGAGCCTCGAAGAACTCCAGCTTGCTCGGCCCCGGGCCAGGCACACCAACCACTCGAGCCCTGACCTCTCCGCACGCATCGAGGCCAAGGTCGCCGTACTGTGCCACCGCGACCTCATGGCCGCGTGCGAGCGCCTCGCGGGCCAGGTAGAAGGTCGTGAAGTGGGGCCGCTGTAGGGCGAGGCTCGAGATTAAAATACACAGTTTCAAGCTTGCTCCCGCCGCCGAGCCGATCATCCGATGGCGCAGTCGAAGATCCTACCTTCGGCCGGTCCAACGCAAGCGAATTCCAACAGCGCACAGTCGACACGACCCCCTTGTTTCCACTCACTCGTTTGTGCCCTTATGGCCACAGGCGAGCCGCACCCAACCGGGGGAGGGTGTCTAAATATTCTGGCCTTAGGGGCATTTTGTTTCCACCTCTATATATTACGACCATCCTGATCCGCGCAGCATCCGCCACAATAGAATAGTTGTTGCGACCTCCATCTAATTCAGCGGATAGTGTCCGTGGTTCGATTATGGGAGAAACCAATCGTTCATCTCTTATGTCCGCCGTGGTCGTCATCCTCGGACCGCCAGCGGTCGGGAAGATGACTGTCGGGCAGGCACTCGCAGTTCGGACGGGATTTACGTTGCTCCACAATCACGTGCTCAGCGACATCATCACGGCCTATTTTTCGAGCTCGAGCCCAGCATTCTCGACGCTGATCAAATCGATGACCGGGTCCCTGGTGCTCGAGCTCGCTCGCGCCAGCACCGGCTTGATCTTCACGCGAACCCACGATTTCGAGGACTCCCTCGACGCGGAGATGATGGCGATGTTGTTGGAACACAGCGGTAGCGCGCAAACCTGCTTCATCGAGCTGAGCGCGCCGATGGCGGTTCGACTCGCACGCAACCGCAGCGAGAATCGCCTCACTCACAAACCCTCGAAGCGCGATCTGGTCGCGTCCGAGGCCCGAGTGCGCGCTGCCGCCGGGCGCTGCTTTGCGTCGCCCGACGGCGCCCTGCCATGGCCCGGGTCACACCTTCGCCTCGACAACAGCGCGCTCGCTCCCAACGAGGTCGCGGCGCGTATCTGTGACGAGTTCGGATTCGCCGTCTCCAAGCCCCAACCGGGTGCCCTATGAACCCCGTGATCCACCGGATTCACACCCTGACTCGAACATTCCAGCTCGAGGACCACGACAGCCTGTCGATATTGGCGGCCCTACGCGCAAGCATCGAAGCGGAGGACCCCGACAGCGAACAAGCCGGAAGTTACGTATTCGAGGCCGAGTTCGACGGCCGACGGGTCGTCATCATCGGCGCGGCGCCTCTCTACGTCGCTTCGATCTACCGGGACCACAGCGTTCTCACCGGGCCTCGCGCCGGCACCTCTGCCTCGAGCCGAGTCAAGACCGAGCTACTCCGCGCGGTGTTGGCCGCATACACGACCCCCCTCGCAGGTCTCGCGGGCCTCGCCCAGTCGTTGTTCACGGTCGTCGGGTACGACGCCGCACGACAGTTCGAGGCAAAGCTTGGACAGGCGGTCCGTACGCCCATGCCCGATATTTGGGCGATGGTCCCTCGGACCGCGGTCGCCATTGATCTCGAATCTGGGGAGACGGTGATCGTATGCAACGGTGTCGAGAGCTCGCCGCTCGCGCGAGAGCTCGACACCCTCGAGCGGACCATCGTCGACGCCGCGGCTGCCACCCCGCTCCCAACACCGGCCTCGACACCGGCGCCGCCCGTCACCGCTCGTGCCCAGACCTCTCGCGCTCAGTTTTGTGCAGCTGCGGCCCGCGCCCGAGAATACATCAGAGCCGGAGACATCTTTCAGGTCGTGCTCTCTGTCGAGGTCGTGGTCGAGGTCGGCTGCAGCCCGGGCATCTTGTTTCGACGGATGTCCGCTCGCAATCGAGGGACTGCAAATTTTTTGATCGAGGCCCCCGAGTTCGCGTTGGTAGGTGCGTCACCAGAGGTCCTCGTGGAAAAGCGCGGCCACGAGTGCGTGATACGTCCGTTGGCCGGAACCCTCGCCCACCAGGGCCGGCGCGACGAGCAGCTCGAGGCCCGGTTGCTCGGCGACGAGAAGGAGTGTGCGGAGCACCGAATGCTCGTCGACCTCGCCCGAAATGATCTCGGTCGAGTCTGCGAATATGGCAGCGTCATCCCTGGGCGCCTAATGGAGGTCGAGTACTACTACAACGTCATGCATATTGCATCCGAGGTCCATGGGGTCGTACGTCGTGAATGTGACGCCATCGACCTCCTGACCAGGAGTTTCCCGGCCGGAACCATGACCGGCGCGCCCAAGATTCGTGCCATGCAGATCATTGATGAACTCGAGCATGGGCCGCGTGCCTTTTACGCAGGTGGCGTCGGGTTCCTGACCCCAAGCGGAGACTTGCGCAGCCACATTCTAATTCGCAGCCTGACCCTCCACGATGGCCTCGCCTACGCCCGGGCCGGCGCCGGGATCGTCTACAACAGCGACCCCGACCGCGAGTACGACGAATGCCTGGTCAAGTTGCAAAATGCCTGGAGCGCGCTCACCGGCGAAGAACGAGTATCACCATGATCCTCATCATTGATAACTACGACTCATTCGTCTATAATCTCGTACAGACTATCGGCTGCCATGATCCCAATATCGTGGTCTTGCGTAACGACGAGGTCTCGGTCGTCGAGCTTTCTAGGCTCCACCCAGATGGGCTCGTGATCTCGCCGGGGCCCGGAACCCCCGATGACGCGGGGATTTCGTGCGCCGCGATCTCTTTGTTCGGGCCGCAGATCCCCGTGCTCGGAGTTTGCCTCGGGTTGCAATGCATCGCCGAGGTCTACGGTGGTCAGACAGTTCGTGCGGAGTTGCCGATGCACGGCAAGCCCTCACGCATCCACCATGGGGGTCGATACCTGTTCGCCGGGCTTCCGTGCCCGCTCGAGGTCATGCGCTATCACTCCCTTGTCACGGATCCCTCCATGGTTCCCGCGTGCCTCCAGGTCACCGCCGAGACCGGGCGTGGCGAGATTATGGGTCTGCGCCACCAGTTCTTCGATGTCGAGGGTGTCCAATTTCACCCTGAGTCGATCTTTACACAAGATGGTACACGCCTGATCGAGAACTTCGTGAGCCGCGTACAGCGGCGCGTCCGACCGCCGCACTTCGAGGCCGGAGTCAGGACTCTGGCCATCGGCACTGGCTTCGATGGCGCGGCACCGTGAGTTCCCCATGGGCCAGAAAATCGGCGGCGGCGCGGGCCTGCAGCGCCCGCGGCGGACACCCTTCGAGGTATATACCCCGACGACGGTGCGGGTAGGCACAGTTACCGATGATCAATGTATGTTCGGGTCGATACGCCTGCAGCGCCGACTCGATCGCGGGTCCAGCCGCAATCAGCAGCCGGACCTCAGGGCGCAGGTCTACGGAGAGCAGCTCTTGGATCGATCGGCAGTAACGCTGGCATTCCACGCAAGCACTGTCGACCGCCAATTCGATCCCCTGTGTCGGCGGCGGGACGTCCCGAACACACTCGAAGCGCAACCCCTCGAAATCGCCGAGCAGTTCGATCTCGGACATCGAGTTCGGCCCGAGGCCTGCATTCGCGGCAATTTGGAGGTACTCGATCTCGCGTGGGTCGAAACCCGACAACTCTGCGGCAACGAGATCGGCGGCCACGACGTTGTCCGCGACGAGCACGATCCCACGTTGGTGAACGGTCCCCGAGATCGGATAGTTGCCTTCGATGGTGGTAATCAGATCTGCGATCACGAGCTCCGGCGGGTGGATTCGATTGAGGTCGACGATCGCCTCGGACAGCCCGACATTGTGGACATGACGGGTCGTGTACCCCGGGAGAATCCCGACGAGGTTCTTCATCGCGTTCGACATCAAGATCCCAGCGTGCGTACGGAACTGTGGAGCACTCACGAATAGATCGCAGTCGGGAATGATCGTCGGGATCCCGATTTCGAGGCGCAGGGACGTTGCGCCCTCGATAGCGAGGGTCTGAATCGGGACGTGTTCGAGCGAACGGATCGTCGCATAGCGGAGCAGCTCGGGGTGGCGCGCGCAAACCTCGTCGATCACCTCCAACCGTTCGACGACCACGACCTCGGCCCCGAACCCTCGAAAGAAGCGCGCGGTTTGAGTCAGGAGCTCGAGGTTGGTGTGGTAGTCGGGCGTCGTCACGAACATGTTGACCTTGATCGCCACGACATCGCCGACCCCGAGGGTCGCTACGCTCGCAGAGAAGTCGGCCGCCAGCCGCTCACCGACATCGTAGCCCGGCCCGAAACGATCGAGCGTGACCTTTGGCCTCCGCTCACCCACCGCAGTCCAACCCCTCGACCGCGATGACCCGTGCCGCGCTCGCCTCGACGCCCTCGATCCGCAGTGGTAACGCGACCAAGAACACCTCCCGAGACGACAGCGATCCCATGTTGCGCAAATACTCGACGATCGGGATGTCGGCACGCAAAAGCTCGATGTGAACAGGAGAGTTCCGGTCGCCAGGTCGCTCGGTCAGACAATCCAGGCCCATCAGCAGAATCTTGCGATCGACGATCCAACGGGCCGCGCTCGGGGTCAGATAGGGGGGCTTTTCCCAGAAATCGTCCCGCCCCCAACAACGGTCGACATAGTCGGTCCGAATCAAAATCCGCTTGCCAGCGCACTCGAGGTCTCCCACGGCGCGCTCGAGATCCTCGGCGGTGATCGGCTCGAGATCACCCTTGTGAGACAGATCGGCGACCATCGCAGGACCGACCAAGGTCTCGAGGGGGACCTCCGCGATCGCCTGACCCGAAGGAAAGAAATGCAACGCCGATTCGATGTGAGTCGCGTTATGAGGAAAAATTTCGTGCTTGGTGAAGGTCCGCGTCGTCCCGTTAGGGTCGTCCTCGGGACGCATGACTGTTTCGATGCGAAAGCGGGGATACCAGTCGGCATCGTAGGGTTTGAGGCCCGCGTAGAATGCTTGGGTCAGGTCGACGAACTTCATAATTGCGAACCTTGAGTGGTATCTTCAGCTCGGGTTGTAGTGTTTTTGCAGCGCGCACAAACTGGCGACTGTCATGTAGACCGGATCGTACTTGGCTCGCTCAGCCTCGGGCCTCTCGATGGCCAAGAAACCCGCGATGGCGTCACGGTCGAGAAAGGGTGGGCAGTACGACAACATGTCCGAGAACCACTCCCGGGTGGGAGCGTGCTGCGGCGTGTATAGGTAGGGGGTCAAAAATGGGTGCTTCGGGCGGGTCCGGACCCGCTCGACGGTCTTTCCGATCGCCGCAGCACGCAAGATCGCCTTCTCCTGCCTGGGCTCGATCAGATGCGCGAGCGGCAGTCCAAAGATGAGTTCGGCGAGCTCGTGGTCGAGGAAGGGAACCCGCCCCTCGATCGAATGCGCCATCTCCGTCCCATCGCCGAGAGTCTTGAGGATATAGTTCGCCAGGCAGAGCTTGGTCCACAGATACGCCCCGCGCAGGACCGGTGATAGCGGGCGCTGCGGATCCTCGGGAAGTAGATCGGCGAGCCGTCCGAAGTTGTCGATCCCAGCCACATCGGCCGCGAACCCTGGCTCGAGCAACGGTGCAAACCGAGCACCGAATCCAGCCTTCGCCCGAATGAAGGATGGCACATGACCGAGTCTGCGCTCTAGACCACTGAGATCGAGGGTCTCCCCTTCTGGCAACATCACGCCCATGGACACACTGTGTGCGACCCGAAGCGCCTCACGATCGCCCACCGCACCACCACTCGTACTCAGGTAGTCATCACGTAGGTGTGGGTACCCGAGCAGCAGTTCGTCGGCGCCTTCCCCCGTCAGAACCACCCGATAGCCGTCCGCGTGGACCTGCTTGCTGAGCAGGTACTTGGCCGGGAGGTGTGCATTGATCGACGTCCCCTCAGAAAAGTATACGGAGTCGGCGAGGGCCTCCACGAGGTCCGTGCGGGAGACCCGGACTGGACGAAATTCACCGCCGAGCCGCTCGACCGTCGCCCGTGCCAGGTCCGCCTCGTCGTATCTCGCACGTGAGATCGTGTCGTCGAAGCAGACCGTGTAGTAGGCGCTCACGGTCCCCAGCTCCTTGGCGAACCCCGCGATGGCGCTGGAGTCGACGCCACCGCTGAGATAGAAGGCGACGGGGACGTCGCCGCGCAGACGAAGACGGACAGCCTCGGACAGCTTGGCTTCGAAGGCCTCCGTGATGTCTCCGTCGCAAGGCCGACTGGTCTGATAGAGATCCCAATACCTACTGACTCGCGTCTGCCCGTCGCTCCAGATCAACAAGTGTCCAGGTTCCAGCTGCTCGACCCCAGCGAACAAGGTCCGGTTCGGTGGCACGTACTGGAGCGTCGTCGCGTCGTGTACAGAACACAGGTCCCAGCGCGGCTGCACCTCGCTCATTGCGAACAGAGCCTTGGCCTCGGACGCGAATACGATCCTCTCGCTGTTCTGGTGATAGACGAGGGGCTTGACCCCGAAGCGATCACGGACCGCCAGCAGAACCCGATTCCGAGCATCCCATAGGACCGCCGCAAACTCGCCTCGAAGCATGTGAACACAGCGCGCCCCATAGCGCTCGTACAGGTGGACGAGCAGCTCGGAGTCGCTGCGGGTCGCAAACCGGTGCCCCTCGGCCTCGAGCTCGGCGCGGAGCCGAAGGTCATCGTAGAATTCGCCGTTGACCACCGCCCAGATACTCTGGTCTTCGTTGGACAGCGGCTGCCGACCGCCCTCGGGGTCGACGATCGCTAGGCGCGTGTGACCCAGTGCGACGGTTCGCTCGGAGTTGAACCACGTGCCGCTGCCGTCGGGGCCCCTATGATGCAGTGCCTCCACGCCCCGCCCGAAACACTCGGACGAGATCGGACGTTCTCGGGAAACGTATGCCGTAATGCCACACATGTGAATCAAGCTCGGAGCTGGGGTCAGCTGTGGAACTGTTTGGCCTCGCGGTCGCCCGGTCGAAACTGTCCGAGTTCGAATGAGCGTTCGAAGTAGTGGTGAAGCGAGGACGCGAGATCTTTGTCGGGCGCGACGATCTCGGCGACCGCCGCCGGAAGTTGCTCCTGCGAGAGCAGATCTCGCTGAGCCTGCCAGACCAAGGCGTAGACATCAGCATACATCCGCTCGAAGCGGTCGAGCCCTGCACTGGTCCCGACAAAGAACCAGGCGATCGCTTGGGCGAGGACGCGGCAGCTCTTTTGGATAGCGAACTGCAGCTCGCCAGGCGTATTGATCGTGTCGACCTCCCGCAGGGAGTCGAGATCGACGATACCACCGTCGAGCACGAGGTTTTGCGGCATCAGGCAGTTCCCTCGTCCCAGGCTGGCCGGGTCGGCTGGTAGCCAACCGAGCGCCAGCATCCGTGTGGCCGTGCGCAGCCAGCCCTCCACAGCACGGGAGATATCCGCCTGGTCGGCGAGTTGTGCGTGGCGGTCCCCATAAGGGACACCGTCGGCCGTGGTTGTGGCATTTGGGATCTGCATATGCATCACCCGGATAGGGATGGTTGGATAGTAGTAGACGAACGTCCCCATCCCACCTTGGAGCTGATCGCGGACAATCACCCGAGTCTTACGAGACAGGTGTGGCGCGAGCTTGTCGTACACACGATCCCGCAGCTCGTCGGGCCACTTGCAGGCCAACAGCGGAATCGGCACGTGGGCAAACTCGCCGTAGCGCTCGAGGTGGTCCAACTGATAGCTCGCGCAAACACGGGCCTCCTCCAGGGCGTCGGCGAGCGGGTGGACGTTGGGCGGCTTGCCCTCCGCGACCGGAAATCGCTCGAGCTGGTCCATCATGCAGACATCCTCGAGGATGTGGCGCTCGGGGCCCCCCAAGGACCAAGAGAAGATGCTCCACGTCATTCGTAGACGATCGATCAACACGTCGAAGTTGTCGGACCAAACTTCGGATCCCTTGATCGCTATGCTCCCGCGTTGGTTCGAAAGGTCGGGCAGCAACTTCTCGAGATCGAGATAAAAGGCGCGGACGTGACGGTCGGGCCGGTTGACCGGACCGACCTCACCATAGTGCCAATCGACTTGCACGGGGACCTGCTCGCGAAACTCTCGACTGAGGTCGGCGACCTCAGGATGCACCTTCTGTAGGGCATGAAACAGTGCCGGCGCGTGATCTTCGATGTGCCAACGGACGTCCGCGGGAACCAGACGCATGCCTGGGAGGGGAGAAATTGTTTTGTCTAGGATACCCATAGAACAGACCTTCGGGGTGCTCATGCCGCCGCGTCGAGGAGACCACTCAGCTCGTGTACCTTCTCGACCAGAGAGTCGAAGGACTCGATCACGAAGTACTGCGCCTGAAACTCGGCCCGAACATGGGGCGTGGTGACCATCGTCTGGACCTCAGCCGGCAGGCGCCGAGCGCCGTCGCCGAGCGCGTGCTCCAACTCGCCACTCGAGGACAGGAGCCCTGCGCCGAAGGCTTTGATGTCTCCGAGTTCGTCGATCAGGCCGAACTCGGTCACCCACTTGTTGAAGTTGGCGATCTTATAGATCACCTCTTCGTCGCCGACTCTCGACACCGCCAGCTCGCTGAGCAACCCTAGGTAGGCGCGGTACCCAGGGTTGACGAGCAAAGGGGTATGGCCGAACACATCGTGAAACATGTCTGGCCGCCTGCAATGATCGAGCTCGCTCATCGTCCGCATGAAGGTCGTCGCCGGGAGCACACACCGAGCCGTGAACCCCAAGTACTCCGCCGGCTCCAGGAAGTCGGCGACAGCCTCGAGACGCCAGCCCGTCAGAGCCTGCAGTTGGGGGCTCATGCTCGAGAACCGGGGGAGCTCACCTGCAGAAAAACCAAGCTGCTCCAGATCATCGTAGTAGCGTGCGTAGACACGACCGCGAAGACGCTCGAGCTGACGACGATAGAGAATGGACCAGACCTCGAATTGCTCCAATGTGTAGTTTTCGTAGAATTGGCCCGACATATCATGAACTCCTCAGGTCAAACTCTGTGCGATAGCCCATCTGTGCGAGCCACTCTCCGGCGATCGATTGGAATGCGGAGATCTCCCCCGGGCTCAGATCTATCCGATATCGACCGATCGCCCGACTATGGATCGGCCGGCTGACAGCCTCGATGCTCGGGTGCCGATAGGGGTGGGCAAAGAGGTCGTGATCGACCGCGGCGTGGTCCAGGACGGCAGGGTCCCACTCGAGTTCGAGATATTCGAGGAGCGGCCGCAGGCTCGCCTCTGGCGCTTCGACAATATCCTCGTAGCGCACCTCATAGATCTTCCGGTCGGCGACCAGCCCGCGAGTGTCGCCGATCAACTCCGCCCAACCATGAGCGGCATGGGTGATACTCGTATAGTAGAGGTGCCGGTCAGATCGAAGGTGAGATGCCGCGACGTCACGACCATCACGAACAATCTGCACAAAGCGTGCACGTGGCCACAGCGCCGTGTAGTCGGCGTGATGTAGGATCTCACGCTGAAGTTTCAGACCCCATCGCGGAACTCCCGTGGCGATGCGCCGGTGCTCGCCCAGGGCGTCGACCAGCGCGCAGCGGTCGGCAAACTCGACCAAGTTCGTACCGGTGGCCTCGAGCGTCGCACATACCAGGTCGCGGAGAGTCGGGATGTCGACGCCAAAGCGGTGGCACTGTTTGGCAAATTGGGCAGTCGATGCGTAAGGAGGCGTCGCCTCGACACCGAGGCTCCGGACTCGAGGGTCATCGCGCTCGAGCAGATCCAGGCAAGCGAGCAACGCCTCCCCCAAGTTCTCAGCCCCCCGAAAGTCGAGCTCCGGACCCATCACTATCGCGGGGTGGGAATCGAGAATGATCGCCAGCAACGTCGTGCCCGAGCGATTGTCGCCCACGACAAACACTGGATCGCTCGAAAATGGGGTCCCTCGGTCCACCGGTCTCTGACTCGGCCTTACTGGCCGAGTCACAACCTATCACGGCTCCAACACCTTGTCATCGATATTGATATCAGCGTCTGTGTTTCCACGACACATTATATTGCCACTCTCGATTCACAATTGGAAACTCGCCGGCTGACAGTTTGGTCCTTCGGCTTGGTCGAAGGACCATTCGAATACTGATCGGCGTTCCCGCGCGTAGTTTCTTTGTGGTCAGTTAGAGACCGGTCGAAACCCTTCGCTGCTCAGTCAACCGTTCTCGGAACCGGCCCCCCTCCCCCTTCCCCGAACCCAAAGTTGGCCCTGGCTACCCCGTCGTGTCGAACCGTCGCCGAGGTCTGTAGATGAACTCGCCTCCTCTCGACCGGGGTGTCGGGCCTGGCGACGTCGAGGGGGGGGGGTACGGCGAGAAACTCATAGCGGGGTCACGACGCGGGGTCACGACCTTGGGGCAGATCGAACCCCACCTGCATGGTTTTACCCACAGATCCAGCGACGAGTGCGCCACCCCGAATTCGCCGGCCCGGCAGCCCAGTCACGCGACGCTCACGCGACGAACCGAGGGTCGATATCAATGCCAAGACCGATGCCGAGACCGATGCCCCGGGAACCTCGACTCAGCGGCTTCGCCGTCCCAGAGCCAAGGCGGGCAGGCCCATCGCCACCAGATAGACGATGTTCACCGCTGCGTTGAACGGGACCCCCAAGGCGACACTCACCGTGCCGTCGCGCAGGAACCAGGTGAGGATGCCTGCGAAGATCGCCCGACCCAACTCGCGGGCGCGCTCTCGGGCCGAGCACGGGCGCTCCACCTCCGTCGAACGCAGCATCAACCACAGGGAGACGGCCCAACCGGCCATCAGCGCGCCTCCGACACCGGTGCCCAGTCGCGTCAGGAGGGTCTCCACTTGGGGCGTGGAGAACACCAACTGGCTGGCCCACACACTGGCGCCTGGAACCAAAGCCATGACGACCATCGAGAGACCAGAGAGGCCGGTCAGCGCGATCCCGCTGTACATCAGTTTGTTCGCCATCTCCCGAACACAGCCCCACCGCCCTCGGTGTTCGCTTGAAGGAGCTTCGAAAACGGCGCGGGCTGAGTCCGCTCGCGCTCTCGATCGAACTCGGCGTATCCACGCGCCACCTCTCGTTTGTCGAAACCGGGCGCTCAGCCCCCAGCGTAGACATGATCCGTCGCCTGAGTGAGGGCCTGGATGTGCCCTTGCGCGAGCGAAACGAACTCCTGCACCTCGCAGGCTACGCGCCTCACTACTCCGAGCGGAACCTCGATGCACCCCAGCTCGAGGGCATCCTGGCGATTGTCGGCACCCTGCTCGAAAACCAAGACCCCTACCCGGCGCTCGCCATGAACCGATATTGGGACATCCTCGAGATGAACGAGTCCGCAACCCGCATGTTTGGCCCATTGACGACTCCTGGGACGATCCCCAACAGTATCGAGATCTAACTTGGGCACCCGGCGGTCAAAGCCATGGTTGAAAACTGGGCGGAGCTCGCCCACCATATTCGAGAACGTGTGCGCTGTCGGCCCGGGAGACGAGCGCCTCGCTACCTTGGGTCGGCGAGTGGAGGTCCTGCTCGATGACCTCCACTACTCGCCCACCTGGTCTCCAGGCCCAGCCCTCACGACCCGACTCTCGATCGATGGCCAGATCATCGAGACCCTGACCACCGTCGCGTCGTTCACCGGCGCGGGCGATGCGACAGTCGAGGATCTCCGGATCGAACTCGTCTTTCCTGCGGACGCCGCTGCGACCGCGTACTTCCAGGCCGCGGCTGTCCTGTCGAAGAAGGACGACTGAGGCCCATCTGGGGTTGTCGGCGAATTCAAAAGTCAGATCTGGGGTGCAGCGTGCGAACGTAGGGAGCATCCCTGAGCTCGCCCGCAGGCCCAGGTCCTCCAGTGAATTCCACAGATCAAACGAATGCCCGCTGGGAGGCGATCTCCCGCCGCGACGCCGCCGCCGATGGTTCTTTTGTCTATGGCGTCGTGACCACGGGGGTCTACTGCCTACCGTCTTGTGGCTCACGCGCGGCGCGGCGCGAGAACGTTCGCTTCTACGCAGACAACGACACAGCGGAGGCCGCTGGATTTCGCGCGTGCAAGCGATGCCGGCCCGATGGAGCCTCGCTCGCTGTACGTCAGACGGAGCAGGTGGTGGCTCTGTGCCGCTACATCGAGGGGCTCGACCAGCCGCCGACCTTACAGGCCCTCGCCAGCCACGCGGGCCTGAGCCCCTCCCATCTGAGCCGCATCTTCAAAAAGGTCACGGGCGTCACACCCAAGGGCTACTGCAAACTCCACCAGTCCAAGCGAGTCTGCGCGGCCTTGCGGGCCGCCGACTCCGTGACCGACGCGATCTACAGCGCGGGCTACAGCTCCTCGTCACGCTTTTACGAGAACGCCGACGCGATCATCGGAATGACACCGACCGAGTTCCGAGCCGGCGGGACCGCTCTCCCCATTCGCTTCGCCGTGGGTGAGTGCAGCCTCGGCTCCGTGCTGGTCGCCGCGACCGAACGCGGTATTTGTACGGTCACCTTGGGGGACGATCCGGAGGTCTTGGTTCGAGATCTGGAGCGACGTTTTTTCGAGGCCGAACTGATCGGTTCCGACGCTCGCTTCATGTCCCTCGTCGCCCGCGTCGTGGGCCTCATCGAGAGCCCCCAGACGGGGCTCGACCTTCCGCTCGATATTCGCGGCACCACCTTCCAGCTCAAGGTCTGGACCGCGCTGCGCAAGGTCCCGGCGGGCAGCACCTTGAACTACCGAGAGCTCGCCATCGCCATCGGTCGACCCACGGCTGCGCGCGCCGTCGCGGCAGCCTGCGCCGCGAACCCGGTCGCCGTCGCCATTCCCTGTCACCGGGTCATCCGCAAAGATGGGGGCCTCGCGGGCTACCGCTGGGGCATCGAGCGCAAGCGAACACTCCTCGCCCGGGAGGCACAAGCGCCCCCGACCGCCGACAAATAGACGCGCAGGCGACACGACCCCCGCACGCTCGGGCCTGCGGGGATCATCTTCAGATTGGGTTCAGGCCCGGAATATGGACGCGCCGCCGTCGACGAGCACGGCGCTTCCCGTCGTGAAGCTCGACGCCGCCGAGGCTAGATGGAGCGCTGATTGTGCGATCTCCTCGGGAGCGGCGATACGCCCCAACGCATGCAGACTACGCACATAGGCCAGGGCCTCGGGTGTACTCGCTACTATTCGCCCCATGGGGGTGTCGGTGCCGCCGGGCAAGAGCGCGTTGACCCTCACTCCGGCGCCCCCAAACTCCGCAGCCAGACCCTGCGTGAGGCCGATGAGTCCTGCTTTGCTCGCGGCGTAGGGGGCCATGCCGGGCATGCCGACGGTGTGCCCCACAAAGGTGGAGGTGAAGATGACGGAGCCTCCTCCGCGACTGACCATCGCGGGGATCTGATGTTTGGCGGCGAAGAACGCTCCGCTGAGATTGACGGCCAGAGTCTCGTTCCAGGCCGCGGCTGTAATCTCGGTGAGCGCCCCCATCGCGCCGAGCGTACCGGCATTGTTGAAGGCGATGTCCAAGCCGCCAAAGGTGTCGGTAGCCGCAGCCACCAGCTGCTCGGCGAAGGTCTCCTCCGAGACGTCTCCTGCCCGCGCGACCGCCTGGCCGCCGGCGGCCTCGATCTCGGCGACCAGCTTCTCCAGCTCCAGCCCTCGCCGGGCACCCACCACCACGCGGGCCCCCTCGGCCGCAAACAGGATTGCGGCTGCCCGCCCGATGCCCGAGCTGGCACCGGTGATGATGGCGACTTTGTGTTCGAGTATGCTCATGGAGTGGTCTGTCTATGGCCACGGTCGACCCTGGACACTCCGAATCCGACTCTCGAATCCAGGCGAGGTGGGCTCCAGTTCGACGACGCGCGCTGCGTCGGGTGTGGGTTTTGTGCCAGCTCAGGCTGCGCCAACACCAACGACAACAACCCCTACGCGGCCCCGATCGGAGCAGTTTACGCTCGACCGCTTCGATGGCAGATATCGATATTTCTGATACCTCGATCGTGTCCGGTACAAAAGGACAAGACTTCCCTATCTCTGCACAGTATGGTATCTATTCGGCAATTGAGAGGGTCGTGGTTCGCCGAGCCGATGGGAATCGGCAGCGACCAGGCGCGGTCTCGGTGCGAGCATCCGTGCCCGCTCGAACGGTCAGACGAGTCATGGGTTCCGCGAAGAAATACAAGGTCAAGCAGGGGGAGTGCATGTCGAGCGTCGCCTACGCCCACGGGTTTTTTTGGGAGTCACTGTGGTCGCACGCCGACAACGAGGGGCTCAGGAGCAGACGGGAGAGCCCCTTCGTGCTCGAGCCTGGTGACGTCGTCTCGGTCCCCCCGCTGCGCCAGCGCGAAGAGGCACGTCCGACCGGGGCCCGACACACCTTCCGGCGCAAGGGCGTGCCCGCCAAGCTGTCCCTGCGGCTGTTTGTCGGCGGTGAGCCCATGGCGGACGTGGGTTATGTGCTCGAGCACAGCAGTCAGGAGTTCCTCGGCGTGACCGACGACAACGGTGTCGTCGAGGTCTACGTCCCGCCAGACACGCCCAAGGCCATCCTGCGTGTGGGCAACCGCGTCTACGACGTCACGCCGAGGTCCCTCAACCCGGCTGAGGCGGTCGACGGGGCTCAGGCTCGGCTGGCGAACCTCGGCTATTACCATGGGGAGGTGCACGGCGAGCTCGACCGTCTGACGGCAGTGACGATCCGACGGTTCCAGCGCGACAACGAGCTCGAGGTCACCTGTGAACTCGACGAGGCCACCATCTCCGCGTTGAAGGCCGCCTACTCCGGGAACAGCTAGCTGCCGATGGTGAAGTTCGGGCAAACAACCCCCTGGCCCGTCAGCCGCGAGCAATCGAGGACACACGTGGCGACGCTGGAGCAGCTTTGGAGGGGCGGCCACGGCACGTGGCTGCATCGAGTACGGCGTTCAACCGCCAGCGAGGGACGGATCGGATATGTGTGACGACGACGAGGTGGAAGCGGAGCCGAGGATCCGCCGAGTTCGACTGGAAGAACCCAACGTTCTCGACGACCCGGCCCCCCGCGGTGCCTTCACGGTCTGCCTTTCGGGCACGGCCTGCACGCGCGACGAAGGTGAAGCCAGCCGTCAGGGCAGGTGGCCCAATGACCGTGGAGCCTGCGACAAGGACATCTACTGCGACCTCACGGGCTACATTCCAGTGCGTATCCACAAGGAGATCTCCGGCGAGCTGGACGCGAGGGCCCCAAGCATCACGGTGCGGGGCGTGGGCGAGAACGACTGGGCCGACGACCGCGAAAGCGAGCCGCTCGCTCTCAACGACGCCTTGGACCACGTGCCCGACGCTCTCGTCGAGTACTGCAGCTCCTACTCGGGCGGTGATCAGTTCAGTACGTCCCAACAAAGCAAGGGCCAGTCCATGACAGCGCTGGCGTTGCATGCGGCGAACATCGCAGCGAGTGAAGATGCGGCGGTGATCAACTTCATCGGCCACAGTCGGGGAGGGGTCGAGGCGATCATGGCGGCATGGTTTCTCTACGCGTACGGGTCCCCGCGTGTGAGACGCACGCCAGTCAACATCTTCGCAATCGACCCGGTGCCTGGATCCGGCAATTGGTACAGCAGCATGACGCAACTCGCACCTAACGTCGCCCACTACGTGGGCGTGTACGCCTGGGACATGTGCTCGCGGACCCTCGACACGCCCTTCCAAGCCGTCGTGCCACGGCCGAACAAAGGCATGGGTGCCGGACCCGACGACGTCGATGAGCCCTGCGCAAAGATGCTGCGAAAACTTGCTTGGAAGAAACTCGCTGACGATTCGCAGCGGCAAGACCCGCTGAAGCCCTCCGACCACAATCCGCCCGAGAACTACGAGCTGTTCGCCTGTCGGGGCCGCCACGGCACGGTCGCTGGCAACGCGACCTCGAACGGCGACTATGATCCGAACGATGTCGCCGAGGAGGTCAAGTCGGTTCCAAAACTGGTCTACCGAATGGCGCGTGGCTACCTTAGCGAGTGGGGGGTTACGTTCCCGGAACCCAGCGCCGTAGAAGAGACCGCTCTCTTCTTGCGGCACCAGCTCAACACCGATCATCGCCTGTTCGACACCATGGGGGGCGGCGCCACACGGACGAGCGTGCGAACGGGGCGGCCTTGGGTCCGGCGCGTGTCCTCGATCAGCGGTAGCAATCCCTATAACTCGTACTACATGGATAACGTCGTCGGCGATCCACCGTACACCATGGCCTACCCGGTCACGAACGAACGCACCGACGCAGGCTGGGCGAAGTGGCGGTTCTTGTAGACAGGCTGGGTCTCTCGAATCGGTCCGGTTCGCGCTCCCACGTTGTACGGTCATGGGACCGGCGAGGCATTCAACACCATGAGTAAAATCGAAGACGTCGTCGCCAATATTGAGGGCTACGTTCACCATGTCGCCGGCGACAACTACATCCGGCTCATGGACACGCCACGCGTCTGGGGGATGGAGTTCGGGCGCGGAATCATGGAGCGGGCTCAGGCGCGTCAGCTCGAGTTTCAGCGGGTGATCGAGGAGATCATCCAAAAGGCGAAGTACCGCGTCGATGTCGTGTCGCTCAACGCCCCTGACGTCGACTGGCTTCGCGTGATCATCGGGGCGATGGATACCTGCCTCAGCGAGGAGATGGGCCGCGATCAGCCCATCCAGTTTCGCTTCTTGTTCGGGGAAACGCCGACGGCGTTCGTGCCCGACCACCACGACGACTTCCATGTCGAGGCCAAGGCAGCGCTCATCCGCCTCGTGCGCGTCCGGTCAGACGACTGGGAGCAGCCGCCCGAGATCTGGGTGGGTCGTTTTTCTCGGCTCGCCAAGGGCGACAGGTTCACCTGGAACCACACCAAGGCCATCGTTGTCGACGGCTGCGAGGCACTCGTCGGCGGTCACAACCTGAACATGGACCTGTTTCGCAGCTACCCGCCGGTGCACGACGTGTCGGCAGTGGTGCACGGGGCCGCTGCCTACGGGGCCCAGCAGTTCCTGAACGAAATGTGGAAGTGCGGTACGGACCTCCTGAGCAAGGAGCTGCTCGAGCTCGATCCTTCGATGAGGTGGAGGGCGGACGGGACCTTGAACGATCCCTTGGACAAGGTCAAAGAAGAGGTCACGCGGGCTCAGGAGGCTCTCATCACAATGCACAGGTCGGGCGAGCAGGACGGCGAAGATCCGCCTGTGGAGCCGCTCCCGCCTCCGAGGGGGGGGGATCGAGCCGAACGATCGACAGGCGTTCGAAGAGGTGCACGAGGACTTTCCCGTCCGTGTTCGCTGGCAACGCTACGCAGCGTTGGACGAGTACAAACATGCGACCCGCGTGCTGTCAGTGGGCAAGTACTGGAACGGGCCGACGAAGATCAACGACTACCAAAAGGCCTCGGAGATCATGAAAGAGACGCTCATCAGGGGCGCCACGACGAGCATCAAGATGTCGCAGATGGACTTGGTGAGCACCTGGAAGAAGTCCTGGAAGGACCACGTGGTCTGTCAATGGGTCCTCGAGGCGTTGCTCGAGAACCCCGGTCTGATCGTGCAGGTCGTCGTGTCTCCGCTCGATGCCGGCGCCGGTGCCGGTGGCGATCAGTACTCGTTCGGCTCCGGCGCGGTGCGAACCTACGCCCTGATGAAGTACTACATGATGCACGAAATCGAGACCGACGAGCCCATTGCAGACCCTGAGGGGACACGCGAGGAGGCGCTCGAGCGCCTCCATATCGCGCCGCTGTACTATACGGATCAGGTGCCCGAGGGGAGTACCGACGAAGGCGAGACCTATTTCTGGCCCGATCTCGATCCCGCGGGCTACACCAGTACCGTCAAGCAGACGCCGCTGAGTGAGAAGAAGCCCAAGCAGGGAATCATCGGTAGCGCCGCCGCATCGGTCGTCATGGGGAGTGGGATGGTCACGGATAAGGTGCCGTCGGCGCCGGGCAATCACGCCAAGATCATGATCGTCGATGACGAAGCCTATGTACTGGGATCGGACAACCTGTACCCGGGCTTCCTGTCGGAGTTCAACTACCTCGTCGAGGGCGAGGAGGCCGTCCAGCACCTGCTCGCCAACTACTGGGACAAGCTGTGGGAGTACTCGAGCCCCCACTGTGTCCGCGACGAGGATGTTTAGTTCGTCCTCCCCCAGGGAACCGTAGCCGGTTCCCCGCCCATGCCGGGCCCACCCATCACGGGGCCTGCCCGGCGCTCACGCGCCGTTGGTTGGCCTTCGGCCTAACCCTGTACAGACGGCGTGGTGAGTTGAACTCTCGCCCTTGCTCTCGCCCTTGCTCTCGCCCTTGCTCTCGCCCTTGGTAGACGGGCGTTGGAGTCGGCCACAAGTTCTGAACCGGTTTCTGGGACCAATCCCGGATGCCGGATGCCGGATGCCGGATGCCGGATGCCGGATGCCGGATGCCGGATGCCAGCCACCCGGGGTTTCCCCGAACCAATAAAAATAGTGCCCACGGGCACCCGCCCTCCCCGTTACCGTTGCTGTCGTCAGACTCTGGCGGAGTTCGGAGGAGAAGCGTCACCCGGGGCAGGAACGGCCACATTGGGCCGACGGAGAAGGCGGGATTCGAACCCGCGGTGGGTTGCCCCACACATGATTTCCAATCATGCACCTTCGGCCACTCGGACACCTCTCCAGGAATGAGCTCAGAGGGTACCCCCGGCCGGTCGAGGTACCGGGTAGGTACGACGGGGCGCGGTGGCCATGCTCCGAGCGAAAGCCCTCGTTCTCGGCGAGGAGCTCAGTCGGGTTGAGTTTTCAGGTAGCGGAGAGGGGGGGATTCGAACCCCCGGTGACTTGCGCCACACCAGATTTCGAGTCTGGCACCTTCAACCACTCGGACACCTCCCCAGCGGCGGCGGACCATAACAACTGTTTGGAGGGCTGCCAGAGCATGGGCCCAGCTTTCGGGTCTCTCAGGTGAGAGCTGACGCACTGACCCCGGGGATCACGGGCACGCCCCCCCAAGCTCCAGCCAGCACACTGTGCCGGTGGCCGACGCACAGACCCCCAAGCGCCCGGGTGGACCGAACGAGCTCGCCCAGACCACGAGCCCCTACCTGATCCAGCATGCGGACAACCCGGTCGACTGGCACCCCTGGGGCCCTGGGGCCCTCGCGCTCGCCGCAGCCCAGGACAAGCCGATCCTTCTGTCGGTGGGCTACAGCGCCTGTCACTGGTGCCACGTCATGGCCCACGAGTCCTTCGAGAACCCGCGCACGGCCGCGCTGATGAACGAGCACTTCATCAACATCAAGGTCGACCGGGAGGAGCGACCCGACATCGACGCGATCTACCAAAAGGTGGTCGCGCTCATGGGTCAGGGCGGAGGCTGGCCGCTGACCGTGTTCCTGACCCCCGACCAGCGGCCCTTTTATGGAGGCACCTACTTCCCGCCCGACGACCGCTATGGGCGACCCGGCTTCCCCCGGCTCCTGCTCGCGCTCTCTCGACTGTGGACCGAGGGTCGAGACGAGGCCCTCGCCCAGGCCCAGTCGTTCATGGACGGCCTGGCCGACATCGCGTCGAGCCTCGACGGGGACACGGACGGGAACGAGGAACACAGCCCGGATCTCTCGCTGACCGAGGCCACGAGTTTACGCGAGGCTGGAAGGCGAGCGGTCCATCGCATCGACCCGGCGTGGGGAGGCTTTGGCCAGGCCCCCAAGTTTCCCAACGTCCCCGCGCTCGAGCTGCTGCGCTGGGCCGCCCACATCGAGATACAACCCGAGACCAACCCCGCGTCGGAGACCGACCCCAAACCCAACCCCGCGTCGGCGCTGCGGCACACGCTCGAGTGCATGTGGCGCGGGGGCATGTACGACCATCTGCGCGGCGGCTTCGCCCGCTACAGCGTCGACGCGCGCTGGCAGATCCCCCACTTCGAGAAAATGCTCTACGACAACGGGCTTTTGCTCGGGCTCTACGCCGACGCGAGCGTCGGCCCGACCCTCGCCTGTGAGGACTTCGCCCGCCGCGTGGTCGAGGAGAGCGCGGCCTACCTCGAAGCCGACATGCGGGCCCCCGAGGGCTGGTTCTACTCGGCCACCGACGCGGACAGCGAGGGCGTGGAGGGGAAGTATTTCTGTTGGGACCCAATCCAGCTCGAGGCGGCCCTGGGCGCAGAGCTGGCCCTGAAGTTCGCGGCTGCCCACGGGGTGCCCACGGGCGACGGCCCCGAGGCTCGCGCCGGCAACTTCGAGCATGGGATGAGCGCCCTGACTCGGCCCGAGCCGATCTCGGCGGCGCTCGAGCTCGAGCTCGCCCCCGCCCGCGCGACCTTGCTCGAGCTCCGGGCCCAGCGTGTGCCCCCGGCCCGGGACGAGAAGGTGCTCAGTGCCTGGAACGCGCTGGTGATCACGGGGCTGTGCAAGGCAGCGGCCGCTGCGTTGGTGTGGGCACGGGCCGAGCCCGGTCCGGAGCCCCGACAGCTCGCGGCGCCCCAGCAGCTCGCGGATCCCCGACAGCTCGCGGCGCGGTGGACCACCCTGGCGATCGATGCAGGCGAGGCGATCTGGCGGGTCCACCGAGATGCCGAGGGCAGGCTGCTGCGCGCTTCGTGGCAGGGCCAAGGCCACACCCGGGCCTACCTCGAGGACGTCGCGCTGCTGGCCCGGGCCTACCTCGATCTCCACGAGCTGACCCTCGAGCCCCGCTGGCACCTGCGCGCCGCCGATCTGGGCGCCGAGCTACTCACCCACTACGCCCGACCTGGGGGTGGTTTCTTCCAGACCGCCGACGACGGTGAAGCGCTGATCGAGCGAACCGAGAGTCAACACGACTCCCCCCTGCCGAGCGGGGTCGCGGTCGCTATCGAGGTCCTCGCCCGCCTCGAGCTCGCCGGCGTGGCACCAGACCCGACACCAGGCCCGGCCGCCGAATCGAAGCCCGAATCCAGCCGATCCCTCACCCTCTCGGGGCGGGCCCAACTCGAGGCCAGCCTCCACCGTTTCCGGGCCGCCGCCGCGCGCCCCCTCGCCAACGCTGGGCTGATCGTCGCGGCTCGGTGGCTCGACCCCAGCGCGACCCACGTCAGTCTGCACGGCCCGAGCCCCAGCGCCCCGGGGGTCTCGGCCTTGGCGAGCGCGCTCACCGACCACCGGGCCCGGGCATTTCGAGGTCGAGCCCTGACCTGGAGCTTCAAGCCGAATCCGAGCGAGGATACTGATACTGATACTGATGCCGGCGCTGGAGAAGCATGGGCGCTCGTATGTCGAGGCCAAGCTTGCTCCTTGCCCCTGCGCTCCCCCGAGGCGCTGCTCGAGGCGCTCACCGGCGCCTGAGTCGGAACACAGCTGTCCCGGTCCCAACTCATCCCGGTCCCAGCGCGAACTCGCGGACCTCAGTCGCGGACCTCAGTAGCGCACGGGGGGCGCCTGCGACTTGTCCCTGGTATTGCGCCGCTCGAGGCGGAGGGCCCACTCGTCCTTGGACAGGGGGATCACATACACGGTCGGCCACACGAAGCGGCGCTCGGTCGAGCCCAGGCGCCGGGCCCAATACTCGACGTCGACGACCTGATAGGGCTCATCGTCGATGACCACGATCTCGTGCACCCGAGGCACGGCTTGCGCCATCTCGGTGGTCTCGGTCCGAAACAGGAGGCGTCCCTCGCAGGCATACTCGACGTAGGGCATCGTGCGGGGCCCAGCCTAGCAGCTCTCGCCCACCCCCGAGCTTGGTTTTGCGTTCCCCGGCCCCAGGGGCGAAGCTCTGGCGGCGCATCTATCATGGTCTCGCTCCGCCGCCCCGACCTCATCCGCACCTTGCTGCCCGCCCGGGAGCGCGCGCGTGTGGAGGCCTATCTCCTCGACGATGCGGGCCTGGGCACCGACGTGTTCGGGACCTCGGCGACCAAACTCGGCAGCGCCTACGCGCTCGCCTACTGGCTGCACCGCTACTACTTTCGGGTGGTCTCTTCGGGGCACGAGAACATCCCGCGAGAGGGGGCCGGCGTGGTCGTGGGCAACCACAGTGGGGTCTTGCCCTTCGACGCGGTGATGGTGACCACCGACGTTTTTCGAAGCATGGACCCGCCGCGCCTGGTCCGCTTCATGGTCGACTTCTTCGTCTACCGCATGCCCCTGATCGGGACCTTGTTTCGAAGCCTGGGCCAGGTCCCGGGCACGCGCCGAAACTTCGACGGGCTGATGGAAGAGGGCCACCTCGTGGGCATCTTTCCCGAGGGCGCCGACGCGCTCGGCAAACCCATGGAGCAGCGCTACGAGCTCTATCCCTTCTCCCACGGACACGTCGAGCTCGCGGCCCGGCACGGGGTCCCGGTGATCCCCTTCGGCGTGGTCGGGGCCGAGGAGCAGCAGGCCGTGATCTCCAACCTCCAACCCCTGGCCCGGGCGCTCGGGGTCCCCTTTGTGCCCGTGACCCGAACCTTCCCGCTCCTGGGTCCGGTCGGGCTCCTGCCCAAGCCGGTCCGCTACTACATCCAGTACGGCCCCGCCTTGACCATCGACCCGGCCGTGCTCGAGAGCATCGAGGTCCGGACCCGAGAGGTGGAGCGGGTCCGCGATGCGGTCGCCGAACAAATTCACCTCGGTCTCGAGGTTCGCCGGCGCGCCGAACAGGGGCGCGCATGACCGAGGCTCCCTCAAAGCCCGCTTCGGGGCGGGTCCGCGCCCGAAGGATCTTGATCACCGGTGCCCAGCGCAAGATCGCCGTGGCCCTCATCGCCCAGCTGCTCACCGATCCCGAGGTCGAGAAGATCCTCGCGGTCAGCGAGCGCCCCTGCCCCCCGAGCCTCTTGGGCCACGACCCCAAGCGCTTCATCTTTCACCGCGCAGGCCTGGCTCGGCGCCGGCAGGTCGACAACCTGTTTCTGTTCGAGGAGTTCCGCGAGCGGCCCCTGGACACGGTCGTCCACCTCGCGTTTTCTGGGAATCCCAAGGGCTACGACGCCTCGCGCCACGAGTACAACGTCAACGCGACCCGCCACCTGCTCGACGCATCGCTGCGCCACGGCGTGCGCAAGTACGTGTTCCTGTCGAGCGACGCCGTGTACGCCGTGGGTCCTCGCGGGGACTACAAAGTCGGCGAGGATGCCGAGCTCAACCTCGATCCCAAAGGCCCGGCCGCGGTCCGCGACATCATCGACGCCGAGTTCCTGTGTCGCGCCAAGATGGATCACCCGACCTGCGAGGTCATGGTCTTGCGCCCGGCCGGAGTGATCGGGGGCGGGGTCATGTCGGGGCTCAACCTCTTGTTCGAGAGTCACCCCCCCGTGCTCCCGATCGGCTTCGACCCGATGATCAACCCGACCAGCCTCGAGCGCCTCGCGCGGGACATCCAGCTCGCCCTGATCCTCCCGGGCAAGGGGCTCTACAACGTCGCGGGACCGAGCGCGGGACCCCTGACCCGGTTCTTGGAGGCCCGAGGAGTGACCCCGCTTCGGGTCCCCGGTCCACTCCTGCGCGGCACCAACCGGCTCCAGCGGATCGTCGGCCAGACCCGCTACCACGCCGAGTACCAACCCAAGCGTCTGTTCTACTCGCTGGTCCTGGACGACGGGCGCTTCGAGGCCGCGTTTCGGGCTCACGCACCCGTTTCAAAGGTCCAAGCAAAGCCGGCGCCCGCGTCGGACCCCGAAGATTTGGGCCCGGAACAGGGAAGTGCGTGAGCTTCGCTGTGACCGAAGACAATTTCGCTGCTCGGGCTCGCTGCAGCCGTAGTCCCGGCCACGAGCAAATCCTCGCTACGCTGCGAAACAGCCCATAGGCGGCCCTCTGGGGCCCTCTGGGGGCGACCCCTCTGGGGGTGAGTTGGGGATCTACACACGATCTCGGCTCAGTCTGGCAAGGTTTTTGCTCGCCTGATTCGGGACCGATCAATTCGTTGCGCAGCTGGGCTGGGCAGTTGAATTCAGGCGATTTGATCCTGGTCTGCCGTTCTCGTGGCGACCGCCACCGGGCAGCGTGCCCTCGCCCCAAACGGTGGTCCTCCGACCAGGACACGCTGGCGCGCGCGACTGCGCCCTGCACACTCCGCCGACCTAACGAGCGCGAGCACGGGGCCAGGTCCCCAGGCTGTTCGCTGTTCGGGGCCACAACTGCCTGCCACGAATTTCGCCGACGGGCGCTCGAGTCGACGACCCGAGTGCGCGGCACAAATCGAGTTTCGCCATGCATCTCGACCCCCGCACTCCCCACTCACGCGGCCCTGACCCCCAGGTCCGCCGGCTCCTGCGACGTCTGGCCAACCAGATCGTCGCCCTCTTGTTGCTCTCTTCGTGCGCAGACCGGGACGCCATCGAGCGGCCCGCCGGCGCGGGTGAGCACCACGCGAGCATCGCCTGGTTCGACGATCCCCCCGGGCCGTCGCTGGCCGAACTCGCCGAGGTCGCCGAGTTTGGTCTGTCTGGCCGAGATCCCCGAGATCCCAGTTTGGCGACCGGTGAACCCGACGGCCTCGACGGGTCCGCAGAGGTCAGGGCTGAAACCCACCCCGAGACCACCCCCTATGTCTGCGAGCGCTTCGAGGTCCGCCTGCGCGACAACGGCCGACGCTGGCACCGACGCCTGCGCCGGACCTGGACCGAGCCCGACCGCAAGCGCTTCCGCAAGCTCGTGGAGATGGTCGCCGAAGAGATGGGCGCCGACCCGGAGCTGCTCACGATCTGGGCCCTGCGCGAGTCGACCTACGACCCCTACGCGATCCACGTCCTCAACCCCGATCTCGAGGCCTCGGCCCGGAGCTGGCGGCGGCACCACTGGGACGCCGACAAGGCCGCCGAGCTCGAGGCGACCATGGCCGAACTCGGCGCCCGCGACCCGGGTTTTTGGCGGGCCAAGGCCGAGCTCGCCCGCATCTCTCGGTTCCGCGACAACCCCTACTACGACGCCCAGATCTCCTTCGAGCTCGTGTCTCCCAAGGGCGAGCGTCAGACTCGAGAGACCTCCTACTGGGGCTACGGCTACGGCCCTTTCGGCTTCAACCCGACCTATTTCTTGGCGACCTGGGACGCCGCGGCCCCACCTTGGGTGTTCTGCAACGACGACGGCATCGCGGCCATCATCACCGCGGTCTGGGCAGCCCGCGCCCACCAGCGCGAGTGTGAGGACCTCGGTTTCGGGGCCAGCAACGAAGTGGTCAACCGACGGTTCTCGTCGGGCCACTGCAAGCCACGCCCCAAGTACGCCGAGAAATTTCGGACCCGCGCCCGCCGTCGGAGGCTCGACCCCTCGGCCCGCGCCCGCCTGGGCAGGCGCTGGCCGATGGACAGCAGCGATCGGGCCCACGTCCTCGGACACATGCGGACCCTGGCCGAGGCCCGGGGCCTGCTGAGCGCCCACGCCCTGCACTGAGCCGGGCCGGGCATAGGGGCAGGGCCCTCAAATCTCGCTCGCAGCACCCTGCCCGCCGCCGCGGATCGAGGCGATGTCCCGCGTGTAAGAGCAGAGCCTCCTTGGTGCGCCGCCAGGCCGCGGTCCCTCGTGTCCGTAGTTCACCACCCGCAACGGCAGGATGCCCACGCCCGGCCCGCCCAATACAAGGCTCTTGGTGAGTTTCAGATCCCCGGTCGTGAGCAGCCCGGGCCAAGGACAATTCGAGGCCGGTCAGGGCTGCCCCGCGACGACTCGCCGGCTCTATTTCGTACCTGCTGCAACGATGCTGTCCAACGCCGACTCAATTACTTTCCAAGCGGCAGGGCAAAAACACTGCAGTTCACCGCGAAGTCTGCGTGCGTCGAATCCTTCTCCGAATTCGCCGAGCCACTCCTCCGCCTCTCGCCTGGCTGGTCGACGATCCTCGACCATTTCACGTCGCATTTTAATGTCGTAGTCAAAGAGGAAGGTCTCGTCATCTCTGGGAGAAGGCAACCGCAGGCGATCGTCCTCGTCTGGAATGAGGCCTCCGTATGCGAAGCCAGTCGACCGCATTACCCGCTGGAAGTAACTAACTTTGAACAGCCCGACCGGACGACGCACAAGCACGGAATCTTCGCCTGCCATAAAGGTCTCGCCATCAATGACATAGGCGTCGTCCGGCAGTGTGAACTCACCGACCTCGGTCACCTCAATGCCCATCTCGACAGGGTTTATAGTGATGTGCATACCTGAGGTAACGGAGATCTCGGGAGCATCGGCATCACCATGAATGACCTCGACGAGGGTTGGGCCAAGAATTTTTTCGACTACGATCGTCTCACCTTCAGAGGGGGGACGAAGGTACAATCCGTCTTGCTCTCGACGCAGTCGACCGTGGGTCGCCAGCAGGACATCGGTCTCTTGGGCGGCCCTCTCGAGCCCGAAGTCGAGGCGGTAGGTATTGAGGTGGGGGCCTATCACAGGCTCTCGATCTAAGATTACCAACTCCTCACCGGCCTCCCGGGCGCTGAGGAGGTCTAAGGTCGTCCGCTCCGTCGGAGACTCCGAACCTCCGTTGGCGATATTCCAACCGATCGGGTCGATATCACGGAAGAACAGGAGGATCCACCTCGAACCTCGCCACCGAACAACCGGAAGATAGCCTCCAGATGCCCAACGTAGCAGTGGTGGACTCTTCCTGGTGATGCACTCGAACACCCTAGGCTCGCTCTGAAGTTGATGACGACGAACCGCGGCCGCCCATTTCCGGGCTGCCGCGAGCATTTTCGGCGGCTTGATAAATGTGGCGATAAGGAATTTCTTACCTCCATTATCATATATTCCATATTTCTGATTGCGGATATCGACACGTAAGATGGAGCCCTCGGGACCCGTCGTCAAAGAAACACCATGTGACAGCAACAACAAGGACAGGTCCCAGCCAGGCCAAGCCCGAGTCGCCTCGAGATGTTTCGAAAGGACAACCAAGGGGCGCTGAGCTTTGTTACCATAGCGACCTCGACTCTGGAGGCACTCGTCCTCCCACATGAGCGATGACACCGAGAGGTCCTCCAACGAGTCATGATGAGGAACCGGGCGCATCATGATCTCCTTGCGAGAGTAGAGCGCGTCGATATCGACCTCTCTCTCAGGGCCTATGCCCGACGTCGTGTCCATACCGACTGAGATTTTGTCGACACCAGGCCCGAAATGGATGCGAAACTTCAGTCCATCCCTCCTGTGACGAGCGAGCACCACGGAACGAGCGACCTCAAAGGCCTTGCGTAGGCTGATGCCTTCTGTCGCTAACGCACGATAGAACGTCCGGGAGAACCAGATGGCAGAAGAGTCGACAACATCACAATCGACCCCTACTACCGCGTCGATAAACCTGGAAAGGGTGGCAGCGAGCACCTCCGTGTAACAGGCGTTGAGAACGATGAGTTTGACCGTATCTTGAAACTGCTCGAACAACGACACAATACCTTGCAGTGACACCAGCTCTGGCGCCCCCGTCGGTGTCGCCATATAGAGCGATCCACTTTCAGTCCCATGTCCGCTAAAGTGAACAATATCTGGTTTGAATTCTAACAGAAGTGTAGAAAGATCCTCGAGCTGTGCAGATAGGCGGAATCTCGCCTGTTTGGCCCAATCCGGCCTAACGGCTTCCAGCGCGGCCGTAACCCGGTCATACTCGAGGTTCACTGCGAGAGGCGACAAGGTTTCGGGGCTGGCGGCCAAAAAAAGGATCTTCATCTCTAAGGAGATGTGTGGAATCAGCACGCGAAGTTCATCATTCGAGCCACCAGATATACACAAATGCGTGTGTTCGCACACTGTTTTCCGCAATGGGGTCCCTCCCCCACAGCCCGCGCGGCATCTCCCTCCGAACGACGAGCTCGAGCGACCCGAGCCGCTCCAAATCTCCAAACCAAGCTCAGACGGACTCGAGGCCCTCCGCACGACTTGCGCCCCCAGTCACCTTGACCCACCGCCTCCCCGCCCCTATTAATTGATAATGACTTCTCTTTTCAAAAAGAAGTCAGAACCAGGCAGGAATCCCCATGACCCCCAATCCAGAGCCCGAACCCCTCCCCGGCGCCCACCTCGACATCGCCAAGATGCCCGGCCACTGGCTGCTCGCCAAGATGGGCAAGCGAGTCCTCCGCCCCGGAGGCCTCGAGCTCACCCACCAGATGCTGGATGCGCTCGCGGTCGGCCCCACCGACACGGTCGTCGAGCTCGCCCCGGGGCTCGGGACCACCGCCCGCCTGACCCTCGAGAACAAGCCCGCCGCCTACACCGGCATCGAGCGCGACGAGGTCGCCGCTACCCGTGTTCGACGGATCTTGCGCGGCCCCGAGCAGCGCTGCCTGACCGGCACCGCCGCGAACACCGGCCTCGACGATGGATCGGCGAGCGTCGTCTACGGCGAGGCCATGTTGACCATGCAGACCGCCACTCAAAAACGGGCGATCATCAGCGAGGCGTTCAGGGTGCTCGAGCCCGGAGGTCGCTACGGCATCCATGAGCTCGGGCTCGCGCCCGACGGGCTCAGCGACGCGCGCAAAGACGAGGTCAACCGCGATCTCTCAGGCGCCATCCGGGTCGGCGCGCGACCGCTGACGAGCGCCGAGTGGAAGGCCGCGCTCGAGGCCGAGGGTTTCGAGATTCTGACCGAGACCCGCGCGCCCATGCACCTGCTCGAGCCGGCCAGGCTGATCCGCGACGAGGGCCCGGGGGGCGCGCTGAACTTCCTGTTCAACGTGCTCCGGACACCCGCCGCCCGCCGCCGAATCCTCGCCATGCGCAGCGTATTCCGCAAACACCGCGAGGTCCTCTGTGCCGTCTCGATCGTCGCCCGCAAGCCTGAAGCGGCCGCCAACTAGATTCCCAACTCGATTCAGTAGTAGGGGCTCAGTCGATCCGCGGCTGACGACCGACCGACCGACCGACCGACCGACCGGCGAATCCGCGGGTCAGTTCGCCGTGAGGGCGTCGGTCTCGCGGTCGATCTCGCCTTGCCAGGTCTCGTTGTCGCGGCCGAGGCCGATCTCTTTTTTGGCCGCCTGTTGGCGCGCGACGAGGTCGTGGTGGGTGGTGAAGTAGGGCAGGGCGACCCCGCGGAGCTGGTCGAGGCTCTCGAATCCGTGTTTGTCCAAGACCGCCAGGAGCTCCGCCTTGAGCGCCTTGATCACCTTGTACCCCTGCAACATGGCGCCCGTGCAGACCTGTACGGTGTTCGAGCCCAGGGCCACGAACTGGGCCGCGTCGCCGCCCGAGTAGATCCCGCCCATACCGGAGATCGGCGTCTCGGGCAGGGCCCGGGCGATCTCCATGACGTGACGCAGGGCGATCGGCCGCGCGGCCATGCCCGAGTAGCCACCGGGAGTCGTGTAGCCCTCGACCGTGGGCACGGGTCGCAGCGTGTCGAGGTCGACCCCGACCACGGACAAGATCGTGTTGATGGCCGAGATGCAGTCGGCCCCAGAGGCCACGGCGGCCTTGGGTGAGGCCACGACGTCGCCCACGTTGGGGGTCATCTTGGCCCACACGGGGAGCGTCGAGACTTCTTTGACCCACCCCACGACCTCGCCGACGATCTTCGGGTCGCCGCCCATGGCCGCGCCCATCTTGCGCTCGGGCAGACCATGGGGGCAGCTGAGGTTCATCTCGAAGCCGTCGACGCCCGTCTCCTGGACCCGCTCGACCATCTCTTGCCAGCGCCCCTTGTCGTACTCCTCCATGATCGAGGCGATCAGGATGTGCTCGGGGTAGCGCTTTTTGATCTCGCGAAACTCCTCGAGCCAGGTCTCGAAGGGTCGATCCGAGATCAGCTCGATGTTCTCGAAGCCGATGACCTTCTTCCGGTCGTCCGGATCCCGGAGCTTGGCGTAGCGCGGGTTGGTGTTGATGACCTTGGTGTGATCGAGGCTGATCGTCTTGCAGACGTTGCCCCCCCAGCCCAGGTCGAAGGACTTCATGATCACCTTGGCGTTGGTCCCTGGGGGTCCAGAACCGAGCAAAAAGGGGTTGTCGAATTCGATGCCGTTGACGACGACCTTCAAATGGGCGGCCATAGAGCCAGCCTATCACCCCGATCCCCCTATCGGGGCGACAATGTGCCCCCACGCTCACCACCTGGCCTTGCGTGGCCTGCCCGGGTCGCGTATCGAAGCATCGACCGTAGACAGGCGCTGAGCCCGAGCTGCGGTCGAAGACCCCGCTCATGTCCACCGGTTCCAAACCCCCGCGCAATCCTGAACAGGGCGCGCCCAAGTCCGACTCGACACCCTCGACCACACCCTCCGCGAAGGATGCGAAGGATGCGGTGGCGCCCAAGCTTCGACCCGGCGCACGGGTGATTCGCGACGCAGACGGCGTGATCGTCGGATCCCGTGGCGCGGGTCCCAAGATCCTCGGTCGCATCGAGATCAAGCCCAAGTCCAAACCCAAGTCCAAACCCAAGTCCAAGCCACGGACAGGCGGAGACAAGGGCCGAGGATCCAAGCGCGAGATCGTGCTCCAGACTCCCCCCGGGGCCGACAACTCCAAGGGCCGGGCCAGCGCCCGCAAGGCCCGGGAGGTCCGCTCGGTGCGGCGCATGTCCGGGCGGCGCCCCATACGGCGCTCGGGTCGGCCGTCCAGCGCCGGCACGGAGGAGATGGGCGCCGACAAGAAGCGCGTTCGGGTCGACGAGGTCATCGCCGTCGGCGAGCTCGCCAAGCAGATGGGCGTCAAGGCGCCCAAGGTCATCCGCATCCTCTGGGGCATGGGGATCCGCAGCGCGACCCTCAACGGCGATCTCGACCTCGAGACCGCCGAGCTGGTCGCCAACGAGTTCGGCTACCGGGTCGAAGATGTGTCCTTCGACGAATCCGAGCTCATCGAGGACAGCGAGATCGAGATCGCCGGGGAGCTCCGGGCCCCGGTGATCACCGTGATGGGCCACGTCGATCACGGCAAGACCACGCTCCTCGATCGCCTGCGCCAGGCCGAGGTCGCCGCGGGTGAGGCCGGCGGTATCACCCAACACGTGGGCGCCTACCGGGTCCAGACCGCCGTCGGACCCATGGTCGTCGTCGACACCCCGGGCCACGCGGCGTTCTCGGCCATGCGCGAGCGCGGGACCAAGCTCACCGACATCGTGATCTTGATCGTCGCCGCGGACGACGGCGTCATGCCGACCACGATCGAGGCGATCGAGCAGATCCGCGGCGCCGAGGTTCCCCTCGTCGTGGCCATCAACAAGTGCGATCTCCCGGCGGCCGACCCCGCCAAGATCGAGCGCCAGCTGATGGAGCACCAGATCCTCTCGGAGAACTTCGGCGGAGAGGTCCCGATCGTCCAGATCTCGGCCAAGACCGGCGAGGGTGTCGACACCCTGCTCGAGCAGATCAGCGTGCTCGCAGAGGTCCTCGAGCTGCGGGCCATCCCCGAGGGTCGCGCCAGCGGCCTGGTGCTCGAGTCGCGGGTCGATCGGGGGCGGGGCGTGATCGCCACGGTCTTGGTTCAGAGCGGAACCTTGCGCCGCGGTGACATCCTGGTCGCGGGAGAGACCAGCGGCCGAGTCAGCGCCCTGGTCCCCAGCGGAGACATCAGCGACCTCGAGGCCGATGAGACCGGCGACGAGGGCAAGAAGAAGAAAAAGAAGAAAGAAAAAAAGAAGAAGGACAAACCGGCGAAGGCCAAGAAGGCCAAGCCGAGCAAGCAGATCCAGACCATCGACAGCAGCGGACCTTCGACCGTGGTCGAGATCTCGGGCCTCGACGAGGCCCCGCGCGTGGGTATCGCCTTCAACGTCCTCGAGGACGACAAGGCCGCCAAGCAGCTCGTCGGTCACCGCCGAGAGCAGCGCAGGCGCCGGGACGGAGCCCACAGCAGCGCCCCGAGCTTCGCCGATCGACTCGCCGCGGGCCGCCGCGCCGAGCTCCCCGAGGTCCCCCTGGTCATTCGCGCCGACGTCCAGGGCTCACTCGAGGCCATCGAACAGATCATCGCCGGTCTGCGCAGCGAGAAGGTCTCGACCAAGATCATCGCCATGGGTGTCGGGGCGATCACCGAGGGTGACATCAAGCTGGCCATGACGGCGCGCCAGTCCGGCACCAAGATCAAGCCCGCCATCTTGGGCTTCGGGGTCAAGGCCGCGGGCAAGGTCGCGACCTTGGCCGACACCGAGGGCATCCCGGTCGAGACCTCGAAGATCATCTACGAGCTCAGCGAGCGCCTCGAGGCCCACATGCTGGCCCAGCTCGAGCCCACCTACCGCGAGCACCCCCAGGGGCGCGCCGAGGTCCGCAAGATCTTCCCCACCTCCTCGGGCCACGTGTGTGGCTGCCGGGTCGTCGACGGCAAGATCACCCGCAACGCGGGTGTCCACATCATCCGCGACGGCGAGACCGTGTGCTCCACCAAGCTCGCCTCGCTGCGCATCGTCGAGCGAGACGTCAAAGAGGTCGGCACCGATCAGGAGTGCGGGATCCTGCTGCAAGACGACAGCGACATCGAAGAGGGCGACGTGCTCCAGGCCTTCGAGCTCGAGGCGATCCCCGCCGAACTCTGAGGCCGAAGCCGACCCTCTGTCGGGGTCGACCCTCTGTCGGGGTCGACCCTCTGTCGGGGTCGACCCTCTGTCGGGGGCCGACCCTCTGTCGGCCAGGGCCCAGCCGAGGCCGACCCTCAGTCGAGCATCTTCTCGGCCTGAAAGAACTCGTAGAGCTCGCGCACGGCCTCCAGCATGGAGCTGGGCGCGTAGCCGAGCTCCTCCTTGGCCAGGCTGAGCTCGGCGTGGCGGTTCATGGCCAGGATCTCGATCGCGCCGGGAGTCAGACGTTGGGGCGCCTCGGGAGCGACCCGGCGCAGCGTCCCGGCGTAGACCCGGGCGATGGCCATCATGATCGGCACGGGCACACGCAGGCGGGGCTTGCTGCCGCCGGCGACCTCGACAAAGAGATCGAGGAGCTGATCGAGGCTCAGAAATTCGGTCGACAACAGATAGCGTCGACCGGTCTTGCCCTTGGCCATGGCCAGGAGGTGACCTTCGACGAGGTCCGCGGCACGCACAAACTCGGAGCCGCCGGGGATGTACCCGTGCAGCTTGCCGGTCACAAAATCGATCAGGGTCTTGCCCGTGCGCGAGGGCAAAAAATCGTTCGGGCCGACGATGCCCGTAGACACGGCGATCACCGCGTCTAGGCCCTCGGCGACACCCTTGAGGACCTCGTGCTCGGCCAAGGTCTTGGTCCGCGCGTAGGGCAGCCAGTCCATGAACGGGTAGAAGGGCATGCCCTCGTGGACCGGCGTCGAAGGGTTCTCCGGGTCGATTCCGATGCCCGAGAAGCTGCCCGTGTAACACAGACGATCGACCCCCTCTTCGAGGCAGGCGTCGACGATGTGCTTGGTGCCCATCACGTTGATCTCCCACAGCTCTCGCTCCTGCTCCGGCGTCGACGAGCGGGTCGAGACCTTGGCCCCGGCGTGAAATACCTGGCCGCAACCGACCACGGCCTCACGCATACGCCCGGCGTCGCGCAGGTCCCCGGAGAACATCTCGAGCTCGAGCCCCTCGAGACCCCGGTTGTTGGTGCCGGGTTGGTACAGGGCCCGGACGTCGTGACCCTCGGACAGCAGGCGGCGCACCAAGTTGGCGCCGAAGTGACCGCTGCCTCCAGTGATCAGGGTCTTCCCGCGGGTCGGGCGATAGCCGGTGGTCGAGGCGGACATAGGGGGCATGTATCAGCCGGCGCGCGCGCGCGAAGCCCCCGAGAGGCGAGGGCGTGCACCGGATCACCGAATCGCGCCGGTCGCCCAGTTTGGTCATCCCATTCGATACGTCACCTCGCGCCAATTTTGTGGCAGTCGTCCGCGTGAGCCACGCGGTGACGTCGACCTCCAGGCTGACCCCAGGGTCTCCTCCGAGGCTGACCCCGGGTCTGCTCTCCGAGGCTGACCTTGGGTCGGGCATGGCGCGACTGGCGGATCTGCGCCAGCTCATAAATTGGCGTCTAGGACCCGACACAGCGACGTTTCGGCCCTGTCCGCGGTGTGGCGACTGCGCAGCTGGAAGTTTTTTCTGGGCGCTCCTGCGAAGTGCGAAGATTCGCCCGATCGGCACCCACCCTTGGGGCGAGGGCGCCGATCGAAAGCTGGATATGCCTGAAATTTCGACGGAGTTCGCGGCGGTAATTCGTGCTGGTGATTGTGTGTTGTGGACAGGTGCTGGGATCGGCGCCTGGGCGGGTCGACCGACGTGGGCCGAGCGCCTGCGGACAGCCTGCGAACAGCGAGATGGAGACTCCGGCGTCGCGGAGGCCCTCGCGCTGATCGCCGCCGGCCGAAACGCGGAGGTCGCCCAGTGGCTGGGCGACTCGCTCGACGAGCCCAGCGATGACAGCGATGACAGCGATGACGGTGAGCCCGGAGGACTGCCCGAGGCCACGGCGCGCTCGCTGGGCGCGCTGCCGTGGCGGGGCTGCCTCGCCAACGGCCACCTCGAGCTTGTCCGCGCCGCCTTGACCTCGCAGGGGCGGACCGTCCACGATTCCACCGATTCTCCCGAGTCCCCCAAGTCCCCCGAGTCCCCCTATCCCTTGCTGACCCTGGGTCGCTCGGGGCTGGGCCCACCGACCGACGCGACCGCAGGCTGGATCGCGCGCAGCTCACGAGCCTGCACCCTGCTGATGCTGGGCTTCGAGATCGGCGATCCCGACCTCGCCCGGGCCCTCGCCCTGATCACGGAGCACGCAGGGAACACGCCCCACCCACGCCACCAACTGTGGATCCCCGAGGGTGCGGGACCTCTGGCCACAGACGTGATCCTGTCCGCCTGCGTGGCCGCTGGGGTCGATCTGGTGACCTTCCCCGAGGGCGAACTCGACGCTGCGCTCGCGGGGCTCGTCGACGCCGTGGGGGTCGAGGCCGATGCACCCGCGCCCGGGCCGTCCCTGGCCGACCCGGCGCTCGCGCGCCTGAGCCTGGCCGCCCGTCTTCAGAAGCTGCCCGCGCGCGCGGACCTGGCCGCCGCGGTCCTCGAGGCCATGCCCGAGGCCGAGCTCGAGGCGCTCACCGACGCCGCCACCGAGCTCCCCGGGGGACCCGAGACCCTGCCCGCACCAGCCCGTCTGCGCCTGGCGAGCCTGTGGGTGGCTCAGAGCCCAGATTCAGAGTCGGATTCGGATTCAGAGTCTCGATACGAAGCCGCCCGCGGCCTGCTGACGGCGCTCGCAGAAGCCGACTCAGACTCAGATTCGGGCGTGACCCGGGCCGACCGGGCCCTCGCCCACTTCAACCTCGCCCTCGCTGCCCTCGGCGCGGGCGACGAGACAGGCTGCCGCAAACAGCTGGCCGCAGCCGCCGAACTCGAACCTGGCCTGGCCCTCACACCCGCGCGCCTGAGTGCGGCCCGCCTGACCGAGCTCGCAGATCCGCAGCCCGCCCAGCCGGATACCCAACCGGACCCGCGTGTCGGCCAGGACAAGCTCGCGCTCGATCCCGACGACCCCGACGACCTCGACGCGTGGATCGCCGTCCTCGAGCGCAAGCCCTCCCACCTGCCCGCACGCGAGGCCGTCGCCCGCATCGAGCGCGAGTCTCGGGGCGCGCAGCGCTGGGACCGGGTCGCCGAGGCGATCTCTGTGCGGGTCGGTCTGAGCCAGGCCGAGAGCGAGACCATCGTGCTCCTGCGTGAACTCAGCGCGATCTACGAAGATCAGCTGGCGGCGCCGAGCGACGCCTTGGACGCCCTCTTGGCGCTCAGCGAGACCATCTCGATCACGGCCCAGCTGCCTCTAGTGGACGAGCTCCTGCGGCTCGCGGAGGTCACCGGCCGCTGGCGGCCGACCGCCGAGCGCCTCGAGGCCATGGGCCCACTCCTGCCTCAGCTCGAGGACCAGCTCCGCGTCCTGACCACGGCCGCCGAGTTGTTCCTCGCGCAGATCGGAGACAAGGATGGGGCCGTGCGCGCCTACGAGGCCGCGCTCGCGCTCGCGCCCGAACAGCTCGAAATTCTGCACCCGGCGATCGCGGCCTATCGGTCGGCGGATCGACCCGCCGAGCTGGCCACCGGGCTGCTCACGATCGCCGAGCTCGAGCAGGGCGACGCCCGCCACGACGCCCTGCTCGAGGCCGCCGACTTGCTCGGTGAGCTCGGTGAGGTGGAGGGCGCCCTCACGGCCGCCGAGACCGTGCGCGAGGAGGACCCGAACAACGATCGAGCCCTCGCCGCGAGCGAGCGCTGGGCCCGAGCCCTCGAGCGCTGGGCCGTGCTCGCCGAGGTCCTCGCCGCCCGCGCGAGCGACACCCTCGACGACGCCGAGGCCAAGGCCGCCCGCCGCGAGGCCGCCGAGCTCATGCGCACCCACCTCGACGACGAGCCTGGGGCCATCGCCCAGTACCGGGCCCTGATCGAGCGCGATCGTGGTGACGTCGAGGCCGCCGAGGCGCTCGTCGAACTGCTCCGTCCGCGCCTCGAACAACCCGAGGGCCAGACCCCGGCTGGGGACTCGCGGGAGCTCTCGACCGCAGATGCCCGGGAGGGACTGATCGACGCCCTGACCGTGCTCAGCGACGCGATCGACGACATCGGCCGACGCGGGACCCTGCTCGCCGAGACCGCGAGTTTGCTCGAGGGAGAGGCCGACGGCAGCGAGCGCGCCGCCGACTGCCGCGAGCGCATCGTCGCGACGATGCCCGTGGACCACGCCTTGGTCGGCGCCGCGGTCGAGGCCCTGATCCGCCACTACGGAGCGACCGAGAACCACCGGGCCGCGGCCACCTTGCTCGAGGCCCGAGCCGAGAGTGCGGCCCTGGATCCGGAGATCCGCGCGGACTCCCTGCGCGCGCTCCGGGAGCTGGCCGCGGGCGACCTGTCCGACCCCGAGCTCGAGCGCCGCACCCTGGAGGCCCTGGTCGAGCTCGAGCCCGACCAGGCCCAGTGGCGCGACGCCCTGATCGAGCTGCTGCGCGAGGGCGGTGACGACGAGCGAGCCGCGTCGATGTTGCGCGAGCGGATCTCCGCGACCGACAGCCCCCAAGAGCGGGCCGCGATGATGATCGAGGTCGCCCGCATGCGCGAGCGAGCCGGCGAACTGGACGAAGCCGAGACCGGCGTGCGTGCGGCCCTCGAGCTCGACGAGGCCGCCCACACCGGCTGGGCGCTCCTGCGTGAGATCCTCGAGCAGCGCGAGCGCCCCCTCGAAGCCCTCGAGGCCCTCGTCCGCGAGGGCCAAACTCAGACCGATCCACGCGAGAAGGTCCGCACCTTGTTCACGGCCGCCAAGACCTGGCTGCAGACCGTGGGCCAACCCGAGCGAGGCATGCCCCTGCTCGCCGAGATCCTCGAGCTCGACCCACACCACGAACAGGCCACCGCCCTGTACACGGACGGCCTGGTCGCGCGCGGCGAACTCGAGGCCGCCTGGCCCCACGCCCAGCGCTGGATCACCCAGATCCGGGTCAGCGATCCCGACAACCGCCCAGTCCAGGCCCACGCACACGCCCTCGCAGCCCGCTGTGCCCTGGCCGTGGGCGAGAAGGAGCGGGCCCGCGAGCTCCTTCGCACGGCCAAAGAGGCCGACCCGCGCAACCGTGAGGTCGCCCAGACCCTCGCCGATCTCGAGCTCGAATCCGAGAACTGGTCCGCCGCCCTCAAGGCCTACCAGGGCCTCGCCCTCCAGCAGAGCAACAGCGACACCAACTCCAGCGAGGACATGGCGGCCCTCTACCTGCGTATGGGCCGGGCCCGCAGGGGCATGGGCGAGCAGGGCAAGTCTCGACAGATGGTCGACCGTGCCCTCGAGCTCGACCCGACCCACGTCGAGGCCGCCCGCTTCCTGGTCACTCTCGCCGACACTCCGGCCCTGCGTGTGGAGTCGCGAGAACGATTGATCGAGGTCATCGAGGCCGGAATCCGCTCACTCCCCGAAGACCCGGACGGCGCAGATGAGCCGGCTGGCTCGGATGCCCCGGATAGCTCGGGCGACTCGGATGACTCGGATGACTCGAACGACCCCGGCCGAGAGGGGCCCCGCGCCGCGCTCGAGCGAGAGCTCCTCGAGGTCCGCGTGGGCCTGGCGACGACCCTGACCAAAGAGCTCGATCGCCCCCGCGAGGCCATCCCTCATCTCCAGGCCGCACTCGATCGTCGACCCGAAGATCTGGCTCTGCTCCACCAGGCCCTCGACCTCTACAGCAGCGCCGAGCTCTGGCACGAGGCCGTCGGGGTCCTCGATCGTCTCGCCCAGCTCCAGACCAACAGCGCGATCGAGTCCAAGTACCGCTACGCCGGGGCCTCGCTGATCCGGGCCCACGAGCTCGATCCCAGCGGCGACGAGATCCAGGCCCGCATGCTCGCGGTGCTCGAGCTCGACCCACTCCACGACAAGGCCTTCAAGACCGCCGTCGACATGCTCGCCGCCCCCGAGCACGCCCGGGGCCTGTCCAAGGTCCTCCGCGGCCGGCTCAAGGCCCTCCCCGAGGACACCCCCACGAGCGAGCGCGTGGCCCTGCTCGAGCGCATCGCCGCGCTCTACGAAAACGCCCTCGACGACAAAAACACGGCCATGATCGCCTACGAGCAGGCGGCGGGCTTGGCCCTCGCGGCCGGCCTCGACAGCGACGAAGCCAAGGCCGAGCAGATAGCCCGGCGCGCCAAGGTCATCGGCCTCGCCGTGCAGCTCGGCGGCGACGCCCTCGACAAGGGCATCGAGCAGGTCCAGGCTCTGATCCGCCAGAGCCCGCTCGACTACGACAGCTACCACCGTCTGGTCGAGCTCTACCTCGCGGCCCAGCAGCGCGACGCGGCCGTCTCCGTCGCCCGTACCCTGCGCTTTCTCAAGCAGGCCGACGAGGCCGAGCTCGAACTCGCCGGCACACTCGGCGCCAACTACCAACCGCCGCGGGGATCCCTGACCCGCAAGCAGTGGCGCAGCGTGATCCTCGGCGACCACCCGAGCATGCGGCTCTCGGATCTCTACGGCCTCCTGTGGCCGGTGATCGCCGGGCGTGAGGGCCGGCCCTACAGCGCTCTGAACCTCAGCCGTGACCAGCGCGAGCCCGTCAACATGCAGGCCTCGGGCATCGCCCGATGGCTGGCCTACATGGCCCAGATCATCGACATGCCCACCCCCGATTTGTTCGCCCGCAAGGGCGAGTCCGGGGGCTTCTCGGTCACCGCCCTCGGCGACAAGTCTGGGGTCTACCCGACCTTGCTCGCCGGCGACGACGCGCTCGCCAAACAGCCCGAGGCCGCGCTCGCCTTTCGTGCAGGCCGGGCCGTCGCGCACACCCACCCCCACCTCTTCGGCGCTGCGCTCTTGCCCTCGAGCTCGAGCCTGCGCAACGTCATCTACGGCGCGGTCGCGGTCACCCACCCCAAGGTCCCGATCCCCAAGGACCTGCGCGACTCGACCCTGGGCTGGGGCGAGGCGATCAAGAAACGCCTCCCCCAGTCGCGCATCGACGACCTGGGCAAGACCGTCGCCAAGGTCATCGACGGGGGCGGCGCGGACACCAAGGCCTGGCTCTGTGGCTGCGAGATCGCGGCCACCCGGGCTGGGTTCCTCATGGCCGACAGCCTCGAGGTCTCGACCCGGGTGATCCTCCAGGGTGGGGGCGGCACCGTCGAGGGGCGCGAACAGATCATGGGCCTGGTCGCGTTCAGTGTCTCGGATCCCTACCTGAAGTTGCGCCGAGCCCTCAAGCTCGGGCAGTGAAAGCGAGTGCGCGTGGCACCCGGGGAACCACGCGCACTCGCAGACCCTCAGCCCTCCCAGTCGACCTGGTGGCCCATGATCGGATCGAGGGTCACGATGCGCATGCCCGCCGGATCGCGACGCCGGATCGCGAGCTTCCAAAGCGGCAGGAACACGGGCGCGATGGTCACGGGCTCCGCTTTCCAGCGCGCGGTGAAGGCCTCGGCCACACCCGACTCCATCCGGCGCTCGCTCCACTCGCGCTCGTCGAAGCGCAGCCCGCCCGGCGGCATCTGGACGAAGCGCACCTCCCCATCGAGGTCGTGGATGTCGCTCGCGGGGCCCCGTGTCTCGGCCCTTTCAAGCACGAACTTCAGGCCCCGGCTCCGCTCCCAAGTCAGGAGCGCCAGCGTCCGTGGGTGAAAATAGACGCTGCCCAGGCGGTGTTCGTGGCTGGGTCCGCCAAAGCTCGCTATCCGCCCGAGCAGGCTGGTCTCGACCCGCTCCTCGAAGTGGACCCGCCACAGAAGCTTGTGGATCAGCGAGGCGTTGATCAGGCTCTCGCTCGGTCCCGCCCCCGTCAACGAGGCGACCACGCTGGTCTGCAGCAGCCCTTGGGCCATGACCACGATCTGATCTTGGCCGAGGCCGGGCGTAGCGACCCAGACCTTGTCGGGGAGCCCCAGGTCCGGCCGGGCGCCCGTATCGAGGACCCAGTAGTGCCCCGAGCGACCGCGCTTGAAATCACCGACCAACCCGGCCTCGACGAGCACCCGCAGCGCACGGCGGGCCTTGCTCTCGCCGCAGCCCAGGAGCTGGGCGAAGGCCTTGACGTCCACCGGACCGCTCGCGCGCAGGGTCTCGAGTTGACGAGCGCGCCCCTGCGCCGCCCGCTCGGCCTTGCTCGTGGGTACGGAGGACACGGGGACGGCTTTGCTCTCAGGGCGCTCTGGAGCGCTCGACCCGACCCGCGCCGTCCCGGGCGGTGACATCCGAGCGCCGGGATTCGATCGCGCTCGAGCCCTCGCGGTGTTCGCTTCTGCTGCCGCCGTCGCTTCCGCTGCCGCCGTCGCTTCCGCTGCCGCCTTCGCTTCTGCCGCCTTCGCTTCTGCCGCCTTCGCTTCTGCCGCCGCCTTCGCTTCTGCTGCCGCCGTCGCTTCCCCCGAACTCCGACCCGACAACTCCGAGAACCGCTCTCGCCAACGCTCGTCCGCCAGCGCGGCGATCCGCCCCTCGTCCAGAGTCTCGTGGCGCGTCAACAACCACCTCGTCTGGAGCCGGGTGGGCGCATCGAAGTGATCGGGCGAGAGCAGCACGAACTGCCCGGGCTTGAGTTTGGGCAGCTCTGCCATGACCCCATCGCAGGCCTCGGGGGCGAGCGACTTGACCGTCGGCTCGACCTTCTTGAGATCCTGGCGCGTGGTCAGCCGACCCAGGGCCCAGGTCCCGAACTGCGCCATCGCCCGATAGTCGACATCACCCGGGTTTTGGGTCGCCATTAGACAGCAGACCCCATACTTGCGGGCCTGCTTGAACAGGAGCTGGAGGCTCTCCTTGCACTGTGGCTTGCGCACCGGGGGCACGTAGGGCGCGACCTCGTCGAGGTAGAACAGGAGCTGGGGCTCGACGCTGGGCCGGGCCAACATCCACGCATAGAGGCGCTCGGCGATCGCCCCGACCAGGAACTCCTTGTCTTCTTGGCTGTGCAGCGTGTTGAGGTAGATGATCGCGACCCGGGTCTTCCCGGGCGCGACCTCGGCCGCCGTCCCGACCGCGGCGCCCCTGCCCAGGAGCAGGTCGATGTCCAGGGGTAGACCGGCGCTGAACAGCTTGCGCCGCGGCCCGACCTCGAGGCGCGCGAGCTTGCGGATCGCCTTGCGCAGCTTGTCGAGCTCCCAAAACCTGGCATAGGGCTGGAGCCCGGCGTCGTCGAGGCCCGCGAGGTGGTCGGTCAGAGCCCCGAGGCTCGCCGGCGCACGGCCGGCCTCGGCGAGGCCCGCGAGCACCGAGTCGAGCACGGCCGTCAGGCCCTGGCCGTCGTCCTCGTCGGGCGAGTAGCCGAGCAAAGCCGCGATGTTGGCCGCCGCTCGGGTCCACAGCTCGTCGTCGAAACCCGCAGCCGAACCCGCAGCCACGCCCGCGACCGAACCCGCCGCAGCGAGCACGGCCGCGAGCGGGTCGGCGCCCAGGCCCACCCCCTTGTCCGAGGCCGGCGTGAACACGACGACCTCGGTCTGCTCGGCGAAACGGGCAGCGAGCGCCGGGTCGATACCGTGGCGGGCGAGCAGCTCCGGATCCGCGTCGGGTCCCTCGTGGGCGGCGAGCGCGAGGCTGCACAGGTCGCCCTGGGGATCCAGACACAGGGCAGGGATCCCCGCCCGCAGCATCTCCTCGACGACCACCTTCGAGAGCACGGTCTTGCCCGACCCGCTCGAGCCCAGGGCCATCATGTGGCGCAGCAGAGCCCGGGCAGGGATCCGCAGGGCCTCGCCCGCCCCCTCACCAGGGGCGCGAATCGTACCCAGCTCGAGCACCTCGTCGCTCATGGGGGCAGACTAACAGGCGCCAGTCAGCGCCCGGGCCCGGTCGCCTCGCCGGTCTGGGGCCCACCGTTGTCGAGCACCGGCTTGCGCGCTCACCTCGGCGCGGGTTCGGGCGTCTCGGCGAGCTGCTCGAGGCCCAGACGTGGCGCCGAGAGACCGGCGATCACCGCGTAGTTCCCGTCTGCGAGCTCGCTCAACAACAACTCGGGATCGAGCGAGCGCCCGTCCGCGTCGACCAGCCGGGTCTCGAGCTTGCGGGCACCATCGGCCCGGGGCGGGAGGACGAAGCGGGCCGCGTCGATCCCCTTGGGCGCCCGGTCGATATGCTCGAGCTCGATGGTCAGCAGCGCCCCTTCGTAGCGCAGGAACACCCCGGCCTCCTCCCACATGCACAGGTTCTGGGCGGCGATCCGCGTCTGTAGACAATCGATGCCCTCGATCGTCGCCCGCTCGCCCGGGTTGGCCGCGCGCTGCTCGGCCAAGACCGCGTGCCACTCGTCGATGGCCGCGACCACGGCGGCCTTGCGGTCCCTGTCCTCGAGAGTCGTCCACGCGGCCGCGAGCCCGGCCTCGGGGTTGTCGCTGCGCTCGCCGGGCTGACCGTCGAGGCCCGTCCAGGTCTGGCTCGGCGTCACGATGGTCGTGCCCTTGCTGACGAAGGGCTCGTCTGGATCGGCTCCCGCCCAGACGATCTCCCAGCGCTCGTGGCGGTAGCCCCCCTCTTGCAGCGCGATCACAAAGCTCCCGCTCGCGTAGGTACCGCTGATCCTGTAGCGCAGCTCGATGGCCTCGTCCCCGCCGGGCAGCGGGTGGAGGCGCACGAGCAGCTCATCGGCGTTGCTCGGTGCGCGCCCGGGCTCGGCTGGCTCGGCTATGTCGGCGGCCGCCCCAGCGCTCCCGCCCCTGGGCTTGGGACCGCCGTTGTCCGTGCACGCGAGCATCCCGAGCACACCGACCAACGACCCGATTGCCCGCGACCTGCCCCAGACCCCGCTCGGCCGGTGAGCCCCGGCCCTCGACAATCTCCTCAACGGTCCCCCCGCTGGATCCCCAAGAGCTTCAGTTTGCGGTGCAGATGGGTCCGCTCGATGCCCAGGGCGTTGGCCGTGCGAGAGACGTTCCAACCGTGCTCACGCAGGCGCTGCAGAATAAAGGCCCGCTCCACAGCCTCGCGAAAAGCCTTGAGCGGGAGCTCCGACTTCTCGCGCAGCAAGGTCGCAAAACGCGAATCGGCGAGTGACAGTCCCTCTTCGTCATCAGCCGCCTGTCCCGCAACCTCGGCTCCGGGCTCGACCCGCAGCTCCGGGGGTACATCCGCGAGCACAAGGTCCCCATCGCTGAGCACGACCATGCGCTCGATGACATTGCGAAGCTCGCGGACGTTGCCGGGCCAGGTGTGCCGACCGAGCGCCTCGAGGGCCTCGTCATCGATCACCCGACGCGCGAGACCGTTCTCCTCACAGGCCTGACGGATGAAGTGGCGGGCGAGCAGAGGCACGTCCCCGGTCCGCTCGCGCAGGGGCGGGGTGTGGATCGGGACCACGGCGAGGCGAAAAAACAGGTCTTCCCGGAATTCCCCGGTCCCGGCGAGCTCTTGAAGATTGCGGTGGGTCGCCGCCAGTACCCGCACATCGACCTGAATTGGCGCGTGGCCCCCGACCCGGGTCAGCTCGCCGCTCTGCAGCACCCGCAGGACCTTGGCCTGGGCATCGACGTCCATGTCGCCGATCTCGTCGAGCAACAAGGTGCCCTTGTCGGCGACCTCGAACAGGCCCTTCTTTTGGCCGATCGCGCCCGTGAACGCGCCCCGCTCGTGCCCGAACAGCTCCGACTCGATCAGCTCGCGGGGGATCGCAGCGCAGTTGACCTTGACGAAGGCGTGGTCATGGCGATCCGAGGCCTCGTGGATCGCCCGGGCGACCAGCTCCTTGCCCGTGCCCGACTCGCCGGTGATCAACACTCGGGCCTTGGTCCGGCCGACCTTCGAGACCATGCGCATGAGCTCGCGCATGGGCGCGCTGGTCCCGATGATCTCGCCGTAGATCCGATGCCGGAGCTCTCGCAGCTCGCGCTCGGCCTTGCTCTGGCGCAGCGCGTTGCGGACCGAGACAACCACCCGGTCGCGCGAGAGCGGCTTCTCGAAAAAATCGAAGGCGCCCAGGCGCGTGGCTCGAACCGCGTCGGCGACCGAGGCGTGGCCCGAGATCATGATCACGGGTACGGGGGGACGGCCGTCCTCCCCGCGCCGGGACAGGCGCTCAAGCACCTCGATGCCCGTGACCCCGCCGAGCAGTACATCCATGATGATGGCGTCGGGCATCCCCTCTGGGGCAGCCTCCCCCTCCTCGTAGGCGCCGAGCGCCGGATCGAGCCGGGCCAGCGCGGCCTCGCCCGAGTCGGCCTCCCACACCGTCGCGCCCTCGCCCTCGAGCACCATGCGCAGCGTCCGGCGAATATTCTTCTCGTCGTCGACCACCAGCACCGTGCCGGTGAACTCGCTGGTCGCGTCGGTCACGAGGGCGATCCTACTTGGGCGGATCGCCGGCGGCCAGCTGCGCGAGCCTTGCGGGGGTCACCTCACCCACGTCCAAGGTGGCCTGACGACCCGACTCGAGGTGCTTCACGCTGATCTGGCCAGCGGCCAACTCGCGCTCACCGATGATCCCGGCGAACCGGGCTTTGACGCCTTCGGCGTCGGCATAGTGCAGCTGCTTGCCGAGCTTGAGCGGCTCGGGGAACACCTCCACCCGCACCCCCGCAGCCCGCAGCGTGGTCGCTACCGCGAGCACCGGGCCGGCTTCGACCTGCCAGCACAGCATCATGTCGAGGGCCCCGTCGAGGGCGTCGAAGTCCCCGCGCTCGCCCTTGACCACGATCAGGCGCTCGAGCCCCAGCGAAAACCCGACCGCGGGGATCTCCCGCTTCCCGAACATACCGATCAAGTTGTCGTAGCGACCGCCGCCGCCGACCGAACTCGGGAAGTCGGGCACCCGGATCTCGAAGATCGGGCCCGTGTAGTAGCCCAGACCCCGGGCCAACTCGGGGCTCACCTTCAGGTGCGCGCCCGCGGGATTGTGGGCGCACAGGCCGATCAACTCCTCGAGCTCGGCGACCGCCGCCTTGCCCCGCGCATCGACCTGCCCGGCGAGGCGCTCGAGCACCGCCGCGTCGTCCATGTCCGCCTCGCCGACCGTGATCATCGCCAGCAGGCGCGCACCCGCTTCACGGTCGACCCCGCGCGACTCGAGCTCGTCGAGCACCCCCTCCTCGCCGATCTTGTCGAGCTTGTCGACGGCCACCAGCGCCGTGCCTTCGAGCGCCTCGTCGATACCCGCCGCCCGGACCATGGCCCGGAGCAGCTCCCGGTGATTGAGGTGAATCGTGAACTCGGCGAAGCCCAGGGCCACCAGCGCCGTGGCCACGGCCGAACAGACCTCGGCCTCGGCGAGGCGCGACTCGGTGCCGATCACGTCGACGTCACACTGATAGAACTCGCGGAATCGGCCGCGCCCGGGACGATCGGCCCGCCACACCGGCTGGATCTGATAGCGCTTGAAGAACCGGGGCAAGGTCCGGTACTGGGCGACCACCCGGGCCAGCGGAACCGTCAGATCGTAGCGCAGCCCCTGGTCGGCGAGCTCCACCTCGCTCGCCATACGCCCCTCTTCAAAGGCCCGCTCCAAGGGCCGGCGCAGGGCGTCGCGCCGGTGCAAGAGCCGATACATGAGCTGGTCCCCCTCCTCGCCGTACTTGCCCGTCAGGGTCGAGAGGTTCTCGATCGTAGGCGTCTCCAGGGGGACGAAGCCGTGCGCCTCGTAGGCCCGCTCGACGACCCCGATCACGGCCCGGCGGCGCAGGAGGTCGGCAGGCAAGAAGTCCCGCATACCGCTGGGGGGCTTGGTGCTGATCTTGCTCATCTCGGTCTCTCGGTCTCTCGGTCTCTCGGTCTCGGGGCGACCTCTGGTCGCGCAGGCGCGGAGCATAGCCCCTCGCCCCCACATGTCACGCCGTCGAGATCCTGCGCGCGAACAACCCGATGGGCTCGGCGCACCCCGACTCGCGTTCAAACGACCCGCCCAGATCCGACCCGGAAGCCACGACTCTCCCTGCTCCAGGTGCCGACCCAACGCGAGCGGACTCGCGTTCAATCTTCCCGCTCCGAACCTGGCCTGGAAGCCATGACCGAGCACGACCCAGGCACGCCGAACACGACCGGGGCCGCGTTCGATCTCCCCACTCCGAGCCCGGTCTGGAAGCTGTGACCGAGCGCCCAATACAACAGAGCTCGCGTGCAGTCTCCCCACTCCGAACCTGGAGACCATGACCTGCCTGATACGGGCGCCTGGGTCGGGGCTCGGTCACGGCTTTCCACTCCCACTCGGAGCCTGGAAACTGCGACCCGCCCAATCCGGGCGCGCCTGAAGATCGAAAGAGACCGTACACGTTTCATGCGACACCAACGGGAGTGGTCTGTCCTCGTCGTGGAGAGACTCCCCGCGTCGCTCCGTCTGGTCGGCTTTGGGACAGAGCGACCCAGTTTTTGGCCCAACTGTGGCACCTGATCTCAGCCAGACCATGGTCCGCACTGAGACTGGCGGATCCACCAGAGCTCGGTCCACGCTCTGGATGTGGTAGGCGATCCTGGAGACGATCTTCGCTTCGTAGTCCCACCGCGCGGGTTCGTCATGTTGCGAGAGCGAACTCGATCCTGAAAGCGGTCGACCTGACCGCTGGGTGGGTCGAGGAATCGTCAACGATCGCAGCATCATCCGCGCGGGGCCTAACTTCGCGCGCAGCCGCGTGCCGAGTCGCCTGGCTCGTCGTGGGCAACCTGATCTCTCGTGGCGCCCCACTCGAGATGGGTGATGTAATTGACGCCGGCGCGCTCGTTGCTGAGGCTGTCGCTCGTCGGCACGCAGCCCGCCGCGAGCGACAGGCGGACAGGGCGGAGTCAGCCATGCACGAGCGCTACACGGTCGAGCGTGACACCTGGGTGAGCATGAAGGCGCATCTCCTCGCTTGTCGGGGCGTACAGTTCGTGACTGCCGTCGGTCGCTGCAAACTCAGTCGTCTTCAGTCGCGGTCCGCAACCCTCGAAGCATATCCTCGGTCGCTGCGGACAGTGCCAACTTGCTCCTCAAATATGCAGGGAGCTTTTCCGTTGCGTAGGTGGTTCGCAACCAACGGCGGAACTCTGGCAACGCAGCGTCAGGGTACATGTTGGCGGGGATCTCATCTCTGCGGGACTGTGGGTAGTCATCGGGGAAGGTATGGTTGTATTTCTTCCGCTCCCCGTATATCGTCGCCAATTTTTTCTTGCGCCAGTGACTCGCCCACGTAGAACCCACGCTGATGTCCGGGATGGCCTTCGGCCCAAGTCTGACGCCTGCTCTCCGCGCTTCCAACAAAATGCCGGCTCCCTCGTTCAGAATCGAGAAGTATCCGAGAGGCGTAGTGTTCAGTTCAAGTCGACGTAGGACTTCGTCGTCGGGGACTTGAGTCGGAGCGCCGCCAGCACCGGGCGAGTAGCCTGTTGCCAAATAGACAAACTGTCGGAACCCGCCCCGCATCATGCGGCGGGCATTGAAGAGTGCGGTCGCGTTTCCCTTATCTATGTAGTAGTTGAGGACAGCCATGGCTACCCCCTCGCTGAAGACCCAGACGAACCCACTTGGCGTCTGAATCTGGAACGCCAACTCAGAAGGCGGCTCCTCTCCCCCGTCTTTGATGTGGTCAGCGACTCGGCGATCTCGTCCGGTCCCAGCGCCGGGTTCCCAGTCCTCGCGAAGTTCCTGGATTGTAGGCCGGCTAACTCCGCACAACTTGGCGAGCCCGTGAAGACTGACGTAGGTTGTTCCGTCGGAAAGTACGCCCAGTCCGACGCCATCGGCGTCTCTATAGCGGACCGAAATCGATAGTTGTTGACTCTTGGACATCACTTGAACGCTACCATGCGCGCTGCGCTGCTGCCCCCCATAGTTGACCGAGTCCACCTCTCAGAGAAGCTCAAGACGCGCAGAGAGCGGTTGCCCCCATGGCTGAACCAGGTGGCTTGAGCTTGAGGAGTAGAGGCCTTCACGTCGCAACAGGGCGCTGAGGTCCCCAGTCTCGTTGCAAGCGTCCGCTTGCCCAAGGATGGAGTGCTTGTACTGGGCGGAGAAATGCCGTCGTGTTGCTTTGGCGGTCACTCGAGTTTCGGGTTGGGTCTGGCCAGGTTTCGGTTGTCGGGTCATCGGTCGGGTCGTGCTCGCCCTACTCTAAATTCTGAGGCTGCTGCTGTCTCACCCTTGTTGGCACAGAGAGTTCCGGGCCATCCCCCGTCGTCCTCAGCTTGAATGGGTACCGCGCCAACCTTCTCGATAGCGTCGAAGTTGCGGTGAGAGAGGTACACCTTATCGTCCAACACCTCCTTCACTTCGAAGCGGAGAGCCGTGTTCTCCACGAGTTCGGGGAGTCGCGGGGCATCGCCGGTGTTTCCCAAGGTGACGATCACGTCGGTGACTACATGGGTGCGAACGCCGACCGTGATGTGGCTTGGTACCGGTCGACTGACTCTTTTGACTGGATTAGGAGGCAGCGCCGGGGGTCGCTGGGGGATCACTGACGGGGGCGGGAAGCGGTGGCCGAACTCGACATCAACGAGTGAGGGTAAACGGTCGCGTGAGCTTGGGTTTCACGAAATCCCAACCTCGGAAATGCGGTCCGACTCGGAATTTCTACGGGCGAGTCTCGATTCCCCAGGGGAAAATGGTAAACGATGTCAAGCATGGTCAACATTCCACCGGGTCCAGGCGTTCCGTACATCCCAATGGTAGACACCGCGGCAGCTGCGGCGGCAAGAGAACACGCTGATTTGGCTGAAGCCGGAACAGCCGAGAAGACTATCAGCCTTCTCCGTGCCGCTATCATCGATTTCCAAAACGACATCCAAGATGACGAAGAGGTTGCTCTGGAGCTCCCGCACCTCGGGCGGGCAGCCTTGCTACACATCGACGAGCTCGAGCACTCAGGCCCGCACCTGATCTTGATCTATGGCAGGGACTCGGGCGGCAACCGAGTCAGGTTGGTGCAGCACCAGTCGCAAGTCTCTCTGCTGTTGACAGCCCTTCGCGCGACCGGAAAGCCCCGCCGAATTGGGTTCGACCCAAGTCCGTAGCTTCGGCGCGCAGTCGCTACGAGAGCTTCTTTTGGCGCAGCCCCGAATTCTGTCTCAGCTCAACGGGTTTGGCGCAGCCACGTATTCCGTCCCAAAGCCCGTCCCGCCGTCCCACCGTCACTCCGTCCCGTCGCCGGGCCAGCGACCTCGACGAGGGCCACCTCCAAGTGTGGACAATCATCATAAGTCATTGAAATTACTCAATCTCGGTAGTCGGACCGAGACCTGCTTTACAGCCCCCCATGACCACGCTCATCCATACCCTCTCGACCTTCTCGACCGCAGCCATCCTCGCTCTGGGCCTGTTCGCCGGCACCGCCCAGGCGGCCGAGCCCGACGCGATCGCCATCCAGAGCAGCGACAGCTCGGAGGCCGATCTCGTCGATCACCTCCGACAGGTCGACGAGCCCGGCCAAGTCGACCGAGCCGATCATGCCGATCATGTCGATCAAGTCGATCAAGTCGATCAAGTCAACCTGGCCGATCATGCCGACCAAACCAACCTGGCCGACCATGTCGACCAAACCAACCTGGCCGACCAAACCAACCTGGTCATGGCCGCCGCCACCCTCGACGGCAAGATCAACATCAACACCGCCAGCACAGCGCAACTCGAGCTCCTCCCCGGAGTCGGTCCCTCGATCGCCGCGCGCATCGTCAGCTACCGCAAGCAGCACCCCTTCAAGCAGCGCAACCACATCATGCGCGTCAAGGGCGTGGGCCAAAAGACCTTCGCCAAGGTCAAGGACTACCTCGACGTCGAAGGGGACACCACCCTGAGCGTGGCCGGGAAGTAGACCCGACGACCCTCGGCTCGAGCGCGCGCATGCCTGTCTGCGCGCGCTCGAGTCGCTCTGAGTTCGAGCAGGATCTGGCGAGCCCTCGCTCAGCCTCCATCCGCGATCATCTGCGCGAGACGATCGAGCCCCATGGAGATCTGAGCCACATCGGGCCCAAAGCTCAGGCGCACATACCCGGCCAGGCGCGAAGCGATGTGGTCGCGGCGGTGGCCCGGATCGATGTCGAAAAACACCCCCGGAACACAGATCACCTTGCGCTCGAGCGCAGCCCGGAAAAACGCCATGCCGTCGTTGAGCGGCGCAGGCAAGCCACGCAGATCTGCAAAGCAATAGAAGGCCCCCTCTGGGCCGCCCTCCTCGGCCCCCGCCACGCCGATCCCCATCTGCGCGAGACGGGTGAGCATGAGCGCGCGCTTGGCCGAGAACACGCTTTGAATCGCAGCCGCCTCCCGATCTGCGACCTCGGGATCGAGCAGCGGAAGGGCGGCATGCTGGAGGCAGTGGGGAGCACCTCCGTCGAGAAAACTCCCGGCCGAAGCGATCCGCTCGATGACCGACTTGGGACCCACCGTCCAGCTCAGGCGGATCCCCGGGTAGCGCCAGTTCTTGGTCAGACCGTCGACTACGACGATCGGATCACGATCCACATCGTCGACCCAGGCGCAGGCGCTGACGCTGCGCGGGAGCTCGCCCTCGTGCTCCAAGCTCGGCGGTCCGTAGATGTAGTGGGAGTAGAACTCATCCAAGATCAGCGCGCAGCCCAGCTTGCTGGCCGTGGTCACGCAGCGGCGCAGATCTTCGCCGGCGATCAATCGGCCTGTGGGATTGCAGGGGTTGGAGAGCAGAACCGCCCCGAGCCCGCTGCCCACGATGGCCTCGCGCAGGGCCTCCGGAGAGAGCCGAAACCCGTCGCGCTCCCGGACCACGATCGGGATCGGCACAAACGCGCGGAACACCTCGAGCAGCTCCTCGTAGGCCGTGTAGTCCGGCAAAATATGGCCGAGGTTGACGCGACCGAGGGCGGTCGCAATCCGCGTCAGCGCGACCCGGCCACCCGAGGCGATCGCCACATTCTCCGCGCTGTACTGGCTCGCCAGACCCTTGCGGTAACGGTGGTTGTAGAGTTTGGCGACGGCCTCCCGCAGCGCCCAGAGGCCGGAGACGGGGGCGTACTCCGAGCGCTGCGCATCGAGTTCGATGGTCTGCAGACGCTCTGCCCCCGCGCCATCTTGGCCCTCCACGGTCAGGCTATCGGTCTCGGGTGCACCCTGACCGAGGTTGCACCAATCGGGGTGCCCATATCGAAAGCCTCGCCCGCCGGCCTCGGTCATCACATAGATGACGCCCGTACGTGGGACCGGCCGGAACATCGAGGCAGCGTCGCTCATGCCGCCCTGCTACCGCCCTGGGGCGATCGACGCAAATCTAGCCCACATCAATCCTGGAGCTCCTGCGTCGAAGTCCGCGGACTTCGACGGACCTCGGTGAGGCCACAGCGAGATCCTGGACGCTCAGCCGGGCGTGCCGAACTTGAACTGCAGCGTGAGGGTCAAGACCAACAGGGCGATCCCCAAAAATGCGGCAAACCAGGCCATCGAAGTCAGCCCGGGGATCTGCGGGTGGTCGTGTTGCTCTTGGTCAGCCATGGTGCCTCGCGACGACGGAAATACACCACATCGCAAAGACTTGCCACAACGCCCCGGCCTGCCCAGCGAGTACGGGAGTCAGCTCACTGCATGAACGACGGGACGACGGGACGACGGGACGGACTCGGGCTCGGTCGCCTCAATCCGACGGCTCGTCGTCGCCCACACCGTGGCCCACCGGCACCAACGCGGAGCCGACCGGAGTCTCGGGCAACATGCGGCGGAACATGCCCTCCCCGTGTTGACCCTCGACCAGGGCAAAGCGGCGCGAACGGGCCTCGCTGGCCAGACGTGTGCCCGGGAATGCCGTCGTCGCCAGCTCGTAGGTCTCGGCTGCGAGCTGGCGCTCGTTGAGGTGCTCGTAGGCCTGGCCCAGATGAAACAGGTACACGACCCGAGCCGGGTTGTAGGCCAGTGATCCGAGCCCGCGCTCGAGCAGGGGAACGGCCTCGCGCGCGCGGCCCATGCGGACCAGACACAGGCCCTCGAGCGCCCGCCAGGCGTCGGCGACGAGCTCTCGGTAGCGCGGCGGCACGTGCATCAGGCAGGCGTCGCGATCGTGGGAGATCGCCGCGAGACGGGCCTCGTCGGGGCTCTCGGTCAAGATCGCCAGCTCGTGGCGCCCAAAATTTGCGAGCGCCTGGAGGTGCGCAGAGAGACCGGAGTCATCAGCGCCATAGACCTCGCGCGCTTCGTCGAGACGCCACTCGGCGACCAGCAGGCCCCCGAGCTGTGCCCGGGCCAACCACTGCCGCTCCACGCTGACTGCCTCGCCGGCCTCGGCCAGCGCCAGCTGCTTGCGCAACTTGGTCTCGATGCCGCGCTGTTCACCCGTGGCGATCGCGTGGCGGAGGCTCTCCGCGGCATAGAGCGCCCGGTTTCGCCGATCGCGGCTGACCATCCACGCACCCATGGCGGTCCCGAACGCGAGCGAGAACAAGGCCGCGATCTCGCCCTCACAACCGGGCAGACACACGAGCACCAGGAGCAGCCAACGCTCCGGTCCGTGTCTGTACCTGTGCCCGCGACGCACCACCAAGATCATTGTAGCGCGAGGCCGGGCGACCCGACGCGGACGCCCGTGATTTGTCACAGACCCGGCCAAACAGCCGAGTGAGACGCCGCTCTCGGTCGATACTCCGCGCAGATCTTGCCTTCCACCCGAACAGCCTCGACGTGACGCTGCCGCCGCGGAGACCACCTATCTCGGCCCGACGAGCTGGCCGAGCTGAAACTCGAGGACATCCCGCGGCGGCCGCGATCCCGATCACCCTGTTAGGCTCCCGCCGATGACGGCCCCCACCCGCCGCCTCCCGACCTTGAGCTTCGGCTGCTACGGAACCTTAATCGACTGGGAGTCGGGCATCTTGGTCGCCCTGTTGCCGGTCCTCGCCCGCCACGAGCTGAGCGCCAGGCCCGACGAGATCTCGGCGGCCTTCGCCCGCGCCGAGTCGGCGGTCCTGGCCGGGGCCTACCTCCCCTATGCCGAGGTTCTGCGGCGCAGCTTCGCGGGGTTGGCCAAGGACCTCGGCTTCGCCCCCCAAGCGGACGAGCTCGAGACTCTGGTCGAGGCCCTCCCGACCTGGGAGCCCTTCCACGACACGGTCGCGGGACTCGCCCAGCTGCGCGCCGCCGGCTACCCCCTGGCGCTGCTCGCGAACGTCGATGACGACCTCTTCTCTGCGGGCAGCCCAGCCTTGCTGAGCCTCGAGTTCGACGCCGTCGTGACCTCCGAACAGGCCCGCTGCTACAAACCCGACCCGGCATTTTTCATCCACGCCCTGGCCCAGCTCGGGCCCCTCGCCCAGCCCGCAGATCAGCTGATCCACATCAGCGCCAGCACCTACCGCGACCTCGCGCCCTGCCGAGCCCTCGGCCTGCGCACGATCCACCTCTGCCGAGACAGCGGCCGCAGCCACGGCGCCGCTCCCCAGGTCGAGCATCCGATCGAGCCCGGCCCGCGCCACACTCGAGTCGATGGATTCGGGGCGCTCGTCGCTTCTTTGGCGACAGCTGCAACCACGGCCGTGGGCTGAGGGCCGACCTACTTGCCGATACAAAAGCCCGCGAAGATCGCGTGCAAAACGTCCTCGCCGACCGGACCCAACTTGGTGCGCCCGGTGATCTCTCCCAGCCGCGCCTCGGCCTGCGCCAGCGCAAACGCGACCAGCTCGAGACCACGCTGCTGCTCGAGTTGCATCCGCGCCTCCGCGAGGGCCTCGGCGGCCTCCAGTGCCCGATCGTGGTGGCGCGCCAAGCCGATCCACTGAGCCTGTGGATCACCGCGCCCCGTGGCCTCGAGGATCGCCGCTCGCAGCTCTTCGAGGCCCGCCCCCGTGTCCGCGCTGACCGAGATCCAGGGCTTCGCCCGGCGTGGACCGAGGTCGGCCTTGTTCTCCACCCGCAGGACCCGGAGCTCCTCCTCCGGCAGCCCGAGATCAGCTGGGTCCTCCCCCTCGCCCGAGTCCGCCCCCTCGACCCAGAGCACGACCTCGGCGCCCGCGATCTGTTCGTAGCTCAGCGCGACCCCGGCCTCCTCGATCTCGCCAGCCCCAGCCCGCAGGCCCGCCGTGTCGACCAAGGTCACCGTCTGCGCCCGGGCCCCGGCGACGACCCAGTCGACCTCGGCCTCCACGTAGTCGCGAGTGGTCCCCGCCTGGGTGGAGACCAGAGCCCGGCGCTGCCCGAGCAGGGCGTTGAAGAGGGCGCTCTTGCCCGCGTTGGGGGGCCCCGCCAGCACGACTCGGGCCCGCGCCCGCGCCCGCCGACCCTGCTCGAAGCGCCCCAGCCAACGCCGTAACTCGACCTCGAGCGCGCCGGCCTCACGCGCGAAGCGAGCCTCGTCGGCGGCCGAGACGTCATCTGGAAAGTCGAGATTCGCCTCGACCTCCACGCGCAGCAGGGACAGGCGCTCGAGCGCCGCCTCGACCTCTCGACCGAGCTCGCCCGCGACCAGGCGCCGGGCCTGGTCGAGCGCCGCCTGAGTCCGAGCGCCGATCAGCGCGGCGATGCCCTCGGCCTGATCGAGGCTGAGCCGACCGTTGGCGAACGCGCGACGCGAAAAGTCGCCCGGCCCGGCGGCCTCGGCCCCGGCCCTCAGCACCAGCGCCAAAACCTCCTCGACGTTGCGGGCGCCCGCGTGGATCTGCAGCTCGACCACGTCTTCGCCCGTGAACGAGGCCGGCCCAGGCATGAGCAAGACCAGGGCCTGCTCACCGAGCTCCAGCGCCCGCAGGCCGGCGCGTCGAGGTGCCGGGAGCTGCTGACCGGGTGCCAGCGAGGCCGCCGCGACACGTCGAGCCTCCGGTCCGGAGATCCGAATAATCGCTACCCCGCCATCGGGCGTACCGGTGGCCAGGCCCGCGATCGTGCTCGAGCCCGCGCTGTCCAAGGCCGAGCCCGCTCAGTCGCGAAACACGACTACGTGGCGGCGCCGGCCCTCGCCCTCGGACTCGGTCCGCAGGCCGCCCAGCTCGCTGATCGCCATGTGCACGACCCGGCGCTCCATCGCGCTCATGGGCTCGAAGTGATAGGGGCGATCGCCATCACGGACGCGCTTCGCCGCACCCTCTGCCAGATCGCGCAGCACCTTCTCACGTCGGTCGCGGTAGCCGCCCACGTCCAGCGTGATGCGCATGCGACCCAGCCCCTCAGCTTGGAGCACACGCAAGGTCAGATACTGGAGCGCGTCCAAGGTCGCGCCATGGCGACCGATCAACAGGCCGCCCTCGGCCTCTGAGGTGTTGAGGTCGCAGTGCAACCCGTCTTCTTCGACATCGATGTCGACCTCGACTTCGACGCCGAGCAAGCTCAGCACTGTCTCGAGGAACGAGCGCACAACAGGCACCGCCTGGGTAATGCGCTCTTCGAGGTCGTCTTCGTTGCGGCTGGTTTGGTCGGCCATGGTCGAGGTCGGAACTTTAGTGCGGGGTGCGACGCTTGGGAAGTACCCGGGTCAGATGATCGAGAAAAGATGGGCCCTGGATGCTCGGGGCCCACCCGGGACCCGCTGTGCGCGGGTCGGGGCCACAGTGAACGCCCTCACGACAAGCCACGGGCCGATCGTGAGGGCCTGAGTTCGTGGCCCAGTAGTTCGCGGGTAGTTCGCTAGCTCTTCGCCGGTACGAGTTCGGCCTTACCACCGTCGCCGTCGCCGTCGCTCTTGTCGCTGCTCGAGGGGATGCGCAGCTGGATGAAGCTCTGGACCAGGGACAGCGTGATGTTCGCAAAGATGTAGAGGCCCAAGCCCGAGGGCAAGAACAGCATCATGACCACGAACACGCCGGGCATGATCCACTGCATCATCTTCATCTGCTGCTCGTCGCCGGCGCTCGGGTTCATCCGAGTCTGGACGAACATCAGGGCGCCCATGCCGACAGGCAAGATGTAGAAGGGATCGGGCTGGGTCAGATCCGGGAGCCACAGGAAGCTCTCGTGATAGAGGTCGACCACGGCGCCGAGCATGGCGTACAGGGCGATCCAGATCGGGAACTGAAAGACCATGGGGAGGCAGCCCGAGAGTGGGCTGGTGCCGGCGCGCTGAAACAGGGCCTGCATCTCCTGGTTCATCTTGGTCTTGTCGTCACCGTACTTCTCGCGGAGCTTTTGGATCTCAGGATTGATCTCCTTGAGCTTCCGCATCGACTTGTACTGCTTGATGGTCAGCGGCAGCAAAGTCAGCTTGACGACCACCGTCAGCATGATGATCGCCACGCCCCAGATCCCGGTCAAACCGTAGAACCAGCGCAGCAGGTCGAGCATCATACCGCCGAGAAACTCGGACAGACCGCCGAACCATCCCCAGTCGATGGCCTCGGTCAAGACCACTTCGTCGGGCAGCTCGAGGCTCTCGCTGGCCGGGAAGGCCGCGAGCAAGGAGTCGACCTTGGCCCCCAGGAAGAGCCCGAAGGTGTAGGTCTTTTGCTCCCCACCATCGAGTGTGACCTCTCGGCCCACCCCGGTGTTGATGATCGCCGAACCGGTCTCCTGACTGCTCACCGTGCAGCCCGAGAAGGTGTCGGTGGGGGCGACCGCCTGGAGGAAGTATTTGCTGTCCAGGGCGAACCAGTGCAGGCCGCCCTTGACCGTCTCGTCCTCGTCCTCGACATCGTCGAAGTCGAAGTCTTCGAGGTCGTCGGTCGCGCGGCACAGAGCCCGGTGGATGTCGTAGCGGCTCTCTTCGCCCAGACCCATGCGGGTCGCGAGCTGGATCCGGTGCTTGACCTGGCCCTGACCGTGGTTGCGGACCACGACCTCGTAGCGAGCCTCGTAGCCGTCGAGCAGGCTGAGGGTCTCGATCAACTCGATGTCACCCTGACGGCGCGAGACACTGAAGCTCGCGTCGCTCTTGGCGATCACCTGAGCCGGGACCCGACTCCAGGCGAAGTCGCTCGCGGCGCTGACGAAGCCGAGCTCGAGGGTGCGGCCCCCGTCGACTTTGTCGAGCATGAGGAAATCGATGCCCGTGTCGGTCTCCGGGTCGTGGAACTGGTCCGCGAGCGGCTCGACACCGGTGATCAGCCCGCCCGATTGGTTGTCCACGCGGATCGCCAGCAAGTCGTTGCTGATCCGGTGCTCAACCCGATCGAGGGCCGCCGGCTCGACCACAGGATCGGCGCTTGGGGCAGCGGGGATCGGGGTCGGTCCAGCCGGGTCCGACCCGCCCGTGTCGCCGGCGAGCGCGTCGCTCTCACCCTCGCCTTCTTCGGCTTCGGCTTCGGCCTCGGCGAGCGCGTCGCTCTCAGCCTCGGCGTCGACTGGCGGGGGGAAAAAGAACTGGAACCCGACGAGGATCAGGACCGAGAGGACGACCGCCAACGCGATCCGATGCTTCATCTCCATTAGTAGTAGCCAGCCTTTTCGGCGCGATGCTCGAGCATCGCGCTCGCGTCTTGTGCGTGATCGCCAGCGCTGTCCCTTGGACCGACCGGCGGCGGATCATAGCCGCCAGGATGCCAGGGATGACAACGCGAGAGCCTGCGCAGCGTGAGCCAGCTACCACGGATCAAGCCTTGATCGCGGAGGCAAGCACAGGCGTAGTGAGAACAGCTCGGGTAAAAACGGCAGCGCGGTCCGAGCATGGGCGAGAGCACCAGCTGGTACACACGGATCAGGCCGATCGCCGCCAACTTGGGGAGCCGGCCCAGCGCGCGGAGGAAGCTCAAGCGCCGCCCCTCGGCTTTCGCTTGCCCGAGCGCCGCTTGCGGCCGGGCTCGTAGGGCTTGGCCAGCTCCTGCAGCAGCAGGCCGAAATCCGCCGCGACCTGGCTGAAGGTGACCCCTGCGGCCTGTTGTTTGGCGACCCAGACCATGTCGAAACCCATGTCGAAACCCGTGTCGAAACCCGTGTCGAAACCCGTGTCGAAACCCACCGGCAGGGCACCGCGGTTTTGGCGAAAGACCTCGCGGACCAAGCGCTTGATCTGATTGCGCGCCACAGCGTTCCCAACCTTGCGGGTCACTGTGATCCCGCATCGGGTCTGGGGCAAGTTCGGCCGTGTCTCACTCTGGTCCCCAGATTCAACCGCCGAACCCGCTGCTTTTGTCGAGGCCGGCGGATTTGCCGGTCGGCGGCGTGGCGAGACAAACACCAGGAAGTGGCGGACATGAATTTTTCGACCCCCACGCTGAACACGCAAAAAATCCCGCCGCTGCTTGAGTCGCAGTTCGGCTGGGAATCCTTGGGAGCGCATGGGGGACCTACGCGTCGCCGATGATCTCGATGATCTCGGTGATCTCGGTGATCTCGATGATCTCAGTGACCCCGTTGATCTTGGCGATCACCGGGCCACAGCGATCACTTTCCGCCGGTGGTGACGGTGAGGCGCTTGCGCCCACGACGACGGCGGCGGGCCAAGATCTTGCGACCGTTTTTGGTGGCCGCGCGGGCCCGGTAGCCGTGGGTACGGGCACGACTGATGTTGTGGGGCTGGTAGGTACGCTTGGACATGAGAGAGCTCCAGCTTCTCCACAGACCCAAAATTGGGCCACGGGGGCGAAGGGAGCGGATCGATAGCAGCGAGGGTAACGACTGTCAAACTGCGAGAGTAGGAGGTACCTCTATAGCCGGTCACAATTGGACCCTCGGTCTACTCATATCATCAGTATTTTTCGCACACAGGGCCGTTCCTTGGCCCACACGCGGCAGGTTCCTTGGCACGTTCCTCCCGCAGCTGATGTGTCACTTCTGGTTGAGTCCGCAAATCCGCTTGTCATGCCGGTTTGCGGGTGTCGGCGACGGGAAACTCGCTGCTCTTGCCATCGGCCCCGGAGCGGGCTCCGCGAAGGCGTGAAAACGCGAGCAATTTCAAGCAGATCAAAATTCGGGAGTGCCTCCCGATCGATGTTAGCGTAATTTGCGCAGATCTTTTGGACCCCAAAAGCTAAGTAATTTCATGGCTCATGGATCGTTTTGAAGCCGATCGCTTGCAAGCCTCGGGGCCAGGTGAGTACAACCCCTGTCCCCGGCGCATCGAAGGGCCCGAGCACAGCGCTCGGATTCACGGTGGGTTGGCGAGCGCCGCTTCGTGGCGCCCTGAACTCGAGCGTGATCAACCCTCCATCCAATGGGAGGCCCAGCCGGGGAAGGCGACTTCCAAGGCTGTGGACAGGTTGGGCTTGATCTGGGGAATTAACCTTTAGTTTCAACGATCTACGTGTTTTCCACAGGATCTCTGAGGGCTGTGGACAGGAGGCGCATGGCAGATATTTGGAGTGACGCACTCGAGGGGCTCGAACCCCGGCTCGACCGACAGACCTTCGACATGTGGCTGCGGCCCATTCGGCTGGCCCGCGTCGACGGTCGGCGGCTCCATCTGCAGGCGCCGAACCGCTTCCTCAAGGAGTGGTTCGAGAACCACTATCTGAGCCTCACCCTCGACGAACTCGAGGCTCGCAATGGTCAGCGCTTCGCCGTCGAGATCGAGATCGTCGAAGATACCTCCGCTCGGACACCATCCGGAGCCAAACCCGCCGGGTCCGCGGAACCCGGACCCGAAAACCCGCTGCGCAGCCCGAGTCCCGCGGACCCGGCCCCCGAGCGTCACGCCGACCGGCGCCCTTCACCGCCCAAGGGCCTCCACCCTCGCTACCGCTTCGAGTCGTTCATCAAGGGCGGCTGCAACGAGTTGGCCGCATCGGCGGCCATGGCGGCCGCCGACGATCCAGGGGGTCGATTCAACCCCCTGTTCATCTATGGAGGGGTCGGCCTCGGCAAGACCCACCTCCTGCATGGCGTGGGTCACGAGTTGCACCGCAAAGACC
>Ga0256845_1000076_pt1 | contig 82671 bp, 65 predicted proteins | sample RiftiametaG_FD_189101 | JGI IMG/M metagenome (GOLD analysis project Ga0256845, IMG submission 189101) | Tube worm associated microbial communities from hydrothermal vent at the East Pacific Rise, Pacific Ocean - Riftia | ecosystem: Host-associated > Annelida > Integument > Unclassified ...
TGTTTTTAGGCTTTGTTGCCAATTCACCCTCTGGGTGAGTTGGTTTGAACGGATAAGCCATGATTTTATCCTTGATTTCAGTAGGTTACAGAATTATACGGTTTTTAACTGATTAAAGTAGGTTAATCGTTATGCATACAGTTTTGGAATGTCTATTTTATTATTAATGGCACTTTGCCCTGTTGGGCCTAGTCGGGTGGTTAAATGGATTTTGTCTTGGCCTATCTGGCATCCGTTTGCTCAATTGATTTTTTCCATTTATTTATTTCATTTTGTGTTTATTGTTTTTGGAGCAGCAATTGCTTTTGGTACGCTTGATAAAGATAGCATTACCTCTGCTTCCATTTTACAGGTGTTTGGTGTTTATTTTTGGGCATTGGTGTTGACCATTATTTTTTCTACCTTTGCTCATATTTACATAGAGGGGCCCTTCTTAAAGTTGCGAGAGGGGTAGCCATTTATTTTTAAATCAGATCCTATCAGTGAAAAGTTATATCGGTATGACAGACAATGGTCAGAAAAATAAAGAGTTTACCTGATCTGCAATCACTTCTTTCTTTTGAGCGATATGATTTCCCTAGATTCAACCTTACGGTACACGGTAGCCCCAATATTATATAAAAGTGTAAAAAATAAGAGCTACCCCCCCCCCATTATTACAAAGCAAAAACCTGCTGGGGCTAGACAAAGATCGAAGGCAAAAAAGCCAAATAAGCTTGATGTTTTGCTCGCTGTGAGTTGTTCATGTCGTTTCCCAAACCTGATTAACTTGTTGGTTGTTGAGCAATTTCCTTCCTAGCAAATAAAATAGATCCAAATTGAGATTAATTCTACTACAATTATTTTAATACTTAGAGGAATAATGATTGAATATGGCCGACTTACCACCATCGCTTGCCTACTACGGAAGTTTTCAGGGCGTTATTCAGATCCTGAAACACCAGTCTCTGCCTTTATTTCAGGCTGATGAGTTTCGAGATCCTTTCTTGCCCAATAAATTTACCCAACTGGATTTTGATTGTCAGGCGTTATTTGAGGCGTCCGTTAAATATATGACCGCGGCGATACTAGGAAAATCGGCACCCAAAGGGAATCCTAACCATCCACTTCAAAAGGCAATAAGGCGCTGGAGAGGCGAAAACCGATTTAGCGATGAAGTTGAGATCCGAGAGTCATTAATCGGGCTTTTACCCGCTATGGTAGAAAAAACCTTTAATCATGCAAAAGAAATTCATACTGAGTGGTTGACTTATGTTGAGAACAAGCGTCTATTGCCTTTTTTTGAAAATGTAAGTAATTCAGAACTCTGGTTATTAGAGGCGGAACGCTATTCCGGGGTGGTCATTAAATTTAAGTGTGCAGAAGATTCTATTTTTGAAAAATGCACTGCTGTTCAATACAGTAAAAAACCGCCTAAAACTGTGAACATTAGAGATTGTGTGGATTTTATGGTTGGGGATATCAATGAGATGCCAGCCGATTTTGAAAGTCTGCTGCTGGCCCAAAATTACCAATTCAGAAGTCAAAAAGAATGGCGGTTGATGATGGAACGAACTTCCGAAGATGAATTATGTTTGAGCTTTCCAAGCGAGTTGATTCAAAGTATCTATTTGGGGGCTGCTGTTCCCACCACTAAAGTTGAACATCTAAATCATCTTGCAAAGCAATTAGATAGTAAAATAAACGTCTATCGGTCGGTTTGCTCTGATAGTAGTTATGAATTTAACTTTGAAAAGCTCAACGGAGATACTGAATCGTTATCCTAAATATTTCTATTTGTGGCATATATTGTTATTATTTGCGCCTGTTTTAAGTCAACCGATTGATTAAGCACCATTGAGCCATTCAGATACCGCTTCAAAAATAAAATTCCCGCTGGCCGAACGGACTGATAATCCTCTTGATCTGTACCAACATTTACCTTTTCAAATAGCGGTAGTGACTAATTTGTTGCAACTTAACAAAGACGCGGCGATCCGAAAAATCACCAATCTGGAGCCGCGAGAATTTCGTGTATTGTTGAATGTTGGTAGTTTTATGCCGATTAAGGCGGCTGATATTGCATATCTAGGGCGTCTTGATTCCTATACGGTTAGTCGAGCGGTTAAGAGCCTGACAAAAGAAAAATTAATTGACTGTGAGCTATCAAAACATAATCGCAAGGTTAAAAAACTGGTTTTGACTGGGGAAGGATTGAAGATTTATTATCGTTTATGTAAAGCGATCAAAATTCGAACTTTAGAACTGGAATCGGTTATATCTCAAAATGAGATAAAAGAGTTAATGCGTTTACTGTTATTGATTGAAAATAAAGCTGAAGCAATGATGGCCAATCATGCCAAACAAGAGCAGTTGGCCGGTCGGATGATTTCTGCCGATCAAAAAGAAATTATTCGTTGGCACAAGAAAAGCTGTACTACGGCTGTACCTTCAACATTTAAAGCTTGCTAATTAACGTTTACTCTTATGCCTATGTCAATAGCAAGCAAGCCACGAATACTCCTTTTATCCGGTTACGATGCTGCGAGCCATCGGTATTGGCGCAATACTTTAGTTAAAGGTATAAGAGGGTTTGATTGGACAGAAATAGCACTTCCTGATCGCCATTTTTCATGGCGAGTTCGTGGTAACAGTTTGAGTTTTGCTTTTCAACACAAAGAGGTACTTAGCCGGGATTATGATTGCTTGATTGCCACCTCCATGGTTGATCTGGCAAGCCTTAGAGGGTTTGTACCTCCGTTAGCCAATATTCCAAACTTGCTGTATTTTCACGAGAACCAGTTTGATTATCCTGTTAAGCCGTTTTGTGGATCAAAAGCGGTGGTTCAAAAAAATACTAGTGCTCAACTCACCTCTATTTATGCGTTGCTGTGTGCGGATGAAATTTTGTTTAATTCAAAATATAATCAACAAAGTTTTTTCAGTGGAGCCCAAAAACTATTGAATAAATTACCCGATGGTATTCCCAAACATTTGCTAAAACCTTATCTTGATAGTCATTTGCTAAGTGTTTATCGAGAAACGATCATGGTTTTGATCAATCAATTTAAACAAACAAATCCAATGACAGCTTCCACGTTAAAACCGATCTTAAAAGAACAAAAACATGTCTAAAAATAAGCAACAAAATTTTATCTCAGAAAAATATTGGTTGACTCATGTTGGCTTGTTTGTTTTAAAACTAATCGCCAAAATGCCTGCTAGTTGGCGACGAAATCTGGGTAATAGTTTAGGTTTTATTATGCACAAATTGGCTAAAAAACGTCGTCGAATTACAAAAATAAATATTGATTTATGTTATCCGCATCTCAGTAATTCTCAGGCAGAGGAATTAATCAAAAAAAATATGGCGGCGACAGGCCGAGGGCTAATAGAAACAGCAAGTTGTTGGTACAGCGATCTCAAACCACAACAGTGTCATACGATAGTTAGCGGCAAAGATCACCTTGACGCCGCACTTAAAAAAGGCAAGGGAGTTATTTTGCTCAGTTTTCATATGACCAGCTTAGAAATTGGCGGATGTTTGTTAGGGGCTCATTATGATTTTTACGCGATGTATAAACCCAATAAAAACCCATTATTTGAGAAGGCCATGTGCGAGGGGCGTTTACGTCATTTAAAAGGTTTATTAGCCAGAGACAATGTGAGAGGTACGATTAAAACTTTGCGTAAAAATAATATTGTCTGGTATGCGGCCGATCAAAATTACGGCGGTAAAACCGTGGTTTTTGTTCCTTTTTTTGGCGTCCAAACGGCTACCATCACTGCAACCACTAAATTGGCCCAAATGACCGGTGCGGCTGTTGTTCCTTTCACTCAAAGGCGATTAGAGGGAGACGATCGTTATCAATTGACCTTGTACCCCGCATTGGCCCCTTTTCCCGGTGAAAATGAAGTTGAAGATGCCGCGAAGATCAATCAATTTTTAGAAAATTACTTAAAACAATATCCAGTCGATTATATGTGGTTGCATCAGCGGTTTAGAAATCGACCACCGGGTGAAGCTAAGATCTATTGAGTTGTTTTGCTCGCAAAAAACAATAATTAACAGCAACACTAAGCACTAAAATAAGGTACAATTCGCCCCTTTGAAAAATCATGATAATCTTGGATAGTACGCCCAATACTATCGTTTTAGCGGTAATTTCAGCAAAAAACTATGCCTTATACTCAATATATTCGCAATTTCTCAATTATTGCCCACATCGATCACGGTAAATCGACCTTATCCGATCGCCTGATCCAGTATTGTGGGGGCTTAACTGAAAGAGAAATGTCATCCCAAGTACTTGATTCGATGGATATTGAGCGTGAACGAGGCATTACAATCAAAGCTCAAAGTGTCACTTTGGAATATAAAGCAAAAGATGGCAATAGCTATCAACTCAATTTTATTGATACGCCTGGTCATGTAGATTTTTCTTATGAAGTTTCTCGCTCGTTAGCGGCATGTGAAGGGGCTTTATTGGTGGTGGATGCGGGACAAGGGGTTGAAGCTCAAACACTGGCAAATTGTTATACCGCCATTGAATATGATTTGGAAGTCATTCCCGTATTAAACAAAATCGATCTTCCTCAGGCCGATCCTGATCGCGTTGCTCAGGAAATTGAAGATATTATTGGGTTGGAGGCGATGGATGCGGTTCAATGCAGTGCAAAAACCGGTGTGGGAATTGAAGAACTTTTGGAAGATCTAGTCGATAAAATCCCGGCACCGACTGGTGATGCTGCTGCACCGTTACAAGCGTTGATCATTGACTCTTGGTTCGATAATTATTTAGGTGTGGTCTCTTTGGTCAGAGTTGTCCAAGGGACTTTGAGGAAAGGCGATAAAATGCAGGTGATGTCAATTGGCAAACAACATTTGGTTGATTTTGTTGGCATTTACACACCTAAGCGAAACGATTTGCCGGAATTGAAAGCCGGGGAAGTGGGTTACGTGATTGCCGGTATTAAAGATATTCATGGCGCGCCAGTTGGTGATACCATTACTTTGATGAAAGATGGCGCCAGTGAGCCACTCGAAGGCTTCAAAAAAGTAAAACCTCAGGTTTATGCTGGAATGTTTCCTGTATCATCGGACGATTATGAGTCTTTCCGTGACGCTCTGAATAAGCTGAGTTTGAATGATGCCTCATTATTTTTCGAGCCTGAAAATTCTCAGGCGTTGGGGTTTGGTTTTCGTTGTGGTTTTCTTGGCATGCTGCATATGGAAATCATCCAGGAACGTCTAGAAAGAGAATATGATTTGGATCTGATCACTACCGCACCGACTGTAGTGTATGAAATTTTGACGACCAAGGATGAACTCGTTTATGTGGATAATCCAGCCAAATTACCGGATGCAAGTAACATTGAAGAGTTGCGAGAGCCGATTGCTGAGGTTAATATTTTGGTGCCTCAAGAACATTTAGGCAATGTTATCACCTTATGTATTGAAAGGCGTGGCGTTCAAACTAAAATGGAATACATGGGCACACAAGTATCGCTTACTTACGAAATTCCAATGAATGAAGTTGTGCTTGATTTTTTCGACCGGTTAAAATCGGTGAGTCGTGGTTATGCATCGCTTGATTACGGTTTTAAACATTTTCAAGCGGCTGATTTGACCAAGTTAGACGTTTTGATTAACGGCGAAGTCGTCGATTCATTGGCTATTATTGTGCATCGCGATCAAGCCCAATATCGTGGTCGTGATTTAGTTAACAAAATGAAAGAGCTGATCCCAAGGCAAATGTTTGAAGTCGCTATACAAGCGGCTCTTGGTTCGCATATAATTTCTAGGGCGACGGTTAAAGCGCTTCGTAAAAATGTTATTGCAAAATGTTACGGCGGGGATGTGAGTCGTAAACGAAAGTTACTGGAAAAACAAAAGGCGGGCAAAAAACGAATGAAGAGTATTGGTAAAGTCGATATTCCTCAAGAAGCTTTTTTGGCTGTACTTAGGATTAATGATTAAAATTTTAGGTGCTAGGATGAAACAGAGTCTTTTCTGCATCTATGGCGTTAGAAATAATAGTCGGGCAAAATTAAAACAGGATTATAAATGAGTAGTTCATACGGAATAATATTAGTAGTGCTGATGTTTGTTTCGGGGATCATCTGGTTAATCGATTCTCAAACAGCGGGCAAAAAGCGTAAAGCGGCAGTCAAGAAATTGTATGATGACATGCTTAAGCCACCTCAAGAAGCAATTGAATCGGTATCTAAAGAACCTATTCACGTCGATTATGCCAAGTCGTTCTTTCCCATTTTATTTTTTATCGTGGTGTTGCGTTCGTTTTTGTACGAGCCATTTCAAATTCCTTCCGCTTCAATGAAACCGACATTAACGGAGGGTGATTTCATTCTGGTCAATAAATATGATTACGGACTAAGGTTACCGATCACCTCCGAAAAAGTCATTGAAATAGGTTTGCCTCAAAGAGGTGATGTAGCAGTCTTTCGAGCACCTGATACTGGAGAAGATTATATTAAACGAATCATTGGTCTACCCGGAGATACGGTGATATATACACGGGAAAAAGAACTTTACATCAAACCTTATTGTGCGGAAGGCATTCCTGCTATTGAATGTCCTCCTAAAATGCATATTAAAAAAACTCGTGTATCGGGTCCTGGATATATTGATAAAAACCCGGACACTGGGATTGGATACGTTAATATTGAATATAACGAAGATCTTGGTGGAGTAAGTCACGGTATATTAAATAACCCTCGAATTCGGGCTTATACCAAAGAAGGTCGCCATGCTGATTCACAATTTAAGGTTCCGATGAAAAGATATTTTGTGATGGGGGATAATCGAGATAACAGCAAAGACAGTCGATTTTGGGACACCACCCATTTCGTTCCAGAAGAGAACATGGTGGGGCATGCGGTTAGTATTTGGATGCATTTTGAATTTGGTCTTAAAGCCAAATACCTTACTTGGATACCCACCGGTGTTGACTTGGGCCGGGTAGGGGCGATCAAATAAAGCTTAAGTTAGTAAATCGCTGAATAGCGACATTTATGCTACTATTCATTGATAGGTTTTTACACGAAACAAATGCTAAGTAAAAATGGTTAAGATGTCACCGTTTTTGGTTGAAAAAGAGTGGTGTTTTTGCTCATTTTTTTCTTTCATCACTCTTTCGTGCAAAGTTCTCTAAGAGTTCATTATCAAAAGCGGGTTGAGGGAGTTGTATGAATCGTAAATATCAAAACGGAGCCACAATGTGGGGTTGGTTATCGATCATAATGATGGTCGGTTTCTTGGCGATGTTAGCATTTAAGGTGGTCCCTATTTATGCTGAACATCGAATTATTCGTGCGGCATTGCAAGATGTTGTCGACAATCGGGAGTTTGTTAATATGTCCAATAAATCAATTATGCGAACTATTCAGAGTCGAATGACCATCAATAATGTTAGAACCATTAGCGCAAAATCATTTAAAGCAAAGCGTGATAGAACTGGCGATAAATATATTTTAATTCAATACGATGTAAAGGTTCCGATTATGAGTAATATTTCGGCACTGGTTGAATTTAATGAAGAAGTTCGCAAGAAATGAACATCCTGAAAATAGAAGTGAATTGTCGCTAAATTGACGCCTGATTTTTTACTCGTTATACATAAAACCTAATTCAATGTCTATTAAGCCTAATCTTGATTTATTGCAAAACGCGATCAATTACAAATTCAATGATCTTTCATTGTTAAAGCAAGCTTTGACTCATCGTAGTGCTCATCATAAACATAATGAACGATTGGAGTTTCTGGGTGACGCCGTCTTAGGTAGTGTCATTGCTAATGCGTTATACGAAAAATTTCCCAAAGCTGACGAAGGACAATTGAGTCGATTGAGAGCTTTTTTAGTGAAAGAAAAAGCGCTGTCGGAGCTTGCTACGGAGCTAAATTTTAGCCAGTTTTTGATACTGGGTAGTGGGGAGCTTAAAAGCGGCGGATTTAGACGTGCATCGATTTTATCTGATACCTTCGAAGCGATCATTGGAGCCGTTTTATTAGATAGCGACTATCAAATAGTGCAGCAGTACATTCTCAATATCTATCAGAATAAATTAGTGGCACTTTCCTTAGATATGGCCGAAAAAGATCCCAAAACAAAGTTGCAAGAATGGTTACAGGCAAGAAGCCATCCAACACCGGTGTATGATGTTGTGCGTTCTTCTGGAAAAGATCATGCAAAAACCTACTGGGTTATGTGTCGCTTAGGTTTCCAAAACATCAAGGTTGAAGGTTATGGTGCAAGTCGGCGTAAAGCTGAGCAAGATGCAGCCAGTAAAGCCATGATCGAAGTTCAAACTAAATAGTATTCTAATTAAATAGGATGATATTAAAATAGAAAAAGGGTAGAAAAATAAATCAATGACTTCTCATCAAAAAACAAATGAAAAGCAAACTAAACATTGTGGTTTTGTCGCATTTGTTGGCAGACCGAATGTTGGAAAATCAACCTTGCTTAATCACTTACTCGGTCAAAAATTGAGTATTACTTCCCGTAAGCCGCAAACCACTCGTCATCGTATTTTAGGCATTGATACTGCAGATACCACCCAGATGATTTATGTGGATACACCGGGTATTCATAAAAATGAAGCGAGAGCGATCAATCGATTAATGAATCGGGCTGCATCTAGCTCAATTGCCGATGTAGATGTGGTCGTGTTTATTGTTGAACCGGAAAAATGGACTGAGGATGATGAATTGGTCTTGGATCACATTAAAAAAACTAACAAACCGATTATTCTATTCGTCAATAAAATTGATCAATTTAAAGAGAAAGAAAAACTGCTACCTTTTTTACAGGTATTATCGGAAAAATATCATTTTCAGCACTTAATACCGGGCGCGGCACTATTAGGCGATCAAGTTGATGAGTTGAAAAAACTGCTCGTTAGTTATATGCCTGAAGGCGATTTTATTTTCCCGGAAGAATATTACACCGATCGTAGTGAACGATTTTTGGCAGCGGAAATTATTAGAGAAAAATTAATTCGCCAATTAGGCGATGAATTACCTTACTCGATCACCGTAGAAATCGAACAGTTTAAAATTGATGAAACCGGCCTGCTTAGAATTAACGGTCTGATTCTTGTCGAACGTAACGGGCAAAAATCAATCGTTATTGGTAAGGGGGGCAGTCGCTTAAAAAAAGTTGGAACTGATGCCAGAAAGGATATGAGTGAAATTTTTGGTGAAAAGATTTTTCTGGAGCTTTGGGTAAAGGTAAAAGATGGTTGGGCTGATGACGAAAGAGCATTACGTTCATTAGGTTTTGATGACCATTCTAATTAAATGTAAGCTAGGTATGGAATGAATAAAAAATCCACCGAATGTTATATTCTACATGCTCGGCCATTCAAAGAAACTAGCTTAATACTTAATTTATTTAGCCAGCAAAAGGGGCGTTTTAGCTTACTGGCTAAAGGCGTAAAAAGAAAAAATGCTCAAGCGCAAAGGGCTATTTTACAGCCTTTCAACTTACTGAATATTGAATACGTTGGTCGCGGTGAACTTAAGATCTTGTCGAATGCAGAGTTGAAAAAATCGACTTCCGTATTTGAGCCCATTAATCTATCTAACAGAGCTTTGGCATGTGGTTATTATCTAAATGAACTATTGATACGTTCGATTCAAGAATGGCAAGAATTTGAAAGGTTATTTCATATTTATGATAATAGTTTAAAGGCGCTAAAGAGCCGCTTAGAGTATTCAGCTATTTTACGAAATTTTGAAGTGTCGCTACTCGAAGAGCTGGGGGTTGCACCTCCATGGAAAGTCGATGTAGAGGGTGATGTTATTTGCAGTGAAAAACGTTATCATTTTAATCCCGAACAAGGATTTGAGTTATTTGAAAAAAATTCAGAGATGGATTATCTCTACCAAGGTGACAGTGGGTTTAATGGAGATGCTATTTTGTCTTTGGGTTATGGTCGTTACAAACCAGAAGTGGTGAAAAAATGTCAACAAATCACTCAGATGATACTACGCGAAATTATTGGTGATAAGCCGTTAGAAAGCCGAAAGCTCTGGTTGTGATAACGAGTTTCTAGAAAGCTAGGAACTAGGTTAATGGAGATTTGATAACAACCATGAAGCACTATAAAAAATATCGAGCTGTTTTGTACACTTGGTATTTTTCATGGTAGAAAAAATTAATAACAAAGAATGAACATACTTAAGAGATAATCATGCAAAAAAACAATCCAATTTATTTAGGGGTAAATGTTGATCATATTGCAACTTTACGTCAGGCGCGAGGTACGCACTACCCACAAGTTTTTCATGGGGCCTTGTTAGCTGAGCAAGGCGGTGCAGATGGGATTACTATCCACTTACGTGAAGATCGTCGTCATATTCAAGACCGAGACGTAGAATTGGTCAAAGAAAATATTAACTCAAGGTTAAACCTTGAAATGGCTGTGACCGATGAAATGATGGCTATTGCCAAAAAAACCAATCCTGAATACGTTTGTTTAGTACCGGAAAAAAGAGAAGAGCTGACTACTGAAGGCGGTCTGGATGTGGTGGGAAATTACGATAAAATAAAAAGAGCTTGTGGTGAACTCGGTGAGCAAGGAATTAAAGTCTCTTTGTTTATCGATGCACAGGAAAAACAAATAGATGCGGCTCAAAAAGTCAGTGCGCCTTATATCGAAATTCATACAGGTCATTATGCCGATGCCCAAACTGAAGTAGAGCAAAAACAACACTTGCATCTTATTTTGCAAGGGGTCGAACAAGCAAAAAGCTTAGGAATTATCGTTAATGCTGGTCATGGATTGCATTATCATAATGTTGCAGCAATCGCTGCTATTGAAGATATTAATGAGTTGAATATCGGCCATTCTATCATTGCGCGAGCCGTTTTTACTGGATTAAAAACGGCCGTTAGAGAGATGAAACAGATCATGCTAGAGGCTCGTCGGTGAGTATTTTTGGTATCGGCATTGATATTGTACAAATAGACCGGGTTAGATCATCGTTAGAACGATTCGGCGATGTTTTCGCTAAAAAAATCCTTCACCCCAATGAGCTTAAAAAATTCAATGCACTCAAATTAAAGGAACGTTACTTGGCTAAGCGCTTTGCCGCTAAGGAAGCGTTTGCCAAAGCGTTGGGTACCGGGATTGTTGAAGATGTAATCTTTCCAAAGATTGAAGTGGTTAATAGTGAGGAGGGAAAGCCTGAGATTATTTTACATGGCGTTACTCAGGAAAAAGCCAATTCACTGAATATTCAATCGATTTTTTTAAGTATCAGTGATGAAAAAAAATATGCGGTCGCTCAAGTTGTGCTTGAGAAATAGGCTGATCGAATGAGATCTGAAAAACAACTTTCTACTTGCGGATCTCATCTGGGAAAAAATCGACCCGTTAGTAATTCATATAAAAATTATGTGTTATCAATCCGTTGGGATTGATATCCCTGACAACTTAAGGAACAACCTCATTAAGACCCTCTTTTCGCAAGGTGCATCTCATTCTTCTCGGCTATTCATTGTGGTTGTGCTGTCGAGTGTTTTGATGTTTGTCGATCATTATCAGAAACACCTCCAGGGTTTACGTGCAACTTTGGGAACCTTGATGACACCGATTATTTATATGGCTGATATTCCTCAGGAATTTTTTTCTTGGGGTGGTGAATCCCTAGTGACTCGTTCACAATTACGTCAGGAAAATCAGCGACTTTATGATGAATCTAATATACTCAAAGCACAACTGCAAAAATTTATAGCACTACAGGCAGAAAATGCGCGTTTAAGAAATCTGCTGGGTACTGAACATTCAACTTTAGAACGTCGCTTGTTAGCTGAAATTATCCAGATTGATAATGATCCCTATGCGTTGGAATTTATCATTAATAAAGGTTCACTTAGTGATGTTTATCTGGGGCAAACCGTGATTGATGCCAGCGGTATTGTTGGGCAGGTCATCACCGTTTATGCATCAACCGCCAGAGTATTAATGGTTTCTGATGCCAGTCATGCCATTCCCGTGAGAGTTGCAAGAAATAATATTCGCTCCATTGCCGCAGGAAGCGGTCAAATTAATCAACTGATTTTGAAAAACGTGACGGATACCACCGATATCAAAGTAGGTGATGCTTTGATTAGTTCTGGTTTAGGGCAAAAATTCCCCGTTGGTTACCCGGTTGCTTTTGTTACCCTCGTCGAGCATGATCCCGGAAAGGCTTATGCTATCATTCAGGCAAGACCTGCCGCCAAGCTGGAGCAGTTAGATTCGGTTTTATTAGTTTGGACTGATCAAGTTGAACAGGGGGTTGAGTAATGATCAAGAATGAATCAAAAGGAGGTTTTGTTATTTTACTCTCATTTGCTGCCGCGATGTTTATGAATATATTACCTTGGTGGCAGACTATCGATTTATTTAAGCCCGACTGGGTGGCACTGGTATTGGTCTATTGGGTGATGGCCGTGCCTAACCGGGTCGGCGTTCTGGTTGGATGGATCGTGGGTTTGTTTGTCGACGTATTGTACGGAACATTATTTGGTATTCACGCCATGACCTTTGCCCTGATGGCCTATTTGATTCAAATGACTTATCATCGTTTAAGGCTATTTCCTCGCTGGAAACAATCGATTAATATTGCCGTAGTGATTGGTATTCATATGCTTTTGGGGCGAGTTCTCAGGGGGTTTGTGCAACCGGTTTCAGCCGATTTTAACTATTGGATGCCGTTGCTGGGAGCAATGTTGTTTTGGCCATGGGTTTTTATCTTTTTGAGAGATGTCAGGCGAAAATTCTGTATTTAGATTTTGCACGAGCCAGTTATTCAGCTAATGGCTCAATTTACGGTATGCTGAATAGCTACTATTTGTGGACTGATTGATAATGCCAATATATCTTGCCTCTAGGTCGCCTCGCAGACAATCATTGCTAGCCCAGATTGAGGTTACATTTGAGTGTCTTCCGGTGGACATAGATGAATCGGTAAACAAGGTTGAGACACCGTTTGAATATGTCAATCGTATGGCTTACCAAAAGGCAATTGCAGGTTGGTCTAATCGCAAAAGAATACTCGATATTCCGCTTCTTGCAGCAGACACAAGTGTTGTTTTGGGCGATCAGATATTGGGTAAACCATTGGACAGGCCTGATGCCATAAACATGTTAACCAAACTGTCGGGGCAGACACATCAGGTGATCACTTGTGTAGCGATAAAACATGATCAAAAAATTGAACGAGTGACTTCTATTACCGATGTGACCTTTGCCTCTTTGTCTGAGCGACAAATCGATTATTATGTTACTAGCGGTGACTGCTTGGATAAGGCTGGAAGCTACGGCATACAAGGATATGCTGCCAGTTTTGTTAAGACAATTTCTGGCAGCTATTCAGGCGTTGTTGGACTACCCTTGTATGAGGTTGCCAGATTACTTCAAAATTTTGCCGTGAAATGAACGAGAAATGATGAAAGAAGAAATTTTATTTAATGTGACGCCTCAAGAAAGCCGTGCTGCAGTACTGGAAAACGGTATGTTGCAGGAGCTATTTATTGAAAGAGCATCCAGCCGTGGTCTGGTGGGTAACATTTATCGAGGCAAAGTTATTCGTGTTTTGCCGGGTATGCAGGCTGCTTTTATCAATATTGGTCGAGAGCGATCAGCTTTTTTGCATGCTGCAGAGATTTTGCCGATTTCTGAAGAAGAAATCAACGATGATAACAAGCCTCAGCCTCCCGATATCACAGAGCTATTGCACGATGGCCAAACCATTACCGTTCAGGTGATTAAAGACGAGTTAGGTACTAAAGGTGCACGGCTGAGTACCCATCTGACTATTCCGTCCCGATTTTTGGTGTTAATGCCGGGTAATCATCATATTGGAGTTTCTCAAAGAATTGACGATGAGAGTGAAAGGCAGCGACTGAAAGATATTCTCAAACAAGATGATGGTGATCCTTCGGGTTATATAGTAAGAACCGCAGCGGAAAGTGCTTGTGAGGAAGAATTGCTCCGAGACTCTGAGTTTTTGTTAAAACTGTGGAAGCAAATCACACTAAACATTCAACAGGCAAAAGCACCATCTCTAGTGCATGAAGATTTGGATTTAGCACTTCGTTTTGTAAGAGACTTGGTACCTTCGGACGTTGAAAAAATCAGAATCGATTCAGAGCCCGTTCATCGGCGTTTATTAGAATTTCTTAGCGACTTTATTCCTGCTTTAGTGCCTTGCTTGGAACTATATACTGGAGAGCGTCCGCTTTTTGATATGTTTAATGTAGAGGATGATATTGAAAAATCGTTACAAAGAAAAGTACAACTTAAGTCGGGAGGTTATTTGGTCATTGAACAAACCGAAGCGATGGTCACCATTGATGTGAATACCGGTGCGTTTGTTGGTTATCGAAACCTGGAAGACACTATTTTCAAAACCAATCTGGAAGCGGCTTCTTCTCTTGCCAGACAATTGAGATTACGAAATCTAGGCGGTATGATAATTATTGATTTTATTGACATGAAAGAAGAGGAACACAAACGACAGGTACTACGAACACTTGAAAAAGCACTCGATAAAGATCACGCCAAAACGCATATTTCTGAAGTTTCAACCCTCGGATTGGTGCAAATGACACGTAAAAGAAGTCGAGAAAGTTTAGAACATATTTTGTGTGAATCTTGTCCGACTTGCGACAGTCGTGGCAGTATTAAAACGGCACAAACTATTTGTTATGAAATTCTTAGAGAGTTACATCGTTCAGCGATGGCCTATGAAGCGAAAAAATATCTTGTACTTGCATCCCAAGAAGTTGTTGATCGTATGTTAGATGAAGAGACTAATCATCTCGCTGAACTAGAAGTGATGATTAACAAGCCGGTGCGATTTCAAGCCGAGCCTCTTTATACTCAAGAGCAGTTTGATGTGGTTTTGATTTAGTGATGAGCGACAATCTTGCCAAACAAGAAAAGCGAAGTATTGGAATTCGTCTATTTGGGTATTGTGTTAACAAACTCTGGCTACTTCTTGCAAGCCTGATTATTCTGACTGCGCTAATTCATTTGTTATTGGGATTCTTGTTACCTAAGATTGATCTTTATAGAGAAGAAATTGTCGACTGGGTAGAGCAAAGGTATGAGATCAATGTCGAGGTTGATAAAATATCAGCAAAGTGGAGTATACAAGGGCCTGTAATAGCGCTTTCAAATTTCAAACTCAAGTCTGACGATGGCAAATTTAACATTCTGGAAGTCGGCGAAGTTTCACTCTATTTCGATATGATTACCTCTCTATGGGATCAGCGGTTTTCAACTAAAGAAATCGTTATCAATCAAGCCAATCTAAAATTTTATGTCGATCAAAAATTAGGCGTGCAACTGGATACCGGTGAATTAACTAATAACGTTGAGCAAAGTTCTTTAGATCCCAATATTGAATTGGGAGATATTAGCCAAAAGCTCATTGATATTCTTTTTGGTCAGCGGCGAATCTCTATCACTGATTCGACGCTTAAATTATTTACCCTGCGAGGGGCGCAATTTGATTACCATATTAATCTTGTAAAAGTTGAAAAGTTTGCGAGAGTACTCCAACTATCTGGGAAACTAGATTACGGTGATGCCGGGCAAATATCACTAGTTACTGAGCTTTATGGTGATCCCAAATTAAAAGATAGTTTTTCCAAAATATATTTACGAGGTGTTAATGTTAGTCTTGCTGATTTACCTTGGTTAGACTCCTTTCCTATAGCGCGGCCAAGTTCCGGAAATTTATCATGGCAGTTTTGGGGGACATGGCAAGATACCCATTGGCAGTCAGCTAAAGCGTTGCTAGATTTGGATGATACTAGTTGGTCAGAGCGGATCGCTGAACCACCCACTAATCATTTATCTACCATGATTTCATGGCAGCATAAAAATAGTCAGCAAGGATATTTAACCTTTCATAATATGTCGGTGGAAACTCCGGCGACAAAATCCGAGTCAGCGACAAAGCAAAGCAGGACCGAAAATACAGAAAGGGACAATCATGCCGCTTTGGCCGAAATTTATTTGAAATATCAAGATTTTGAAAATCAAAAAATGTCTTGGGTAATGCAAGCGGAGCAGTTATCCCTTGCCCCTTTTTTTAATTATCTTGGTCATGTTTCGGATGATACACAGGCCTACGCACAGTTTTTTAAAGAATCAAATTTATCCTTAAAGATCAAACGATTAACCTTATTATTGCTCAAGCTAGATAATCATTGGCAAACTCCCACGGTCGAATTGGAATTTTCTGATCTTGAATATAAACGTTGGAAAAAATTACCGAGGGCCAATGGGCTGTCGGGAAAAATTAAAATTAATCAATCTGGTGGACGTGCTCAAATTAGTGCAACCAATGCCCATTTGGAATTTGGGGATTTGTTTAGGCACGCGATAATCGCTGATAATTTTCATTCTGATTTTAATTGGTCGTTCGATCCTCAGGGACAAATTTATCTGAACGTAGAAAATTTTTATTTAACCAATTCTGATCTTAACCTTCAGGCTAGGTCCGCATTTTTTTATCAAGATGAACAACCCATATTGTCTTTATACACAGAAATAACCGATGTTAATGCGGCCAATAAATCACAATATTTACCGGTAGGTGCGATGCCAGCAAATCTCGTAAGTTACTTAGATGAGAGTGTAAAATCTGGAAAGTTGCCCATAATAAAATCTCTGGTTAGAGGTCCGATAAAGGAATTTCCGTTTGCAAATAATAATGGTTTATTTGTCGCGCTTGGCGAACTGGAAAATGCGACTTACCAATATTTGCCTGATTGGCCAGAGGCCACCGAACTTGATGCCAAGTTATTGTTCGAGGGTAGTGCTATGGATATTATTGCTAGCAATGCTAACTCCATGAATAATCAAGTCACATTAGCGCGTGCGGTCGTGAAAGACTTTTCACTAGAGGAACCGATATTGGAGCTTTCGCTTGATGTTATTAGTAATAATAATTCTGCTAGAGATTTGATCAGTCAAACCCCTCTCCGTTTTATATCAGATTCATTACAGAGTATCGATTATTTTGGACGAATGCGAACCAATATAGAAATGAAAGTGGGACTTTCAGATAATGCTCAAGTGTCATTGATTGGCGGAGTGCATTTAGATCCTAAAGGATCAAAAATTAAAACCCCGATTATTTCTGTGGGCAAACTCAATGGTAAAATAAAATTCACTGAAAAGGGAATTGTTCAAAGTAAAATAGAAGCTTTTTATTTAGATAAAAAATTGGAGATAGATTTACTTGGTCAGAATAAAGCAACGTCGCCAAAACTCAGTCTGGATGTGCGAGGTATATTACCGGCTGCCGGTATAAGTTATTTTATAGGTGATCGTTGGAAAAAATATTTTAGTGGTGAAACTGAGTTTTCTTCCGTCATTCACTTTTCACCGGTTGATAAACCTGGGATAACTAGAGTGATGTTTCAATCTGAATTGGAAGGGCTCGCCATTGATTTTCCTGATGAATTCGGTAAAAAGAAAACTGAAAAAAGCGAAATTTTTCTTAGCTTGGAATTAGCAGAACATTCAACCGGAGAGATTAAATGGAAAGGAGTGGATGGAAAATGGTATTGGGATTCGCCGGAGAACCTTTTTGAGACCGCAATTATTGCTGAAAAAGAAAATATTAACTCAATATATCTTCCCAATCTTTCTCCCATTAACTACGGAGCTACGATCTTCGTGAACCGAGAAAGTGAATATAAACCAAGCTTGGCTCCAGGGCTGAGAGTGAAAGGTGATTTTGATAGACTTAACTTACAGTCCTGGCTTTCTTTTATCAAAGATTTTAATTCTTCAACGGATTCTGGTTCTAAATCGGAGCCGCAACTTGTCTTTGAAACTATTGACGCCACTATTCAAGAGTTGAAAAACTCATTGTTCACGGTTAAACAAAGTCGTTTACATCTTGAAAAACGGTTGAATAGCCCATGGAAAATTAACTTATTGAGTGAACAAGGTGAACTTGATTTGATTTTGAATTTTATCAGTCCATGGCAAGTGACACTTAATGATATTGATATTCAGTTTGAGGAGGGAATATTCAATAGAGAGGAAAGCGATCCAACTCGACAGGCATTATTATCGCCACAGGATTTAGTGGATATGGATATTAAATGTAGCCGTTGTATTATTCAACATAAGGATTATGGGGAATTGGCAATTCAATTAAGGCGGGAAGAGCTAGGTGTTAATTTTTTCAGTAAAATGACAAAAAGGAAACAACACGATTTAGTTTTATCTGGAAGTTGGTTAAAAATAGGTGATTCTCAAATGAGAACCAATATTCAATTTGATTTGCAAAGCCCCAATGTGGGAGGTTTTCTAAAAAAATGGGATTTGGATGCCACCATTGAAGATAGTTCAGTCAAGCTGGTGGCCGATCTGTCTTGGTTAGACTCGCCATGGAATTTCGATTATACATCGGTTGATGCTGATATACATCTGAATCTTGGTAAAGGTTACTTAAGAGACATTAGCGATGAAAATGTACGCTTTTTTTCTCTATTCAATCTTCAATCTTTGGTGCGAAAGTTAACTTTCGATTTTAAAGATGTTTATAAAAAGGGTTTCTTTTATGATTCGATTAAAGGCTCTTTACAACTACGAGATGGCGTTATTTCCACTGAAAATGTCAGAATAAAAGGTAATGTGGCAGATGTAAAGTTATATGGAAAAACGGACATAAAGAACGAAAAAATTGAACAAGTGGCAGTCATTACTCCCCATTTAACATCCAGTCTGCCGGTATTGGCAGCATGGGCGATCGAACCAACTACCGGTATTATCGTTTTTTTATTGGATAAAATTATGGAACCAGCGGTTGAAGTCGCTACCCGCATTGTTTATCGTATTCACGGTAGTTTTGACGATGTCAAAGTCGATACAATTAATACATCGAAGGAAAAAGTGAAAGTCGAATATCAGTCTGAGCCTGAAACTGAATTAGTACCTGAAACTAAAACTGAGTCTGAACTAGAATCTGTTCCTTAATAATCGATCAATATTGTTGATTAGTACAGCCGTTCTTTGTGAATATCATTTTTTCTCTGCCAAGGGCATGACTAAACAAAGGATATATCTGTGGTAAATAATACCGATCTAAAGATAGCAGCAATACAAATGGTTTCTTCTGCTAATTTCAACGAGAATCTACATTGTGCCAAGCGGCTCATTATTGAGGCGGAAAAAGCGGGTGCTAATCTTGTTGTTCTACCCGAGTATTTTGGGTTAATGGGAATAAAAGAAGAAGATAAATTTAAGTATGTAGAAAAGCATCAACAAGGTCCCCTGCAATCTTTGTTCAGTCAATTGGCCTTGCAGCTTGGTATTTGGATTGTAGCAGGAACTCATCCGATTGAATCGGATGAGCCGCTGAGGCCATTTGGTCGATGTTATGTTTTTGATCCGCGAGGTGAAGTGGTTTGTTGGTATGATAAAATTCATCTTTTTGATGTTATGGTAGGCGATAATCAAGGTCGTTATTACGAATCAAAATATACCAAAGCGGGTGAAGAGGTTATTAATTTCGACTCCCCTTGGGGGAAAATAGGTTTGGCCGTTTGCTATGATCTTCGTTTTCCGGAGTTGTTTAGAAAACACGCCGAACAAGGGTGTGAAATTTTGATTATGCCAGCGGCATTCACCTATAAAACGGGTAAACAGCATTGGCAGGTTTTGATCAAGGCTAGAGCCATCGAAAATCTTTGCTATTTTGTAGGATCAGCACAAGGTGGCAATCATGAAAATGGCAGACAAACTTGGGGGTATTCTTGCATTGTATCTCCTTGGGGGGATGTGATTGACGAACTAGCGTGTGGTGAGGGTTTTGTCTTGTCCAGTCTGAATAGGGAAAAGCAGGCGGTTTTACGAAAAGAGTTTCCAGTGCTGTCCCATAAAAAGCTATAATAGTTTTGTCGATCCAACTGATTATTTTAGGTTGAACGACTCAATAAATTGAAATTGATTGTAAATATTTTGAGTGCCCGGAAATAGCCTATGTCACAAACATTGATCGATACATCAGATGAATTCCTTATTGAAGCGGGATTGGATCAAGGCGATTTGGTAACCACATTAGAATCAATGATGTCCCATCAAATCGATTTTGCTGAAATGTACTTCCAAAGCTGTCGTCATGAATCTTGGATGTTAGAGGACGGTATTGTCAAAGATGCTAGTTTTAGTAGTGACAAAGGTGTCGGTATAAGAGCGCTTAATGGCGATAAAACGGGTTTTGCCTATTCGGAGGAAATCATTTTACCAGCCTTACAACAGGCCGCAGATGCATCCCGCACGATTGCTCTGGCAGGTAATTCTGCTGCGGTTAAATTTTCCCCTGTTAGCGGACAAATTTGCCGATACGGTGATCACGATCCACTTATGAGTCTGACTGAATCTGAAAAATTGTCAATTTTGCATCGCTTAGATCAATTGGCGCGAAAAGCTGATCCAAGAGTAAGAGAAGTTATCGCATCACTTTCCGGCGTTTATGAAAAAATATTAGTGTGCGCCTCCGACGGTACTTTTGCCAGTGATATTCGCCCTCTGGTTCGAGCCAATGTCACGGTGATCATCGATAAAAATGGTAAAACTGAGCGGGGTAGCGCGGGAGCTGGTGGTCGTGATACTTATCAGATATTAAGTGATGGGTTATTACAAGAGTTGGCTAATGAAGCTGTTCATCAAGCGTTGGTTAATCTGGACGCTATTGCGGCTCCGGCTGGTCAAATGCCAGTGGTGCTAGGTTCAGGATGGCCAGCGGTATTATTACACGAAGCAATCGGTCATGGTTTGGAAGGTGATTTTAATCGAAAGGGATCGTCGGCTTTTAGTGACAGGATTGGCCAGCGGGTTGCATCACCGCTTTGCACCATTGTTGACGATGGAACGATTCATGGAAGACGTGGCTCGTTAAGTATTGATGACGAAGGAACTCCCACTCAGTCAACTACATTGATAGAAAATGGTATTCTAACGGGTTATATGCAGGACAAAAAAAATGCCCGGCTTATGCAACAAAATTCTACCGGTAACGGCCGTCGAGAGTCTTATTCCTGTTTACCGATGCCACGGATGACTAACACCTACATGCTGGCGGGTGAAAGTGAAAAAGAGGAGATTATTAAATCGGTTAAAAAGGGATTATATGCGCCTAATTTTGGTGGTGGTCAGGTGGATATTACTTCAGGTAAATTTGTATTTTCTACCAGCGAAGCTTACCTGATTGAGGATGGAAAAATAACAGCCCCGGTCAAAGGGGCTACGCTGATCGGTAACGGTCCAGATGTTTTAACCCGAGTCAGCATGGTTGGCAATGATATGGCGCTTGATAAAGGGGTTGGGATCTGTGGAAAAGCAGGACAAAGTGTGCCGGTTGGTGTTGGTCAGCCGACGCTCAAAATTGACGAGTTAACGGTAGGTGGGACTAATTAATGGCAATTAAGAAATTCAACCGTAAACAATTTGAATCTGAGTTTGACGAAGAAGGTTATAGCAAAACCCAACAGAAAAATGAATCTCTTTCAATTAAAAAATTCGGTCAGGAATTAGCGGAATTGCCAGCGGATAAATTGGCGGCATTACCTATTTCTGAAGTGACTCTTAAAAGCTTATTAGATTATCAAAAAATTACCACTAACTTGGCCAAAAAACGGCATATCATGTTTATTGGTAAATGCCTAAGAGAAGAAGATGAAAAGGCTATCAGAGTCGCATTAGATAATCAGGTCACTGTGAACCTAAAAGAAAAAAATGAAAAAGAAAACAAAAAAAATCCTAGTGATGCAATCATCATTCAATTGCTTGAAATCGGTGATGCCTATATTGAAGAGTTAATTGCTAATAACCCCATGCTGGAAAGACAAACTCTACGCCAGAGTTTAAGAAATATCAAAAATGCAAAAATACCACAGAAAAAACAGCGGGCAATTGATAAAATGAAGAGTTACATCAATCTACATAGTTGAGTATGAGCAATAATAAATATGAGCCAACCAAACAGCCATCCCACATCCGCTGATCAGCTGGATATAAAAAAAGAAATAAATTTCTTTGAAGAAACGTGCAATGAATTAGTTGCCTATGCTAAAAAGAAAGGAGCCAGTCAGGTCGAAGTCGGTGTGAGCAAAGATATTGGACTCAGCGTATCGGTGCGTAATCGAGAGATCGAAACTTTGGAATACAACCGGGATAATAGCTTTGGTATTACCGTTTATCTGGGCAAACAAAAAGGGATATCCACCACCAGTGATTTGTCTGCCAAAGCTTTGCACGATGCCGTTGATGCGGCACTCAATATAGCCAAGTATACTCAGGCTGATCCCTGTTCAGGTTTGGCTGATGCTGAATTGATGGCTACCCAATCTATCGATTTAGAGCTAGATCATCCTATGGGGATCGATGCAGAAACAGCCAAGCAACTCGCACTCGAATGTGAAGCATATGGATTGGATTTTAGTGATAAAATAATCAATAGCGAAGGTGCGTCATTTAGTAGCCATCGAAACATTCGTTTTTATACTAACTCACATGGATTTAAAGCGGCCACCCCATCCACTCGTCATAGTTTGAGTTGCGTGTTATTGGCGGAAGACCGTTTGGGTAAGCAGCGAGATCACTGGTATAGTATAGGTCGGGATGCCAGTGATCTGGAATCTGGACAACTCGTTGGTGAAAAGGCGGCAGAAAAAACGATTGCTCGATTGAACGCCAGACAAATTAAAACCCAAAAATCAAAGGTTCTCTTTTCTCCGGAAATGGCCCGCTCTTTGATCGGTCATTTTAAATCGGCCATCAGCGGTACTAATATTTATCGTAAATCATCCTTTTTGTTAGATAGCTTGAATCAATCTATTTTTCCAGATTTTATTTCGATGGAAGAAAAGCCGTTCGTAAAAAAAGGGTTGGCAAGTGCGTGGTACGATAATGAGGGCTTAGCGACTAGGGAACAACCGATCCTGAAAAAGGGTATTGTTAGTACATTTTTGCTTAATAGTTATTCTGCCAGAAAACTCAATATGCAACCGACTAGTCATTGTGGGGGCGTTCACAATCTTCATGTATCCGACAGTGGATTGAATTTTGAGCAAATGATCAAACAAATGAACAACGGATTAATCGTGACCGAAATGATGGGGCAAGGGGTCAATATGATAACCGGTGACTATTCAAGAGGCGCTTCCGGATTTTGGGTTGAAAATGGAGAAATACAGTTTTTTGTACAGGAGATCACGATTGCCGGAAACCTTAAAGATATGTTTGCCAATGTAACGGCGATCGGCAACGATTTAGATCATCGAAGCAGCATTTTAACCGGCTCTTGGCTGCTTCCAGAAATGATGATTGCTGGCAGTTAATTTTAAGTTAGCGCTGCTAACTAATTTTTCTAGCCAGAGTTATGTCCTACAAAGATTAGTCGATTGGTTATTGGAGACTTAAATTGTATTTTGGTGTTGTTCTTCACAAAAACAACATCAAAAGGATTATTGTTTGCTAATGTTTAGGGGACTAATGATACTATGGACAAAATGAATTTTTTTGATGCCTAAAATTCGTTCCATCGAAACATGCACTTTCAGTTGGGACCGGTATAAAGGTAAAGCGGATATTTAAATGCTTAAAAATGCACTTATAGTTGATGATTCTCGACTGGCTTGTCGTATGCTGGCTAAAATGCTAGATACCTTTAATATTGCTAATTCTGAGGTCTATTCAGCCGAAGATGCATTAATCTATCTTCAAAGTAAGCAGCCAGACGTCATTTTTCTTGATCATACCATGCAGGGAATGAATGGATTAGAAATGATGAAAAGGCTAAAAAGCAACCCATTAACAGCCTCTATTCCGGTAATGATGTATACCGCTAAAGAAGGCGATTTCTATGTAAAACAAGCCAAAATGTTAGGTGCTGCTGAGGTTTTACCTAAAGGCATGAATCAGCTGCATTTATTTAGAGTGTTAAGTAAGTTTGGTCTGATAGATGAAAAAATAAAAAATGAAATCTCACCTCAATTACCTCAAGAAAAAAAGCCAGTCACCATTAGAAAAGCAGCAATCCAAAATAATCAACCTGTTTGGAAGTTGTTTTGGCAACAACGAGTTGAACCATATTTAGAACGCCACAGAAATCAACAGCAAAAAGACTTGCACTATCGAATTGATACCCAAACTCGTCAACTAACGAGAGAAGTGCATCTTACCTTAGAGCAGTTTGAACACGCGCTAGTCTTACGCATGGAATCTCATGCCGAGTTTGTTGCATCCGTTGAAAATGAGGCGAAAAGCATGCGCCGGAAATGGTTTGTAATTGTTGTCGCAGCAATCATTTTATTGCAAGTGGGGATCTTTTTTCATCTTTCAAGAGTAAGTGGGCTGAATAATGATTTGCTTTTAGTACAAGAAGATAATCTACAAAAACAAGCCGAAGCAAATGAACAACTGTTACAACTACGTAAAAAATTAGATGAAATAAAACTAAATGCTCAAATAAAAAGTGAAGAAAAAAATGAACCTGACAATCATCGTGCATCGTTAATTAATGGAAATGGACTTTTCGTAACTGAAATTATACTAGTGGATAAAAGTAGATTGATCTATAAAGGAGTAACGACCAGAGGTTACCATTTTGAGATTAATTCTAATGACGAGGTTGGAAAATTGATTAAAGAACGCTATTTTCTCACTGATAACTGTGAGGGCGACATATTTGTTAAATCTCCTGTTGCAACTATTTTTAGAGGATACAACAACGACATCTGGTATGTGGATAAGCAAGCTGAACTAACCTCAATGAATATTGGCTCTAAATTGAAAGGCAACAATGAATGTATTACTTTATCTGGAAATGTCATGTCTCTACGTTATTTACAGCGTAATATATTTATAGAGACGGGGATCGATCAACAACAAACAATGAAAATATATTTTGACCATTAAAACGATATGTTTTTTACAGAATGTGACCTAAAATAGATAACTTACTCCAGCAGTCAATTGAGTATTATGTGTGGAATTATTTTCACCGATAATATTGGTTTTATAAATATAGTCACGATAGTCTACACGCAACAAAATATTTCGTTTTAGAGCTATTTGATACCCTAAACCCATAGTAAAGGTGAAGCTCTCTTCGCCTCCAAAATCAGTGTCCCCAACCCCTGAAACCAAATACAGTGATGATAACCTTGTTACAGTATCAGTTGTAAAATGATCACCCAAGAACAGATTGTAGCCAAGTAAAAAATCAAAGTGGTTGAAGGATCGGTCGCTTCCAGTTAATAGCTGTCCTTGACTCTCTTCAAAAGATGATAGTCCGGTATCGGCACTTAAGTAATTAAACTGAATGAAATAATTTTCATTCGCATTGAAAGTGATATTCATGCCGTACACTAGCTCACTGCTGAAATCCTCAATGTTTAACACCCCTGTAAAAAGACCAATATCAAAGTACTCGGTCTCAATGCTGTCGGGATTTTGTTGTGGAGCTTCTTCAGCCAATACATAGTGTACATTGATGCAGCAAATAATAAATAGTGAGCGTCTTAATGTTAAAAGAACGCGTTGAAACCAATATTCCATCGTTTTAGTCTCTCGTCATCAGTATGTGTTGAAAGGGTATAGTTTTGAAATCCAGAATGAATAACAAAGTTTCTGCCAATATAATAGTTGACAGAAAGACCATAGGTTTTAAAACTACTATTATCAAGGTCTAAAGGGGTTAGTTCTGGTTGTGACTCCATTTTAAAGGTGCCGCCGCCAAGATGTAATACCGGTGAAAGCTTCCATTCAGACAATGGCTCTATCAGTAGGTTTAGGCTTTGATAGTTACCTCTGATTTCAGTGTCATAAAACTTGCCGAACTCAGCCTCTATTCCTGCCCAGCTTAATGGTCGATAACCTATAGAGTAGCTAAAGGTATCGCTACCTGATAATTCACCGTCTGAAAATTGCCCCATGTTAAATCCAACTCGCCAACTATTGATTAAGTAGTCACCATAACTTACCGAGGGCAAATCGACTGGCTCACCAGTGGGTAGTAATGTTCGTGCAACTTGCGATGCTCGTGCCCAGCCAGTCCGTCCATTTTCTGCCTGGAGTTCATACCAACCGGCACGGCGAGTTAGTACGATGATCGTTTCACCTTGTTCAATTGTGTAAAATATTGGATAACCTACAGCTGGGCCTGACTGAAGCTCAATATAAGGGTCGATGACTTCAAGTTCCAGCAGGTCATCTGACGCATTAACCTTTGAAATAATTCCTAAGCCGAGTAGTAAACTCAAAAAAAGGTAAACATAATCAACGGAAATTATTAGTTGATTAGGCAGTCGCCACTGGGTAATGTTGCTTTTTTTACAATTTTCCATGATGTTATCTGTTTGCTCTTAACTAATAAAGGATATAGGTTAAAACAAAAAACTAAAATAGTGCGTTAAATCCTATTGTCATTTCAATGTTATTGGTGGTTTTACTATTTGCAATAAAATCACGCGTAAAAACATGATCACGCAAATTGATATTCCAAGTAAGCCAATCGGTTATCACTATTTTGTAGTTCGTTCCGAAAACAAATCCTATTTCACTGTTTTCAGCAAATTGTACATTTTCAATACCAGCCATTGCGTACAAATGAGAGTTGTATTTTTTTTTGGAACCAAGGAATGAGCGACCATGAAATACTTGGTAACCTGCCAGAACCTGAAAATACTTGAATTTTTCATCAGCGTCACTTAAAAAATCGCCATCGACAACATCTTCGAATGTGGCACGACCTACATCAGATATACCATAATCCACTTGGGCGATGAATTTTGAGTCAATATGATAAGTAAATGATATACCCTGTGATGGATTAGTGGAAAAATCTTCGACTGAAAGCATACCCAAGAACAAGCCGAGCTCGAATTTTTCGGTATCTATTGCTAACGGAGTTACTTTATTAACTTTTTTGGTGGGTTGAATAACTGTTACAGAAGAATCGGTTTCCTCTGCTTCTAACGGTAAGCTGAATAAGCCCATCAGGCCAATAATCATGCCCATTAAAGAGTGTTGGGTATTTTTCATTTCCTTAGTCTTTCCCAAAATAATTAGCTCTACCTAGTAATAAAGGAAGAGTTTAGTGTCAAATAAGAGCGTTGATTAACCTCTTAATAAAGTAGAGAGGTTAATCAACGCTCTGAAATAGTGATTTAAAATCCCGTTTTTTCAGGTGAAACACCTTAGGCTGATCTACCTTATTTTTTCCTTTTGGCGCTGAACTGATTATTTCAAGTTTAGGAAGGTCGACTTGTTGAATTTGTCAGGTTAAAGGTCAATCCTTTTTTTTAGGTTAGAGTTAGATGCCAATATAATTGCGCTCTATCCTAAAACAAATATTCGAGTGGAGCTAGTAAATTTAATTATCTTGTGACACATTCTTTAATTTTTGGCTTTATTAAGTAAGTTATGTGACAGAGTTTGTCTTTTATAACGATATTTCTTTATTTATAGAGAAAATAGTCTATCTTTTGGCGTACCCTTGCTGTCAGGATGACATTATCTTTAATTTCATATCTTTAATTTCATTTATGTGCCTTTTCGTAAAGATTGGGTGCTCTAAGATGACTAGTAAGTTGGGCACCTAAGGTGACGTTACACGGTTTATTCTATTATGTATAAGATTCAGCTGATAAGTTATATTGTTTGCTGCTTATTTGGCTTTTCCGTATCCGTTTGCGCAGATGATCATAAAAAAGACAAACAGATAAGCAAGAATAGTCAATCTCAGCAACAGGCCTTGATCACTCTCAAGAGTATTTCTAAAGGTATACAGAGTCTTAAGAGTGATGTGATCACGCTCAATAATGATTTACGCTCGATGGAAGAAACCTTATTATTTCCATCTAGTACGAAGTATTCAGTTTTTGTGTCGATGAGCTCCGGGCAGTTTTTTACATTGGAAAGTATTAAATTAAAGCTAGACGGTAAGTTGGTTGCAACCCATATTTATTCGGAGGCACAGCGTCAGTCGTTAGCTCGCGGTGGCATTCAAAAGCTCTATATTACCAATCTGAACGAAGGTAAGCATACGGCAACGGCCTTTTTTACAGGATTAGGTCCTAATGGACGGGCTTATAAAATTGCTAATACTATTGATTTTGAAAAAGATGATTCAGGTGAGTATCTGGAGTTAGCAATTCGAGATGACGGTGAGGCTCAAGAGCCTGCTGTCTATCTCAAGCAGTGGTAAATAGAAAGTAATGAATTTTTTGAGTCGAACCATGTCTGTTTCTGGCTTGGTCTTGTTGGTCTTTTTATCTCCGAAAGTTGAATCTGCCAAGGAGGCAGTGCAATCAACAGAGGATCTTGAATGGGGCGCTGTTTTATTTGACTATTTCCAAAAAGACTACTTATCCGCATTAATAGAATATGATTATGCTTACAGTCATGGTAATAAAATTTCAAAGAATCAGTCAGGGCAATTATTAAAAGGCGGTATGTCATTGTCATATGGAATGGCAGATGAATCAAAAGCTATATTTGAGAAGTTGCTGGAAACTAACACCAGCGAGTTAGTGAGAAATGCCGCATGGTACTATTTGGCCAATCTTTACTATTATAAAGCAGATACTGAAAAAGCCTACAACGCCTTGCAAAAAGTGAAGGGTGAGCTTTCTCCCAATTTGCATACAGAATTTCATTACCTTGCTTCTTTAGTACAGAGCCAAGGTCAACATATTGCAAAAACAGAGAACATATTAACCAGCTTGTCTCCGGCTAATCCTCATTACGCTTATCTGTTATTTAATCTTGCTATGACACAGTTAGAGGCTGGACAGGTCGAAAAAACAATTGTCAATTTGAACAAAGTAGCAGCTATGTCGCAAATCAATATTGAATTAGCGACACTTGCGGATCGTGCGCGTCATGGCTTAGCACAAATTACGTTGCGTCAAGGTGATATTATTTCTGCTTGGGGTTATCTCAAGTCGATCACAACGACTGGTTTGTATTCGAATAGAGCATTATTGACCTATGCTTGGACGGCTATTAAATTGAAACAATTTCAGGAAGCAATACCCGCATTAAAAATATTAGACGAGCGTTCCATTGCATTGCCAGAAGTACAAGAAGCAAAGGTATTGCTTGCACATCTTTACGAGCAGGAAGGTTCTCCTCGAAAAGCACTAAAAAGCAATTTGTTAGCCATTGAGGCATTTAATAAAGGTTTGCAAGATATTGAAGAAGCAAGGCGAATTATTGGTTTACAAGATGTTCCAAGAGAGTTTATTACTAATTTTGAAGTAATTGTTGGGCAGTCTGACTGGTATGCCATGGAACCAACGGTTGATTACTTAAAATTAACTCCTTTTGTTATTGATCTAATTTCCAGTAATGCTTTTAACGAAACATTAAGAGAGTTATCTGATTTATACACGATTCAAAATAACCTGAATGAGTGGTCCAGACAGGTTAATGAACACCTTCTTATCCTAAATAATGCCGGGAAAAAATCGTTTGGAAAAGATCAAAAAGCGATGATTAACCGAAGTGAAAAATTAAGAAAAAAACTAGCTGATCAGAAGGCTGATTTGGCGTTGTATGTGTTAACTCTTGACAAAACCGAACGGAAACGTCTTTTAGCATTACTGGAATCGACAGATAAAGAAATTAATTTATTAGTGAGCCGGATCACTCAACTTAAGGCTGTAAAAAAAGCTTATCAGCAACCCAAAAAATACAAGAGTATGGTTTCAAATAATCATAAGAGAATTAGTCGAAAATTAATCAAAACTAACCAATATATCGAAAAACTTGAGCCTGTTGTACGTAGTCTCATAAATTCAGAATTAGATAGCCATGAAAGTAGAATGCGTTATTACTTGGCCCAGTCGAGACTGGCGAAGGCACGGTTGTACGATACTACGTTAATGCTGCTGGAAAAGGCTAAAAAAAACACTAACCCAATAAAAAAAGAAGGTGAAAAATGATCCGAGTTGCCGGTATAACATTTGTTATATTTTTACTTTCGGCATGTAGCAGTGGAGGGCGAACTTTAGGTGATCTTAAATACAAGCCTGAAGTGGAAAAGAAAGTAGAATTTAAAGAACTCGACTATCAACAGGTGCGAAAGGAATATCAGGATATTCTGTCTTTATTTAAAGATAAGGAATTGAAAGAACAAATTGAACGCAGAATTGCTGAAGTGTATATGCTTGAAGGCGGAGAGGAACAATTAAGTGCTAAAAAAGTCAATAGTTACTATGCTGAAGCGATTAGAAGTTATCATGAAATTTTAGATAAATATCCAAATTCACCAGATAATGCACAGGTGCTTTATCAGCTGGCGCGTGCCTACGATTTAGATGGACATGCAGATAAAGCCTTAAAAATGTTGATTCAGTTGACTAGTCGTCATCCTAATTACAAAAATAATGCGGAAGCTTATTTCCGTGAGGGCGATCTTTATTTTGGAAAACAAAAATATCGAAAAGCACAAAAGGCCTACCAAATTGTGACCGGGATGCAAAATGAAAAACTGAGAACCTATGCCTATTATATGTTAGGTTGGACCTACTATAAGCAATTTAATTATCATGCTAGCGTTAATTCTTATGCGAAAGTATTAAGTTTGTTGTTGAGCGACACAGAAAACATTGATCAACTAAGTGCGTCAGACAGGCCTTTGCTGGACGATTCCATTCAGTCGATAAGTTTGGCTTTATCAAAAAATGGTGGGGCTGAAATTATTGAAAATGTGGCAAGTCTTTCCGGGAAACCTTATTTGTGGCGAATATATGATAGCCTTGGTAGTTATTATTTAAAGAAAGAACGATTTGAAGATTCTGCTGACACTTTTAGACGCTATGTACAAAAATATAATTTTTCTGCCCACGCTCCAAAATTACATAGTAAGTTAATATCGGCCTATATTAAAGGTAAATTCCCATTACAGGCATTGCGAGAAAAAGAAGTCTACGTCGATTATTATGATTTAACTTCGGAATATGCCAAGGTTAATGGTGGGGTTAGTGATAAAATAAAAGGTAACTTAAAAAAATACTTGAACGAGCTAGCTAGTCACTATCATAGTAAAGCTCAAAATTTAGCTAAGCTTTATATCAAGCGGATAAAAAGAAACGTCAACAAAGCAAAAGATAAAAGACTGAAAAAAATGAAATTGGATTACGTTGCTTTATTTGAGCAGACGACTTATTTTTACACCAAATACATTACTATTTTTCCACAAGATATTCGCGTCCCTGAAATGACATTTCTCAAAGCAGAAGCTTATTTTGCCATTAATCGTTATCCAGAAGCGATCAAGGAGTTTGAACAGGTTGCTTATCAGCTTGAACAATTTAAAGAAAAAAAATATCAATCTCGTGCGGGCTATGCCGCAATCATAGCCTATCAAAAGTACATTGATCAGTTAAAGTTCGACAGTGAAAAAACTAAACAATGGCAGGCCGTTGCCGTCGAAAGTATGCTTAAGTTTGCACAAATTTTCCATAAAGATAAACGTTCGCCTTCAGTGTTAACAAATGCGGCTGAATATCTTTTTGGCTTGGACCAATATCAGCGAGCACTTGATGTTGCACAAAAGCTGCTTTCAAGTAATCTCAATCTTGATCCTCAGCTTAAAGGAACTGCTCTAGGTATAGTTGCACATTCTTATTTTAAACTAAACCAATTTGAACTGGCGGAAAAAAATTATAGCTTGCAACGAGCAACAACCAAAAATGGAAGTAAGGCGTATAAAGCTATTTCTGAACGAATGGCAACGGCTATTTATAAACGCTCGCAAGAGTTGGTTGAAGCCGATAACAAACAAAAAGCGATCAATCAATTGTTAAAAATAAAACGCTTAACCCCAAACTCAACGGTAAGAATATCTGCACAGTATAATGCTGCCACGCTGTTGTTAGCGACGAAACAATGGGATTTGGCGATTAGAGAATTAAAACAGTTAATGGCTGATTTCCCTGATGATAAATTGGCTATTGATTTTCCACGTAAACTGGCATTTGCCTATGAAAAGCAGGGCTCATGGAAAAAAGCAGCAGATAGTTATCTTGCGCTTAGTAAAAATGACAAGGATGAAAAAACCAAGCAAGATGCATTATTTATTGCCGCTGGATTATATGAAAAAAGTAAAAATTATCAAATCGCTATCGAATTGTTTCGGCAGTATGCTAGGACTTATGAACAACCATTTGGGGTTAGAATGGAAGCTCGATTTAGGCTAGCAGAGCTATATGGTGTCATTAAAGAAATCGATAAACAATTATTTTGGTTAAGGCGAATTATCGATGGTGATAAAAAAGCAGGTTCTATGAGAACGGATCGAAGCCAGTGGTTGGCCGCATGGGCACATATTAAATATGGTGACTCATTTACAACTGAATTTCGGCGTCACAAGTTAACCATTGCTCTTGATAAAACACTGCCAAAGAAAAACCAAGCACTGGCTGATGCGGTTAAGCGATATCAAAAAGCGGCTGATTATGGCATATTGGAATTTGTAACCATGTCCAGTGTTAAGATCGCGTCATTGTATCAACAATTAGGGTACGATTTACGTCATATTAAACTACCTAGTAAGCTGTCTATTGAAGAACGACAGGCTTATACTGAGATCCTCGAAGAGCAGGCGATACCGCTCGATGAACTTGCGCTGGAATTACACCAAGGAAATATTGAAAGAGCGTGGCAAGGTCAATATAATCTATGGATCAGAAAAAGTTTTAGCGTAATGAAAGTGTTGTCACCCGCTAGGTTTAACAAAGAGGAAGTGGAGGTCCGGTATGGCGATGAAATCCGCTAGAGATCTATTTTTTAAGCAAACATTGATGGTGGCTATGTTACTAGTCATTGTCGCTGGGTGTGGCTCGAATCCTGTAAAAAAGAATACAGAGCAAGCTGAGAACAAAATCAAAGCTCCGGTCATGGTTGACACGGTTTATTACATACCCCAAAGGGTACGTAATCCTGAGACGGGACAGTTAATTCCATATCAGGCGATGACCAACCCTTATTTGGTATCGGTGGATCGCATTGATATGGCCTTGGTAACCGCTTATGTATCCGCAAGGCGGGCATTTCAAAGTGGTGCTTATCGGCAGGCTAAACAACACCTTGAAAATCTAACGAGTAAAGATAAGAGATTGTCCGGCCCATGGGTAATGCTCGGCGATATTTCAAGAAAGAATGATAAACCTAAAGAAGCGGTTAGCTACTATAACAAGGCGATTGAAATTAACAAGAATAATGTAAATGTTTATATACGATTAGCCAAAACGTATCGGGAGCTGGGGCAATTTGTTTTTGCCAAAAATACCTATCAGCAGGCATTAGCTGTTTGGAAAGATTTTCCGGAAGCTCACTTAAATTTGGCGATCCTCTATGATCTGTACTTAAATGAATCATTATTATCTCAAAGACATTTAGAAGCCTATTTGTTTTTGAAAAATGGTCGAGATAAAATACGTGAAGGTTGGCTGCGTGAAATTCAGCAAAGAACCGGTAAAGAGATTAAGTTGAAAGCGGAAATAAAGAAAGCAATTTCTGCAACAACAATGTAAAGTCTTTATTGGGGTTTGATGGTTTGTTTTTGTAACTACTCAGTAATCTATTAAGTTGAATAGTTACCGTTTTAAGAGGTTTTTGGTCATCGTGAAAAACAGTAAGAAAATATATTTCATGATTTGCTTGTTAGTTTTTAGCCGCCATTGTTGCTCGAAAGAAGCTCCTATATCCTTAAAGTTAAATGATATAAAAGAAGAGGCACCAATAAAATTACAGTCCAACTTTATTGGTGATAAAGAGCAGCCTTTGGTCAGTTATTTTATACCTTGGAAAGAAATTGGAACACCCGATAAACTACAATGGAATCTTGATTCAAAATACGACAAAACACTTAGTTTGGTTAACCGAAAAGTAATGCTTCGTTCGTCTAGTATGTATGACACAATGAAGCTTGAGAATAATTTACCCAACATTGACGAGGATTTATAATGGAAGGCCTATCTAGTATTATTAAATTTTTTCAGGAGGGCGGAATATACATTTACCCGATTGCTATTGTCCTAGCTATAGGTCTGGTGATTATTGCAGAGCGTTGGTTTTTCTTAACCCGAGAAAGACTAAGAAATATTAAGTCATTTGACGCTTTCTTGCCGTTGTTAAGGACTGCAGATTTAGAAAAAATGCAGCGATATACGCATGAAAGCCATGTTCCAGTAACGCGGGTGATCGGTTGCGGACTGGATATGATGAAAGTCACTAAGTATCGCGCAGATATAGAGCATGCGATGAGTGAAGGAATGTTGGAAGTGATGCCTAGCTTAGAAACTAGAACAAGCTATTTGCCGATGTTGGCAAATATAGCAACATTGTTTGGTTTGTTAGGCACGATCATTGGCTTGATCTCAGCATTTACAGCGGTTGCTGCAGCCGATCCTGCTGAAAAATCAACCTTACTGTCTTTATCGATTTCTGTAGCGATGAATACCACGGCATTTGGCTTAATCACGGCGATCCCTCTGTTGGTTTTTAATTCTATTTTACAAAACAAAACTGCTGCGATCGTAAGAAGTATCGAAATGGCAGCGGTTAAATTTTTAAATATTATGACCTACAACCATGAAATATATGCTGGAATGCAATTGGATTCTACTACTAGAAACTATGCGATAAACGATCAAGCCGACGAGCAATCCAACGATCAAGTAAGCAATGGCGATCGAAAGGCGGGCAATGAAACAGCCAGTGAAGCAATGGCTCCTGAGCAAGATCCCACAGGTGACGGTCAATAGAGTATGTCTTTTATTCTCCGAAAAAAAGTTGTAGAGGATGCCGATTTGGACGTCACTTCTTTTATGAATTTGATGATTGTGCTAGTGCCCGTTATGCTGATGAGTTTAACCTTTACTCAGATAACAGTTCATGAAATCAAATTACCTGATTTGACTCATAGTGTTTATAGTGCTGATGAAACGCCACCAAAATTAGAGGTGTTATTGCACAAAAGTGGTATAAAAGTTTTTTATCCGAGTAATGTGGAGATCCAAGATATTCCAATGATCCAAGTAGAGCAGGAACAGGTTTATGACTTTGAACAGCTGACTCTGGTATTGCAAGAGGTTAAACTTCAAATGAACAATAAACGTGATCTACTTTTGTTAGCCGAGTCAGGTATTGATTATCAAACACTTATTTCAACGATGGATGCCATTAAGTCCTATAAAGCAACGTTAGCCGCAAGTGTTGTCGAGGTCGAACTTTTTCCTGAAATTTCACTAGCCAATGCGAGTATTAAGTAAATGTTATCGACTAGTTTAAATACATCTAATCTCAATTTTCAGGGTTTTCAAACGCCTAGTTCAACCAGTAAATTAAACCTAGTCGCATTGATGGATATTTTCACTATATTAGTATTTTTTCTATTGCTAAATAGTGGCGATGCAGACCAATTAGAAAATGCCCGATTTGTTAAATTACCTGATTCCACTATTACTGCGGCACCTCATGTTGAAGCCACTATATTAATTAGTGAAAATGAGATTTGGTTTAATGGTGAAGTAGTGGTTAATGTTGACGATGTTTTAAATTCCCCAGAACGAATCATTGCACCGTTAGCGGAAGTGTTGGTGGAATATGCGACCAAACGCGGTGCATTAACTAGTTATGAAAAAAGTAACGGCTTTTCTGTAACGATTGTCGGTGATCGCTCTGTGTCTTTCAGTTTACTAGAACGAGTGATGGCCACTTGTAGTGGGGAAAATTTTCGAGATATTTCATTGGCGGTTAATCGGGTTGCAGCCATTAGTCTTTTAAACCAAACCACGAGTCCATCTGCGCTAAGTGTTGACGGTAAGCCGGATGAGGGTTGAAATGATGACAACTAATATTATTCAGCCTTTATCACCTGATTTAGTACTACCTTGGAGTCCCAATGCGAAGCAGGAAGCGCTATTTGACCGTTGGACCAAAAGGGCGCTAGTGGTCCTACTTCTCTTTTTTATTATAATCCCTTGGTTGCCGGTCTTTGAAAAAGAGTATATTCCACCATCTAAAAAAATTGTGAAAACGAAAGTTGTATTAGAAGCGGATCAATTGATACCGCCAAAGCCTGTGGTTGTCAAACCAAAAGCCAAGCCAAAACCTGTGCCGAAGCCAAAACCGAAACCTGAAAAATCCGTACCCACAAAGGATCAGAGCAAACCATCCAATAAACCTGTCGCTAAACAAAAAGATACTAAAGCGGCCCTCAGTGAGTCAAAAGGGTTCGCTAATCTGTCCAGCCAGTTAGCTGCGCTAAGGGGTAAAATAAATGCTGCAGGCATGAAAAAGAAAAAGATATCCAGCAATAAGAAAGGAATGGTGGCAACCGTTGATCGTGGTGTGTTAGGTGAAAATAGAGCGACACAGGCTAATTTGGGTATAGATGTCGATGAAAATGTGATGAAAAATGTCGCTACAGAATTGGCTGATCATCAAACATCCAATGTGGAGGGAGTTGTTTCTTTAGGGGCTTCTGAAGGGACCGCTAAAGGGCGTGATTCAAATTATTCTTATGTAAGCGGAATGCGAGACGCCGATAATATCCGACAGGTTATTGAGCGAAAAAAGGGCTTGATTTTAGCCTTGTATTACGATGCCCTTAATGATCACCCTGATTTACAAGGAAAATTTATCTTTAAAATGATTATTCAGCCAAATGGTAAAGTTACTAATCTGATTTTGGTATCCAGTGAACTTGATATGGCTGAATTAGAGCAGCAAATGCTGAGTCGAATACAATTATTTGATTTTGGTGTTGAAGATGTATCTGCTACGCCAGTTGAGTATCGATTTGTATTTATTCCCAGTTGATTGTTGTTGGCAGTGACGATCTTTTTCCTTTTAATTGAGTCAATAGGCCCCACACTTCATAAATTACATTAATTGAACTAGGTAGCTTATTGTTTAGTAAGATTATTTGTTAATTTTTTCAACCAAACCTTCTTTCAAGCCTTATAAACACAGGGTTTTCAGTTTTTTAAATATTATTGAATAACTTGTGATGCGTTCCTCATTCTTGAGAGAAAGATCCATGATAAACGTCGATCTGTGAGTTCTTACTGTCCTACTAGCCTTAGTTTTTTATATAATCCAATGTCTGGTTAAAGAAATATTTTCGGGATTATGACTATGAACCCATTAGCAATGACATCAAAAGCCTTTTCTATCGGCTTCGCCGCTTTATTTTTTCTCTTTTTGGTAGGCTGTTCTTCTGAGGAAAACGAGGAAGCCGTTGAAGAAAAAGTGCTTAAGAACGATACAATCATTGCTTATGTAGAGCGAAGTGTGTCTAAACAGGTTGCGTCTAATACTGAGATTTTTTCTCAAAAAACAAGTGGAGCGAGTCGTTCACCTCTTGAAATTGTTACACCCTATGCGTTTAGTCTTGGTGCAAAGTTGATGGTTCGTTCTGGTTTGGATGTTAACGCCACTCAAGAAGAAATATTAACCGATTATTTTGGTGCAGACGAATACGATGTTAAAGATTTAAATGTTTCGCCTAATGGAGAACAACTGCTGTTTGCTGCACGTGGAGCTAATTTTCATCCAACAGACAGTACTTGGAATATCTTTTCTTATCAATTTGAAAGCAAGCAGTTAAGACGAATAATTAGTAGTGATTTTATAGCCAACAGTGGCCAAGATACCAATCCTACTTTCACTGCTGATGGAAAAATCATTTTTTCATCAGATCGTAATGCGGGAAACCCTCTTCATCCGAGAGAAAATATCGAATTAGTTGGCGATTTATGTCGAGTGGTGGATCCTGCAGAAAGACCTTCGTTATTACACTCAATGACTACAGAGGGCGATAGCATTATTCAGTTGACCTACGGCCGTTTTAATCATGATATTAATCCAACTCATTTAAAAGATGGACGGATTGCTTTTGTTCGATGGGAGCGAAGCTATCAGCCACTAGAGACTTGTGAGGCGAATGGTCAAATTAATATTGATTCTTATCTTTATCCAAAAGGTTTAAAGCAACCCCCTGCTTGGAATAATGAAATCAAATGTGCTTACTCAAAACAAAAATTATCCCGCTCAGTTTTTGTAACGAGTCATTATAAATTATTGACGATTACCAGCGATGGTGAATCAATGGAGCAGTTGTATAACACTATTACAACAGAGTCATCAGAAGAAGCTTTTATTGCTATCGATCAAATTTTTCAGGCTGAAAATGGTAATTTATTTAGTTTGATCCGTCATCAATACAATCGAACATTAGGCGGTGCAGTGGTTGAACTGGAACCTTCTCATCAAATTAAGCCTGATACTGTTTTTGCCGAGATGTCTCCCCGTTCACTAACATTTACTGAAACCAACCTTTATCCTGGACAGCTTTCTGATAATGGCTGGTTTAGCGCTTTTTGGCCATATCGCGACGGTTCTTCTCGATTACTGCTTAGCTGGTCACAATGTACCTTAATTAAGGATGGTATTAATTCGTTTTGTGATTCGAGCACCGATACTGAGGGTGAGCTGGAAGTTAAGTATGGCATTTGGGTGTTTGATCCTCTTACTAACAGTAGAACTCCTATTATCAGAGCAGAAAATGATAGAGTTTTTACTGAATTAGCCATGTCGCAAGCTCATCAAAGTGAAGATTTAAGTTTAACTTCTTTTGATTCAGGTTTTATCGATAATCCCGATGCAACTCAAATTTTATGTAATTTTCCCAATAACATTCCATTGGCTATCGCTGGCGCAGATCAATCTGGCGATGCGGGCGATATATTTGCGTTGGACGGTTCTAATAGTAGTGATCCAGACAATGATCCATTAACCTATCTATGGAGTATAACCTCGGCACCAGCCAACAGTAGTGCCATGCTATCCGATGTGACACTGGTCAATCCGACTATTGAAACTGATTTTGTTGGTCAATATACTATCCAGTTGGTTGTTAATGACGGTGAAATGGATAGCCTTCCTGACAGTCTGAATGTCACTGTTGTTACACAAAATAGAAAGCCTGTTGCGAACGCAGGAGAAGATCAGTCTACGATGTTGGGTAACATTATTGGATTAGATGGTTCAAAAAGTTATGATCCTGATGGTAATTTGGTGACCTATACTTGGATCATTGCGAGCCGTCCTAACGGTAGCCAATCTGAATTAGAAGAAGCCGATACCGATACACCTAAAATTACTCCTGATGTAGCAGGTAGTTATGTCGTGCAGCTAATTGTAAATGACGGTGTGTTTGATAGTGCGCCAGATACAGTCAATATTTTAGTAGGCGCGCCGATTAATAATAAACCAATTGCCAACGCAGGTGCTGATCAATCCGGCGATATCGAGCAAAGGATTAGTTTGAATGGACTGGCCAGTCGCGATCCTGATGGTGACAACCTATTCTATTCTTGGAATTTTATAGCGGTCCCTGCTGGTAGTTCAACGCCATTAATGGGTAACTCGACTGCAACGCCTAATTTTACAGCAGATGTTGAAGGAAATTACATTGTTCAGTTAATCGTCAATGATGGGCAAGTCGATAGTGAAGCTGATATCGTTTCGATTAATATAATAAACTCAAATATCGCGCCAGTGGCTAATGCCGGAAATGATCAACAAATCAGAGTGAATGAAACCGCTACTCTAAATGGAGCGGCTAGTAGCGATCCAGATGGTGATGCGTTGAGTTATCAGTGGGCGTTAATTAGCCAGCCAGATAATCTTGTATTATTAAACGCCACCAGTACCCAGCCTAGCTTTACACCGACTCAAGCCGGTAACTATGTTGCGCAATTGATTGTTAATGATGGCAAAACAGACAGTAATCCCGATACTGTGATGATTGTTGTGATCGAGCCTAACAGCAAGCCTACTGCTGACGCAGGTGTTGATCAATCTATCGACGTTGATCAAACCATTTCTCTTGATGGATCGCGTAGTTCGGATCCCGATAATGATCCCTTAACTTATCGATGGACCGTTGGTACACAACCAGAGGGCGCGTCCGTTATTATATTGAACAGTGACAAGGTTAATCCAACCTTTACAGCGGTACTTGCAGGTGAATATTCGTTCCAATTGGTTGTTAATGATGGTTATGAAGATAGTGACCGAGATACAGTGATGATCACGGTCAATCAAGTTGGTGGTCAACCCGTTGCTAACGCTGGTGATGACCAATCGGGTGAAATTGGGCAACGTTGGAACCTTGATGGTTCCGCTAGTAGTGATCCTGATGGTGACACGCTAACCTATCAATGGTCATTGTTGACTGCTCCCGATGCAAGCTTTACGACGCTGAGCGATGCGACGGCCGTTAGTCCTCAAATGGATATTGATGTGGCGGGTGAGTACCTAGTTCAATTGATTGTAAATGATGGCAATACAGATAGCTTGCCGGATACGGTTATTTTTATTGCCGAGGAGATCAATAATGCACCAATTGCCAATGCTGGTTCTGATCAAATATTTGTCTTAAGTCAAACGGTGCAACTCGATGGCTCTGCAAGCACCGATGTTGATGGTGACCGCTTGACTTATCAATGGACGATTATCAGCCCTGCTGAAACAGATGTTGTGCTTTCTGATCCAACGGCGGTTTCACCGACACTGACACCGGATACTGTACTTGATTATGTGATCGAATTGGTTGTTTATGATGGCAAAACCTACAGCCAGTCTGATACCGTTGTACTTGTCCATGAAAACATTGCACCCATTGCTGATGCCGGTATTGACCAGATCAGCAATGTCGGAACTGCCGTACAATTGGATGGTTCTGCAAGTCATGACCTTAATGGTACGCCATTAAATTATGCTTGGAGGATTGTAAGCAAGCCCGGAGAAAGCGGTGCTGAAATTTCTGATACTGCTCTTGTTAGGCCCACCATTCTAATTGATGTAGATGGTGTTTACGTTTTAGAACTGATTGTTGACGATGGTTATCTTGCTAGTGAGCCGGATACCATGATCATCAACACGCTTGAAAATACTGCTCCAGTTGCCAATGCAGGTGACGATCAACTGATTCAAGTTGGAGCGACTAATCAACTAGATGGTAGCGCTAGTTTTGATGTGAATGGTGATTCAATCAGCTACCGTTGGGTTTTAATTCATCAACCCGAATCAAGCCAGGCGGAACTGACAGATGCAAATAGTATTGCACCGAGTCTTGAAATAGATGTTGCTGGTGAATATGTTGCTCAATTAATTGTTAATGATGGGATATTGGATAGCGCACCCGATACGGTATTCTTGTCCAACGAAAATATAAGGCCCATAGCCATTGCAGGTGAAGATCAGACCGTGGACAGTGGTGAGCAGGTATCACTCGATGGTTCGGCCAGCTATGATCCGGATGGCGATCAAATTAGTCATCAATGGACTGTTACCGCTGAGCCAGAAGGAAGTAACATTATTTTGAGCGATAGCCAAGCAGTATCACCCCATTTTACTGCTGAACTAGAAGGTATTTATGTATTGCAGTTAATTGTGGATGATGGTGCTATACAAAGCTATGCGGACAGCGTTGCGATCGATGTTTCAGGTGAACCAGATGTTTGTGAAGTATCAAATGATACAATGCGTGTTTTACCTTTTATTATTCGAGATTTCAAGAGTTCACACCCTGACTTTGAATACCGTATTGGTGTCGACTATGGAATTGTCAACATTGATTTAGGTGATGATGGCTTGCCGGTATACGCATACCCTGACGGTACAAGAAGCAAAACAACAACAGGTGAAGACAATTTCAATCAGTGGTATCGTGATGTAGAGGATGTGAATATTAATATCCCTAAAACTCTCACAGTATCTAGAGAAGCTGATTCAACTCTTTGGGAATACTCAAACGATAGTTTTTTCCCCATTGATGATGAAGGTTGGGGTAATACCGGAATGACCAGTGTTGATCATAACTATCATTTTTCGTTGGAAATGCATCTTGAGTTTGATTATAAAGGTGGTGAAGCCTTCACCTTTAGAGGTGATGATGATCTTTGGTTATTTATTAATGGAAAGCTTGTCATTGATATAGGGGGCGTTCATTCGAAGCTGGAAAAAACGGTTGATATGGATGCAGTGGCAGAATCAATTGGTATTGAGCCTGGTGGTCGATATAGTTTTGATCTATTTTTTGCGGAAAGACATACAGTTCGCTCTAACTTTATGTTCCAGACTAATATGGATTTAGAATGTGTTAGTCCTGAGTAGATATCAATTAGATATAATCTAACGGCAATTGGGTGGTATATTTTATTTCTTCCATAGCAAAACTGGAACTGATATCTGAAAAATCTGCCCGTGTGATCAGTTTTTTATAAAACGTATCAAAGGCTTTCATATCTGGAACGACTATTCGGAGTAAATAGTCGATCTCACCACTGAGTCGATAAAACTCCATAATTTCAGGCATTTCTTTTATCGTTTTTGAAAAATTATCTAACCACGTCGGATTGTGTTGATTGGTTTTTACCATAACAAACACAATTAACCCAACATTTAACTTATCAGGATCGGCTAGGGCAACACGACCTACAATGGTACCTGATTTTTCCATTGCTTGGATTCTTCGCCAGCAGGGAGTCGTCGATAAACCGACCTTGGTGGCTATATCGCTGACAGATAAAGTGCAGTCCTTTTGCAATAGTCTTAATATGTCTTTGTCAAAGCAATCCATGGGTCAATAAAATACCAGTCTGTGAATTAATAATCTATGAATATGCAAAATGGTAGCATAAAAAACTCATATTTAATTAAACATAAGCAAAAATAGCATAAAAATACCTCAATTTGTGTGAAATAATAGCTCTCTATTAAATAAGCTAGATGCAACGGAATAACCGCGGCTGGTCACATTCAAATTTAGGAAATATTGAGTATGAATTTAGAGCATTATTTTAAACCATTCAGAGAAAATGTCGTTGGCATCAACTTAGAGCATGCTGACCATAAAATCTTATATGCTGACTGGACCGCCAGTGGCAGATTGTATCAGCCGATTGAAGATTTTATGACTAATAAAATTGGTCCGTTGATCGCCAATACTCACACAGAAGCCAGTTTTACCGGCTGTGCAATGACCAATTTGTACCATGAGGCTCAACAAATAATTAAAAAGCATGTGAATGCCAGTGAAGACGATGCGCTGATCTGTGCGGGAGCAGGCATGACCACCGTGGTCAATAAATTCCAACGAATTTTGGGATTAAAAATAACGGAAAACTGGCTCGAACGATTTGAAATTAAGGAAGATGAAAAGCCGGTCGTTTTTATCACTCATATGGAGCATCACTCTAATCAAACTACTTGGGAAGAATGTGCGGTTACGGTGATACGCATCCCCGAAAATGAGGACGGATTGCCAGATGCAAATGCTCTAAATGAATTGTTAAAGGAATATAAAGACAGACCATTTAAAATAGGTACATTTACCGCTTGTAGTAATGTCACAGGGATCAAAACGGATTACCAAAATTTAGCCAAAGTAATGCATCAAAATGGTGGATACTGTTTTATCGATTTTGCCGCTTCGGCCCCTTATGTGGATATTGATATGCACCCGGATGATCCATTAGAAAGGCTGGATGCGGTCATGTTTTCTCCGCATAAATTTTTAGGCGGTCCGGGAAGTTCTGGAGTGCTAGTTTTTAATAAAAAACTCTACAGCAATAAGATCCCTGATCATCCGGGCGGTGGTACTGTCACTTGGACCAATCCTTGGGGAAAACATCATTTTTATGACGACATTGAAGTTAGAGAAGATGGTGGTACGCCAGGTTTTTTGCAAACTATTCGAACGGCATTATCAATAAAACTCAAAGAGGATATGGGAACCGAAAATATTCGTTTGAGAGAAAAACAACTGGTGGGTCTTTTATGTGAGGAGTTAACTAAAATTCCATCTTTAGAAATACTTCATGATCAACATTTAGAGCGATTATGTGTTATTTCTTTTTATGTGCCTGATATTCATTTTAATTTGATTGTAAGACTGCTCAGTGACCGTTTTGGTATTCAAACGCGGGGAGGTTGTTCTTGCGCTGGAACCTATGGGCATATTCTACTCGGCGTTGATGAAGCGACTTCACAGGCAATCACTTGTCAGATTGATGAAGGTGATTTGAGTCGTAAGCCGGGCTGGGTCCGGGTGTCGATGCATCCCACTTCGACTGATATCGAAGCGCGGTTTATTGCTGATGCAGTCAGGCAAATTGTTGAAAACATTAGAGAGTGGGAACAGGATTATCATTTTGATCCTTCTATTGGGGATTATTTGCCTAAAATCGAGCATCCTTTAGTTTTAAATTTAAAGGATTTTTGTTCTGTAAACAATGTGTAGGCGAAGAGCATTTTGAATAACATCATGAAAAATTCAAAGTGCTGATCTCATAGAGTGAAATTAATTTGACTGTATCCGCTGGTCAAGGTGAAGTTACTGGGCTGAAAAACGGTGAATTAATTGGCCAATCACAATTAGGAAAGAGCTTTATTATTTCAGATTTTCAAAAGGGTCATCAAAGAATCATTGTGTTTGATCAAAGTGGAAATAGCGGCTCTGTAGAATTTGAGCTTCTTTGAGCTGATTTTTGTACCTTTGGTCAATTTAACAGGCTGAAAGATAAGCCAATTATTGGCATCTTGCCATTTATCTAGTAGTATTTGAATTAAGAATAATCAGTTGAAGGCTTTGTTTATCTCAAAATAAATTATGGTAGCGTAACAAAGGTACTTTAAAAAATAACTAGTGGAACAAAAACAGAAAACGCCAACATCTTTCCGAACTCAACTAACGTTTATGATGATTATCATTGTTGTGATCACTCTGACGTTTGTTAGTGCATATTTTCAACTATTAGTTACTCAAAATGTCGAAGATAAAATCATTTTATCTGCTCGTCAACAGGCCAGTATTGTTGGTTATGAAGCGCTTCATGCTATCATTTCTCTCGATAATAATACTGCCAATCAGGTGCTTCAATCATACTCTCAAAATGAATCCGTTGAAGAAGCGGCTATCTTGCTTGCTGATAGTAGCTTATTGGGCTACTACGCGAAATTAGAAGATATGCCGTTGCCTATGATGGATACGAGCGTGACTTTGCTCAGGTCCGCAACGGATTTAATTATTGCCGAGCCAATCTACAATAATAAGGAAAGGATTGGTTATGTATATGTTCACCACAACTTAGCGAGTTTGCTGACTGAAAAGCCAGATTTTTTATGGTTTATGATTGTACTTGGGCTAATCATGTTGTTCATCTCCTTTTTTGTTGCGGATTATTTTCAAAAACGGTTAACTCATCCTATTCAAAGTATGGTACGCCATATGACTAATATGTATCAGTCCAAAAATTTTGATAAAAGGCTATCAGCAAAAGGTGATGGCGAAATTGGTCAACTTATTAAAGGTTTTAATCGAGTTCTTGATGCCACACAAGACCGTGAAAATGAACTCGCCACGCGAGGTAAACAACTGCAAAAGCTTGTCGATGTTAGAACCAAACAGCTCTTCCTGAAAGCCCATTATGATTCATTGACCGGTTTGCCGAATCGGTATTTATTAGTCGATCGTTTGCATCAGGCGATATCCAAATCATCCCGCAACAAAACAAATATCGCGCTATTATTTTTAGATCTCGACCGATTCAAGGTGATCAACGATAATTTTGGTCATCAAAATGGTGATCAACTATTAAAGGAAGTCGCTAAACGACTTAAAAAAGTGGCCCGCGATGGTGATACGGTTGCCAGACTTGGTGGTGATGAATTTGTTTTTTTATTAGAAAATTTATCTCACTCTAAAAATGCTGCTCGTTCTGCGCTGAGAATTATAGAATGTTTTAGTAAGCCATTTCGACTACAAGAACATGTTTTGCATGTTTCTACTAGTATTGGAATTAGTGTTTATCCTGAAGATGGTTTAGACGATAAAATTTTATTAAAAAATGCTGACATCAGTATGTATCATGCAAAGAAGAAGGGGCCGGGAAATTTCAGTTATTATTCCAAAGAAATGAACAATACTTCTCTTGAAAGACTAGCGATTGAGTCAAACTTAAGAACGGCCATTGAAAAGGATGAATTGAGCCTAGTTTATCAACCGCAAAAACGAGTAAAAGAAGAGAAATATAGAAATGCCGAGGCGTTACTTCGCTGGAATAATCCAGAGCTTGGATTGGTCTCTCCAACTATTTTTATTCCAATTGCGGAAGAAACAGGATTAATTAAAAAAATTGATTTATGGGTTATTTCGCAGGTTTGCAAACAACTAAAAAAATGGGCCGATAAAGGTCTCACTGATTTGACGGTTGCTATTAATGTATCTGCTGGCCATTTAATTAGTAGCTCTTTGTTGGAACATATTAAATCGGAAATAATAGTTAACCAAATTAGCGCAGAACAACTGGAAATAGAAATTACTGAAGAAGTTTTTGTTGAACAAACTCAGCCAACGATCGAAAATTTAAAAGCGATCAAAAAACTAGGTGCCAGAATTGCGATTGATGATTTTGGAACGGGTTATTCATCGTTGCAATATCTTCAGGATTTTCCCGTCGACACATTAAAACTTGATGGAATGTTTATTAGAACATTGGAAACTGATCGAAGAAGTCAGGGTATTGTTCGTTCGACTATCATTTTAGCCCACAGTCTTGGTTTAGAATTAGTTGCTGAATGTGTTGAAGATCAGTGGCAGTTAGATTTTTTAACTGTAAATCAATGTGATATTATTCAGGGCTTTCTTTTTAGCAAACCCATTAACGCTGAAGCGATGTTCGATATTTTCAGCTCTGCTCCAGTAGAACTAACCCAAGATAAGGCGGGGTAAATCATCTGGACTCAGAGCCATTAAATTTTCAAAGCCAGTGCTCAATCGTTCAACCTTCTTTACTTTACCTGACATTCTATCTCACCATCAGAAAGCAAAACCGAAATACTTTGTTGACTGGTCACTTGACTTATCTTGGTGATAACCTGTTTGGTCTTTTGATCCCGCGTAATACTATAACCCCGACAAAGGGTAGACAAAGGACTTAATGTGTTCAATTTATTAGCGGTAATAGACAATCGATTTTGTTGTTGTTGCAATATTTTCTGCAATGAACTCTTAAGTCTACTCTGCATCACTTCTAATTGGTGTTTATTTCTCAGTAATTTTTCTTTTGGATGGAAGTGAGCGAGCTTTTTAGATAAACGTTCCAATTGGTTTTTGTTTGAATCAATGTTACGAGTAAAAGCCTCAGCTAACCTGTTTCTATTGATATCTAATTGGTGACGGGCGTGTAAAATTGAATGTTCGGGATCTTTCAATTTTAGTCGGGCGATATTTAGTCTGGTTTGGAGGTCATATATTTTGCTATGGATGCAGTGACTTAAATCTTGACTGTAAATGTCTAATTTTTGCCATAAGCTCTGTTGGTCAGGCGCAATCAATTCGGCCGCAGCAGAAGGCGTTGCGGCACGCAGATCGGCGACCAGTTCAGTGATGGTTATATCGATTTCATGACCGATGGCCGCAACGATGGGGATGTGGCATTGAGAGATTTTATTGGCTAAGGGTTCATCATTAAAACTCCAAAGGTCCTCAAGTGAACCACCTCCGCGAGTCATTAATAATACATCACATTCATTTCTTTGTTGCGCTTTTTGTAGAGCGTTGATGATATTGGAGGCGGCTGTTTTACCTTGCACTTGAGTGGGATAAACAATGATCGGGATCATTGGGCAGCGACGCTGTAATACGGTGATCACATCACGAATGGCGGCGCCAGTTGGCGAAGTAATTACACCGATTGCTTTCGGTAGGAAGGGGAGAGCTCTTTTCTTATCGGCGGAAAACAGGCCTTGCTCTTCAAGGTGGTTCATTAATGCATTAAGTTCTTGTTGCAGCTTTCCAACTCCGGCCGGTTCCATATAGTCAGCAATCATCTGGTAATCGCCTCGCGCTTCATAAAGGCTGACTTTACCTTTAACGATGACTTTGTCACCTTCTTTTGGCGACAGGTTGATCATTCGGTTTTTGAATTTGAATATAGCGCACTTGATCTGCGCGCTGTTATCTTTCAGGGTGAAATACCAGTGGCCGGATGCCGCATGAATAAAATTGGAGATTTCACCTTCTAGCCAGACCGTTCCGAGTTCTGATTCCATTAAACGCTTTGCTTGGCGATTCAGCTGGCTTACCGTAAGCACTTGTCGTTGAGTGTTTGGTTGTTGAGGTTGTAAAAAGGGCTTTCGCATAGGAATTAATAGGCTCAGAATTGTTTAATTTAGGTTAACTAGCATGCAGATAGTCTATTTCAGCAATAAAAACAAACAATTGCAATCAAAAAATTATTAAATAATAATTGTTACTTTTGCAAAAATGTCTGTATAATCCCGCTTTGGCTGTATCAGCCCTTCTCGAAATGGTGAAATTTACGATGCGAATCACTCAAGAAGCCCTCACTTTTGATGATGTCCTACTTCTTCCTGCTCATTCTCAAGTTCTGCCCAATGCAGTCGATCTTAAAACTCGGATCACTCGGGATATTGTTCTTAATATTCCTTTAGTCTCTGCGGCGATGGATACTGTCACTGAAGCGGGCTTGGCGATTGCCATTGCTCAAGAAGGAGGCATGGGGTTTATTCATAAAAATATGGATATTGACCGTCAGGCATCAGAAGTTCTCAAAGTTAAGAAATTTGAAAGCGGTGTGGTCACAGACCCGATTACAGTGACTCCAGATACCACTATCGGTCAATTAAAAGAAATTACTTCAATGCATGGTATTTCCGGTTTACCTGTTGTTCTAGATGGTGAGCTACTCGGGATTGTTACTAGCCGTGATATTCGTTTTGAATCTCAGCTTGATCAACCAATTACCAAGGTGATGACTACCAAAGAAAATCTAGTGACGGTGACCGAAAGTGCTAGTCCTGACGATGTGCTTTATTTGATGCACCAGCATCGGATTGAAAAAGTACTGATGGTCGATGATGATTTTCATTTAACCGGTATGTATACCGTAAAAGATATTCAAAAAGCTGAAGATAAACCTAACGCCTGCAAAGACAGCTTAGGTCATTTACGGGTCGGTGCGGCGGTTGGTACTGGACCGGACACTGAAGATCGGGTTGCTGCCTTAGTTAAAGCAGGAGTTGATATTATTTTGGTTGATACTTCTCACGGCCATTCTCAAGGTGTATTGGATAAAGTGAAGTGGGTCAAAAAACACTATCCTGAAATTCAAGTGATTGGTGGCAATATTGCTACGGGACAAGGAGCTAAAGATTTAGTCGCCGCTGGTGCCGATGGAGTCAAGGTGGGAATTGGACCGGGTTCAATTTGTACGACTCGGATCGTAACCGGAGTGGGTGTTCCACAAATCTCTGCAGTGAATAATGTTGCCAAAGCTCTGGATGGAACAGGTGTACCACTTATTGCTGATGGGGGTATTCGTTATTCAGGAGATTTATGTAAAGCTTTGGCCGCAGGTGCTTATTCTATTATGGTTGGTTCCATGTTTGCTGGTACCGAAGAGGCGCCGGGAGAAGTAGAACTTTATCAAGGTCGTTCTTATAAATCATATCGTGGGATGGGCTCTTTGGCAGCTATGTCGCAAAAAAATGGTTCCGGAGATCGTTATTTTCAATCGAACAACGCGGCCGATAAATTAGTGCCAGAAGGTATTGAAGGCCGAGTCGCTTACAAAGGAGTATTAAATGCCATCATCCATCAAATGTTAGGGGGGCTGCGTTCATCTATGGGCTTAACCGGTTGTAAAGACATGTTAACTTATCGCACTGAAACAGAATTTGTTAAAGTGACTGCTGCGGGCATGGCTGAAAGCCATGTACACGACGTACAGATCACTAAAGAAGCACCTAATTATCAAGCTAAGAAATAAATTCAAAGCAATTCAAGAAGTCTTTATTACTAAAAATAAAGAGAAAAATAAAAAAAGACAAGAGATAAGAAATTTTTACCACGGAGGCATGGAGGAAAGATCAATGATTATTTTTTCTCCGCTACTCCATGCCTCCGTGGTAAATCACTCTTTTAGTTTTTTCTTTTAATTCATCTTAAGGTTTAATCTTATGTCTACAGACATTCATTCTCAAAAAATTCTCATTCTAGATTTCGGTTCTCAATATACTCAATTGATTGCACGTCGAGTCCGTGAATTAGGTGTGTATTGTGAGTTATATCCATTTGATCTGGAGGACAAGTGTATTTATGATTTTAAACCGGATGGAGTGATCTTATCGGGTGGTCCGGAAAGTGTGATGGGTGATGATACGCCAATAGCCAATGAACTTATTTTTGATTTAGGTGTTCCGGTTTTAGGTATTTGTTACGGCATGCAAACTATGGCTCATCAGCTGGGCGGAAAAGTGGCCAGTTCAAACAAAAGAGAATTCGGTTATGCCAAAGTACGCCATGCTATCCCGTCTGTTTTACTGGAAGGCATTGAAGATCATTCCGAAGACGGTAAAGGTGTTTTGGATGTGTGGATGAGTCATGGTGACAAAGTTATCGAGTTGCCTGAAAATTTTGTAGCGATTGGTGAATCCGATAATGCACCACTGGCGGCGATGGCCAATGAAGAGAAAAATTTCTATGGCGTTCAGTTTCATCCGGAAGTGACTCACACTCATCAAGGTGGACGTATTTTAGAAAAATTTGTATCAGATATCTGTGGTTGTGAAAAATTATGGATTGCCGATAGTATTATTGAAAATGCAATTGCAGAAATTAAAGAAAAAGTGGGAGACGATGAAGTTATCTTAGGTCTTTCCGGCGGTGTTGATTCATCCGTAACGGCAATGTTATTACATCGTGCAATAGGATCTAAATTAACCTGTGTATTTGTTGACAATGGTCTGCTTCGTTTAAACGAAGGTCAGCAAGTGATGGATATGTTTGATGCTGATTTTGGCTTAAACGTCATTAAAATAGAAGCGGAAGATCGTTTTCTTAACGCATTAAAAGGTGAAAATGATCCGGAGGCCAAACGAAAGATTATTGGCCGCGAATTTATTAATGTATTTCAAATCGAATCAGAGAAAAGAGTCAATGCTAGATGGTTGGCTCAAGGTACAATTTATCCCGATGTAATTGAGTCGGCAGGAGCTAAGAGCGGCAAAGCTCATGTCATAAAGTCTCATCATAATGTTGGTGGTTTGCCAAAAGACATGAAGCTAAAGCTGGTCGAACCTTTACGTGAATTATTTAAAGATGAAGTTAGAAAAATCGGCCTAGAATTAGGTTTACCATACGACATGTTATATCGTCATCCATTTCCTGGCCCAGGGTTAGGTGTCAGGATTTTAGGTGAGGTGAAAAAAGAATTTGCCGATCTTTTGCGATTAGCCGATAACATTTTTATCGAAGAGTTATATAACTACCATTTGTATCACAAAACTTCGCAAGCATTTGCCGTTTTTCTACCTGTTAAATCGGTGGGTGTTATGGGGGATGCTCGAAAATACGATTATGTGATTGCATTAAGGGCGGTTGAGACGATCGACTTTATGACCGCTCGCTGGGCGCATTTGCCTTATGATTTTTTGGAGCATGTATCGGGCAGGATCATTAATGAAATTGATGGGATTTCTCGGGTAACTTATGATATTTCGTCCAAGCCACCTGCTACGATTGAATGGGAATAGGAATAAACTCAAAAGGTTATTCACCACTGGGACACGGAGCGACGGAGAAAACAAAAAACTAAACCACTCTTTTTTGCTCCAAATAGTCTTTCCTCGTATCTCCGTGGCGAAATTAGTTTTTATCTTTTAAGTTTTAAAAGGATTATATGTACGATCATCAATATTGGATGCAAAAAGCACTATCTCTCGCCGTAAAAGCCGAAGCTTTAGGCGAGGTTCCGGTTGGGGCAATTTTGATTAAAGACAGTCAAATCATCGGTCAGGGCTATAACCAACCCATCCTCAAACATGATCCTTCTGCCCACGCTGAAATTATTGCAATGCGCGAAGCAGGGCAGAAGTTGCAAAATTATCGATTGGTCGATACTACCCTGTACGTGACGCTGGAACCTTGTGCTATGTGCGCTATGGCTATGGTCCATGCTCGGGTTAAAGCCATTGTTTATGCTGCCAAAGACCCTAGAACGGGGGCTGCTGGGAGTTTGTATCAGTTATTGCAACATTCGGGGCATAATCACCAAATAGAAATTGTAGAAGATATTCTTAAACAACAAAGTGCAGATATGTTGAAACTTTTTTTTAAGTCACGAAGAAAATAAACCTGCATTCGAACTTCAAGAGCAATATTTTTTGAGTTTTTGAAATTCTTTAGCTGACTTTTCCAAGTTTGTACCCTGGCAATAAAATAGGAGCAAAACAATGAAAAAATTAATGGGATCGAGGCTTTCTATACTATGGTAGTTGCTGAAACCGATAGATTATTACTTAAAAAATTTTCAGAAAATGATGTAGATGGCTTTTTTGAATTGAACAATGATCCAGAAGTATTAATTTATACGGGAGATAAGCCTTTTCAAAATAAAGAAGAGGTCGCTCGATTTATATCAGAATATAATCAATATGAGATCTGTGGTTTTGGGCGTTGGTCTATATATCTAAAAGGTACGGGTCAATATATCGGTTTTAGTGGTCTTAGGTATTTGCCAGATAATGAAGAAACTGATATAGGATTCAGGATAGCCCGGAAATATTGGGGTAATGGTTACGCAACCGAATCAGCTATAGCGGGACTTAAGATAGCATTTTTGGAACTTGAACTGAAAAAAATTATTGCAAGGGCAATGAAGGATAATTTGGCTTCTCACGCGGTTATAAAGAAATTAGGTATGCAATGCCATTCCGAATTTAAAGAAGGTGGTAAAAACTGGATGAAATATGAACTATATCGTACGCATTGGTTATTTTTCTAATGGTTATCGATTGCTGATCACTGGAGATCTATTTTTTTGATAATTTTATTTGCTAGCTTTTGCCAGATCGATTTCCAGGTTGGCTTCTGCGTGATTTATCATTCCGAGCCCCCTTGTTCCGGCTGAACTGCTTTTTTTGAAGAGATGGACGGTTACCCTCTCTGTCATTCGCTCGGTATTTATTTTTTTTTGTTTTTACCGGTCGAATGCCTAATTTGGAAGCTGGTACATCATGATCGGGCTCAAAACCATCGATTAACTTTCTTTCTATGATTGTTTGAATTAATTTTTCAATATCTGACAGTTGCTTAAATTCATCGGCACTGACTAACGAAACAGCTTCGCCAGACTTACCGGCACGACCAGTTCGTCCAATTCGATGAACATAATCTTCGGCGACATTGGGCAGATCAAAGTTAACGACATGTGGCAGTTGGTCGATATCGATACCGCGTGCTGCAATATCTGTGGCAACCAAAACTTGAATATCATTTTTCTTAAAGTTGGTCAGTGCTTTGACTCGAGCTCCTTGACTTTTGTTGCCGTGGATAGCCATCGCCTTTATACCGTCTTTTTCTAAATGTTTAGTCAATCGATTTGCACCGTGTTTAGTTCGGGTAAAAACCAAAACTTGCTGCCAGTTATTTGAACCAATTAAATAGCTCAGTAATGCAGATTTTCGTTTTTTATCAACCGGGTAGATCCATTGAGCGACGGATTTAACCGTAGTATTTCTTGGGCTGACGGAAATTTCGATCGGATTATTCACTAAACCTTTGGCTAATTTTCGAATATCATCAGAAAAGGTTGCCGAGAACATCAGGTTTTGACGTTTAGTTGGCAGCAATCTGATGATTTTTTTGATATCTCGAATAAACCCCATATCTAACATTCGATCAGCTTCATCTAGAACCAATATTTCAAGTTGATCGAATTTAACCGCATTTTGACTATACAGATCTAGTAGACGGCCGGGAGTTGCAACCAAAATATCAACCCCTTTACGCAGCTTCATCATTTGCGGATTGATTTTTACGCCGCCATAAACCACGGCGGAGCGGAGTGGTAAATTAGCACCATAAGTAGCCACACTTTCACTCACTTGGATGGCTAATTCTCTGGTTGGCGTCAGCACTAAGGTTCTTACCTGATTAGCGGTAGCCAGTTTACCTTTAGAAAGTAGCTCTAATATAGGTAAGGTAAAACCCGCTGTTTTGCCAGTACCTGTTTGAGCAGCGGCCATGACATCTTTGCCGTCTAATACTGCTGGGATCGCTTGTGCTTGGATCGGAGAGGGCGTCTCGTAACCTTGTTTGATCACTGCTTTTAAAATGTGCTGACTAAGACCAAGTGAATCAAAATTCATCGGTTTTTATTCCAAGGGATTGCAAGGCGCGTAGCATACAGGATGTTTTGTGAGCAGGCTACTAGGAAATGGCCTACACATTAAATTTAGAAACTAAGGATTGGAGTTTATTGGCAACTTCATTCAATGAATTGCTATTTTTCGCTGATTGTTTTGCGGCTTCACCCGTACTTTCAGATATATCTTTTACCTGCATAACGCTCTTATTGATCTCCTCCGCAACGGTTGTTTGTTCCGTTGCCGCTGAGGCTATTTGTTCTCCCATCAAGCTAATATGTGCTACCGATTCAGATATTTTTTGCAATGCATTACCCGCTTCAGTTGCGTTACTAACGGTTTGTTCGCTTTTTTTATTACCGCTATCGATTGCATTGACGGAAGAGCTAGCCGATGATTGAAGTTTATCGATCATTTTTCTAATTTCTTCGGTAGACTCTTGTGTTTTACTCGCGAGAGTCCTTACTTCATCTGCTACCACGGCAAATCCACGACCACTTTCTCCAGCTCTAGCGGCTTCAATTGCAGCGTTAAGTGCTAACAAATTGGTTTGATCGGCAATGCCTTGGATGACATCAAGTACTGAACCGATACTTTTGACATCCTCTTGCAATTCATTGATTGAACCGGATGCATTGGTTAACTCTTTGGCAAGCTCGCTAATCGACTTGATGGTTTGCCGCACTATAGCAAGTCCGGCTTTAGATTCTTTATCGGCCTGATTGGTCGAAACGGCTGTTTCTTCAGCGCTACTGGCAACTTCCTGTACTGTAGCAGACATTTGGTTCATCGCTGTTGCGACTTGTTCAACTTCGACGTTTTGTTCTTCTATTTGAAGGTTAGTTGAGTTTGCGGAAGTTCGATTTTCGCTTGCGTTATTGACTAATTCTGTTGTCGATAAAAGTACTTCTTGCACTAGCGATTTGGTATTTTCGACCATCACATTAATATTTTTACCAATCGTTTTCATTTCATCGTCGGAATTGATGTCCACCGATAAAGTTAAATTACCATCAGCAACGGCATTGACACACTCTTCAATTCGAGAAATAGAATCAAGCATATTGGAATAGACACTGGCAAATAAATATATGGCTGCCAGAATCAGTAATATGGATGAAGAGATATTTAATAGGATCTCAAATTGAATTTTATTTTTTCTACTTTGCATTAAAACACTTAATGTTTTATATGTTACATCATATAGAGCTAGGATTGAATCAACGACATCAGTGCCTTGTGAAAAATATTGGCTACCCTCAATTGAAACTTCGTCTGGATCAAGAAGTTTACTGGAAGTCGTATTGACGAGTTCAGATATAGTCTGGTTAACTTGAATAAATTTATCGGGCAATTCCTTAAGATTTTTTCCGTGGTTGGAGGCGGCTTGAAAGTTATGCGCCATTCGGTTTCTTTGTTGCTCAAGCTGTTTGTTATAATTAGATAGTGCGATGAAAGAATCACTATCAAAACTTCCTTTGGTAGCAACGCCTGCTCCAAGCCCCCGAACCTTTCCTGTAATATTAGCTAAAGAGGGAAGATCTTCAACCACCATTTTAATTAGAAAAGCTGTTTGATGTTGAGGATCAGTTAATAAGCTACTTGATTCCAGTATTGAATTCATTAGCAGGCTGATCCTATTAATTAAATCAGAATAGGCGGTGAAGCTATTATCCGTTTTCATGATTTGTGATTTTTGTGTGAGTTGCTGCCAATCATTTACGATTAGATCAAAATCTGATTTTTCCATTGAAGTTAGATTTTCAAACTCTTCAAGGTTGGCTATTTGATTAAGTTGTTGACCTACTTGGCTTATCACTTCAGTTAAATCGGATTTTACCGCTAAATCTCCGTTCAAATAGGTATTATTTAGCCCCCGGGTTTTCCCCATATTGGTGGAAACGGGTTGTAACGACTTAATCAGTTCAATTTTACGAATTTCTTGATTGGTAGCATCGAGAGAGATTTTGTGATTATTAATAGCGTAATAGGTAACATAACTAACAGGAATTAGGTAGAGAACAAAAATAACAATAAATTTTTTGGCAATCGATATTTTGCTAATAAAGTAGATTCCCGGTGATAGCAGTAGCTTGAACATTAGGTTGGACCTTTATACTTATTTGAATATTTGATTTTTCTAGATTTAAGTAAGTATAGACAGGTATGGTGCTTTTGCTGGAAATATCGATTCGTTTAAGTTGAAAAACGAAGGGTTTGAAAATGAAATTAGATTAGTCGACCGTTTTATCCTCAACCTGCTCGTGATCGTCCTGTGTTTCGTCGACTTCAGCAATCATCATATCGGTTGGATCGACTTCAAGGGGGGATGCAGGTTGCTCTTGGTTGTTTTCATCTTGCCAAACCAGCACATCATAATAACGACGAATATTATCGACATAATAGACGGGTTCGCTGCCACGGGCATAACCGTGTTTTGTTTTTTTATACCAACGATTTTTTTGCAACAATGGTAGCCGTTCTTTTACATCAGACCATTTGTCAGGATCGCCGCCTTGTTTTTGAGTAATGAGCCTAGCATCTTCGACATGCCCCCAACCGACATTATATCCCGCCAAAGCCAACCAAGTACGATCCGGTTCTTGTATTCGTTTGGGCACTCTGCTTAATACTTTACGTAAATACTGAGCACCACCTTGGATACTTTGTTCAGCGTCTAGTCGATTGGTAACGCCCAGTTGTTTAGCTGTTTTCCGGGTTAGCATCATCATGCCTCTAACGCCCGTTTTCGATTTAGCTTTTGGGTACCAGTGGGATTCTTGATAAGAAATTGCTGCGAGTAATCGCCAGTCGAGATCTTCTAATGCTGATTCAATGAACCATTCTTTATAGTGATCGAGTTTCTCATCGGTGGCTTGGTGAAATTTTCTTGCACCGACATAGTCAAATTTTTTTACGTGCCCATAATATTTTTCGTGGAGTTGGGTTATATTTCCTTGGGCTCGTTGATCACCAAAAAAATCAATGGTTTTGGAAAATAGTGAATAGTCATCTGAGGGTGTAAAAGCCCAAGCAAGATTTTGAGGCTCGCCTAAGGTAAAAGCAACCGCGAGTTCCGGGTGAAAACGACGATTAAGATTTAGCTCGGTGGAATCTACAATGGTGTAATCGATGGTTTCGTCAAGAACCATCATTAATAGTTCTTCGGCGGTATGTTCGGTCGTTTCTGACCAATGAAGGGTCGAGTGAGTTTGTTTTAAGGCTAGTAATTGCTGAGAATAAGAAGAATGAGCAACGACTCTTAGTTCGCCATTTAGTTGAGCAATATTTCTTGGCCATTGTTTTCCTTGTTTGAAAATTAGCTTAGAAGTAATGGTCTGGTATGAAGGTGCAAAGCGAAGTTGCCTAGCTCTTTCTGGGGTTACTGTTAATCCTGCAGCAGCTAAATCTACTTCGCCAGAATTGACTGCTTCAATGATTTCTTTTAGGTTATCGTTAACAATGTATTCCGTTTTAACACCTAAGGAGGCCGCAAATGCTTCTGTAAGTTCATATTCGACGCCTGCGTGTCCGTCGGCTCTTTCATAATAAGTGGTTGGGCTATTTCGTGTAATGACTCTCAATACGCCGCGTTTTTGAATTTCTTCGATCTGAGGGCGTTTTTCTTCGCTACAGCTGGTCAGTAATAAAAAAGCTAACAAAAGAGGGGTTTGATAGGTTAAAACGCGAGGGACAGAAAAACTTGGCAAATTGGCCAATATTCGAAAATACTTCTGTAATAAATCGATAAAACTCATAATATTGGAGTATTTCGTCTTTTCCTTATCTACATAACGAATTATTAAAAATATCAATCATTTGTATTATCAACAACTTAACTGAATATAGTATGAATTTTGTTTCCTTGAGGCTTATTATCAGCTTTTCTTTGAGATACTGCAAGTTTATTGGCATTCGCTAGGTCGTTTAAAAATACTATATATAGTGTTTGAATGGTTTAAAATCTACTATATAGTAGGGAAACTATATTATTGAGCTAAGATAATGGGTTGAATATCAGGAATTTAAGCTGAAGCTTCAAAGACGCAAAAAACATGAAATAAACTTTATATATTTGACCATGAAGGGCTGATTATTGACTCAATAATTAGAATTTTAAATCTTGACGACTATCTTTTTTCGAGCTTTTCATGTCTTGAGTGGCTATTCAAAAGAAAGCTCATTATCACCACTAATATCACCATATATAACTTAAATATTCGGTTAATATCAAGTATCATTGCGCCTTTATTGGAACCCAAGTCTAAACCCATCCGACCTGAGCTAAAAAATATGCTAATTCTTCGTGGCGCACCTGCATTTTCTTCCTTTAGAATCAATAAATTACTTATCGAAGGACAAAAATTAGTGCCTGATTTGGGGCAAATATATGCAGAATATGTTCACTTTGCGGATCTTAGCCGACCTTTATCCGATGATAGCCATGCAACATTAAAACGGTTGCTCACTTACGGCTCGCAGAAAGAGGTGCAAGAGACAAAAGGGGCATTTGCGTTAGCGGTACCGCGTCCAGGAACGATATCACCTTGGTCTTCAAAAGCAACAGATATTGCTCACAATTGTGGATTATCGGAAGTCAATCGATTGGAAAGAGGGGTTAGCTGGTATTGCCAGGATTTGGCAGGCGATGAACTCGCCAATGCTGAACTAAAAGAACTGTTACCGTTAATCCATGACCGAATGATGGAAGTTGTTTTTCCGGCACTGCAAGATGCAGAAGTTTTATTTGAGACTCATCAACCTAAAGAGTTGGCTCGCGTTAATGTGATTGAAGGGGGCCGAGACGCGTTAGCTGAAGCGAATACCCGTTTAGGATTAGCCTTGGCGGAAGATGAAATTGATTATTTGGTAGAGCGCTTTACTCAACTGGAAAGAGATCCCACCGACGTTGAATTAATGATGTTTGCCCAAGCGAATTCTGAGCATTGTCGTCATAAAATATTTAATGCCGAGTGGACCATCGACGGTGAAAATAAAGAGTTTTCTTTATTTGGTATGATCCGAAATACACATAAAGTCACGCCACAAGGCATTTTGTCTGCTTATAGTGATAATGCGGCGGTATTTGAAGGATTTGAACAACCGCGATTATGGGCTGCTTCAATGACGGATAAAAATCCCGGTGAATATCAATATTATATTGAACCAATTCACGTATTGATCAAAGTTGAAACCCATAATCATCCTACTGCAATTTCTCCTTTTCCTGGCGCTTCAACAGGTTCGGGTGGCGAAATAAGAGATGAAGGGGCGACGGGAAGAGGCGGCAAACCGAAAGCGGGTTTGATCGGGTTTAGTGTGTCTAATCTCGAAATCCCAGGGTATTCCAGACCATGGGAAGTAAAATATGGTAAACCGGGCCGTATTGTTTCTGCTTTTGAAATCATGATGGATGGCCCATTAGGCGGTGCGGCTTTTAATAATGAATTTGGCCGACCTAATCTTTGCGGTTATTTCAGAACTTATCAGCAAAAGGTTGATTTTGATTTTGGCTCACAAATAAGGGGCTACCATAAGCCAATCATGATCGCTGGTGGTATGGGAAATATCCGCGATCAGCATGTACAAAAAGCGGAGATCAAACCTGGTTATCATGTGATAGTCCTTGGTGGACCTGCGATGCTAATTGGACTGGGTGGCGGCGCAGCATCTTCGATGGCATCGGGATCCAGTCATGAAGATTTAGATTTTGCTTCGGTCCAGCGAGAAAATCCGGAAATGGAACGCCGTTGTCAGGAGGTCATCGATCACTGTTGGTCGATGGGCGAGAACAATCCGATTGCATTTATTCATGATATTGGCGCAGGTGGATTGTCCAATGCGGTGCCTGAATTAGTGCATGATGGCGGACGCGGTGGTTCATTTGAACTGCGCCGCGTTCCTAATGATGAACCAGGAATGAGCCCGGTTGAGATCTGGTGTAATGAATCTCAAGAAAGGTACATGTTGGCGGTTTCGCCGCAAGATAAAGATATTTTTGAAACGATTTGCCAAAGAGAGCGTTGTCCTTTCGCCATTTTAGGCGAGGCATTAGAGGAGCAACATTTAACTTTAAGTGATGAATATTTTGACAATAAGCCCGTGGATATACCGATGGATGTTTTATTCGGTAAAGCACCTAAAATGCATCGTGAGGTTCAATCGGCCAATGTCATCAAAAATGAACTCAAGATCGAAGCAAGTATTGATGAAGCCGTTAACCGAGTCTTAAGTTTACCGGCGGTAGCGGATAAAACATTCCTGATCACTATTGGCGATCGAACGGTGGGCGGTTTATCTCACCGCGATCAAATGGTCGGTCCATGGCAAGTACCCGTTGCTGATTGTGCGGTAACAGCGTCTAGTTTAAAATCTTATACCGGTGAAGCCATGGCAATGGGCGAAAGAACTCCTGTCGCTAATCTAAATTATGGCGCCTCGGCAAGAATGGCGGTGGCGGAATCTATTACTAATATTGCAGCCAGTAAAATTGGCAATATCAGTGATATTCGTTTATCGGCAAACTGGATGGCGGCTTGCGGCGTAGAAGGGGAAGATGCGGGTTTATATGAAGCGGTTTATGCCATTGGCATGGAGCTTTGTCCTGAGCTTGGTATTGCTATTCCGGTGGGTAAGGATTCCATGTCAATGCAAACCGCTTGGAGTGATGATGGCGAAAGCAAGCGAGTCGTTGCGCCGCTTTCTTTGGTGATTACCGCGTTTGCACCTGTGACTGATATACGTAAGACACTGACACCACAACTTAAAACAGATATTGATAGCCTGTTAATTTTAATTGATTTAGGTGACGGTAAAAATCGTTTGGGCGCAACCGCTTTGGCTCAAGTTTTTAATCAACTGGGTGCCGAAAGCGCTGATGTTGGATCGGCCTCAAGGTTAAAGAATTTCTTTAATGCCATTCAAAAATTGAATCAAGAAAATTTATTGCAAGCTTATCATGATCGCTCTGATGGCGGTTTGCTTGCCACACTTGCTGAAATGGCATTTGCCGGGAACTGCGGTTTGCATATTGATTTATCAATGTTAGAAAATGTCCCTCTGTCGGTTTTGTTTAATGAAGAATTAGGTTGTGTCATTCAAATAGAAGAAAATAATCAAGATCAAGTGATGGAGGTTTTAAAGTCCTTTGGACTTGATATGATAAGTCATCATATTGGTTCGCCAAGCCGGGGTAAAAAGATTCAAATCTCTCATGGGAATAATCAATGGTTATCTCGTGACTTAATGGACCTTCGAGCCATCTGGTCAGAAACATCATTTCAAATGCAGTCTTTAAGAGACAATTCGAAAAGCGCAGAACAAGAAAAACAAATTCGGTTAGATGTCAATAATCCAGGCATTACCCCGGACTTAACCTTCGAACCGAGTGAAGATATTGCTGCCGCTTTTTTAAATCATTCTGATAAACCGAAAGTGGCTATATTAAGAGAGCAGGGAGTTAACAGTCATCTGGAAATGGCTGCTGTTTTTATTAAAGCGGGATTTAATGCGATTGATGTTCATATGAGTGATTTAATGAACGGGCGAATTGAATTAAAGCAATTTAGAGGACTTGTCGCATGCGGTGGATTCTCTTATGGTGATGTACTTGGGGCTGGAGAAGGTTGGGCCAAATCAATTTTGTTCAATCAAAATCTAAAACAAATGTTTAGTGAGTTTTTCGCTCGGCCAAATACTTTCTCTCTGGGTATTTGTAATGGTTGTCAGATGATGTCTAATCTACGTTCTATTATTCCCGGCAGCGACCATTGGCCACATTTCGTTAGAAATCGTTCTGAGCAGTTTGAAGCGCGCTTTTCGATGGTCGAAGTGGTTGAAACCCCATCCATTTTTATGAAAGGAATGGCTGGTTCTAAAATGCCAATCGCCGTTTCTCATGGAGAAGGCCGGGCAGAATTCATCACTACGCAAAAAGCAGAAAGTACAAATGTTTCAGGATTGGTCACTACTCGGTTTATCGATAACTACGGAAAAGTAACGCAACAATATCCATACAATCCCAACGGTTCACCCTTTGGTATTACTGGATTAACTTCCGCTGATGGTCGAGTGACTATTATGATGCCGCATCCTGAACGGGTTGCCCGAACGGTTCAAAATTCTTATGCATTGTCTGAATGGGGTGAAGATGGTCCTTGGACTCGGATGTTTCGAAATGCGAGAGTTTGGGTGGGGTAAAATTTCATCTACTAGTTCTCGTATTTTTGGTATTTGAGTACTAGTATATAGATGTAACTTTATTTCCACGACTTCAACAGATTTTTCTAGGTTGAATAATAGTCAACTACCTGGCCCCTTGCGTCAGGGTACTAGGTTAGGTGCTAAAGTGAGGATTTATTGGGTATTGATCATTGGTATATTCTCCGGCTTGCACTCGTTGTCGGCCGAGCCCATTACGATCATTATTCCAAAGGACGTATTTGATGATTATGAATATTTTCTCAACGGACGAGAACCTTTGAAGATAACCGATTTCTCTGGAGCTGGCTCTCGAAGAGATGTAGTCGAAGTGGTTTTTATTCAACAAGCGCTACATGCTGGTGGTATTAAGGATGGTATCAAATTTATACTGGCTAATACTTATGCCAGAATTCAGCAACAGATTACTAGTGGTAGTGTTGTTATGGCCGCTAATTCGATCTGGACAAGTGATTTAAAATTACAAAAAGAATCTATTCATATCAGCCTTCCTGCGATTGAATCGGGTGAATTTGAAGCGGGTTTGTATACGGTTTCTACTAATACCAAAGCCTTATCTGCAAAGAATTTGAAAGATGTTCAACAACTCAAGGCAGTTTCAAACACACAGTGGACTGTTGATTGGAATACGCTCACCCAACTTAATCTTAAAGGGTTAGAAAGCGTCGTTAAATGGACTACCATGCTCCACCTCATTAAAGGTGATCGAGTTGATTTTCTATTAGCACCTTTTCAAGCGACTGCGGATTTTTCTTTTACTGCTGAAGGCGTTAAATTTATACCTATTCCTGATTTGAAAGTTGCACTTTCAGGCAGTCGATCTTTTGCTGTTTCAAAAAAACACCCTCGTGGAAAACAAGTGTTTGAAGCTTTCAATAAAGGACTTGAGCGTCTTAAAGAACAGGGGATTATTAACCAAGCGTACCAACAATCGGGATTTTTTAATCAACGTGTAATCCATTGGAAAAAACTTAACTAGGGGGATTCGTTCCTGACGTTTCGATATACAAACGAGAGAACATAAATTTCCGTAATAAAATCAGTTGATGTGAGATTACTAGTAGGGTTTAATGCCAGTAGAAGGAGGTAAGGTTAAATGTTGATAAACCTGAAGTCTTTTCAGGTTGCTTGTTAAAGCTTTGTCCGCAGATAGAGGAGCCTTGAGCCTAAAGAACCGGTCAATAATTAGAATAATAATGGATCAGCGGTGGATTGTGGTATTACGAGCATCAAAGTAGTTCCCATGAGGAAAAAATATCGACATCCCGCAGCTTGACTTCAATTATTAAACCCACTTTCCTGCATAAATGATAGAATTATGCCATAAAAATAATCCTGCAATTGAATATTAATAAACTATGAACATTTTGATTTTTACCACTTCTGACGGTCCTATTAACATCATTCGACCGGAATTAGAAATTTTTATTGGCTTGGCGAAACGTGGTCATAAAGTGACCGTTTTGACTGATGAAAATACTGAGTATGCCGATATTTTTAAACAAAACGGCGTAAAGGTCATTAATCAACAACCCCAAAAGAAAATTTGTTTTGAGTCAATTAAAGTTATACGCAACGAGTTAAGGCGAGAAGATTACGATATTGTTTACGCCACTAATTCCAAATCTATTCCTAATGCCGCATTTGCGTGTATTGGCTTTCCGGCCAAAATGATCACTTATCGCGGGACGACTGGTGGTTTGTATCGACATGATCCCACCGCCTATTTGACTCATTTGCATCCTAGGGTCAATGGCGTTGTTTGTGTTTCCGAAGCAGTAAGAGAAGATATACTCAAACGAGTATGGCACAACAAACAAAACGTAGTCACTATTCACAAGGGGCATAGCCTAGATTGGTATAACAAACCACCAGCTGATTTATCGGAATTTGATATTAGTAAAGCTGATTTTGTTTTGATCTGTGCGGTGAATGCTAGGCCCAGTAAGGGGATCCCTGTGATGATTGAAGCGGCTAATCATTTGGCTGATCTACAGAATATTCATTTGTTGTTAGTTGGCAAAAATATGGAGCAATATTCTGACCTGATCGGTCAAAATAAAATGAGTGAACGGATCCATTTGCTAGGATATCGATTTGATGCGCCAGAATTAATCACTGCCAGTGATGTTTTAGTTCAGCCTTCTATTAGCGGGGAAGGTTTGCCTCGCGCTTTGATGGAAGCAATGGGGTATGGGACTCCGTCTATTATTACCACTGTAGGTGGTGGTAAAGAAGTGATCGAAGATGGTGTTAATGGTGTTATTGTTCCAGCCAATGATGCGGGGGCGATTGCTGCCAGTGTTAGAGATCTCTATCATAATCCTGAGAGGATCAAAGAAATTTCGGCTGCTTGTCGAGATACTATTGCTAATCAATACTCTAATGAGCGTACTGTGCAACTTTATATTGAATATTTTGAGGGGTTGCTTAGCAAGAAATAATATCGGTTTTGTGGGGGCCGCCATTCGAAATTTCAGACAAAAACAATTCTAGGCGCGATTCTTGCACCTACCTATAATCAAAACAACAACCTGCTATTTTTTTGACACATAACTCAACCCTATGGCTGAAGCTCTTACCCAAAATCTATCCATCAGCAAAATACCTGCTTTAGGTACGCCAATTTTATTATTGGTGCTATTGGCAATGATGACATTACCGATACCAACATTCTTGTTGGACATGTTATTTACCTTTAATATTTCGTTAGCCTTAGTCGTGGTACTCGCGACGGTTTATTCCCAACGGCCGCTCGATTTTGCGGTTTTTCCGACGATATTACTGGTCGCCACGTTGATGCGTCTGGCATTAAATGTAGCCTCCACCCGAGTGGTCTTGATGAATGGTCACACGGGACCTGGTGCCGCTGGGGATGTGATCGAGTCATTTGGCTCGGTGGTTATCGGTGGAAATTATGCGGTTGGTCTTGTTGTTTTTGCCATACTGGTCATCATCAATTTCGTGGTAGTCACTAAAGGTGCCGGAAGGATCTCCGAAGTCAGCGCTCGTTTTACTTTAGATGCGATGCCCGGTAAACAAATGGCGATCGATGCGGATTTAAATGCGGGATTGCTAACCCAAGAAGAAGCTAAGGAAAGGCGTAGCGAAGTATCCCAAGAAGCCGATTTTTACGGTTCTATGGATGGTGCATCAAAGTTTGTACGTGGTGATGCTGTCGCTGGTTTGTTGATTCTATTTATTAATATTATTGGTGGCGTGGCCGTTGGGGTGGGGCAGCATGGATTAGATTTTTCTACCGCAATGCAATATTACGCTCTATTGACCATTGGTGACGGTTTAGTTGCGCAAGTCCCCGCTTTATTATTGTCGACTTCTGCGGCAATTATGGTTACTCGACAAAATGCTGCCCACAATATGGGGCAAATGTTAATCAGCCAGTTGATTATGAAGCCAAAGGTTCTTTATGTGACCGCTGGGGTGCTTTTTGTCATGGGGATTATTCCAGGCATGCCACATTTGCCCTTTTTGATTCTTTGTAGTATCTGTGCGGCAGGTGGATACTTGGTTACTCAAAAGAATGATGAAATAGAACAAAAAGAGCGACAAACTATAGAGCAGCAACCTGAACCAGAATCAATGGTTAAAGAGTTGAGCTGGGATGATGTACCTCCGGTTGATCAGGTTGGTCTGGAAGTAGGCTACCGATTAATCCCTATGGTTGATCCTGCCCAAGACGGAAAATTAATGGGGCGAATAAAAGGGGTAAGGAAAAAAGTTTCGCAAGAGCTTGGATTTTTAGTTTCATCGGTTCATATTCGTGACAATCTGGATCTTTCGCCTAACGCCTATCGGATTGCGATACAAGGCGCAACGGTCGGGGATGCGGAAGTATTTCCAGATAAAGAACTGGCGATTAATCCGGGCCAGGTTTTTGGAAAACTGGAAGGTATTGAAGCCAAAGATCCCGCGTTTGGTTTGGATGCCGTTTGGATCGAGTCAACGCAAAGAGATAATGCGCAAGCTTTGGGCTATACCGTGGTGGATGCCAGCACGGTAATTGCGACCCATTTAAGTCATTTATTACAATCTCATGCGGCTGACCTGTTTGGCCACGAAGAAGCGGAGCAAATGTTAAAAGCTTTGGCTAAAAGTGCACCAAAACTAGTAGAGACTTTAATTCCGGACGTGGTTCCTTTGGGGACATTGGTAAAGGTCTTGCAAAATTTATTAGTGGAGCAAGTTCCAGTAAGAGATCTCCGTACAATCGCCGAAACTTTGGCGGAATACTCAAGCAGGAGTCAAGATCCCGGCATATTAACGGCTGCAGTTAGAGTGTCACTAAATCGGCTGATCGTACAGAGTATCAATGGTCTACAGATTGAAATCCCTGTCGTCACCCTAGCGCCAGATTTGGAACAAATATTGCAGCAGTCATTATCATCTGATGGAGAGGGAGCCGTTGGTATTGAACCGGGTTTGGCCGATCGAATTCAAACTTCTCTTAAACAAGTGGTAGAGCAACAGGAGGCTGCTGGTCAAGCGGCAATATTATTAGTTGCACCCACTTTGCGGCCGTCGTTAGCAAAGTTTGCCCGGTTCGGTATTAAGGGTTTACATGTTTTGAGTTATCAGGAAATTCCTGACAATAAACAAATCAAAGTAATAGCGACCGTTGGCAATGATGCAAATGGTTAAATCTGTATTAATCAATCAATCTGAGACAAGTTATGAAAATAAGACGATTTTATAGTAAAAATATGCGCTCTGCATTGCGTCAGGTGAGCGATGAATTTGGAGACGATGCCGCTATTTTATCCAGTCAAAAAACGGCCAGTGGCGTCGAAGTGATTGCCGCACTTGATTATGATCAGGACTTGTTACCTTCTTCGTTAAGTGAAGTTGAAATTCATTCAGATAACTGCTCTTCAGAAATATCACCGAACAAAGCCGCTTCACTGAAACAAGATACTCTAGTAAAAGCCAGTCATGAGATCCAGCCAATATCGGTTCATATCGGACAAAAAGATGATCAACCACTAAAAGAGTTTTTAGATGATTTAACCGAAGATAGTCAAAAGATTCAACAAACAAAACAATCGGTCAATAAATTAGAATGGACAACCGATCCTGGATTAGTGGGCATGAGAGAAGAGTTAGGCCTGATGCGAACAATGATGTCTGAGCAGTTAAAGGGCATTGGATGGGAGCGATTTAGTGAAAAAAATCCCACCCGGGCAATGTTATCGCGAAAATTTTCTGCTCTGGGCATTGATCAATCGATCACTAATGGTTTAATACCACAGGTCAAAAAACAACAAGATGCTGAATGCTGTTGGCAAAATCTTCTTGCTTTGTTAGCGAAATCAATTGCTATTAACCACCAGGATCTACTCACCAAGGGAGGCATTTATGCTTTTATGGGGCCAGCAGGCGCAGGTAAAACAACGACTATCGCTAAGTTGGCCGCTCGATTTGTGATTAAACATGGGGTCAATTCGGTGGCGGTGATATCAACGGATAATTATCGAATTTCTGCGCAGCAGCAGTTGGGTAGCTTCGCCAGATTGCTGGGGATACCTATGTTATGTGTATCAAAAAAACACTCTTTGGATTATCTGCTTAATCAGACTAGAGATAAAAAGCTCGTATTAATCGATACGGCGGGTATGTCGAAGAAAGATGGCGATATAGCAAGGCAATTGCAAACTCTCAAACAATGTAATGCTGAAATAAAACGATTCCTGCTAATTCCTGCAACTAATCAGTCAGCCGTTATCAGCCAATCAATCGATTTATTTCAAGCTTATACCCCTTACGCGGTCATTATTACCAAACTGGATGAAGCCGCCAGTTTGGGAGAGGTGTTAAGTCTGGTGATAGAAAACGCTCTTCCTGTGGCCTTTACTACCGATGGTCAAAGAGTACCAGAAGATATACGAGTAGCAAAAAATCACCATCTGGTATCAAAAGCTGTCTGGCTAACCAGTAAATATGGCAGCGATACTCAAGATTGGCAACTCGCTCAGGAAATGCAGCAGCTTCGATGTGGTTGATTTTGGTGCTATTTTAAACGGTTGTTGTTCAATCTTGTTACTCGCTGAATAGTGATTGATAAAACAACATTTATATAAATATGGTCTATGCTTATTATTAATAGAAAGTGGTGTACCAAAACAGGTGCCGAGTAAGGTGGTTATAAATATCACAGCCTTCGGAGAATCACTTGTTAATAGTCAAAAACGGCCTAAACCAGTCATTAATTAAGAAAATGTCTTTGGAGAAGTTTTTTTGAGTCAAATTAGCGATATTGCGCATGGAACAGCATCTAAGCCCGTTAAAGTCATTGCGGTGACGGGGGGTAAAGGCGGGGTGGGTAAAAGCAATATTTCGGTTAATCTAGCCGTGGCCTTGTGCCAACTAGGGCACAAAGTGATGTTACTTGATGCTGATTTAGGGCTGGCAAATGTCGATATCATGCTCGGTTTGAGTACTAGGAAAACCTTGGCAAACGTACTATCGGGCGATTGTGAGTTAAGAGATATTATCCTCCAAGGGCCTCACGGTTTACAAATCGTTCCTGCTTCTTCGGGCACTAAAAGTATGGTAGAGCTGTCTTCGATAGAGCATGCAGGTATTATTCAGGCATTTAGCGAAATTGGCCATAACCTGGATTTCCTCGTTATTGATACAGCGGCAGGCATCACCGATATGGTGATCAATTTCATCCAAGCCGCTCAGGACGTATTGGCGGTTGTATGTGATGAACCTACGTCAATTACCGATGTATATGCATTAATGAAAGTTTTGAACAAAGATCACAAAATAGTACGGTTTCATGTTCTGGCGAATATGGTCAAGACGAGTCAGGAAGGGCGAGAACTTTTTGCTACATTAAGTGGTGTATGTAATCGCTTTTTGGACGTTACTCTCAATTATTTAGGTTCGGTCCCTTTTGACGACAATGTGAGAATATCGGTTAAGAAGCAAAAACCGCTGTTGGATGCTTTTCCACGTAGCCCTGCTGCTATAGCCATTAAGAGTCTTGCTAAAAAAGTTCAGCGTTGGCCTATGCCTACTGATGCTCGCGGTAACATCGAGTTTTTTATGGAAAGACTGGTTGCGCGAGCGAGTTAGTTAGGACTAGTTATATTAAAACAAAAAAGTGAGCTAAAAAAACTTGCAATAACATAGGCTGTGGATGTGAGCGGAGCAGATACATACAAAAAGATACAAGATGACGACTTTGCTGAGCGCTATGCGCCTTTGGTTAAACGCATCGCGCATCATCTTATGGCAAGATTGCCCGCTAGTGTTCAACTGGAGGATATGCTGCAAGCGGGAATGCTAGGTCTATTAGAAGCCCGAGGTAATTTTGATACGAGCAAAGGTGCTAGTTTTGAAACTTTTGCCGGCATAAGAATTCGTGGTTCTATGATTGATGAAATAAGAAGGGGAGACTGGGTGCCTCGCTCGGTACACAAAAATTCTAGAAGCATTGCATCTGTTATTAAGGATATTGAGCAACGAACGGGGCGCGATGCAAGGGATACTGAAGTGGCTGAACAACTTGGGGTCGAAGTTGCAGAGTATCGGCAAATGCTGATGGATGTCAGTAATGGTCATATGATGGATTTTGAAGCAATGGGAGTCACTGAAGATTATTTTTCTAAAGGATTATCTGATAGTAGTCAAACGCCGCTGCAAAAATTACAAAAAGAGGATTTCAGAAATTCGCTCGCTGGTGCTATTTCCTCACTTCCAGAACGAGAAAAGCTTGTTTTGGCACTCTATTATGATGAAGAGCTAAATCTTAAGGAAATAGGTGAAGTGATGGGGGTTAGCGAATCCCGGATCAGTCAAATTAACAGTCAGGCGATGTTACGATTGCAATCTCGATTAAAGGATTGGAAGAAATGACAAATTTAGACTAGATTTATGGTTATAAGCTTGCTGAAATAGCATGGTGTATTACAAATTTTAAGTAAAACCAATTTACGACTTATTGATTTTTTCATCTGGAGATTTATCTTGGACAAAAATATGAAAATCCTGGTTGTTGATGATTTTTCTACCATGCGTAGGATCATTAAAAACCTGCTACGAGATCTGGGGTTCACCAATACTCAAGAAGCTGACGATGGTAATACTGCGCTGCCGATGTTGCAATCCGGTAATTTTGATTTTTTGGTCACCGACTGGAATATGCCTGGAATGCAAGGAATTGATTTGCTTAAGGCGGTTAGAGCTGATAGCAAGCTCAAGTCCATACCGGTTTTAATGGTGACAGCAGAATCCAAGCGAGAACAAATCATCGAGGCTGCTCAGGCAGGAGTCAATGGTTATATTGTTAAGCCTTTTACTGCTGCGACTTTGGATGAAAAATTACAAAAAATATTTGAGCGTATCGACGGTTAATTGCGTTCAAAAAAGGAATTTAATAATGATATTATCTGACAAAGATCAATTGAGTAAAACGATCAACCAGACAAGAGAACTACTTTCTCATTTAGAAAATAATGAAATTGATGATGCACAAGAGTTGATAGATCAGTTTGCATCAGACGGTGATGATGATTTGTTCGTTGAAATCGGAAAGTTAACCCGTAATTTACATGAAGCCCTTACTAATTTTCAGATGGATTCAAGAATTACTGATTTGGCCGCCTCTGAAATTCCAGATGCTAAAGAAAGATTAAATTATGTCATCCAAAAAACGGAAGAAGCGGCTAATAAAACCATGGATAAAGTAGAGTCCTGTACTGAACGCTCTAACACGATGGCTAAAGATGCAGAGGAGCTATTGATTGAATGGAAGAAACTCTATGGGCGTCAGCTAGAACCCGGTGATTTTAGGAAATTGTGCAAAAAAATAGAGGAGCACCTAGTCAAAAATAAAGATGATGCAGATCAGTTACATGGAGAACTCAATGAAGTGCTGATGGCGCAAGATTATCAGGATTTAACCGGTCAGGTGATCCGTCAGGTGATTACTTTGGTGCACGATGTCGAGCAAAGCATGGTTCATATCATCAAAATGTTCGGCAGCATGGACGGTTACAATAAAGCCAAAGATGAATTAGTCGTCAAGAATGGTGTTGAAGGGCCTGTAGTCAATGTTGAAAAACGAGACGATGTTGTTAAAGGGCAAGATGAAGTTGATGATCTGTTATCAAGTTTGGGATTTTGAGGGAGCCTTGAATGTCATTTGAAGCTGACGAAGAAATACTACAAGACTTCTTAATTGAGGCGGGTGAAATATTGGAGGAAATGTCCGAGCAATTAGTTGCTTTGGAAAATGATCCTCAGGATATGGATCTGCTCAACGGTATTTTCCGGGGCTTTCATACGGTTAAAGGAGGCGCCGGTTTTTTAAACTTGAAACCACTGGTTGATATTTGTCATATCACTGAAAATATATTCGATATTTTACGTAACGGTGATCGAGTTGCTGATGCAGAATTAATGGATAATATTCTACAATCTCTCGATCTTGTCAATGAAATGTTTGATGCGGTCAGAAACGGTGAAAATCCACAAGATGCATCCCCTGAATTCTTAGCGTTACTAGGTACTTTTGCTAAACCAGCAGGTAAAAAAAACGAAAAACCAATCATTGATAATGCTAATGAACCGACAGCTGATGGGAATCAAGGTGATATTAACGATGATGAATTTGACGCTTTGTTAGATGATTTAAATACCAGCAATACAGAACAGCCACCAGCTAGCAATAAAGAACCTGCAAGCAGTGAGGATATTAGTGATGATGAGTTTGAGTCGTTACTTGATGAGTTGCACGGTAGCGCACCGGTTTCGACAAGTGACGGAAAATCTAAAGCAGAATCTTCCTCATCGGCAGTGACAGCAACCAATGGGGAAGATATCACTGACGCAGAATTTGAAGCGTTGCTTGATGAGCTACATGGTGATGAGCCGGTGCCCCCGTCGGAAGCGACAACACAGGATGTAGCCAAAGCGAAAGTAAAAAAATCTGGAGAAAATGGTGATATAACGGATGATGAATTTGAAGCATTATTGGACGAACTACATGGTAAAAACGGCCAAGTTGAATCAAAGCAGGATAAACCGGCTCAAGCGGTCGGTATTAAAATTGAAAAAAATTCCGATGACGGTCAGATTGATGACAGCGAATTTGAAGCTCTATTGGATGAGCTTCATGGATCTGGAAAAGGACCCGTGGCTGGCGAAGATAAAGTTGACAATAAAGCAACCTCAAAATCTAAAACAAAATCGAACAAGCCCCAAGTACCAGCCAAACCTGTGACCCCAAAAGCTGCTGAACCCAAAATAGCCACGACTAAAATTGAAGCTAAGCCCAAAACGGCAGCTAAACCAGCAGCACCTAAAGCCAAAAAGGCGGTAGTCGTCACAGAAGCAACGGTACGCGTTGATACCAAGCGGCTTGATGACATTATGAACATGGTTGGTGAGCTAGTACTTGCAAGAAACCGTCTAAAGACGGTATCGGGTGCAATGGATAATAATGAAGACTTAACCAAAGCAGTCGCTAACTTGGATATTGTTACCGGGGATCTGCAAGGTGCGGTAATGAAAACCAGAATGCAACCGATCAAAAAGGTTTTCGGACGTTTTCCTCGGGTTGTACGTGATTTGGCCCGAAGTTTGAAAAAAGAAATTACTTTGAAAATGGTTGGTGAAGATACAGATCTAGATAAAAATCTGGTTGAAGCCCTAGCCGATCCATTGGTCCATTTGGTAAGAAATTCCGTGGATCACGGGATTGAAATGCCCGATGACCGAGTTAAATCAAATAAAACTCGCTCTGGGACAATTACCTTGTCAGCCGCTCAAGAAGGCGATCATATCATGCTTATTATTGAAGATGATGGTAAAGGAATGGACGCCGATATTCTCAGAGGTATTGCTGTAGATAAAGGATTAATGGATAAAGAACACGCTGATCGTTTAACTAATACAGAATGCTACAACCTAATCTTTCAAGCGGGCTTTTCGACCAAAAAAGAAATTTCCGATATTTCAGGCCGCGGTGTAGGAATGGATGTGGTTAAAACGAAAATCACACAACTCAATGGTTCAATTGATATAGAGTCAGAAATAGGGAAAGGCACAAAAATTTTAATAAAAGTTCCCCTTACACTTGCCATTCTACCAACCTTAATGGTTAAAATTAGCGAGCAAGCTTTTGCTTTTCCATTGACAGCTGTAAACGAAATTTTTCACCTTGATCTGACAAAAACCAACACGGTCGATGGTCAATTAATGATAGTCGTACGAAAAAAAGCACTGCCGCTATTTTTCTTGAACGAAATGTTAGCTCAAGGATTTTCTGGCAACAACAGAGAGCGCCAAGGGCATGTTGTATTAGCACAAATAGGCACACAAACCGTTGGTTTTGTCGTTGATTCTTTAGTAGGCCAGGAAGAAGTCGTTATTAAACCATTAGGCAAATCACTTCAAGGGACCCCTGGAATGGCCGGGGCGACCATAACCAGCGATGGTAAAATAGCACTCATTTTGGATATTCCCAGTTTATTGAAACATTACGTGAGCTAGAGATGAGACTAATAAACTCTTACACCTGTACTACCTCTATAAGGTATCGATGAATGGCAATTAAAGTTCTTATTGTTGATGACTCCCAGTTTTTCTGTCGAAGAGTGGGTTCTATTTTAAGTAATGCCACCGATATCAAAGTGGTTGGTATTGCCAATAACGGTAAGCAAGCTATCGACAAAGCGGCTCTGCTTAAACCCGACGTGATTACCTTAGATGTCGAAATGCCAGTGATGGATGGTGTGACGGCACTAAAACAAATTGTTAAAGTCTGCGATGCCAAAGTTTTAATGTTGTCATCATTGACTTATGACAATGCTAAAATAACTCTGGATGCTCTGGATGCAGGAGCAACTGATTTTTTGTTAAAATCTTACGAATCCTTGTCGAGTGATAGTGATGGTCTGGTTAATCTGTTGCAAGACAAAATCAGAGAATTAGGCCGCGCTAAAACACAAAGGAAAACTGCGGGCTCTTCTCCAAATGCTAAACCAAAGCCTTTTCCGGTCTATAAAGCAAAAACCACACCTTCCAGCAAAAAATATGATCTGGTTGCGATAGGTGCGTCTACCGGTGGCCCCGTTGCATTACAAAAACTGTTAGCGCCCTTACCAGCCAATTTTCCTTGTCCGATAACCATCACACAACATATGCCGGGGACATTTACTGGTGCATTTGCATCGAGATTAAATGGACTTTGCCAATTGCAGGTACAAGAGGCAAAAGATGGTATGACTTTGAAACCGGGTAATGTGTATATTGCTCCTGGCGGCAAACAGATGCTATTTGAAGGTAATGCGAGAGCTGCCCGTTTAAATGTCAGATTAACCGATGCCCGTATACAATTTTCTCCTAGTGTGGATGTGTCTTTTGGTTCGGCTTCTAAAGTTTTTGGTGGCAGTATATTGGCATTGGTATTAACGGGTATGGGATCAGATGGTACTGAAGGTTGTAAACTGATCAAAGCAAAAGGTGGCAAAATATGGGTACAAAATGAATCGAGTTGTGTTGTATACGGAATGCCTATGTCAATTAGTCGTGCAGGGCTTTCCGAAAGAGAGTTTGCCATAGAAGACTTTGCCAGTGCCTTGATGAAGGAGGTCTGATGGACCGTCTCACAGTTATAGGCCTTATTGTCGCAGTTGCGGCGATCTTTGGTGGGCAATTACTTGAAGGAGGAAGTATTCAGGCGCTGCTGAATCCGGCTGCTTTTGTCATTGTTATCGGTGGATCTTTTGGTGCGGTAATGGTACAGACTCATCTAAAAACATTTATCAGAGCAATGAAAATTCTGGTATGGATTTTTAAACCGCCAGTCCAGCCGATGAAAGAAGGGATTTTAAAAGTGACGGCATGGAGTCATTTAGCTAGGCGGGAAGGACTTTTAGGTTTGGAAAAAAGCATCGATCATTCGATGGATCCCTACATTTTAAAAGGTCTAAATATGCTAGTTGATGGAAATGATCCTGAAGCAATCCGCAATGCATTGTATGTTGAATTAGATGTTACCGGAAAAGATCTTTTGAGTGCATCCAGAGTATATGAATCGCTAGGTGGATATTCGCCAACGATTGGAATTGTTGGCGCTGTTTTAGGTCTCATTCATGTCATGGGAAATTTAGCTAACCCTGAATTACTGGGAGCTGGTATTGCAACTGCATTTGTAGCAACTATTTATGGTGTTGGTTTTGCTAACTTATTTTTTTTGCCTATATATCACAAACTTCGAGCAATAATTTCTGAAAAATCTCAATATATGGAAATGATCCTAGAAGGGATTGCTAGTATTGCAGAAGGTGAGAATCCCCGAGTCATTGAAGTAAGGTTGGAAGGCTATATTAGTCGGTGAGCTAGTCAATAAATCAAATTTTTTTTAATACCGGCTTGGAACGACAATGCGAAGAATTAGAAACAATATTAATATTGATGAGCAGGAAGTCGGTCGCTGGCTCATTTCCTATGCTGATTTCATCACTTTACTATTTGCTTTTTTTGTTGTGATGTATTCTATTTCTCAGGTCAACGTTAGTAAGTACAAAGAACTTTCTCAATCACTTGAGGGTGTTTTTTCGACGCCTCAAAAAAGTATGGACGTCATTCCCATTGGTGAACCAAGCAAGAGCTTACAACCAATAACGGGTGATGATGTCGAGCAACCTGAATTGGACAGCGGATCAGAAGAAAATGGCCAGTTGGATTCGGAAAATTTTGCTTCAAGTGAAACCTTTAAGGATTTACAAAAAGGATTGGAAGCGAGTCTTGGTGATTTAATCGACCAAGATCTAGCGGAGATTAATTCCGATGCTAACTGGATCAATATTGTGTTAAAGAGTGCGTTACTTTTTCCTTCTGGTAGTGATCGGTTGAATTTTGAGTCAGAACCACTTTTAGAGGAAGTGGCCAAACATCTTAATAGCAATCAACAGATTATCTTAGTGCACGGACATACTGATAACATTCCAATGAATTCTGAAAAATTTCCTTCCAATTGGGAGTTGTCCAGTGCAAGAGGAGTCGCGGTAGTACGTAAGTTGCAAAATTTGAATGTGCAACCTAACCGGTTGAGTATTGAAGGTCATGGAGAATATCAACCTATTGCAGATAATAGTAGTGTTGAAGGGAGAAGGGAAAATCGGCGAGTAGTTATTGCCATTTCACGTAAACAAAAGGTTGCAGAGAATGTTGCTTTAGCAACTACAGATACTAGCGAGCAAAAAATAGACGGTTCTAGCCAAAATGCTGATGATATTACACAACGGGTTACTGAAAAAGAACAAGAACCAGAATTTAAAATTATTAAGTTACCTGGTGGGGGGATCTTGATCCGCGGCAAAGATTCATCACAAGAAGGTGACGGAAAAACCGATGAACAATAGATTGATAAATAGTAGATCGATGAATAATTTGAAAAAAAGAGGTCGTCATTGAAAATTTGGACCATAGCCAATCAGAAAGGCGGTGTTGGAAAAACCACCACTGTTGCAGCATTAGCTGGAATTTTAGCGACTCGTGGATATCGGGTATTAATGCTAGATTGTGATCCACATGCATCTCTAACAGCCTATTTTGGCTTTGATAGTGAAAAGTTAAACTACAATTTGTTTGATTGGTTTGCGCAATATCCAATGACAACAAAACAGATCAGAAATACCATTTTAAAATTAAAAAATGAAGATATTAGTTTGATGCCCGCTTCTTTAAGCCTTGCGACATTGGATAAAAAATTTAGTACCCGAGAAGGCATGGGGCTCGTTATTAATAAAGTGTTAAACGAAATCAAGGAGGATTATGATTATGTTCTGATTGATTGTCCGCCTATCCTTGGAATATTGATGATTAATGCTCTTGCCGCATGTCAGTTTTTATTAGTGCCAGTACAAACTGAATTTTTGGCCATCAAAGGTTTAGAAAGAATGATGGAAACCCTAAACATGGTGATCAAGGCTCAACATCATACCATTGATTATAAAATCGTACCTACGATGTTTGATCGTCGGACCAAAGCTTCTATCAAGGCCATTCGACACATGCGAGATGAGTTTGGTAGTCATCTTTGGGAAAAAGTCATTCCTGTAGATACAAAATTTAGGGACGCTTCTCGATTACATCGCACACCCAATAGTATATACCCAGATACACATGGAGTCGGTGCCTACCATAAATTGGCTGATACATTATTGGCAATGTCTGCGCAAAGTAAAGTCGCTTAGTGTTGTTTTGTAAAATCGGTTCAGCCAATATGAAACTAAACAAACCTGAAGTGACCGAATCACAAACCGTATTAGAGGATTACGTAACCAGCTTATTAATTGATCCGTTCAAAAAGCCTCGAAAAGGCTCACAAGCTGAATTAATCGCGGTTACTAAGATAAACTTAAAAGAGTTTGAGTCGGAGCCAATAAATGCTAATGGACAAATTGAGAAACAACCATCGAAAAGAATCCAACAAAAGCATACTGAAAAAATAAATCAGGAACTAGCAGCATATTCCCATCAGAAGAGTCATCAAAAAAACTTCAAAGATAAAAATGAAAAGGATCCTCGTTTGCAAGGTGTTGAAAAACTCCTAGCTAAAATTGCATTAGCCAATGTGGTTGCCCCAAGAAAACAAAATGATGAATCTGACATATCAATCCAAGTTAAAACATCTGTAGAGGTAAAAGCTGATGAATTATCTGAAGTCGATTTAGCAAGCTCGCAAGCATCATTTGCACACAGGGAAAAACAACCACTAAAAGATATTTTAGGTAACGTATTTCAAACTTTAGTGTTTGAAGTTGGAAAGCTACCGCTGGCCGTCCCTTTGATTAAATTAGGCGGTATCGTAAACGTCAGTGAACAAGATATTACACCTTTGGTGGGGACTCCCGATTGGTTTATGGGTTTAGCTCCTCATGAAAAGGGGAATTTGATGGTCGTGGATACCCAGCAATTTCTTATGCCAGAGCAAAAAACAGATCAACAACAGGCATATCAGTATTTGATTATACTAGATGATTCCTTGTGGGCACTGGCCTGTCATTCAGTCGGTGATGCCAAAAATCTTGCACCGGAGGACATACGTTGGTCGTCGGGATCTTCTAAGCGCCCGTGGTTCGCTGGTATGGTTGTGGAATACATGAGTGCCTTAATCGAAGTGGATCATTTGATTAATATGCTTACGGAAAATGTCGTTGACTGATTGCTTGCTGTAAATCCCATAGTCTTTTTGCTTTGCGAGGTTTAACCTTATCGATCTTGTGCTACATGCAAAATGATCTAGCCTTCGTTTTTAATCAGCCACAAATATTTCTGGATGCAAACAAATAGTTAAAAGTTATTTGCATTAGCCTGTTAATCTCCTAAAATACCCTGCCTCCATCGATCAATGGTAACTGAGTAGATGAACGATCAGATCATTCGAAAAATCTCCTTAGCAAAACGGATCAATGTCGAGTGGTCGACTTGGGCAAGCTTATCGTTTGTTGTGGCATTAATGGAAGGCGGCGTACTTGGTGTCATCATCAAAAATGGTTTTCAAAACCAAGTCAGTGATTGGCTGTTAAATATTGCCGTTGCTATTGCTACTGGAGCACCCTATTTTTCAAATTTGCTCAGTTTCTTCTGGGTAAGACTTAGCCGCGGCAGAAGTAAAGCAATCATGGTTTCGAACCTTGCGATGTTGTTTTGTCTATGCACGTTTAGCATGTCGTTTATTTCTTTTTCAGATGTTGGTTTGCTATTTTTATTATTGGTTCTGGTGGTTGCTCGCTTTATTTGGTCGGGTATTTTAACGGTTCGCTCGAATATATGGCGAGCTAATTATCCTCGCCATATTCGAGGTAAGGTGACCGCAAAGCTGGCGACTCTGTCGGCTTTTATCATGTCTATTGCAGGGATCTCCGTTGGTTGGGTCCTTGATTGGCATTTCGATTATTTTCGCTGGATTTTTGTTGTTTTTGCTGGACTGTCCATGATAGGCGCTTTCCGTTACAGAAGTTTAGCGGTTCGTCATCAACATAAGGAAATTGCACGTGAAAAAAATACTCAAGATAACCGTTCTCTGCTAAGCCGATTTTCTCTATTAACCGAAAATAAAGCCTTCGGCAAATATATGCTTGCCATGTTTATTTTGGGAAGTGGAAACTTAATGTTTATGGCACCCCTGATCGTTTATTTAAACGAGCACACTGTTTTAGAGCAATTACAACAGATATTGATTACTACAGCGATCCCCTTGGCGTTGATACCATTCGCGGTTAGGTGGTGGGCACGATTACTAGATGGCAATCATATCTTTCATTTCAGGAGCATTCACAGTTGGGGTTTTGTTTTCGCTCTGGCTATTTTTTTGGGGGCTCAAATAAGTGGGTTCAATGAATTATTTTTTATTGGGTCCGTTGTTTACGGTATTGCTATTTCTGGCGGGGTTATTGGATGGAATTTGGGTCACAATGATTTTGTCGGCAAGGGCACTGCCAGCAGGGAAGAAAATCCAATGGATTATATGGCTATACATGTGACTTTGACCGGTCTCAGAGGACTAGTAATGCCTTTGGTTGGCATTGTTTTGTATCAATGGCTCGATGCTGAAATTCTCGGCAATGGAAAATATGCACTTATTTTACCTTTGGTCATGACCAGTCTTGGCGCGAGCTTGTTTGTGATTTTTGATCGCCAGAATAAAAAGGCAATGATTAACTCAAATTTTTAATATTAAGTTGGTTCTCTTTTTTGGGCATCATTCTTATTACGCTTAACATATTGAGCTGGGATGATCCTAACAGTAAATCCTGCTGACTCTAATCTTTGTCCCCAATGATTAGAGCCACTAAATTCCCGCTGGCGCCTTTAACGGGACACGTACTTGTTGGCGGCAAAAAAGTAGTGGTTATCTTTTTAATGGTCAGGCACTCGCCAAAGTTTTTCGAGCCCAGTTTTTAGCGCAAATGGCTTGCCTTGAATTAGCGCCGCCCAAAGCACTCCCTAAAAAATGGATTGCACAATGTCAATCAATGAGACGCGGCGAACCGGCACTCAAATATCTGGCTCGTTATCTTTATCGAGGGGTGATTGATGAGCGCAACATCCTCAGTGAGAAAGATGGCCGAGTCAGTTTCCGATTTAAAGTAAGCATATTACTTTCGGGCTTGTCCAACATTGGATTAAGTCGCGGCTCCGCGCGACCTATCCTATTTTGTTTTTTTTAAAATCAAAGTCGTTTCGCAGCGCTTTGCTTTCCTGCGAGTTACTTTTGTCAAGAGCTACAAAAGTAACCCAAAAAGCCCTTAGCGTTCCCACCGGGGAGAAAAGACTTCAAGTTTTGACTTTTGCATTTTTACCTACGCCCTTTAATATTCCAAGGCTTGTCATTTCTAAATTGATATTAGAGCTATTTGTTAGAAACATCTCAACGTTCCAGCCTGATATTTCATTTTTTCAGGATTGATACCGAATGCTATAATAGAACTAGAAATGAATTCACTCTTGTTGCTTGTTTCTTTGATTTCTAATTTACAATCCCATATGTCAATAATTACCTTATTCTTTTTCTCGTATTTTGATATTGAGCATGAAGATGATATTGTGTTTGTTGTGTTTGAGGTTGATAAAATTGTAGATAGATGATTGCCAAATGTTAAGTTATTTGTATTTCGAGTAACAGATGTTAAGTTGCATAGTGGCTCTTCACTTAATTTTATATCTCTCATACTAAGTAATATATCGTAAAATAATTCCCCGCTTGGAGGAATTTTGTCTCCTGCTACTGTCGAACAGCTATACAAAAAAGGCAATACAAAAAATAGTATTTTCATATGAATTTCCCATAGTAAAATTCAACATTTGAACTAGGTGTTTTATATGCATTTGTGAATTTGGTTATAAAAATTGCCAACAAGTCTGATACAACTCTATTATTAGTGTTGCTATAGTTCCAGACTTTTCCCTGATAAAGTATTCCTATGTGTTTTCTGGGATGGTTTCCCATGACCAGTTTATTACCGACTTTTTTCACATTTGAATCAAGTGTAACAAAAATCAGGCACTCAGTAAGTTCTGCTGGCTTATTTGCTAAAAGATCAACATTCAGAGATCGCTTGAATAAATCATCTACTCTTATTGTTGCTCCTTTAGCGGGTTTTTGCTTATCTGCCCAAGTAAAGTTTTTACAGGTTGGCCCTGTAAACTCATAACCCATAATATGAGAAACATAATGGGCGCAGTGATTCTGAGATCGGTTTTTGCCAATACTAAAAGGGCAAAATGCATCAATACTTTTACTCAAGTTTCGACCAATATCAGTTGGTATATTTGACATGTTTTTTCTCCATGTTAAACATTATTGTTTTTTCTAACGTTAACCGCAAGCGAGGCGCATCTTTTCGCGCCTTCGATTGCCGGTTTTGGTGTACGCCCAGCATGGGCATTAACTAATGAGGTGAAAGTCCTCTGTAGGAGGTTCACCGTTTAATGATTGTTATTAAACGACAACTACTAGCAAATGGCAAGGGCATATCCGCGAGGCGTTGTCCGGAGGAAGCCGCTAGCAAAACTACGAGCTGATGAACAAGAACATCATATGAGGCGTAGGCTGAAGGTGAGTTTGCACCAGAAGACGAAACCACGTGAACTAACGGCCACCGTAAATGATGCAGCTGTGTAGTGAAAGTGAATGCTCTTATCTGGGGAGCTCTGCTTAACAAGCGATCGGTAAACAACCAATGAGACTCCGGTTTAAACGTGTCTTGGCTCTTTGGCTTCCATCAACCAAAGAGATGGGAACCGATAGCGCGATTGGGAGAAATCTTCATCGTGATTAAGCAGAAGTCAGCCGAAGGCATAGTAGCCAAACGCCCATCGTAATGGTTGGGACACGGTGAAGGCCTGAACATTTAACCAAAGGAGGAGTCATGTCGTACGCCGTTACCGGCATTTTATCTAGCGGGTTAAAGTCCCGTCCGAGTAATTATCTCATTCACTCGGTAGTACCGCAAAGCAGCCATTGAGTAATGGGTGGTTGTAAGTTTTGCAAGGGCGGGACAGCAGGCCGCAACGCAAGTGGATCGGTATTAGCTTCGTCAACCAATTAAGGATGTTGACCCTTTGATGTGATGGGGAAAACTGTCACCTTTCAATCGAGCAGCCGCAATAAAGCTGCGACAATG
>Ga0256845_1000077_pt1 | contig 82469 bp, 75 predicted proteins | sample RiftiametaG_FD_189101 | JGI IMG/M metagenome (GOLD analysis project Ga0256845, IMG submission 189101) | Tube worm associated microbial communities from hydrothermal vent at the East Pacific Rise, Pacific Ocean - Riftia | ecosystem: Host-associated > Annelida > Integument > Unclassified ...
ATTAAATGTAGTATTCAATTCATAGTACGCAGTAATCGATGCTGTTCCTACAATATGAAGACCAGTGTTTAGTACTAAGTCTTGAGGACCAGTTTCTAAATCTGTAATGTATGGTGTTAAATTTACTGTTACTTGTGAGTTTGCTGGTATAGCAAAAACTAATGTTCCAGCACCGCCAAAGGCTGCAGCCCCAAGGGCAGGTTGATCTATGGTTACTGTACTGGCGGTATTACCCGTTGCTAACCTTAAATTGATTGGTTGATCACCATTCGGACCTCCATGACCGGATGTTACTTCAGGTGGGGCAAACCAAAACTCAGTTCCAGTTTGTCCAGAAGTAATAAGAGGTAAAAAAAAGGTAATAGAAAGTAATATTGATAGTATTGTTGTTTTCATGCTAGTAAGTTTAATGGTTAGCTAGCGTTGTGTACTATAAATATAAAAAAATGGTTGCAGAAATTATATGTATGTGGTTTTGAGGCTGATAAGTTGCATTGATGTATCGACTAATTGGTTTTTTATCAATTATATGGCTTATTTTTTTTCTATTGTTAACAATTCAATTCAATTCTCGTTGTATTCTTGCTAAAGTTTAAGCTACTTTGTAAGTACTTAAACTATATTATATGTTTCACTTAAAGGTAGGAGATAAAGCTCCAGAATTTGATATAAAAGACCAAAATGGCAACTTACATAAGGTTGCAGATTACCAAGGTAAAAAAGTAATCTTATATTTTTATCCAAAAGATATGACTCCAGGTTGTACAACGCAATCTTGTGATTTAAGAGATAATTACGAAAGCTTAAAAGCTGATAGGTTTGAAGTAATTGGAGTGAGTGCCGATGATGAAGTGAAACATCAAAAATTTATAACCAAACATAGCCTACCTTTTAATTTATTGGCAGATATCGATAAAGCACTTTTAAATAGATATGGAGTTTGGGGTAAAAAGAAATTTATGGGTAAGACTTATGATGGAATTCACAGAACTACATTTATAATAGATGAAAAAGGAATGATTGAAAGTATCATTAAAAAGGTAAAAACAAAGACTCATACCGAACAAATTAGAGCTGAATTCAATTCGTAGGAAAAATATTTCACTCTGTACCCCTTTAAAATAAGTCATTTTGGAAGTATTTTTAATAAAACTACAAATTGTAGATTTTAAAACCTAGATTTGTAGTGTTAAAAATAATTACTCAGAATAAAATAAATATATCATGGCAGAAGTAAACGCAGAAAAATTAAAAGCACTTCAATTGACAATGGATCGATTGGAAAAATCTTACGGAAAAGGAACGATTATGAAGTTGGGAGATGCTCCAACTATAGATGTAGAAGTAATTCCTACAGGATCATTAAATTTAGATTTAGCGTTAGGAATAAAAGGTTATCCAAGAGGAAGAGTCGTAGAGATTTATGGTCCAGAATCTTCAGGTAAAACAACGTTAACGATTCATGCAATTGCTGAATGTCAGAAACAAGGTGGTATTTGTGCTTTTATTGATGCAGAACATGCATTTGATCCAACTTATGCAGCTAATTTAGGTGTTGATATTGATAACTTAATTATTTCTCAACCAGATAATGGTGAGCAAGCGTTAGAAATTGCTGATAATTTAATTCGTTCAGGAGCGATTGATTTATTGGTAATAGATTCAGTTGCTGCGTTAACTCCAAAAGCAGAAATAGAAGGGGAGATGGGAGATTCTCAAATGGGATTACAAGCACGTTTGATGTCTAAAGCACTTCGTAAATTAACGGGTTCTATAAAAAAAGCAAACTGTTGTGTAATATTTATTAATCAGTTAAGAGAAAAAATAGGGGTAATGTTTGGTAACCCAGAAACAACTTCGGGTGGTAATGCTCTTAAATTTTACGCTTCTATTCGTATTGATATTAGAAGATCTTCTCAAATTAAAAATGGAGATGAAGTAATTGGGAATAGAACAAGAGTTAAAGTAGTGAAAAATAAAGTTGCTCCACCTTTTAGAAAAGCTGAATTTGACATAATGTATGGAAAAGGAATTTCTAAAGTTGGTGAAATAATTGATTTAGCTGTGGATATGAATATTGTGAAAAAAGCAGGAAGTTGGTTTAGTTATGGTGATACAAAATTAGGACAAGGAAGAGATGCTGTTAAGGAATTGATAGCGGATAATCCTGAATTAATGGAAGAATTAGAACAAAAAATTGTTGCAGCTTTAGCTGAAGCCTAAATCCTCATTATAAATAATTACTTTTGAAGTCCTTCTGAATATTCGGAAGGACTTTTTTTATATTTATGCAGAAAATTTTAATATTAGTTAGTGTTGTTTGTTTACTGTCTTCTTGTGGTAGTGATGTTGAAAAAGATGTTCAATTAGAAGATAAGGCAATAGAAATAGTTTCTGAATCAGAGCAAACATTAGCTTTTAAGGAGGTAAATGGCTTGCTTAAAGCTGAAATTAATAACCCTAATTTGTATTTGAAAAGAGCCCAATTATATATGAAGTATGGTGATTTATCTTTTGCAGTTAACGATTTAGATAGAGCAATTGGGGTAGATTCTACTGCTCCAGAATATTATCTGCTAAAAGCGGAGTTATTAAAGATGCAAGATAAATTAAAAGAATCTAAAGAAGTATTGGATAAATGTATGTCCATTGACAATGGGAATCTTAAAGCAAGAATAGAACTGGGCTGGTTAGCACTAATTTCAAGGAACTACAAACAAGCGTTAGATTATGCCGATGCTGTACTTCGAAAAGACGTTTATAATGCAGAAGCATATTTCTTAAAAGGAATGGTTTTCGAAGATAAAGGTGATACTACAAGAGCTATATCTAGTTATGTAACTGCAATAGAGCAGGAGAATGATTATTATGAAGCTTATATGCAAGTTGGATTATTGAGTTTTGATGGTAATCAACAATTAGGAAAAGAATACATTAAAAATGCATTAAGAATAGATTCTAATAGCTTAGAAGCGTTGTATGCTTACGGAATGATTTGTCAAGAAAGTGGTGATTATAATGATGCGATAGAAACATATTATAAAATTTTAAACATTAAAGAATACAGAGAACCACATTTTAATTTAGGTTTTATTCATCAAGAGTATTTAAAAGTATATGATGTCGCTATTGAACACTACACCAATGCAATTAGGCTAGAGCCTAAATATATTGAAGCCTATTTTAATCGTGCACTTTGTTATGAACAATTAGATGAACCTCAAAAAGCCATAGTAGATTTAAAAATAGCTCTTAAATTGAACCCTCAGTATACTGAAGCTGCAATTCTTATGGGGAGGATATTAAAAAAAAATGGATTATAGAATTTTAATATAAAATTCAAAATAGATAGAGTTTGAAACTTGGAAAAGCAATTTGATCAGGTGGATGATATTAGTGTAATAGGAATATAGGTGTAGTATGAATTATCTTTCAGTAGAAAACTTAACAAAATCTTTCGGGATACGAGTATTATTTAATGACATTACTTTTGGTATTGAAAAAGGGCAGAAAGTAGCTTTTATTGCTAAAAATGGAACAGGTAAATCTACCTTTTTAAATATTTTAGCAGGAAACGAAGGTTATGATTCAGGCAATGTCGTTTTTAGAAAAGGAATAAAGGTTGGTATTTTAGATCAAATGCCTGAATTTAATGAGGAATTAACTATTTCTCAAGTATTGTTTGATTCTGATTCAGAACAAATAAAAGCGATTTTAGCATACGAAAAAGCCATTGAAAACCCTGATGACAATGAAAAAATGCAAACTGCTTTTGAGCAGATGGATGCGTTAAATGCTTGGGATTATGAAGTTAGAATAAAACAGGTTTTAGGACAATTAAATATTCATAATCTCGAACAAAATGTTGGGGAGCTTTCTGGAGGTCAGAAAAAGAGAATTGCGTTGGCTCAGGTATTAATTGATGAGCCAGATTTTATTATTTTAGATGAGCCGACCAATCATTTAGATGTAGAAATGATAGAGTGGTTAGAAAATTATCTAACCAAAGCGAATATGACTATTTTAATGGTTACGCATGATCGATATTTTTTAGAGCGAGTTTGTAACGAGATTATTGAGTTGGATGATGAAACACTTTATAAATATAAAGGAGGTTACACGTATTATTTAGAGAAAAAGCAAGAAAGAGAAGAGGTTTTTGAAGCTAATGTGGATAAGGCAAAAAACCTTTACCGCAAAGAATTGGAGTGGATGAGGAGACAACCCAAAGCAAGAGGGACAAAAGCTAAATCTCGTGAAGATGCTTTTTATGAAACCGAAAAAACAGCACATCTAAAAAAGGATAAGAGCAAAGTTGCTATGGAAATTGATATGAGTAGATTGGGAAGTAAGATCCTTGAAATACATCATGCGCAAAAGGCGTTTGGCGATTTAAAAATTTTAGATGATTTTAACTACATATTTAAGCATAAGGAGCGTGTCGGAATTGTAGGAAAAAATGGAGTAGGGAAAACTACTTTTTTAGATCTTATCTTAGAGAAACAGGAGTTAGATAGTGGCAGAATTGAGCATGGAGAAACAGTAGTTTTTGGATATTATACCCAAAGTGGTATGAAATTAAAAGATAATAAAAAGGTAATAGAAACCATTAAGGATATTGCCGAAGTTATCCCAATGTCGAAAGGAAGGAAAATAACTGCAGCACATTTGTTAGAGCGTTTTTTGTTTCCTAAGCACATGCATTATAATCAGGTAGCAAAATTAAGTGGAGGAGAAAAGAGAAGACTTTATTTATTAACGATTTTAATTACGAATCCTAATTTTTTAATTTTAGATGAACCTACCAATGATTTAGATTTGTTAACATTAAATGTTCTGGAAGATTTTTTAATGGAATTTCAAGGTTGTTTAATCATTGTTACCCATGATCGATACTTTATGGATAAGCTGGTGGATCACCTGTTTGTTTTTGAGGGGGAAGGAAAGATTAAAGACTTTTTAGGAAATTATAATGATTACAGGTTAAATTATAAAAAACCAGAAACAAAAGAGAAGGTTGTTAAAAAAGAAGTGGAAGTTATTGCTCCTGAGTCTAAAGATGATAAGCAAAAGACAAAGCTTTCATATAAAGAGAAACTAGAGCTTGAACAACTGGAGAAAGATTTGGAGCTGTTAGAAGTGAAAAAAGAAACGCTTGCTAACTTACTAAATGAGAATATGTCAGATCATGAAGAGTTGCTTAAAGCTACAAAGGAATTGGGCGATGTAACGAATGAGTTGGATGAGAAAACAGACCGTTGGTTAACGTTGTCTGAATTTGCTTAATGCCTTTAAAGTTATCTTCTTTTTTAAATTCTTACCTTTAATAAAAAAGTAACATTGAAATTTAGACTTCATATTATAACATTTCTGCTGATTTCCATTGTTTTTTGTGATGTTTCTGCTCAGAAACTCACTAAAAATGAGTTGAAACAGAAAAAACTAGAGATTTTATCGAATATTAAAGCGTTGGTTGCAAAAGGGCAGGTAGATTCTATGTTGAACTACGTTCGTGAGCAAAATAGAGTTGTAGATAATTCATTTTATATCAATTCTACCCCAACTAAAAGTGGGGTAATGGAAATGGTAATTATAGATGGAGATACCTTGTATATCTATAATATGTCAGAATTTGCAGTGGTTGATCTTAAACCTTATGATGATCCTGAAAAAGATAGGTTGTTTAGAAAGTTAAGATGGCATGTAAGAAAGGTTTATCCTTATGCTGTAACTGCAGCTAACAAATTAAGGATGTATAATGCTGAACTTGAGGGGGTGAAAAAGAGGAGAAAGCGTAGAAAAATAATGAAACACAGAGAGAAAGCGTTAAAAACGGAGTTTGAAGATGTAATTAAAAAAATGTCGAGAACATCAGGTAGGGTTTTAGTGAAGCTAATTGATAGAGAAACAGGTGAATCCACTTATGATATTATTAAAGAGATGAGAGGTGGCTTTAAAGCCTGGATTTATCAGGGGGTAGGTAAATTATACGGTGCAGATTTAAAAGCACGGTATAATCCTAAAACAAACGAAGAGGACGAAATGATTGAAAGGGTAGTACAATCGTTAATTGCTGAAGGAGAAAATATGAAATAGATTTAACCTCCGATTAATCCGTGTAGTTGGTCAACCTGACTTTCCCAAAGTAATCTAGACTCTTCAAGTTCGTCTTCATCACAAAAATCAGTAATCATTAACGAAACATCTTTTGTCATGGCGTCAATTTCAATTCTAAATTCAAAATAAGTTTCCTCATCTTCATCTTCTAACCATTTAAATTTGATAAATTGATCACGTTTTTTGGTTAGCAATTTTGCTTGTTCTTCAGAATCACCCCAAATAAAAGTGAAAACTTCACCTCTAGAATTTACATTATCGGCAAACCATTCACTTAAACCACTTGGTGTAGCTAAGTATTTATACAAAAAACTAGCTGATGCTTTAATCACAAATTCTAGTTCGTATTTCACTTTATCACTCATAGTATCACAGTATTAACACTGGCTGCAAGATAGTAAAAATAATGTGTTTAAAGGCTTCTAAAACATGAAATAAAAAAAAACAGTTGATTGTGTTATTGAAAAGACAAAACTACTATATTTGCAACCTCATTTTGGCGAGGTAGCTCAGCTGGTTAGAGCACTGGATTCATAACCCAGAGGTCGAGGGTTCGAGTCCCTCTCTCGCTACACTAAAAGCTTCAACAATTGTTGAAGCTTTTTTTATATGCAGGAGTGTAAAATTGGAATGGGCAAGTTGACATAAAGTTGTATTTTTGAGAGACGAAAGACAAATAATTAAATTTATATAAAATGAAACAATTATTATTTCTGACCCTAATGGTTAGCAACATAATGTTAAATGCTACTATAACTGTAACATCTGTTAATACTAATATTTTTACTTCTCCCGCTTCTAATTATCAATTTGATTTAGATAATGATGGTACGCTTGATTATAATATAGATGCATATCAAGTTGGTGGTGCCAATGAAGCACAATTTAGAGTTTTACACACGAATGCAGAAGTATCTACTGCGTTATCTGCAACCGTAAATGTTGTGAATACAAAATATTTAGGAGTAAGTTTCATCAATTGGTGGCAATCACACGACTCATACATGTATCAGATTCCCGAAATGTATGAATTAGTTAATGTTGGTTATAAATACATTGGTTTACGATTGCTTAAGAATGGAGATTATTACTATGGTTGGGCACAGGTGAAAGTTTCGATTCTAATGCCTTCTGCTTATGTTGAAATAGTAGATTATGCATTTGAAGATACACCAAATACACCAATAACTGCAGGGCAAACTGTTTCAACACCTACTGCAATTAATGAGCTTAAAGAGAATCTTGAATTCTCTTTATATCCGAATCCCACTTCGAAGAATCTTTCTATTAGTTTAGGGGAAACTAAAACGGATGTAAAAGTAACTTTAATGAATTCTACAGGAGAAACTATATTGAGGAAAGATTACGTTAATGTCAATTTAATTCATTTAAAATTAGATTATTCTAAAGGTGTATATTTTTTGACTGCTAAAACTGACGATGGAATTAGGTCTAAAAAGATAATTATTCAGTAATGTTATTTTTCAATAAAATCAAGCAGTTACTTGAGGTAGCTGCTTTTTTGTGGATAGGAGTGGAGAAAGGAAGAATGGAAGTGTAGATTTTTTAAAAAAGTTAAACAAATACGAGTATGAATGAGGATATAATAGTAGGTATAAACAAGGTGATAACTGATTATTTTAAGAATAATCCGAAAGTAGAGTGGATACCTGTAAAAGAAATAATGCCAGCATTAATAGAAGCAGGTGTTTTTAATAAGGATGAAAAGAGAGGGTTGCCTATTCGATTGGTGTTACGAAAATTAGACGCAGCAAAAGCCTTAGATAAAATTCCTTTTGTTCATGCCGAAAGAAAAGGTGTAGATACTTATTGGTATTTAGTAAGAGAAGGCGCTAAATATGTTACAAAAGACAACGTTCTTCCTGTGTCCAGGAAACAACAGTCCGTACAAAAAAGAGAAAATAGTGACGAATACTACTTGGTAGGTTTGTGTAATGAGTTGTTAAATGAAAAAGCATCCCATCAACATACATTTCATTTTTTGTTAGGTGATTTACACAGAGATGGGAAAAGTAGAACGAAATTACCTTTAGATGCTTATTACCCCAAATTAAATTTAGTTATTGAATTTTTCGAAAAAGAGGATAAATCATCTGAAGCAGCTCAAACCCGGACAGTAAGTAAGGTGAGTAGAGTAGAACAGCGAAAAAAATATACCGAACGAAAAAGAGAGGTGCTAAAGGAGAAAAATATTGATTTAATTGAGATGGATTACGATGAATTTGAGTGTGATGAGTCAAATAAATTAGTCCGTAATAAAGATGCAGACCTTAAAATTTTGAAAGAGATCTTAAAGAATGTGTTGACATAGAAAATCAAGCAGTTACCTAAAGTAGCTGCTTTTTTTATGAACTATAGTGTCGTACAGGAGATAAATTAAAATTGTATTTTTATAGGATGGTATTTTTAGGGTTTATTGGGGTTTGGCAAATTTTATTATTACTTGTAATTGTAGGAATTCCAATTGGACTTGTGGTTGGTCTTGTTTTTTTGATTAGATATTTAAATAAAAAGAAATAATAAGTAGCTTCTTCATTTTATAATGATTTGTAGTTTTTTACGAAATTTCTATCAAATAAAAGGATGGTCAAAATGATAAGAACAATTACGCTAACGCCTATTAATCCTGTAATTCCAGAAACTAATGGGTGACCTCCATTAATAAAGAAAAGTACACCACCAGCAGTTCCGTTTATCATTCCATGTAATAAACATGGGGCTAATATGCTTTTTGCTTTTAATCGGCAATAGGCAAAAATGTAGGATAGAACTGTTGTAAATAAAACCATCATAAATACACCTATAATTGGATGCTCGGGATAGTTGTGCCCCATTAAGATTAAAGGTGCATGCCAAATGCCCCAAAAGAAACCTATAAATAAGTTAGATTTTAGAAAACCCATTTGTTGTGTTTCTTTAAGGAGTAACCCTCGCCAACCAAACTCTTCTCCAAACATAAATGGTAAGTTAATGCTAAAGGCAGCAATAATCCCAGCAATAAAAATCCCCACCAAGGCAAGGTATGGAGAAATAAGGTTTTCTTTCAGTTGGCTTTCAAAATCAATTTTTAAATTGATATCTGAATTTAGCATTGCTTCGTTTAGCATTTTAATTATTTTGGCATTAAAATTTTCTTGAGAGAAATCGACAAGTCCGATTTCGATAATGCCTAATTCGTTACCAAATAAAGCGGTTGCACCAAAAGTTCCTAAAACAAATAGGATGGCAATTGCGATGGTAACAAAAATCCATTTCCATTTAATTTCTTTCCATACCCAGCCATATTCACTTAAACGTTGTTTGTAAATTACTTTTTGGATGACTACCGTACCTATGGCAGGAGCAGTCATGTAAAAAAGCGCTATTAATGTTGTAGAAATAGAAGTGCCAAATTCTAATCCAGAAAAATAAATAATAGCTGCTGTTAACCAGCTTATTGAAAATGCAATAATTAAAAATAGTATAATCTTACGCCAGTTCATTGTCACAAATATAGTTGAAACTATGCACTTTAGTGCATTTCGCTTTAGCTTCTAAAAACTTACTTTTGAGAGATGGAATTTTATCAACGGTCAAATGGTCATACAGTTTCTCGATTAACTGTCCATATAGTATGGTCAAGTAAATATCGTTATTCGGTTTTGGAAGGAGATGTTAAAACTCGTTGTCGAGAAATATTAATACAAATATGTGAGTCGGAAGATGTTGAGATACTTAAAGGAGTAGTGTCAAATAATCACATACATATGCACATAGGTTATCGTCCCTCTCAATCGATCAGTAATCTTATGAAGAAGTTGAAAGGGAGAACCTCAAGAAAGTTACAGCAGGAGTTTTCGAAACTACAGAAGCGTTATTGGGGTCAGCATTTTTTGGGCGATAGGTTTTGGATGTTGGAGTACAGGGAATATAACAGATGAGATGGTAAATGAGTATTTAGAGCATCATAGAAATCCTAATGATAACAATAACTCAGACTTTATATTGGAGTAGCAAGTGGGGGAGCGACTTTCAGTCGCCTTTTAAGAAACCTATGGACTTTCAGTCCATAGTGGTTTAGTTTCAATGCTACTAAGAGGGGAAAAAATAAGGTCAACTTTAAACAACTTCAATTCAAAATTACTCATATAAATACGCTCAGTTCGAAATTTTAAGCCATATTAAAATACACTCTCCAATAGTAGGAATCCAATAATATAAAAATATCACCTTGTATTTTAACATATATAATCGATATCTTTGGTGGGAAATTAAATTACAAATAACTTAATACTAGATTAATTATGAAAAAATTATTACTTACTACATTTGGTCTTGCTGTAGGATTGGGAGCTTTCTCTCAAACCATTGTTGGCACTACCCCTTCGAATAAAAACGTTATTCTTGAAGAATTGACGGGTAAAACTTGTACTTATTGTCCTGATGGACACAAAAGAGCTCAAGCTTTAAAAGATGCCAATCCTGGAAGAGTGGTTGTATTAAACATCCATACTGGAGGTTATGCTGCAGGAAATCCTAATTACCGTACTACATGGGGTGATTACGTTGGTGGTTTATTCTCTGTTACTGGATATCCAACTGGTGCTATTAACCGTGCAGATTACGGTTCAGGTGTTATGCATAGTAGAGGTGATTGGGCAACCAACGCGGCTAATGTTATAGGTCAACTCTCTCCTGTGAATGTTGGAGGAACGGCTACTATCGACTTAGACACTAGAATGCTTACTGTAGATGTAGAAGCTTATTATACAGCTGCTGGACCAGGATCTTCAAATAAAATGAACGTTATAATTATGCAAAACAATATAGCTGGACCTCAAACAGGAGGAACTTCTTTTTACCCTGCACAGATTCTTCCAAATGGTGATTACAACCATAATCACATGGTAAGACACACATTAACTCCTGATGCTGGAGATAATATTGCAAATATTAGTGCTACTGCACTATATACAGATCAAATGACTTATTCTATTCCAACTCAAATTAACAACATCCCTGTTAATATGGCTGATTTAGAAGTAGCTGTTTATGTAAGTGAAGGAACTTCAACTGGAGCAGTTATTTCTGGTAACTATGCTCCAATTACTTTTGTAACGACTACACCAATAGGAGTAAGTAACGGTGCTGCTGCAATGGATGCATCTTTAGGTGCAGTTTGTGGAACTTCCGTAGGTGCAACTATGTTAATTACAAACATGGGGAACACTGCATTAACTACTGCTACAATTGAATACACTGTAAATAGCGGAACACCTGGTACTTACCAACATACTTTTGCTACAGCGTTACAAACAGGGCACTATGAGGCTGTTACTATCCCTTCTATTCCTGGTTTAACTGCAGGTGGAGTTAGTAGTAATGTTGATTTAAGCGTTACTTTATTAAATGGTGCTACTAACCCTAATACAAACACATCTAATGGTAACGCTGTTTCAACAGCTGCTACTAAGCAAGCTGGAAGTACAACTGTTACTTTAGAGTTATCTACAGATCGATATGGAGCTGAAACAACTTGGGAATTAGTTGATGAAACTGCTGGATCTACGGTTATGTCTGGCGGACCATATACTAATGCTGCAGCAAATGGAGTTCAAGTTATACCTCCAGTTAGTGGAACTATAGTTAGCGGAAATTGCTACAAATTTATCATTAAAGATTCTTATGGAGATGGTATTAACGGTTCATTTGGAGCTGGTACTTTTTCTTTAAAAGCTGGTTCTACAGTATTAAGCTCTGGCGGAACATTCACTAATGAAGATGGAGCAAAATTTGTGTTTGATTTAACAGTAGGAATTGACGAGTTAAATACTGAAAATGGAGTTTCTATTTCCCCTAACCCTACAACTGATATTTCAACAATTTCTTTCGAATTAACTAAAGCTTCTTCAGTAAAAATGCAAGTTATTAATTCAGTAGGAAGTGTAGTTGTTAACAACTCTGCTCAAAAAATGAGTGCAGGAAGTCAAAAAGTTGTTTTTGATGGTTCTGAGTTACCAACTGGTATCTACTTTGTAAACCTTACAATAGGAGAAAAAGTAATCACTAAAAAAGTTTCTTTAACTAAATAAAAAAATAAAGAATAATATTACATTTAGAATCAGTAGTGTGGCATGTTTTTTGCCTTATCACTACTGATTCTTTTTTTTAAAACCAATTTATTTACCATTATGAAAAAAATCCTTCTACTCTCAGCATTAACATTTTTGACATTCTCGTTATTCTCACAAGAAAAAAGAGCAATCCCGTCAGTAAAAGTCACAAACATGGAAGGTTCATCGGTAAACACCTCTAGCTTTAACAATGATGGGAAACCAATGATTATTAATTTTTGGGCTACATGGTGTAGTCCTTGCAAAAGAGAGCTTAATAACATTGCTGACGTATATGATGATTGGGTTGAAGAAACAGGAGTTAAATTAATTGCAATCTCTATTGATGATGCAAGAAATGCAGGAAAAGTTGCTCCTTATGTTAATGGTAAAGCGTGGGATTACGAAGTCTATATTGATTCTAACCAAGATTTTAAAAGAGCATTGAACGTAAATAATGTTCCCCACACTTTTTTAGTGAATGGAAAAGGTGAAATAGTTTGGCAACACAACTCGTACTCAGAAGGGGATGAAGATGAGCTATATGAAGCCGTTAAAAAACTTGCATCAGAAAAAGAAGGTCACTAAATAAGATTTCAATAATAACAAAGATAAGCCCGAATTTATAAATAATTCGGGCTTATCTTTGTCACCAAATTTCAGACCCTAACTCACATGAATGTAAAAAAAATCACAACTTTAACTGCTATAATCTTATCAATTAGCTCAGTTGACTTATTTGCTCAAAATATCGATCGAATTCTTTCTAAAGGAGAGGTTCACGGAAATTTTGGATTAGACATGCAATATTATCAGGAAGATAGTTTGATTGGTGCTAACGCAGTATCAGAAGATGTATTAATGAATGCTTTTGCTAATTTTATATATACCAATGGAAATTTTTCTGCCGGTTTTAGATATGAAAGTTATTTAAACGCACTACAAGGGTTTCCTACAAAATATAAAGGAAACGGTATAGGTTACAAATTTGCCTCTTACACCAATGATAATATGAGCATAACAGTGGGTAATTATTACGAGCAATTTGGTAATGGCTTAATTTTCAGAACTTATGAAGCTCTTGGTGGACTTGGCTATGATAATTCTATGGAAGGGATTAGAGTTAATTACAAAATTACTGAAGGGCTTAACGTAAAAGGAATCGTGGGTAAACAACGATTATACTTTGAAACTGGAGAAGGGATATTAAGAGGTTTTGATGGAGAGTTAATGGTGAACGATTTTATTGGTGGATCTTTAAAAGAGAATAAAACAAAGTTAACTTTAGGAGGAAGTTTTCTCAGTAAATTTCAAGCAGATCAGAATTCTCAGTATAACTTACCTGAAAACGTAGGCGCTTACTCTGGAAGATTCTTATTAAGAAGAGGTAAAGTTAGTTTTAATGGTGAATATGCGGAAAAAATCAATGACCCTTCTACTGACAACAATTTTATTTATAAAAAGGGTCAAGCTTTTTATTTTCAAACAGCATACTCCACCAAAGGTTTCGGATTAACATTATCTGCTAAAGGTAATGATAACATGAGTTTCAGATCAGACAGAGGTGCATCATTACAAGATTTGCAAATCAATTATTTACCTGCTCTTACAAGGCAGCATACATATAATTTATTAGCTACATTATATCCTTATGCAACTCAACCTAATGGAGAAATTGCTTTTCAAGGAGAACTTGTTTATAAGGTTAAAAAGAAGAGTTTACTAGGTGGGAAATATGGAACCGGGATATTAATTAACTATTCTACAATCTATAATATTGACTCTACTGCTTTACCTGCTACTGATACTTCCCAATTAGGATACACATCTAACCTGTTTGCAATTGGCGATGAAAAATATTATGATGAAGTGAATATAGAAATTACTAAGAAATTTAGTAAGAAATTTAAAGGAATTTTCACCTATTCGAATATGATGTTTAACCAAGCTGTAATCCAAGGAAAAGTAGCATCAAAATATCCAGATGTTTATGCTAATATCGGTGTTATTGATTTGACGTATAAAATCAATAAGAAACATGCAATAAGAACTGAGATTCAAGGACTATTTACGAAACAAGATGCTCAAGATTGGGCAACTGTATTAATAGAATATACGTACTCTCCACACTGGTTTATCGCTGTAATGGACCAATACAATTATGGAAATAAAATTGAATCACAAAGAATACACTATTACTTTGCTTCGGGAGGCTATGTTAAAGGCGCCAATCGTATTCAATTAGGTTATGGGAAACAACGTGCTGGAATCTTTTGTGTTGGTGGAGTTTGTAGAACTGTACCTGCTGCAAGTGGTTTAACATTAAGTATTACAAGCAGCTTTTAAGAACCAATTATTAAGTAAGAAAACGAAATACCATGAAAAAACTTATTCTACCAATATTTATAGGAATTATAACTACTTTATTGTTTAGTTGTGATAAAATTGATACTCCTTTAGCAGAAAAGGTAATTGTTGATAATGATACAAATACTGTCGTTAAAAGGAGAGTTCTAATAGAGGAATTTACTGGACAACTCTGCACTTCTTGTCCAGATGGTGCCAGAGAAATAGAACGCCTAGTAGATGAATATGGTAATCAAATTATACCAATATCAATTCATTCTGGAGCTTTTGCAGATCCAGGAAATGGAGCACCTAATGATTTCACAACTCCTACAGGGAATATATTTAATACCACTTTTGGTGTTTCTAAATGGCCTGCAGGAATGGTTTCTCGTGTAAATAATGGAGAAGTTTTCGGAAGATCCGATTGGGAAGCTAAATATACTGCTATTAAAGATGATGTACCTTATGCAGATATAACAATTACAAATACATATGATTCTGGAACAAAGAATCTCGATATACAAGTAGATACAGAATGGTTAATTGATGGAGAGAATGGAGTAAATTATAAATTGCAAGTTCATATTATTGAAGATCATATTACTGCTTATCAATTAGATAATGGAACAAGTATCTCTGATTATGACCATAGACATGTCTTTAGAGGTGCTGTAAATACTTCTTGGGGCACCTCTATTCCAATTACCACAAAAGAAACTACTGACACCCAAAATTTCAATTATACTATTGATGCAGCTTGGGCAGAAGATAATTGTGAAGTTGTTGCTTTTATATATAAAGAGGGTCCAAATTATGAGGTAATACAAGCCAATATAGCACATGTAAAATAATACTATTATTATTACTTAAAAAAGTCCTTAGTTAAAAGGGTCTAAAAGCTTTTTTATTACTTTTGAGTTAATGAAATTAATCCTATACTTTTTACTTTTCACTTGTATCACAGCTTCTGCTCAAGTATTTAAACCAGGTTTAATCGTAGGTTTGAGTGGTGCGCAAATAGAAGGAGATGGTTATGGAGGCTACAATAAATTAGGGTTTATTGTCGGAGGTTTTGTTAATACCGATTTATCTGATAAAATTTCTACTCAATTTGAAATCTATTATATTAACAAAGGTAGCTTTGATGCTCTTCATCCTGACAAAGGCGATTTTGATAGTTTTAGTGTTAATTTAAATTATATAGAAATCTCTATTTCTTTAAAGTATAAACTCCATAAATTTATGCTTGAAGCAGGATTATACTATGGAAAGCTTATTGGTACTCCAAAACTAACTGATGAAAATGGAGCGATCTTTATAAATCGCTTCCCCTTTAAAAGCTTTGATCTTGGAGGGTTACTTGGTATTTACTATCAATTAAATGAACACTTTTCTTTTAATCTAAGAACAAAAAATTCGCTTATCCCTATCAGAAACTTCCCAAGTTTAGATCAAAAAAACGGAATATTTAACACTCTTATTCGTAATGGGTGGTATAATGTTGATTTAAATTTTTCCATTCGATATCAATTTAGAAATGAATAAACGAAAAATCATTATAGCAATTTCTGGAGCTTCGGGGAGTATATATGCTAAACTGTTATTCGATTCTTTATCTAAAAAAAAGAATTTAGAGATAGGCGTTTTAATGTCTGATAATGCCAAAACAATTTGGGAAAGTGAATTAGAAGATCAAAATTACAATAATTACCCTTTTACTTTTTATAATAAAAATGACTTTAACGCTCCTTTTGCATCAGGATCTGCCAAATATGATACAATGGTAGTTATTCCATGTTCTATGGGAACTTTAGGTAGAATTGCTAATGGCATTTCTAATGATTTACTAACTCGTGCTGCTGATGTTATTTTAAAAGAAAGGCGAAAGCTAATTATCGTTGCTAGGGAAACGCCATACAGTTTAATTCACATTAATAATATGAAATTAGTAACCGAAGCTGGCGGAATTATTTGCCCAGCGACACCTTCTTTTTACAGTAATCCTAAAACAATTGAAGAACTAGCTAAAACTGTTGTTGATAGGGTTTTGGATTTAATGAAAATCGAAAATGAGGGCTTCCGTTGGGGAGAATAACTCAGATCTCCAGTCAGGCTGAAGATGACATTATTCTTCTAAAAAATCAATATTTCGTTTTAAGCCTTTAAATTTTGTCCGCTTTACTGGTGATTTTTTAAAAATTTCTTGAAATATTTCTTCTGTTATTTCTTGCCATTCAATTTTTGAGAAATTCAACAGTTTTTCGTTTGATTTAAATTTTGGTTCATTATGAGGCAAAGAAAAACGGTTCCAAGGGCAAACATCTTGGCAAATATCACACCCAAACATCCAATCATTAAATTTACCGTTCAATTCTTTTGGTAAGATTTCATCTTTTAGCTCTATTGTAAAATAAGAGATACATATACTTCCATCAACAACCTTATTGGGCAATAATGCCTCGGTTGGACAAGCATCAATACAGGCTGTACAAGTTCCGCAATAATCTGTAACAGGATTATCATAATCTAATTCTAAATCCAAGATTATTTCTGCCAAAAAGAAAAAAGATCCTTGATTTTTATTGATAAGCATTCCATTTTTACCTATCCATCCTAAACCACCTTTTTTCGCCCAAGCCCTATCCAAAACAGGTGCAGAATCAGTAAAAACACGCGCATCAACTTCGCCTATATTATCATTAATATAATGAAGTATATCCTTCAACTTATCTTTAATTACAAAATGATAATCTTCTCCATAAGCATATTTCGAAATTTTAAACGTATCGCTTATTTGTTCTTGTTCTGGATAATAATTAAACAATAAAGAGATTACAGATTTTGAACCTTCAACAAGTTTTGTTGGATCTAGTCGTTTATCAAAATGATTTTCCATATAATGCATTTCTCCATGCATTTTCTGTTTTAGCCAATTCTCTAACCTAGGGGCTTCCTCTTCTAAAAAACCTGCTTTAGAAATACCACAAAAAGAAAAACCTAAGCGTTGAGCTTCAGTTTTAATTTGGTAAGTATTTTTTTCTTTCATCGTAGAACTCATATCTTAGTTCGTACAATATTTTTTAATAAGATTGCTAGCCTCAACATCTCCAACTAAACTTAGTTTGTTTAAATTTAAACATGCATCATTTGTCCATCCTAAATTAAGCTGAGAGATAGCAAGATTAAATAAACAATCATTTGTTGGATTTTTTAAATACGCTAGTTTAAATATTCTTTCAGCAATGTAATACTTTTTCTCATTCAATTTTTGCAATGCAAAATTATAGTACATTACACCAAGGGATTCAGAATCATCATATTTTTTTGGTTTGGATCCAATAGCATGAAAAAATATACTTTCAGGGCTCTCTTCTAACGCACTCTCCCAAATATCCAAGAAAAAATTCAGTTGAGTAGATTTTAATTGATAACCTTTTAATTTTTTCCATTTAAAATTCATGTTATACACTATCGTATCATAACAAGGAGTACCATCCTTTTCTGCCGGTATCCACAAACCTTCTGAATACTTACATATATATATCGCTAACCCAGAAAAATACTTTTCATAGTATGTCTTACTCCATTTTCGACTATCAAATTGATATTCCACTATAACGGACCCCTTCACTTTTACATTTTCAATTAAACCAAAATTCGATATGATAAATTGAACAGGTACATTAATCTCCATAATCGGAGATTCAAATCTCCCATATTCATCTGGAAAAGTCTGTAATAGACTCGCGAGTTGATTCAATTCCTCGTTTCCGTAAACAAACTCGGCATGAATAAGCTTTGGCTTATCTTGTCCCATCGAGTTTAAATAAATTAAACATGAAAATAGAATAAATATTAATCTCTTCATCATTCATTAAAACAACTCTCCTTGATCAGGTCCTTTAACTTTACCTAAATGCTTATAGGCTCGTTCGGTTGCTTCTCTACCTCTTGGAGTTCGCATTAAAAAGCCTTCTTTAATTAAAAAGGGTTCATACACTTCCTCTATAGTTCCTGGCTCTTCACTGACTGCAGTTGCAATTGTAGTTAACCCAACAGGGCCTCCTTTAAATTTATCTATAATGGCCAAAAGGATTCTGTTATCCATATCATCTAAGCCATTTTTATCTACATTTAAGGCATCTAATCCAAAAAGTGATATCTCTTTATTAATTCTTCCATCCCCTTTCACCTGAGCAAAATCTCGTACTCTACGCAATAAAGAATTAGTAATACGAGGTGTCCCCCTACTTCTTCTCGAAATTTCTGCTGCTGCACTATCATCAATACCTACATTAAGAATATTAGCCGAACGCTTAATTATTGCTTCCAATAAGTGAGCATCATAATATTCTAATCGCGATGTAATTCCAAAACGTGCTCTTAAAGGTGAAGTTAACAACCCTGTTCTTGTTGTTGCTCCAATTAATGTAAAAGGATTTAATTCAATCTGTACACTTCTAGCATTTGGACCTGTATCTATCATTATGTCTATCTTATAATCCTCCATTGCTGAATATAAATATTCTTCTATTACGGAAGATAATCGATGAATCTCATCAATAAACAGTACATCTCCTTCTTCTAAATTAGTTAACAGCCCTGCTAAATCTCCTGGTTTTTCCAATACCGGTCCTGATGTTACTTTAAATCCCACTTTCAATTCATTAGCAATAATATGTGCTAAGGTTGTTTTTCCTAAACCAGGAGGCCCGTGAAGTAATACATGATCTAAAGCTTCACCTCTTTGATCAGCTGCTGTTACAAATACCTTTAAATTTTCAACAACTTTTTCTTGTCCCGTAAAATCATCAAAAGAAAGTGGTCTCAACACTTTTTCTATCTCTTTTTCGGTAGAATTCAAATTATCACTATCTGCATCAAGGTATTCATTCATAAACCAAAGATAGGTTTTTTGTGTACCCTTCGACAGGCTTAAGGTGAAAAAAGGAAAAGGTCAATCAATTTCAAGGTCTTTACCTGTAATTGTTCTCACAATTTCTCCTAAATAAATTTTAAGTTTAAGAACATATTCTGGTGATGAAAAATTTTCTTGCACTCCAAGGCTTTTATAATATATTAATCGATACCCTATTCCTGTACCAATCCCAACCCACCTTATTATCTTGTAATCTATTAACATTGCCGGCTCATATGATAACACAGTAGATTCTACTAGTTTATTTTTCTTTCCATTACTATTGGAAAACTGGTAACTGGCGCTACCAAAACCAAACTGAGTTGACAAACTAAACTCCCACCTCTTACTATTATAGTAGACATATTCTATGTAGGGCGAAAAATAAAAATACTCTAAATCTACTAGAACTAATACATTCTCCTCATTTAGTATTTTTTTCTCTACAGGCAATAACATTTGATTAATACCAAGTCCAACTTTAAATTTCCTATTAAAACTTAGCCCAACTTTTACACCTACTGTTTTAACATCATTATCTCTAATAAAAGAAAAACGATTATCAAATTTAACATCTAACTTAGGCTTTGTATGAAAACTTTTTTTGAATTCATCTTCAAAAATAGTTCTCTCCTGAGCAAATAAAAAAAATGGAAATAAGACGAAAAAGACAAGAAAAACTCTCATACTTTATGCTTCTTCTGATTGGTTATTTTTCTGAAAATGACGATAAATAAAGAACCCTACAGTTCCCATTAAAAGATAAGGAATAAACATTAAATAAAGAATTCCATTGTTAATCCCATTTGCAGCTGTTTCTCCAGATTGATGATTAGACTCAACAACTGCCTTACACATTGCACATTGAGAATAAACAGAAAGCTTAATTAAAATTAAGAATACAAAAACAGCTATTTTTTTTACCGAAATCATTTTATACAAATTTACCAATGATTTACTAAATATTAGGTTAGAAAGCTATTTTCGTTGTTCAATTTTATTTTGTTTGCTCCCTTTTAACGGAACAGATTCTTCTCGATATAAAATATCTAACGCATCTGTTAAATCTTTTTTCATCTCGGAATAAACAGTACCATCAAATAAACCTCTAATATGCCCTTTTTTATCTACCAATACAAAATATTCTGTGTGTAAGAAACCTCCTGGAGCAACTTCATCTTCACCTACACTAGCAAAAAAACCTTTTAGTGCTAAGTCATAAATTGCTCCTTTATCTCCTGTTAAAAAGCTCCAATTTTTGGTATCTGCATGAATCATTTCTGCATAATCTTTTAACACTTCTACTGTATCATGCTCTGGATTAACTGTAATTGAAATAAATTTTAAATCCTTTCTATCTATGAACTTATCCTGAAGATATTTCATATTCCCTGCCATCTTAGGACAAATGCTTGGACAGGTTGCAAAAAAGAAATCTGTAATATAAACACTACCTAATAAATCATCTCTGGTTACTTTTTTTCCATCTTGATCTATTAATTCAAAATAAGGAATTTGATGATATGTTGTATCATAACTTCCAGATTCATTTAACAACGCTTCTTTAGGTCCTATATAAGGCAATTTAGTGTAGTGATGCACTCCTTTTGCCATTATCAAATAAAATACGCCTGGTAATGAGATAATAACTAATAAAAAGAAAATTTTAACTCCTTTTGATGCTGGTGTTTGCATAATAATATGATATAAAAAAAGACCATTAAAATAACTCTAATGATCTTTTTGTTTAATTTTTTAATGTTCTAAAACAAATGTTCTATATAATTAGAAAATGTACCTTCGGTAATAACCATATATATTAGGTATAAAGCTAATAATACATAAGGCACAATAATTATATTTTTCAAGAACGGTTTTTCATGTTTTAAGTGCATATAATACGCTACAATAAAATAAGCTTTAGCAATAGTCATCACAAGGAAAGTCATTTTCACATAATGAAAATCAATTCCCCATCCTTTCCATACAAGTCCTAATCCAACCTCTATAGAGGTAATGGCTAATAATACCCAAAACATATTCCATATCATTCTTCGAGTCTTCTTCCCTTCTTCTTCTGAATGATGTTGAGCGTATTTATACGGCTGATCTGAATGTTCCATAATTTTATTTTTTAGCTGATAATTTGAGAATAATTAATCTAGTATTTTCTTACTTATATTAAATAGAAGAATGTGAATACAAATACCCAAACTAAATCTACAAAATGCCAATACAATCCTACTTTTTCAACCATCTCATAATGACCACGTTTCTCGTACGTACCCATAATTACATTTACAAAAATGATAAAATTTAATACTACTCCACTAAAAACGTGCGTTCCGTGAAATCCAGTAATAAAGAAAAAGAAATCTGCAAATAATGGATGACCATACTCATTATGTGTTAAGTTAGCCCCATGTATTGCTTGTCCATTAGCCAAAGCATCAGTTAAGGCTTGCCCTTCTAATGTCATGTACGGTGAAGTAAGATCTCCTGCCACTTGTCTCCAAGGCAACATTAATACTTGTTTAGATTCATCTACCCATCTACCAATAATACCTTGTGTTTGTTCTATAACGCCATTCACTTCTACAGTTCCTATTCCTAACTCAAATGCCCCTAACTCTGTTCCATGTATAAAATGATACCATTCCCAAGCTTGCGAACCAACAAAGATTAGTCCTCCAATAATGGTCCAAAACATCCATTTAATAACAGCTCCTTTATCCATTCGTTGTCCTGCTTCTACAGCCAATACCATAGTAACCGAACTCATAATAAGAATAAAAGTCATTAACGCTACATAAATCAATGGCTGATGACCATGAATAAACGGAAAGTGTGTAAACACATTTTCTGCTGTTGGCCAAATAGCTGAATAATTATGACGGAAAAAACCGTACGCTGCTAAAAACCCAGTAAACGATAATGCATCTGACATTAGGAAAAACCACATCATTAATTTACCGTAACCAGCTCCAAAAGGAGATGTTCCTCCTCCCCATGCTTCTTTACTATCTACTACTTCTGTATGAGACATATTTTTTTATTTTTTACGCTATTATAAATCTTAAAAATAAGAATAGATAAATCCATAAAGCACCTAAAAAGTGCCAGTATGTAATGCTAACTTGCATTCCTATTAAATTACCTACGCTATATTTATTTTTCATTGTTTTAACCAATACCACAACTAAACTAACTAACCCTCCAATTAAATGAAGTACATGTAATCCCGTTAATAAGTATAAAAAAGAACTCTCTTGTGTGCTATCTTTCCCTGCTGCATAATACCCATTCTCGTGCAAAAATGTCCAACCCATGTATTGAGTAAGAACAAATGACAAGCCTAATACCAAGGTTAATAAAACAAATAATTTTGTCATCGAAAAGTTTCCTTTTTTAGCAGATAATAAAGCAACATGAAAAGTAACACTACTCATCACAATAATAATAGTACTCATTGTAAATGCTAAAGGCATTTCAATAGCTAAAAATCCACCACCACCCTGACTTACAATGACAGCACTCGTTAATCCACCAAAAAACATAATGATACTAACAATACCTATCCAAATTAAAGGCTTAGCGGTTTTTCGCTTTAGCTCTTCTTTGTAATTAATATTTTTAGCAGTTATTGTTGTCATTTTTTATTTTTTCCTAAAAGTTGGCATTTCGAGTCTTTTGCTTTCGCAAAACATGCTCAATGGATAATTTATTTAATGTTCTCCTCCGTCTTTTTCGTTTTCTCCTAATGGCGTTGTTTGTGGAATAAAATCTTCTCCATAAATGAAATCTCCATTACTATCAACTTTACTATAATCGTAAGACCATCTATATACCGTAGGAATTTCTCCATACCAGTTTCCGTGAAAATGTTCTACTGGAGCAGTCCACTCTAACGAATTTGCTTTCCATGGATTCATAGGTGCTCTTGGCCCTCTAAATGCACTGTAAACAAAGTTAAAAAAGAAGATTAATTGAGCGAGCATTGCTAGAATAGCGAAAATACTAATCAGCTCATTGATGTTAATCATTTCATCAAACATTGGAAATTCAGAATTCGTGTAATACCTTCTTGGTACACCTGCAAATCCTAGGAAATGCATTGGAAAAAATACTCCATAGGCACAAATTATTGTAAACCAAAAGTGAATATTTCCTAATTTATTATTAATCATTCTACCAAATAATTTTGGAAACCAATGGTAAACTCCTGCAAACATTCCAAATATTGCAGATAGTCCCATTACTATATGAAAGTGACCAATAACAAAGTAAGTATCGTGAACATTAATATCTAATGCAGAATTTCCTAAAACTAAACCAGTAACTCCACCAGAAATGAATGTAGAAACTAATCCGATACTAAATAATGTTGCTGGAGAAAATATTATATTTCCTTTCCATAACGTTGTTAAATAGTTAAATATTTTTACTGCAGATGGAATTGCAATTAATAAGGTTGTAAATGTAAATACCGATCCTAAGAATGGATTCATTCCTGTAAGGAACATATGATGTCCCCAAACGATAAAAGAAAGAAATCCAATCGCCATCATAGAACCAATCATTGCTCGATAACCAAAAATTGGTTTTCTACTCATCGTAGAAATAATTTCTGACGTAAGTCCTAATGCTGGTAATAATACAATGTATACCTCAGGGTGACCTAAGAACCAAAATAAGTGTTCAAATAAAATAGGGCTACCTCCTGTATGCTCTAATACTTGTCCTCCAATATAAATATCAGATAAATAAAAACTTGTACCAAAACTTCTATCAAATACTAATAATAACGCTGCAGCCAATAAAACTGGAAACGAAAGTACTCCAAGAATTGCTGTTAATAAAAATGCCCATATCGTTAATGGCATTCTTGTCATTGTCATTCCTTTAGTACGTAAATTAAATATTGTTACAATGTAATTTAAACTTCCTAATAATGAAGAAACAATAAAAATTGTCATCGCAACTAACCATAATGTCATTCCAGCACCTGATCCTGGAATTGCTTCTGGCAGTGCACTTAATGGAGGATAAATAGTCCAACCTGCAGATGCTGCTCCTCCTTCAACAAACAATGATATTAACATTATTATACAAGAGATAAAGAAAAACCAATACGACAGCATGTTCAGAAATCCTGAAGCCATATCTCTTGCTCCAATCTGCAATGGAATTAATAGGTTACTAAATGTACCACTCAATCCAGCTGTTAGCAAGAAGAACACCATAATGGTTCCATGCATTGTAACTAAAGCCAAATATTTATCTGGACTCATTACTCCATTTTCTTGCCAACTACCCATTAAAAGTTCAACTATTTCGAAACTTTCTCCCGGCCAGCCTAATTGAAGTCTAAATAATGTTGACATTATTAAGCCTATGAATCCCATTAAAAATCCAGTTATTAAAAACTGTTTAGAAATCATTTTATGATCAGTACTAAAGACGTATGTAAATAAAAAGTCTTTTGTGTGATGGTGATGTGTACTCATTCTTATATAAATTAAGTCTATTCTAAATATCTATTTTACTGTACAAATGTTTTTTGCTCTGCCAACCATTTGTCATAATCTTCTTGGCTTTCTACTATAACATCCATTTGCATATTATAATGTGCTGCACCACAAATCTTATTACATAATAAAATGTAATTAAATTCATCGTTACTTGTTTTTTCTCTCATTTCTTTTGTTGTAATGCTTGGCGTAAAATTAAATTGCGTTTTAACTCCAGGCACACAATTCATTTGAGCTCTAAAATGAGGAAAATAAGCACTATGTATTACATCTAACGAACGAAATACAAACTGTACAGGAACTCCAACAGGTAAATGAAACTCTCCTTTAACCAATTTATCATCAGCTGAATTCTCATCATCCTTATCAACTCCTGTTGCATTTACACCTTCGATTAAGGTTACATGTGATCTTCCTAATTTCTTATCGTCACCTGCATATCTTGCTGTCCAAGTAAATTGTTGGGCAGTTACCTCAATTAATACGTGATCTGTTTCCGCAGGAACTGGAGTCATAATTGCATTCCAGCTTGTTAGTCCCATTAAAATTAATACCGTTAAAACTAAAGCTGGAGCAATTGTCCATATTGCTTCTAGTTTATTCGAGTGAGAAAAAAATGTTGCTTTCCTTTTTGAACTGTATGCATATTTAAAACAAAACCATAATAAGACAATGTGTGTTAAAATAAATACAGGCGTAATAATTAAATAGGTTACATCAGATAAAAAATCGATACTTTTTCCGTGCTCCGAAGCTGACTCTGGCAATCTTAATCCATACCATGCCCACATTTGCCAAAAGAAAAATGCCATAAATAGAAAAAGAAAAGCTAGCAATAAGGTTGCTTGGAACTTACCTGATTTTTCTGAAACTTCGTAAATTAATTCTCCTTTACTTTTAGCTCTTAGCTCTGCTATTTTAAGCAATTGTGATCCTACAACCACTATTAATATTGCTGTTATTATTACTACTATAGTCATCATAATTTAAAGACTTTCTTTTATTATTATTCTAATTTATTTCTTAATGATGTAAATGAATACTTTCATCATACATCGGGTGGTTCTTTGTTTCTAAAGGTGCTTTAGATAAAGCTCTTAACACAACAAATATAAATGCACCTAAAAAGGCTAAAAACATACCTACTTCAACAAACCCTAATTGTCCATGATCAAACATTGTACCTGGCAATACCAATACTAGGAAATCAACCCAATGTGAGAAAAATATTATTAAAGCTATAGGGATTATAAACACCGCATTTCTTTTTGCATCTCTCGACATTAATACGAAAAATGGTAAAAGGAAATTCACAAAAAATGTACCCAAATAAAGTAACTTATAACTCTCAAATCTTGTCAAATAGTATATCGTTTCTTCCGGAACATTTGCATACCAAATCAACATAAATTGAGCAAACCATAAATAAGACCATAAACAACTGATTGCAAACATCCATTTTGATAAATCATGAATATGACTTCCATTTACATCTTTTAAGAATCCTTGTGCTTTTAGATACTGAACTAGAACAACTGCAACAATCATACATGAAATCCACATTCCTGAGAATGTGTACCATCCAAACAATGTACTAAACCAGTGCACATCAATTGACATTATCCAATCCCAAGCTGATGATACTGATGAATAAGCAAAAAAGATAATAAAGAATACTGACATTTTAATTGCTTTTCTATAGTTTGGAGAAACTCCATCACTAATTTGTGATAAATCTAATTTATCTTCTGCCAAAGAATTTTTTCTAAACCAATTTGCAAAAAACAGCCATACTGAAATAAATAATATTGTTCTAAACCAAAAGAATGGCTGGTTTAAATACCCTGATTTTCCAGCTATAATTTCATCATAATGATGACTTGTTGGATCTGTAATTCCTTCTGCCATCCAATGGTAAAGATGAGTCATATGTAATGAACTTGCACCTAAAACAATTAACAGTGTAACTGCAGCATAAGGCATAAAACTCATAATTGCTTGAAAAATTCTTTGAGTGGTAACTCCCCATGCCATTTCAGCTACAAACTGAATTGCAAGAAAAAACACTGCCGCTAATGATAGTGTAAAAAAGAAGTAACTATTAACTAATAAGTTTGCCCATAACCTTTGATCTAGATGACCATGATCTGTAAAAACGCCTACTAGCAATGATACAATTCCAACCACAACTAATATTAGTGTCGTTAATTTTGCTTTTTTTGATACTTTATATTCCATTTTATTTAGAATGTTTATTTTATTACAGTTATTTCCGTTCTTCTATTTTTAGCTTTACCTTCTGCATCATCATTAGACGCAATAGGTTGTGATGATCCAAAACCAACAGTTGTTATTCTTTGTTCATCAATTCCTTTTTTCACTAAATAATCTTTAACTGCTGAAGCTCTATTTTTTGACAAGTTAACATTCATAGTTTCATCTTCTGCACCGTTATCAGTATGTCCAGCCAACTCAATCTTAACTTTTGGAGAATTAGCTAATCTATCAATAATACTAGCTAAAGTTTCTTTACTCTTTGTTATTGTAATTTTATAACTAGCTGGTCCAAAATAAACACCTTCAATAATTAATGAAGGACTTCTTGATGGTAACGCTTCATAATCAGGATTTTCTTCATCAAAAAAATCAAAAATTAAATCTAAATCGCTTCCTAAATCACCAGTAAAAACAACTCCAGAGGAAACTCTATCCCCTTCATTATCATCTCCATTTCCTGAATAATTATTTACCGAAGATGTTTCCTTCATAAATGCTGTTCTAATGTAGTGTACTAACTTCCATCTTTCTTCTTTGTTTAATTGAGAAGAATGAGGACCCATCAACCCTTTTCCGTAAGTAATTGTATGAAACATTTTTCCTTCAGAAATTGCTAAACCAGGAGCAAATTTTACTGGAAGTGGAGGGAATTTGTCGTTTTGTACAATAGATCCATCCCCTTGACCTGTTTTACCATGACAATGCACACAAAACATTCCGTATAATTCTTTTCCATCAGCTCCAACTTTATCATTAAAAGTAATTGGATTTTTTAAATTTTGACCTGCCAATTCATACCCTTCCATCGTATTTTCATAACCATAAGGCTGAAAACCTCTAGGAATAGTTCCTTCAACTGGTCGTCTAGCAGACATTTTATTAGTGTACATTGTATCACTATAATTGCCTCTTAACTCACCATGATCAACATACGTTTCTATTGATGGGGAACGGTACATATCTGGCATATATTCTGGAGCCATACCGTCTTTTTCTTTACAAGATGTAATAGAAATTACAGCAGCAACTATAACCAATTTTGATACTCTATTTAAATACTTTTTGTTCATCTGTATTAAATTATTTTTCGTCAATTTCTAAAACACACGTTTCATCGATAAATGCTTTTATTTCGGTTGCACTTAAATCGGAATCAGAAGCATGAATTTCCATTACAAATCTATCATCAGTTGTTCTTGGATATGGATTTTTTGCTTTAAAACCTGGTAAAGTCCAATTTCTTAACAAAAATGTTATTGACATCCCATGTGCAGCACACAACACCCCAAACTCAAATGTTACCGGAACAAATGATGGAATATTATCTATCAAAGAAAAATTTGGTTTCCCTCCAATGTTCAATGGCCAATCGTGTATCATAAAATACCACATTCCAATAAGAGCCAAAGCAAGACCTATCATTCCATAAATGAATGCTGTAATTGCAATTCTTGTTCTTGCTAATCCAATAACAGGATCTATTCCGTGTATTGGGAAAGGTGAAAACACATCTCTAATATGAATTCCTTTACTTACTAAATGTTTAGCACTTTCTAAAAGCACATAGTCATCATCGTAAATTGCGTATATTGTTTTATCTGACATAATTTTATATTCTAATCAGTTGTTTCTTCATTATCGTTTTTCTTAGGAGCACTATTTCCTTTTATATCTGTTTTAAACACAGGATGAAGTTGTTTAAATTCTTCATCACTCATTTTTTTATATCTCTCTCCTGAAGATTTCAATATTGTTTTCACTTCATTTAATGCTAATACTGGGAAATATTTTAAGAATAATAAATAGAATACACTAAAGATTCCTAACGTCCCAATAAATACTCCTAAATCAACAAATGTTGGAAAGAACATTCTCCATGTAGAGGGTAAATAATCTCTACTTAAACACGTTACAATAATATCAAAACGCTCGAACCACATTCCGATATTAATAACCAATGCAATAATAAACGTAGCTGTTAAACTTGTTCTAACTTTTTTGAACCATAAAAATGCAGGATTAATAAAGTTACAGAAAATCAACGACCAGAATGCCCAAGCATAAGGTCCTGTTGCAGCTCCTGCTGACATATAGACATAACTTTCATATTGCACTCCTGTATACCATCCAATAAAGAATTCTGTACAATAAGCAACTCCAACAATACCACCTGTTACCAAGATAACGATATTCATGTATTCAATATGCTTAACTGTAATAATGTACTCTAACTTCATTGCTTTACGAGCAATCAACATTAGGGTCTGTACCATTGCAAATCCTGAAAATACAGCTCCAGCCACAAAATAAGGAGGGAAAATTGTACTGTGCCACCCTGGCACTAAAGAAGTAGCAAAATCCATTGATACAATAGAGTGTACTGAGAATACTAAAGGGGTAGCTAAACCAGCTAATACTAATGATACTTCTTCAAAACGTTGCCATGCTTTTGCATTTCCAGTCCATCCAAAACTCATTAAACTATACATTAACTTTTGTACTGGTCTACTCGCTCTATCTCTAATTGTCGCAAAATCTGGAATTAAACCAATGTACCAGAATACTAATGAAACTGATAAATAAGTACTAATTGCAAATACATCCCATAATAACGGTGAATTAAAATTTACCCATAAAGAACCAAATTGATTAGGCAAAGGAAATACCCAATACGCCATCCAAATTCTTCCCATGTGTATCATTGGGAAAGTTCCTGCCATAAATACGGCAAAAATTGTCATTGCCTCTGCTGGTCTGTTAATTGCCATTCTCCATTTCTGACGAAATAGTAAAAGTACTGCAGAAATAAGTGTTCCTGCATGTCCAATTCCTACCCACCATACAAAGTTGGTAATATCCCATGCCCATCCCATTGTATTATTTAGTCCCCAAGTACCAATACCTGTCCCTAATAAATACAAAATACAACCAACACCCCAAAGTGCAGTTATGGATGCGATAGTCATTAAAACTTTCCATAATTTAGTTGGCTCATGCTCTATAGAATGAAGAACATCCGCTGTTATCTTGCTATAAGTAACATCGTCTCCTAAAATTAATGGTTCTCTTATTGCTGCTTCTCTATGCATTATAAATTATTTAATGTTCAAGGTTAAAATTTAAAAAGTCATTATGAATGAGCGTGACTTTTTACATTTTTACTACTTGTTAAATTTCTAACTTTCGTTTGATAATATATATTAGGCTCTTGCCCTTTTTCTTCAATAACTCTGTATGATCTATCACTTTCCATTCCTGCTCTTACTTTACTTGAAGTATCATTTAAATCTCCAAAAGTAATTGCGTTTGTAGGACATGCTGATGAACAAGCTGTTTGAATTGCTCCATCTACAACTTTAGCACCTGCTTTCTTCGCATCTAATTTCCCTTCTTGGATACGTTGTACACACATACTACATTTCTCCATAACCCCTCTTGAACGAACTACAACATCTGGATTCAATACCATACGTCCTAAATCATCTTGAGATGGATTAATATCAGCAAATTTACTATATGCAATATAGTTGTACCAGTTAAATCGTCTTACTTTATACGCACAGTTATTTGCACAATATCTTGTTCCTATACAACGGTTATAAGCCATCATATTCAATCCTTCATTACTGTGTGTAGTTGCTGCTACTGGGCATACAGTTTCACAACCTGCGTGATTACAATGTTGACACATCATTGGTTGATGAACAACTAATGGATTATCAGCAGGATCTTCCATTGCCATATATCCAAATGTAGTACCTACATCTTCAGCTTCTTTTGTCTTATCTAATGTTCCTGAAATATCTCCTGCATCTTGGTATTCACTTGCATAATATCTATCAATACGCATCCAATGCATACTTCTTGCTCTTCTTACTTCATCTTTACCAATTACAGCAATATTATTTTCTGAATTACATGATGTAACACAAGAGCTACAACCTGTACATGTATTTAAATCGATAGACATTCCCCATCTGTGTCCTATATCTTCGACAGGTTGAGCACCCCACAAATCAAATTCCTTTGTTAAAACATTAATTGTTTCTCCATTTTTATGGTCAATTAATGTATGTGAAGGATTAAAATCAGCCTTATTTCCTTCCTTATAAACATCTAAGGTTGTTTCTCTAATAATAGCATCACGCCCCATTATTGTTTGATGTACTTGAGTACATGCTACATAATAGTCAGAAACATCAACATCTGTTAATGTTACATCTCCATAATAAGAAATCCCTGTTTTAGTAGAAGCTACTAACGGATAAGCATTTTGTCCAGAAATCTCTTCTTGATTTCCTACTTTTTTACCATATCCTAATGCTAAACCAACTGTTCCTCTAGCCTGACCAGGCTGTGGAACTACAGGTAAACCTTCTATTGTATTTTTACCAACAGTTATATTTACAACATTCATTGCTTCACGTTGACCGAACTGCGTATTATAACCTTTCTCCTTCATTTCTGCAGGATTCATAGTTACATAGTTTTCCCAAGTAATTTTAGTTAATGGATCGGGCATTTCTTGTAACCAAGGATTATCTGCACCAGAACCAGCACCAACTGCCATATTTTGGTTTAATTCAATTTCCATTGAACCACCTTTTATCTTAGCAATTTCTGAAGCAGCACCACTTACATTTCCAGTGAATGCTAACATCATTTCTGATGATGCTCCGGGAATTTCTAAAACTCCATCATGTAATGTTTTATTCCAAAAATCAGTAAACATTAAAGCTCCTGATTGTGGGAAAACTGTTGTTTCCCAATATTCTTTTATAAAATCACTGTAATTTTTATCATTACCAGACCATGCTAAGAAACAATCTTCTACTTGTCTAGTATTAAATAATGGAGAAATAGTTGGTTGACCTAAAGAAAGATAACCTTTTACTGGTTCTGCATCACTCCAAGATTCTAATTGATGATTGATAGCTGCAACATATTTACAAGCAGCAGCAGTTTCATTCATTTTAGTTGTAAAGCAAACAGTCGTTTTAACTTTAGCTAATGCTTTTTTGAAATCATCACCCATTGTAAACACAGGATCAACTCCGTTAATCAATAAAACATCTACTTTACCAGCATTCATATCTGCAATCAAAGATTGAATTTCACTATCAACACCTTGTTTTGTATTTGAATGTCTTTCTAAATCAATTGTTTTACCATAATTACCTAATTGGTCATTTATAGCATTTACAATTATTTGTGCATTTTTATCGTTAGAACCACAAATTACAATTGAAGCCCCTTTTGTAGCTTTTAATGCTTTTGCAGCATCTGCAATTTGATGGTCATATTTTGTTTTTGTAGCAGAAACATTTCCTCCAACAGCTTTTAATAAGCTAGTTAAAATTGCACCATACTCAGATGGTTTAACTGGAACTCTTACATCTGCATTAGATCCAGATAAAGACATACTTGCCTCAAACTGAAAATGTTTAGACATCCACTTATTTTCGGGCTTACGTGCTTCAGCGTAATCTGTAATATATGTTTGTGTATCTAACCAGTTCGCCATAAAATCAGCTCCAACACTTACTATTGTTTTTGCCTTTTCAAAATTATATGAAGGAATAGCTTTAACACCAAAAGATTCAGTATTTGCCTCAATCATTCCCGAATAAGAAATTGCATCATAAGACACAACATTATTCATATCTATTGAAGATGATTCTTCAGTTTCTTCAGTAACAGGAGATAATCCTTTAATAGCTTTTAAAGCTGAAGGACTAATAATAGAATTAGTCAACACTTTAATGTTTTTAGCAGCTGCTAAGTCTTTTTTTATGTATTTATCAAATAGATTCCATGATGAATCTTCTCCATCAATCATTGGAGCTTTTAAACGATTTCCATCATATAGAGAAAGTACAGATGAATTAATACGAGCATTAACTGCTCCTTGTGTTAAAGTCGATTCTGTATTACCAGTAATATGAATTGGACGCCCTTCTCTAGTTTTAACTAAAATAGCCGCATAATCATGTCCATCATAATAAGTAGAAGCATAATAATTTGCTAAACCTGGTGTAATCTCTTCTGGTTTATTTAAATAAGGTATTGCTTTTGTAATTGGAGTTTCACATGCTGCTAAAGAAGCTGCTGCTACTCCAAATCCTAAATACTTTAAAAAATCTCTTCTTGTTGTACTAGAACTATCTAAAGAATCTTTATCCCCTAAAAATTCCTCTACAGGTAATTGTTCTGAGAATTCTTTAGTACTCATTTCTTGAAACTCTACAGTCTCTTCTAGTTGTTCTAAACCTTTCCAGTATTTTTTTGAATTAGCCATATTATCTCAACGCTTAATAAATTCTAATTTTATATTAATAATGACATTTTGCACATTCCCAACCACCAATCTCATCAACAGTCAACACTCCATCACCCAACACTTTCTCTTTAAATTCAGGAGTCATTCTTTTATGCATATCATCATAATATCCATTCCCTTCTGTAGCAACTGCAGTATTTTTATGACATTCAATACACCACTTCATTGTTAATTGAGAATATTGTTTCACAACATCCATTTCTTCAACAGGTCCGTGACAAGTTTGACACTTTTGTTTACCTGCAACAACGTGTTGTTGATGACTGTAATAAACATGATCTGGTAAATTATGTACTTTAATCCATTTCACTGGAGTTGGATTCTCACCGTACTCACCAGTTGCAGGATCATAATCTAAATGTTCATAGATTTTCTTAATCTCTTCTGACATTGGATATTCTTCTCCATTGTACATAAACTTATCTTCACCACCATCAATAAATTTATGGCAATTCATACATACATTTAATGAAGGAATTCCTGAAGTTTTACTATGACGAGCACTTGAATGACAATAGTTACAATCAATCTTATTATCCCCAGCATGTACTTTATGAGAAAATTTAATTGGTTGTTCAGGCTTATAATCCTGATGAACACCTATTGTAAATGCTCCATCCATTAAGCTCACTAAACTTCCAAAAAACAATACAATAACAATAGCAGCAACAATACCTTTATTCTTACTTAATGTTTTTCTAAAATTACCCATAAGAGTAGTTGGGCCTTCATAATCTCCACCATCATTCTGAGCTACCAATTTATTCATGATAACTCCTCTATGATTAAGGAAGACAACCATTACTATTAATACTAGTATTACAAAACCTAAAAGGTATAACATTATTGAATTATCCTCTTCAACTACCACAGCACCATTACCTTTTGATTCTGCAGCTTTTTTAGTTCCAGGATTAACAATATATTCTAATATCGCATCAATATCCTCATCACTAACAGGTTGTGCTGGCATTGGAACTTTATTGTATTCATTAAATATCGCATTTGCATCAGCATCTCCTGAAGCAATCAACTCAGCTGAATTTTTAATCCACTTCCCTAACCACTCTCTTTCATACTTATCATTAACCCCTTGTAATCCTGGACCAACAACTTTATTTGCACCAACACTGTGACATGCTGCACAATTTGCCTTAAACAATTTCTTCCCAGCCTCATTAACTTCCGTAATCTCTACTGCAGCAACCTCTTCTACTTCAGAGTCACTTCCTGCACCATACCCTTCAGGATCTTTCAAATAATCAAAAACAGATGTAATTTCTTCATCAGAAAGTGTTGTTTCAAAAGCTTGCATAGGAATTTTACCTCCCGTCTCAAAAGCTGCTGCTGCATCTGCATCACCAGAAGCAATAAATTCAGTTGAATTTTTCGTCCAACTAAGTAGCCATTCTTTAGAGTACCTATCATTAACTCCTTCTAACCCTGGACCAACCACTTTATTTGCACCAGTACTATGACATGCTGCACAATTTGCTTTAAATATTTTTTTACCGTCTTGAGAATATGAATCAAATTGAAAGAACAGAAAAGAGAGACAAAATAAAGACACCTTTAAAAGTGAACTTGCCTTTGTTAAATTGATTATCTTGTTCATACTAAATAAGTTACAATTACTTTATGAATTTTTTTAAATATGCCTTAGTGCAATAGCCAACAAATGTAAAAGAATCCCTTGTTTTTACTAAATCTTTTAAAAAAAAATGAACTAAAAAATATCAATTTAGAATCATTCTAAATAAGGCGATGTTCAAATCGAAAGAATTGGTTCGTTTATTGCTTTAAGAAAAATTGTAATTTTGGAATTCAATTTTATCTATATGAAAAAATTAATACTTATCATTTTTTGTAGCTGCAGCGTTCAATTGCTTTTTTCGCAAGAAAATTCCGATTCTTTAAAGACAAACAAAACGGTGATTGTTAAAGACAGTAGAATAGATTTATTAGACAAAAATTACAAATTACCTTTCGCACTTATAGGGTTCCGAGTTCAAATTCACTCTGGTAACAAAAGACAACCTGCTAACCAAGCAAGAGCATCTTTCTCTAGAGTTCATCCTAAAACAAAAGCACATTTAGATTATGAGCAACCCTACTACAAAGTTAGAGTTGGTGATTTTAAAACTAAACTGGAAGCATTAAAATACAAGAACTTTATTATTAAAGAATTTCCAAACAGCTTTATTGTTAAAGACGAAATCGACATTAAAGAATTGACTGATTAAAACCAATAACCTTTAAATAAAAAAAGACCTGATAGATATCTATCAGGTCTTTTTCATTCTTCTATTTCACTTTGTTCTCGATACATTTCGATAAAAATCGAAACACTCGAACTGACATTATTTATTAACTTAAGATTTAGATAGTTTTTGTTTCACTTCAACCTCTTCATAAGCCTCTACAATATCATCAACTTTAATATCGTTGAAATTAGTAATGTTCAATCCACACTCATAACCTTTACCAACATCCTTAACATCATCTTTAAATCGTTTTAAAGAACCTAATTCTCCAGTATAAATAACAACTCCATCTCTAATCAAACGAACCATGCTATTTCTACTAATCTTACCATCCTGAACCATACATCCAGCAATTGTACCAACTTTAGATACCTTAAAGATTTCTCTAATTTCAACTGTTGCAACAACTTTCTCTTCAATCTTAGCTGCAAGCATTCCTTCCATCGCATCTCTAATCTCATCAATTGCAGCATAAATAATAGAATATAATCTAATATCAATTTGTTCTCTTTCTGCAACTCTTCTTGCTTCAGCAGAAGGTCTCACTTGGAAACCAACAATAATTGCCTCCGAAGCAGCAGCCAACATTACATCGGTTTCAGAAATTGCACCTACAGACTTATGTATAATATTTACTTCAATTTGATCTGTAGATAGTTTTTGTAAAGAATCAGAAAGTGCTTCTATCGATCCATCCACATCACCTTTAATAATTACATTCAACTCTTTAAAGTCTCCTATAGCCAATCTTCTTCCAATCTCATCAAGAGTAATGTGTTTCTGAGTCCTAACACCTTGTTCTCTTTGTAGTTGCAATCTTCTTTCTGCAATTGAACGAGCTTCTTTTTCATCATTCATTACATGAAACTTGTCTCCTGCATTTGGCGCTCCATTCAATCCTAATAAGGAAACTGGCACCGAAGGTCCTGCTTCTTTAACAGTATTGCCCTGATTATCGAACATTGCTTTTACTTTACCACTATAACAGCCTGCTAAAACAACATCCCCTACTTTTATCGTTCCTCCCTGAACCAAGATAGTAGAAAGATACCCTCTTCCTTTATCTAATTCTGACTCTACAACAGTTCCTGCTCCATTTTTATTAGGATTTGCTTTCAGCTCTAACATTTCTGCTTCCAACAATACTTTTTCTAACAACTCATCAATACCTTCACCTGTTTTAGCAGAAATATCTTGGTGCTGGAATTTTCCGCCCCATTCTTCTACTAAAATATTCATTTGAGAAAGTTCTTCTTTTAGTTTATCAGAAGTAACTCCATCCCTATCAATTTTATTAAACGCAAATACAATAGGAACCCCTGCTGCTTGAGCGTGATTTATTGCTTCTTTTGTTTGAGGCATTACATTATCATCTGCTGCAATAACAACAATAACAATATCGGTAACTTGAGCTCCCCTTGCACGCATTGCAGTAAATGCTTCGTGACCTGGAGTATCTAAAAATGCAACTCGCTTTCCATCTGAAACTTCAACAGAGTACGCACCAATATGCTGCGTAATCCCTCCTGCTTCACCTTTAATTACGTTTGCTTTTCTAATGTAATCTAGCAAAGACGTTTTACCATGATCTACATGTCCCATTACTGTTACAATAGGTGCTCTATCTTCTAAATCTTCTGGTTTATCTTCAACATCTAAATCAATTTCATTTTCTTCTGTTGCAGAAATAAACTCAACCATAAACCCATGCTCTTCAGCAATGATAGTTAATGTTTCTGCATCTAAACGCTGATTAATCGAAACAAACATTCCTAAGCTCATACAAGCACCAATAATATCATTTACCCCGATATCCATCATGCTTGCCAACTCACTAACAGTAACAAACTCTGTTAACTTTAACACTTTTTTTTCTGCTGCTTGTATTTCTGCAGCTATATCAGCTTGATCACTTGCAGCTTGTCGTTTATCTTTTCTGTGCCTAACACCTTTCTTTTTACCTCCACCAGTTAATCTAGCTAAAGTTTCTTTTATCTGTGCTTGAACTTGCTCTTCTGTTAATTCTGCCCTTTTTTCTACTCGACCTCCTCTACCTTTAGGCTTTCCTTTAACAAAAGGCTTTCTCTTCTCTACAGAAACATCTACTTTACGAACAATACGTTTTCTTTTCTTCTTAGCATCTACATCTCTAGAAGATGAAGCAACAGGTTTTTTAACCTTTTTAGGTAATTCAATTTTCCCTAAAATCTTAGGAGCATCCAACTTCTCGTACTTCGTCTTTATTTCTTCTGGGACTTTTCGTACCTCTACTTTTTCTTTAACTTTAGGCTCTTCCTTCTTAACAGCCTTAGCTTCCTCAGCCTTCACATCCTTAACAGGCTTCTTTTTGGTTGGCCTTGTTTTTAGATTTATTTTTCCTAAATCTATTTTCCCTAAAACCTTTAATTCACCATCTTCTGTTTTTGCATCTTCCTTCACCTCCTCTACCTTTGGCACTTCTGCTTTTGGCGCTTCAACCACAGGCTCTTCTTTCTTCTCTTCAACAACAGGTTCTGGAGCTTTTTCTTCTACTTTTTCAGGTTCAATTCCTTGAACTTGCTCTAGCGTTATTGTCTCTTTTTCTGTTCCAATAGAAACTTTTTGAGACTCCTCTCTAGCACTAATTTCTGATTGAAATTCAGTCTGCAGGATACTGTAAATTTCAGCATCAAGTTTTGTATTAGGATTGCTTTCAACCGTAATATCTTTTGATGCTAAAAATTCTATAAGGGTATTTATCCCTACATTAAATTCTCTTGCTACCTTACTTAATCTTTTTACTCCTCCAGCCATTTGTTATTTGCTCTTTTCAATCAGTATTAATAATACTAAAGTATATAATTTCTTTTAATAACCTATTTATAGAGTTATTAATCTTCGAACTCTTGTTTTAAGATATTCATTACATCTTCAACCGTTTCTATTTCCAAATCAGTTCTTTTCACTAAATCTTCAACCGTATTCTCTAATACGCTTTTTGCAGAGTCACACCCGATAGATTTCAACTCAACAATCACCCACCCTTCTATTTCATCTTTAAATTCATCTAAAGCTACATCATCATTATCATCCTCATCAACATCTCTATAAACATCAATATCATAACCAACAAGTTTACCTGCCAATTTAATATTAAAACCTCCTCTACCAATCGCTAAAGAAACTTGATCTGGCTTTAAGAAAACCTCCGCAGTCATTTTCTCTCTATCCAATTTAATTGCAGTAACTTTTGCAGGGCTCAAAGATCGTTGGATAAATAATTCTGTGTTTGATGAATAGTTAATCACATCAATATTTTCATTTCTCAACTCTCTTACAATACCATGGATCCTTGCTCCCTTCATTCCTACACAAGCTCCAACAGGATCAATTCTATCATCATAAGATTCTACCGCAACTTTTGCTCTCTCTCCTGGTGCTCTAACAATGTTTTTAATTGTAATTAAACCATCATATATTTCAGGAACTTCTAATTCAAACAAACGTTCTAAGAATAATGGGGATGTTCTCGATAAGATAATTAATGGTTTGTTGTTTTTCATTTCAACTCTTACCACTACAGCTCTTACACTATCTCCTTTTCTAAATCTATCATTAGAAATTTGCTCTGTTTTTGGAAGAATCAATTCATTATCTTCATCATCCAAAATCAACATCTCTCTTTTCCAAACTTGGTAAACCTCTCCTGTAATTAAATCACCAACTCTATCTTTATATTGAGCGTAAAGGTTATCTTTTTCTAATTCCATGATTTTAGACATCAAGTTTTGTCTTAACGACAACACTATTCTTCTTCCAAAATCTTCCATTTTCACCTCTTCAGAAACCTCTTCTCCAATTTCAAAATCTGGCTCAATTAAAATAGCATCAGCATAAGAAATCTCTTTATTCTCATCTTCAACTTCTCCATCATGAACAATTTCTCTATTTCTCCAAATCTCTAAATCTCCTTTATCTACGTTAACGATAAAATCGAAATTCTCATCATCTCCATATTGTCTTTTAATAGTACTTCTAAAAACACTTTCTAAAATGTTCATTAGCGTTGCTCTATCAATATCCTTGAATTCTTTAAATTCTTGAAACGAATCTATTAAACTTAAACTTTCCATCTGTTGGTTATTTAAACGATATTATTATCGTTGTTTCTTTTATGTTATTAAAATTTATTTTCTCTTGCTTTATTATAGTTTCCTTTTTCTTTCTTCCTTCAATTCTTTCTTTGATCGAATATTCAACTACAATATCATTTTCATTTACTTCTTTCAATGCTCCCTTTACAACAACTCCATCAACAGGGACAACTTTAACATCTCTTCCAATGTTTTTTTTGTATTGATCAATCACTCTGAGTGGCTTATCCAAACCTGCCGAAGAAACATTTAATTCAAAATCTTCTACCTCTCTATCCAAATTATTATCGATTGCTTTACTAAATTCGATACAATCTTTTACAGAAACGCCATCATAACTATCAATTTCAATAGAAATTGCATTTCCGTCCCCAATAGTTAACTCAACAAGAAAGCAATTATTCTCTTCTAGTTTTTCTTGAATTAAATCTTGTATTTGTTCTTTTGTTATCATTTTTTTGCAAAGAAAAAGGGAACTTTTCGTTCCCTCACATTGTCCTTTCTATTTTTGTTGCTGCAAATATAATTAAATAATCTACAACTACAAGCTGTTCTCAAAGAAAAAAAGCCTCATTCGAAAAAAGCGAATGAGGCTTTTTGCCAATTTTAAATTATTAGCTTATTTTTTCTTTCCAGCAGTTGCAACAACATCAAACTTAGCATCTACAGTTACATCTTTATGCAACCTGATAGAAGCTTCATAAGAACCTAAAGTCTTAATTGCATCTCCTTTAATTTTAATATATTTACGATCAACTTTATGACCTGCTTTTTCTATTGCATCAGCCAATTGACCTGTTGTAACAGAACCAAAAATCTTACCTTTCTCTCCTGCTTTTACAGCAACACTTACCGTCATCTCATTAAGAGCATCAGCAGTTTTTTGAGCTTCATCTTTAATCTTTTGATTCTTTACAGCACTTTGTCTAAGATTTTCCTCTAACATTTTAATTGCTGATGGGGTAGCTAAAGAAGCTATTCCTTTAGGGATTAAGAAATTTCTACCATATCCGTTTTTAACGTCAACGATTTCATCCTTAAATCCTAAATGTTCTTTATTTTCTTTTAATATAACTTTCATTTCTTTATGTATTAGAATAAATAACTCAGGCAACGCCTGTTATTTAAGCATATCTGCTACGTAAGGCATTAATGCTAAATGTCTCGCTCTTTTTACAGCTTGTGAAACTTTTCTTTGATACTTTAAAGATGTACCTGTAATTCTTCTTGGTAATAATTTACCTTGCTCGTTTACGAACTGTAATAAGAATTTTTCATCTTTATAATCAATATATTTAATTCTATTTTTTTGAAATCTACAATATTTATCTCTCGTTAATTCAATGTCGGGAGCAGTTAAATATCTAATTTCTGAGCTATTTTCAGCCATGTCTTTTTAATTTTGTGGGTTAATAAATGGGTTATTACTTTTTCCTTTGAGGACGTGATTCAACGAAAGCGATTGCATGCTTATCTAAAGAAACTGTTAAGAAACGCATTACTTTTTCGTCTCTTTTTAAGTTAACTTCCATGTTAGTAATTTTTTCACCTTCCATTTCATACTCAAACAAATGGTAAAAACCAGTTGATTTTTTTTGAATTGGGTAAGCTAATTTTTTTAACCCCCAATCTTCTTCATGCTTTAGTTTTGCACCAGCATCCTTCAAAGATTTTTTAAACTTTACAACTGTCTCCTTCACCTGCTCAGCAGATAAAACGGGAGTTAGAATGAAGACAGTTTCATAACGTTTTGTCATTTTTTTAATTTTAGTTAGCCCTTTAATTTTTTAAAGGTCTGCAAAAGTAAGTATTTTATATTGATTTACAAATGGTTAAAAGAAAGAAATCCTATTCAACTATTCCTGTAATAAGTTGTTCAAAAATAAATCTTACCAAATCAAAAAACAAACTCCCAAATAAATTTATATTTGTTCCTCATTAATTAAGGCATGGAAAACTACATTGTTTCAGCAAGAAAGTACAGACCCACAACATTCGATTCTGTTGTAGGTCAACTTTCTATTACTTCTACCTTAAAAAATGCCATTAAAAACGATCACCTAGCTCAAGCATTTTTATTTTGCGGACCAAGAGGTGTTGGAAAAACAACTTGTGCTAGAATTTTAGCCAAAACCATTAACTGTTTTAATGTTACTGAAAATATTGAGGCTTGTGATGAATGTGACTCCTGTAAATCTTTTGATGAGGGAAGGTCTTTAAACATCCAAGAATTAGATGGAGCATCTAACAATGGTGTTGATGAAATAAGAAATTTAATTGACCAAGTACGTTTTGCTCCACAAATTGGAACACACAAGGTCTATATTATTGATGAGGTACACATGCTTTCGCAAGCAGCTTTTAATGCTTTCTTAAAAACATTAGAGGAACCTCCAAAACACGCTATTTTTATTTTAGCAACTACCGAGAAACATAAAATTATCCCAACGATACTTTCTAGATGTCAGATTTTTGATTTTAACAGAATTAAGATTGATGACATTTCAAGCCACTTAGCAGGTATTGCTAAAAAAGAAAAGGTAAAAACTGAGGCTGATGGTTTGCACATTATTGCTCAAAAAGCAGATGGCGCATTAAGAGATGCTTTATCAATGTTTGATCAAATTATTAGTTTTTCTGGCGGAACAATTACCTATAAGGACGTTATTGAGAATTTGAATATTCTTGATTATGATTACTATTTTAAAGTAACCAACTCTATTTTATCCAATAACATTGCTGACTCACTACTCTTGTTTAATGAAATATTAAATAATGGATTTGATGGTCATAACTTTATTAATGGATTAGCCGAACATTTAAGAAACTTATTGGTTTGTCAGGATGAAAAAACGGTTGAACTATTGGAAGTAGGTGCAACAATTAAAGATAAATACCTTGCTCAAGCAAAAGCTTCAAACACAAATCAGCTAGTTAATTTTTTAAATATTACCAGTAAGGCCGACACACAATATAAACTGAGCAAAAATCAACGACTCCTTGTAGAGGTTATGTTAATGCAACTTTGTTCTATAGAAGATAATACTTCTCAAAAAAAAAAGTCCTAATTAATCTTCCCTTTGGAAAAAACCATGGCGTAAAACTAAAAAAAGATCCCGTATCAAGTACGGGAGAACAAAGTAAAAACCCTGCTTTAGATGCTGCAATTAAAACAACTGGAGCAAATTATACCATTCCTGAACCTAAACCCAGTATTTTAGAAGAACCTAAAACACAACCAATAGTAGAGCAAGCTCCTGATAAAAAACCAACTACTCCAACATTAAAAAGGAGTTCAAGTCTTTCGTTCTCTAATTCCATTTCAATAAACCCTTCTACACAAAAAAAAGAAGTTGCTCAAGATGCTGAAATTGACATTAGAAATAGACCTACAGCAGCATATACTTCCGAAGAATTCACCAACGCTTTAAAAAGCTACAAAGTTATTCTTCAAGAAAAAGGAAAAGACAGTTTAGCCTCTATTTTTGAAGTTACTCCTGAGATAAAAGAAAACGTTATTCATCTACTTATCGAAAACAAAGCGCTAGACGAAGAGTTTAATGCTCAAAGAGCTGATTTTTTAGACTTTATAAGAAAAGAACTTTCTAACTATAACATTGATGTAAAAACAACTGTTAACAAGGATGTTAAATTAAAGAAAGCTTACACTCCACAAGAAAAATTTGTGAAAATGAGTGAGAAAAACCCCCACCTAAAGGAATTAGTCAAAAAACTAGACATGGATGTTGGTTATGCTTAATGCATTCTAATTATTTTCTATACATTTGGCGTTCATAAAATTTAACCTAACAATAAAGCTATGAATATCAACGCATTAAAATTATCTTTTCTAATTATTACAAGTCTTATCATTGTTTCTTGTGGTGGAGACTCGAAACAAGACAGTGAAGAGACTTCTTATAAATATAAATACGAAACTGTTGAAGGTGATGTTTTAAATACATTTATTTATACCTTAGATAATGGTTTAAAAGTTTACATGTCTGTAAATAAAGATGAACCAAGAATTCAGACAAACATTGCTGTAAACACAGGGAGTAAACAAGACCCTTCTGATGCTACAGGTCTAGCTCACTACTTAGAGCATATGGTTTTTAAAGGGACTTCTAAAATGGCTACCATTAACTGGGAAGAAGAAAAAGTTTTATTAAAACGAATTTCTGATTTATACGAAACAAGAAGAGGTGTAACTGATAAAACTGAGCGCAACGCAATTTATCACCAAATTGACAGCTTATCTGGGGAAGCCGCAAAATTTGCAGTACCAAATGAATACGACAAAATGATTAGCTCTGTTGGAGCTAAAGGAACAAACGCTTACACTTCTGTAGAAAGAACTGTTTATATTAATGATATTCCTTCTAATGAATTCGAAAAATGGTTATCAATCGAATCTGAAAGATTTAACGAGTTAGTCTTAAGATTATTTCACACAGAATTAGAAGCTGTTTACGAAGAGTACAACAGAGGTATAGATAACGATTACCGATTGTCATACAAAACAATGAATGAGCATTTATTTAAAAAACATACTTACGGAACACAATCTACTATTGGAACAAGTGAGCATTTAAAAAATCCTTCAATGGAAAAAATTCACCAATATTTTAGTGAAAGATATGTTCCTAACAATATGGCTATTGTACTTTCTGGAGATTTAGATCCAGATAATACTATTGATTTAATTCAAAAATATTTTGGAGATTATAAAAGCAAGGAAGTTCCAACGTTTACTCCTGGCGTTGAAGACGAAGCAACTGAACCAGAATTTGTAACCGTAAAAGGTAGCGATGCTGAATGGGTAAGTATTGGATATAGATTACCAGGCGTTAAAGCTGAAGATATTTACATGCTAAACTTATTTGATGGTTTATTAAACAATGGTCAAGCTGGTTTAATTGATTTGAATTTAATTAAGGGACAGAAAGTATTAGATGCTTATTCTAGACCAAACACAATGAAAGATTACTCAACATTCCAAATGAATGGTAATCCAAGAGAAGGTCAATCTTTAGAAGAAGTTAAAGATTTATTATTGGCTCAGGTTGAAAAAATTAAAGCTGGTGATTTTGAAGAATGGATGCTTCCTGCCGTTATTAAAGACTTTAAATTAAGTGAACAACAACGTAACCAATACAACTCAGCAAGAGCAGGAGTAATGACTAATGCCTTTATAATGGGATTAGATTGGAAAGCTGTTGTTAAGAAAAATGACAAACTTAGCAAAGTGACGAAGAAAGATATTATTGCTTTTGCTAACAAGTACTTTAACGAAAACTATGTTGTTGTTTACAAGAAAACTGGAGAATCAGACAATCTTAAAGTTGAAAAACCAGCAATTACTCAAGTACAATTAAATAGAGATACTGCTTCTGTTTTTGCTACTAATTTTGAGAAAATGGAATCTACTAGAATGACTCCTGTTTACAACAATTACAAAGAAGATGTTGTAGAAGATAAATTAGCTTCAGGAATTCCTCTTTATTATGTAGAGAACACAACTAACGAAACGTTTAGCTTAAACTATATTTTAGATATGGGTTCTTATAGCGACAAAGAAATGGCGTTAGCTGTAGAATATTTAGATTATTTAGGAACAGATAAATATTCTGCTACAGAACTACAATTAGAATTATTTAAACTGGGATTAAGTTACAGCGTTTATGCTGCTCAAGAAAGAGTTTATGTTACTTTATCTGGTTTAGATGAATCTTTAGAAGAAGGTGTTAAATTATTTGAACACATTTTAGAGAATGTAGTTCCAGACCAAGAAGCTTTTGAAAATGGTGTTGCAGATAAACTAAAAGAAAGAGCTGACACAAAATTATCTAAAGGAGCTATACTTTACGGAGGAATGATGAATTATGGAATGTACGGAGAAAACAGTCCTATTAAAAATATTGTAAGCGAAGAAGATCTGAAAAATCTTGACCCTGCTAATTTAGTTGCTAAGATTAAAGAGCTAATGACTTATGAACATTACGTTTATTACTATGGACGAAAAGATATTGAGTCTGTTAAAGCATTATTAAATGAGAGCCACAAAACTCCTGAAACTTTAAAACCATTAATTACAGCAAAAGAATTTCCAGAATTAACAATGGATAAAAACACTGTGTATTTTGTAAATTACGATATGGTTCAGTCGGAAGTAATGATGCTTTCTAATGCTGGAGCTTATAATCAAGATTTTGCAGCAACAACTAATGTGTTTAATGAATACTTTGGGTCAGGATTATCTTCTATTATCTTCCAAGAAATTAGAGAATCTAAAGCTTTAGCCTATTCTGCTTATGCAGTTTATACTACTCCTCGTAAACTAAACAAATCACACTATGTTAGAGCATACGTTGGAACACAGGTTGATAAATTAGGTGATGCTAAGAAAGCAATTATGGAGTTAATGAATGTTATGCCAGAAGTTGAAGATCAATTTCAAGATGCTAAGATGGCTGCATTAAAGAAAATTGAAACTTCAAGAACAAAACGTTCTAGCTTATTTTGGAATTACTTATCTGCTAAAGAAATGGGTAGAGATTCTGATTTAAACGAAGAGATTTATCCTAAAATTAAAGAGCTTCAATTAGCTGACTTAAAAACATTCTTTAACAGCAACATTGCTGGTAAGAACTATACGTATTTAGTTATAGGAAACAAAGAATTAGTTGACATGGAAGTTCTTAAAGAAATGGGAGAAGTTAAAGAGTTATCTTTAGAAGAAATCTTCGGATACTAATCTACCAAAATATATCAACAATAAAAAAGCCGAAGCATTGCTTCGGCTTTTTTATTATTGGATTTTACCTCAACTTATATAAATCGAATATAAACATCACCATAAGATGTATCCGTAAATTCTTGTGTCTGAACGTAAGTAATCATATCCTGACCAGATTTCCATTGAGGTAAATTATACTTCATAGACTCTCCATAAGAGAAGTTACACTCTATATTTCCAAGTTTTGATAAGTGCGCTAAACAATCGACTAGAACCTGCGTGTTTTCTGGAACAATATATTCTAAAGAAAGTGCTTTTAAAGGCTTAGATAGTCCTTTTAACACATCATACTCATAACCTTCTACATCAATTTTACAGAACGCTGGTGTACCGTATTTTTCAATTAAAACATCCATTGTTGTCATTTGAATTTCTATCGTACCACCCCAATCAGCACCTTTAAAACGATCTTCTTTCATTACATCTACATGCTCTTTAGAAAAAGAAGAAATTAATGTAGACCCTGACACATACATTGTTGCTGTACTTTCTTTTTCTCCAAGTCCTAACTTGATTAAATCAATAGTATCGCCAAAACGTTTGGTTAAATGCTCATAGCATTCTTTTTGAGGTTCAACTGCAACTACTTTTGCTCCTAACTCTAAAAAGATAACAGTTCTATTTCCTTTATTGGCTCCAACATCAAAAACAACATCTCCTTCTTTAATAAATTCAGCATAAAATTCCTTTCGTTCTGATTTTTTAAAAACCGTTATCACTTTGTTTTCTACATCTAAAGCTGCAGAATACAAACCTAACCCTCTTAATATATTTCTTATTAGTTTCTTCATTTCTATTTTTTGTAATCTCGTTTATTGAGCAGATTCATTCATTAATAAACTATTTATACTTGTGAACCTATCTTGCATCCCTTCCTGCATTCCAGCTTCTTTATAACGTTCATTAGTCATCATAATAATTTGCTGTAAAATGTATTTTGCTCTATCTGATTGATCCTTTACAGATTTTTTAGCTTTTCCTTTTAAGGATAAATAATATTTTAAATCATTTTCATATCGATCAACTAAACTTCCCATAATTGCATTTCCTTTTTCATACTCTGCTAATCTATAATAGTTCTCAGCAATAGATAGCATAAAGTAATCATAAGGAATATTTCTTTCAGGAATAGCGGCAAGACACTCATCTAATACTTCTACAGCTTTTTCTTTCTGTCCAGTTCTGATAAATTCAGTAGATAAACGAGCGAAGTTATTTCTAAAATTCATACACATTCTTCTATTGTTCTCATTCATATAGATATCATCTTCCTTCATTCCTCCCCACTTAAATTGAGTCATTAAATTCTTATACATGATCTCAGCATTAACCTCTCCAGTTTGACCATCAAAGCTTTGTGCTTTAAACGGAACTAAACGGTAAGCCAATCCTTCTAATTGGAAATAGTCTGTCAATCCTAAATAACTATCAGCCCCAGTTGTAATTGCAAAGTAAATTGGTCTTTCCCAATCATTAGCTGCCAAAATATCTAAAATGATTAAATCATTTTTCATGATATAGCTTTTAGTAACTTTCCACTCAACATTATCAACAATTCTAGCTGCATTCGCTGCAGAAACAGTTCCATTAGCTAAAACCTTAGCCTTATCTACCGTTAATTTAAAGTTTCTAGAAGGGAAATAATCCACTTGTTTTCTTCCCTGTCCAACACCTACTTTAGATTTTGGTGTATCATCAGCAACAAAAGCAATCATTTCATCTACATCTCTAAATCCAGTAACTTCTGGTCTTTCATAAATAGGTAAATAATCATTCGTTCCTTGTCTGATTTTCGATTCTGGTAAACGTTGAGGAATCCCATCAGCATCCCAAGCCTTTCTTCTCATTTGCTCAATATACCAATCGGTATTCAGTAAACTTAAATTAACAACTCTTACATCTGTACGATAACGTAACACTTCCTGAACATACCATAATGGGAATGTATCATTATCTCCATTGGTAAACAAAATAGCATTTGGCGCACAAGAGTTTAAATAATTCTTAGCAAAATCACTTGCTGTATAAACTCCATTTCTATTGTGGTCATCCCAATTTTGGTTAGCCATTATTGTTGGAACCAAAATTAAACATGCTACTGAAACTCCAACAGCACTTATCATTTTTGGCATTTTTTTACTCAGCATCTCATATAGCGCATAAACTCCAACTCCTATCCAAATAGCAAATACATAAAAAGAGCCCACATAAGCATAATCTCTTTCTCTTGGTTGTGGCGATGGCGGATTCGTATAAAAGTTAATCATCATTCCTGTAAAGAAAAATAACAATCCTAGTATTAGCCAATCTTTAGGGTCTTTATAAAATTGATAAACCAAGCCTACCAAGCCTAATAAAAATGGTAATAAATAATATTTGTTATGACCAGGATTATCCGTCATACTTAATGGTAATTTATCCTGATTTCCCAATCGCATTGCATCAATTGGTGCAATACCTGTCATCCAGTTTCCATTTGTAATATCAGAAGGAACAGTACTTTGAATATCATTTTGTCTTCCTGCAAAGTTCCACATGAAATACCTCCAGTAAAGATGTCCCCATTGATAATTAAATAAAAATGCCATATTTTCTCCGAAAGTTGGAACTTTAACAGTTTCACCATTTGAAGTTCTTTTATTTTTGCCTTTCACTCCACCACTCCACATCTCATAATGTTTTTTATGATGTGCTTGAGAACTCCACATTCTTGGTAAGAACCCTGTAGCTTTCGAATCATAATTAGGCTTATTTTTTTCTCCTGGATTAGTTAATTCATACTCACCTGTCTCTTTATTTTGATAATAAACCGGTTTCCCTTCTTTATAAGGCTCTCTCGCATCTAAAGGAGTATTATAATATTGACCCGATAAAAATGGCGCAGCACCATATTGATCACGATTTAAATATGATAATAAACTAAACGCATTTTCTGGATTGTTTTCATCCATTGGCGGATTTGCTGCTGACCTTACAACAATTACAGCATAAGTAGAATATCCTATTAAAATTACTGTAGTACACAGTAAGATTGTATTCCAAACTACTTTCCCTTTTTTCTGAGTAAAATAAAGACCTCCTCCTAATAACACTACTATTAAAAATATAAAAGATAATAATCCTGAGTGGAAGCCCATACCTAATGTATTTACAAAAAATAACTCAAATTTAGCCCCTAAACTTATTGTACCAGGAATAATCCCAAACTGAACTACTCCTAATAACAATACAGAAAAACCTCCTGCAATCATAAAGTTCTTAAAGTTTAATTCTCTTGTTTTAAAATAATATAAGAATACCATTGCTGGTATTGCTAATAAATTCAGCAAGTGAACCCCAATAGAAAGTCCCATTAAATATGCAATAAACACGATCCAACGTGTACTATGTCTTTCTGTAGCAACTGACTCCCACTTTAAAATAGCCCAAAATACTAATGCTGTAAATAAAGATGACATGGCATAAACCTCACCCTCTACTGCCGAGAACCAAAACGAATCTGAAAATGTATAAGCCAATGAACCAACTACTGCTGCTCCAAAAATGGCAATTCTTTTACTCTCCGTAATTTCTCCTGATTTAAGTGCTAATTTTCTTATAATCATAGTCATAGACCAGAATAAAAACAAGATGGTAAATGAACTGCTTAATGCTGACAATACATTAATTGAATAACCAGCTACTTCACCAGAACCAAACATGGTAAAAAGTCGACCAATTAACATGAAAAATGGCGCTCCTGGAGGATGACCAATTTCTAAGTTATAAGCCGTTGCAATAAACTCCCCACAATCCCAAAAACTTGCTGTTGACTCTATAGTAGAAATGTAAACGAATGAAGCTATCATCCATATTACCCATCCAATTATGTTGTTCATTTTTTTATAATCCATATCCATTTTTTTATAGGTTACGAAAATATGAAATTCTATAGAACTTATCGTTAATGGATGTTAATCATTGTTAAAAATAGTTTTCACAAATTTGTTTTGCGTGATTAAATATTTTATTACATTTGCCGACCTTAATGCCCGATGGTGTAACTGGCAACACGTCTGTTTTTGGTACAGAAGAGTCTAGGTTCGAGCCCTAGTCGGGCAACAAAATCAAAGAGCTCAACATTTTTATGTTGGGCTTTTTTGATTTTATCAGCTAGGGCGAGAAATTTATACTGAAAACGAAGTTATTTCTACGAGAATAGCCCAAGAGTAAAATGTTTGCTTACAGGGTTAGTATTGATAGACTAATTAAATAATATTTGCATTGTATGCCCTATTAATTTATATTTGGTTTCTTACTAATCATTATTTGATATGAAAAAAATTATCCTACTTCTGTTTATTATCGCTTCTTCACTTACCTCTCAAGCTCAATCTTCTTGCCGTGCAGAGTTTTCTTATGCTCCATCTGGAAATCGATGTGGTTCTGGATATTTTAAAGTTTATGATGTTCTAGGGGCTGCAAAAAAAATAGGCTATGTAAGTTCTGGATTTATGGGAACAGCTAATGATGGTAAATTTGTTTCAATAAAAAATATTGGGGCGATACCACAAGGTACATATTCATTATCTATTAAATCATCATCGAAAAACATCTTTCGTTTAAACCCAATTTCAATAAAAGGAAGTTATGGTCGAAATGGATTTTTAATTCATGGATATAAAAAAGGTCAATCAAAAGAAGAAGCTTCTAGGGGCTGTATTATTTTAGATTACAATCAGAGAAAAGCATTAAGAAAAGCATTTGATGAATGTAATGGAGAAATGATTTTAAAAGTCAAAACTAAATAATAAATCTTCTGTCAAATTTAATCATTACAACTGTTTATTGATCTAAAAATTGATACATCTTTTTCAACAACTTAGACTGTTTAACCCCTTCACTTCCAACTATTTCGTGTTCATTGAATAAGAAATTCTCATCAACAAACATTGCTTGCTCCTGTTCTTGGAGCTCCTTAAATTCTTTATTCAGCTCCTTCAGACTAATCCTAATCAATAGAATAAAACTCTTAACACTCCTTTGGACTGTTAAACTCAATTGCTCTTTTGTTTGTTTTTAAGCAAAAGAACTCTTCTCCTGTTACCAAGTTTTTCATCTCAAATAATTTTTCAAGTCTGATACCACTACCATTTATTTGGCTTTTAAATTTTAGCCCAACTATTTTAGATAATAGATTGTAAACCTCTTCTCCGTAATCTTCTGTCATAGTTTATAATTTCCCCTAAATATAGAAAAATAATCATAGCTGCCTTAATCGTTTTTTTTGATAATCTACCGAAGAGCGTAAAACATCTTTGAGTTACCTCCCGAGTAAGATGTCAAATACCTATTCAATTTTCTTTAAGAATTCATAAAGACTGAGAATATCTTCAGGGTTATTCATCATTTTTCTTACATTAGTTTATCCCAGATTCTGTCCCTACTCTTCAATTCTATTTCTCACAAACCTACACAAACAAAAAAAGCTTCAAATTAATGAAGTTCTAATTGTACCCGAAGTGGGAATCGAACCCACACTCCAATGGAACACGAGTTTGAGTCGTGCGCGTCTACCAGTTCCGCCATTCGGGCATATCCTTTGATAATAGTCTGCGAAAATATTGAATACTTTTGACACTTTAAAACTATTGTGATAAATTTTTGTTCATATTCTATTATTTATTTGGCTTAGAATGAATTAATTAATAAATTTGCACCCCTCTTAAAATAGAGGTAAACTAAAAACAATGTCAAAAATTCAATTATTTGCAGGGCAAGCTTCAATGGAATTAGCTAATAAAATAGCTGATAGCCACGGTACTGCCTTAGGAAATGTGATTGTAAGCAAGTTTAGTGACGGTGAATTTCAACCTTCATTTGAAGAATCTGTTCGTGGAGCAGATGTGTTTATTATACAATCTACTGTTCCTCCTGCTGACAATTTAATGGAATTATTGATGATGGCTGATGCAGCAAAAAGAGCTTCTGCAAGAAGAGTTGTTGCTATTATGCCTTATTTTGGTTTAGCAAGACAAGATAGAAAAGATAAACCAAGAGTTCCAATAGGAGCAAAATTGGTTGCTAAAATGTTAGAAGCAGCAGGTGCTACTCGAATAATGACCATGGATTTACATGCAGATCAAATTCAAGGGTTTTTTGAAGTACCAGTAGATCACTTATTCGCTTCAACCGTTTTTATACCTTATATAAAAAGTTTAAACTTACCTAACTTAATGATGGCTTCGCCAGATATGGGTGGTACAAAAAGAGCAAATGCTTACGCTAAACATTTAGATTGTGGTGTAGTAGTATGTTATAAACAACGAAAAAAAGCAAACGTAATTTCTGACATGTTCTTAATTGGAGAAGTGAAAGGAAAAGATGTAATTATTGTTGATGATATGGTTGATACAGCCGGAACATTAACTAAAGCAGCTGATTTAATGATGGAGAATGGAGCGAATAGCGTAAGAGCTATGACAACTCACGCAATCCTATCAGGAGAGGCATACAAAAGAATAGAAGACTCAAAACTAACCGAACTTATTGTTACAGATACTATCCCTTTAAAACAACAAAGTGATAAGATTAAAGTAATTTCTGTAGCAGACTTGTTCGCTGATATTATGAAAAAAGTTACTAATCATCAATCGATTAGTGAAGCATTTATTTGTTAATTATTTAAAACCATTATAAAATGAAATCTGTAGCGTTAAGCGGGAATAAAAGAGCTGAAAGAGGAACTTCTAAAGCTAATAACCTTAGAAAAGAAGAAAAAGTACCAGCTGTAATATACGGTGGTAAAGAAAATATTCATTTTACTGTAAACGAAGTAAAATTTAATAAGATCATCAATACTCCTGAAGTATATTTTATTGATTTAGATGTTGAGGGATTAAAATTTAAAGCAATTCTTAAAGAAGTTCAATTTCACCCTGTTACTGACAGAGTTTTACATGTTGACTTTTTAGAAGTTTTTGAAGACAAAGCTTTAACTATTAAAATTCCAGTAAAATTAACAGGAAGATCTAAAGGTATTGCTAATGGTGGTACTTTAAGAACTGCTAAAAAAATATTAGCTATTAATGGTTTACCATCTGCAATTCCAGAAAATATTGAAATAGATATTACAGAATTAAAGATTGGTCAATCTATTAAAGTTGGAGAATTAGATTTTCCAGGATTAACTTTTTTAGGTGCTGATAACGCAGTTGTTGTTGCAGTTAAGATGAGTAGAGCAACTGTTGCTGAAGATGAGGAAGAAGAAGGTGCTGAGGGTGAAGAAGGAGCTGAAGGTGAAGAAGGAGAAGCAAAAGAGGAAGCTGCAGCAGAATAAATAATGCAATTATGAAGTATTTAGTTGTAGGGTTAGGAAATATTGGCTCTGAATACGAAGATACTAGACATAACATAGGTTTTAAAATAGTGGATGCTTTAACTAAGGCATCCACTGTTTTTTTTGAAACCAATAAACTTGGAGATACTGCCACCATAAAATTTAAGGGAAGAACTTTTATACTTTTAAAACCTTCTACTTTTATGAACCTAAGTGGAAAAGCAGTAAACTACTATCTCCAAAAAGAAAAAATCAAACAAGAGAACTTATTGATTATTACCGATGACATTGCTTTGCCTTTTGGAACTTTACGCTTAAAAGGAAAAGGTAGTGATGGTGGACATAATGGATTAAAAGACATTATTAAAGTATTGGGTAATGCTAATTTTGCTCGCTTACGATTTGGTGTTGGCAGTGATTTTGTGCAAGGCAAACAAATCAATCATGTTTTAGGAGAGTTTGCTCCCGAAGAACAAAGTTTAATGCCCGAAAGACTTGAAAAAACTGTTCAGATTATAAAAGGTTTTGGAACTATTGGTTTAGGCAGAACAATGTCTGAGTTTAACGGAAAATAAAACATCCCTCTCCCTTCAAAGGGAAATTAATTGTTTGTAACAAAATTCTTAACCACTTTATATGTTTCCGATTTGGCTTCAATAAATCCCATGTGCCCAATTTTAGGGAGCATAACATAACTACCATTTTCAGGAAAATTGGCCTGAGCAACTAAATCTGTAGCATTCAAAACATTATCTTCTTCTCCTATTATATACAGCACAGGGTAAGGTGCAAATTTTATTATAATTTCTCTATCTACCCTATCTTTCATTCCTTCTAAAGCCGCAACAATCCCCTGTTTTGAAGTTAAATGTGCAATTTTTCGATATTGCTCTACCCCTCTTTTATTTGGCTTATGTTTCCTATTAAACAAATTAGGAACAGCTTCATTAATAAAAATTTTAGGATTTATTTTCACAATTTTTACAACCCTATCTCTATCTTTTTTCTTTTGTTCTCCATCAGCTTTTGCCGAAGAATGAAACATTACTAATCCTTTTATACTATCAGGGGTTTTTTCAGCCATAGCTAAACTCACATAACCTCCTAACGAATGTCCTACTAAGAAATATTTTCTCAATTTTAAATGATGTAATACTGCTTCAACAGCCTCTGCCATTTCTTCCATAGTATGAACATAACTTAAACAGTCTGTTTTACCATGTCCCAATAAATCAATTGTAATGACTCGTTGTGTTTTTGAAAGTTCTTTTGAAAAGTATTTCCAAACTTCTTTAGCGCCTAAAAACCCATGTAAAAAAACAACAGCTTTCCCTTTACCTTCATCTGTAAAGGAAACATTTATGCTTTTAAATTTTAAGGATTTTTGTTTCATTCTAGCTTTTATTGCCGGATTTATTCCGGCACCTGTTAATTCACAGATCCCGCAACAAGTGCGGGAATTATCAACTATTCATCAAATCTTCTATCTCTTCAGCTTCTAATGGGATGTTTCGCATTAAATCATGCTGACCATCTTTAGTAATTACAACATCATTTTCTAAACGAATACCTAAATTTTCTACAGGAATATAAATTCCTGGTTCAACTGTTAATACCATACCTTCTGTAAAAGGAGTTGTTCTAACTTCAATATCATGCACATCTAAACCAATATGATGAGATGTACCGTGCATAAAATACTTTTTGTATGCTGGGTTTGCTTTATCCTGATTGGCAACATCTGTTTTATCCAACAACCCTAAACCAAGTAATTCTGACTCCATTATTCTACCAACTTCCTCATGATATTCATCATGTAATGTTCCTGGGGTTAACATTGCTGTTGATGCTTTCATCACTCTTAAAACAGCATTGTACACAGCCTTTTGTCTATCCGTAAACTTTCCACTAACAGGTACACAACGCGTCATATCTGAAGCATAATTAGCATATTCAGCTCCAACATCCATCAAAATAACATCGCCAGCTTTACACTCCATATTATTTTCGATATAATGCAATACACAAGCATTATAACCTGAAGCTATAATCGGTGTATAAGCAAATCCTCTTGATCTATTTCTTAAAAACTCATGTGAAAACTCTGCTTCAATTTCGTATTCCATAACTCCTGGTTTTACAAAATCTAAAATCCTTCTAAATCCTTTTTCAGTAATATCACAAGCGTGCTGCATCACATCTATTTCCAATTGAGATTTAATTGGTCTTAAGGTTCTCATAATTAGCGCTAAACGCTCATAATTATGATTTGGATATTTCACCTTACATTCCTTTCTAAATCGATCATCACAAGTCTCTACAGTTGTAATAGCTCGTAAATGTTCATTCTGATTTAAGTAAATAGTCTCCGCTTCTAATACCAATGCATTAAATATAGTTTCAAACTGAGACAACCAATAAACTGTTGAAATACCAGATTGTTTAGTTGCTCCTTCTTTATTTAATTTTTCACCTTCCCAAACAGCAATTAACGCACTGGTCTCTTTCACAAATAAAATCTCTCTATGCTTTGGATTTAATGCTTCAGGAAAAATAACTAAGATAGATTCTTCTTGGTCTACACCACTTAAATACAACAAATCATTATTCTGACGAAAAGGCATGAGCCCATCCGCATTAGTAGGCATCATATCATTAGAATTAAAAACTGCAACCGATTTTGGTTTTAAATACTTTACAAAATTTGCTCTATTTTTAATATATAATGAATTCTCTATTGCGTGGTATCTCATTTTGTTGATTTTTATTCAAATTTTAAAATAAGAAACATTGTCAATTCGAGTGATTCGCTTTTCGCGAATTGTATCGAGAATAAATGTTTCTCTTAAAAAAATGTTGTTCTCGATACATCTTGCTTTCATCAAGACACTCGAACTGACATTTTTCAAAGTAACAAAGGTAATTATTCTGGTTGAATTTTCTCTCCAGATTCAAGTGAGTCATCATTTAAAGAATCTAAATCACCATCATAATCTATTTCTTCAGAAGACCCATCTGTCACATTAATTCTTAAAATATCATCCTCATTACTACCACTCATAATTAACCCTGCCATCATCACTAAATTAGTTCCGATAATTACCCAAGCCAATATTGCTTCGCTAAATGGAATTACATTATAATGTTCAACAATTTTTTGAAACAATAATATCGTTACTAACCCTCGTGGAGCAATTAGCATCTGAGGAAAAATAGTACTCTTAATAAATACTTTTAAATTTAATGCTCGTGTAAAAAAGATAACCAACATCACCAAAATTGCAATGATGATGGCTTCAGGATTAAATAATCCTTCTAAATTCATTGTCAATCCAAACACTACAAAAAAGAAAGTTCTAATCAAAAAAGAAGACTCATTCGTAATAATTACAAACTCATGTCGTATTTCTTTTACCTTTTCTTGGTTAATTAATTTCTTTAAAAACCCTCTAAAAAAGACATGTGTATTATTTAATACCAATCCGAAAATCAAAATTATTATCAGTGCAGAGTAATGTAAATACTCTCCTATTGAAAACAACAACGCCAATATAGCTAAGAATAAAAAGAACTTAATTTCTGTTTTAATTTTCAGAAAAACATAGACTAATAAATAACTCATTAATACCGAAACGAATACTGAAATTGCTATATTCATTGATATTGCCTCAAAATAAGTTTGTCCAACATGAGGTTCAATAATCCAAAATTCAAACAACATAATTCCAAAAATATCAGAAAGTGTTGCCTCTAAAATCATAAATTCTTTTGTGCGAGGAATCAGTGTATGAACACTCGGTATTACAATAGCACTACTCACTACTGATAAAGGTATTGCATAGAAAAATGCCTGCATAAAATCTACCGATTGTGTAAAGTAAATAATACACGCTATTAATGAATTGGTTACTCCCAGAATAATTACTGAAGTAGCAAAAGCAGCGAATATTGTTTTCAGTTTATTTCGATGAATTTTTATATCTAAAGCTCCCTCTAGAACAATCATCATTAAACCAACTATCCCTAGCAAACCTAAATGCTGATTTAAATCCGGAACTTCCATTCCCATAGATTTGACAACAAACTGCGCTCCAACGCCTGTTCCTATTAAAAATATAACTGATGGAATTTTAGTCCATTTAGAAATTTGTGTAAAAATGTACGAGAACACAATTAACAAACTCGCAAAAATTATAACTACATAAGGATTGTCCATAAATTTAAATCTTATTTGTTTTCAAAAATAACAAAAACAGATTGGCTTTCTTAAAGTTTAAAACTTATTTAAAGAGACAACCCTATTAATCTATATGAACTTATTTTTACTATACCTTTTTTAATAAAAAATGCAATAGATTCTAAAAGTATCGTCTTATTAAATAAAAGCCCTTTACAAAAAGGTTTTAAATGAATTTGGAATCAGATAATAGAAAAAAATTGAAGGACTTTTTTAGCGAAGAATATCATTCGCTTAAAAATTATGTTAACTCGCGAATAAAAGAAACTGCCAATCGTAGTGCAGAAGATATTATTCAAGATGTTGCAGTAAAACTATTTTCTGGTGCAGATAGATATGAGCCTATTAATAATGTTGCTGGTTTTGTATACCGATCAATAAGAAACCGAATTATTGATGTAATGCGAACCAATAAACCAACAGAATCGATAGAGAATGATGCTGATTTTTTTGGTTTAACAGAAATGTTGCACCAATCAACAGACAATAATCATCCTTCAGAAAGAATGATAGCTATTTTAAAAACCTCTATTGATCAACTAAAACCTCAATATAGAGACATTATTATTGCTATAGATTTTGAAGGATATACCTACAAAGAAATAGCGATAGAAACGGGAATTCCTCCAGGCACATTAATGTCTAGAAGACATAGAGCAATTGGGGTATTATATAAAAAATTAAACGCAGAAATTAATACCATTAAAAATTAACATTATGAAAAACTTTTTTAAGCATAAAATGAGAAACAAATCTCCATTAGAAATTGTAGGCATAATAATATTTGGAGCCATTGCCATCGCAGGATTAGCCATTTTATTTGGCTTTGTAATTATGTGGTTATGGAATTGGCTAATGCCAGAAATATTTGGATTAACTACATTAACTTATTGGCAAGCTGTAGGGTTATTTATATTATTAAAACTATTAGTTGGTGGCTGTGGTAGAGGAGGCAGAAAAAATTCTTGTAAAGACTATAAGCAGAAGAGAAAAGATAAATATAAAACTGATTTTTCTAAATGGGAACATTACGACCAATATTGGAAAGAGGAGGGGGATGAACTTTACAATAAATATCTAGAAAAACGATTTAACCAATCAAATTCAAACGAGTCAAAATCAGAAGAACAATAAATTTGAAATCATTTTATTATGCAAGTATTAGTATTTAGATCAGACATTGAATTAAAAGAAAAAATTAGTCATTTAGAGCCTTTATTTAATGAACACTCAGATGTTCTAAATTGGTCGATAGACTTTGAAGATATAGATAATGTTATTAGAATTGAAGCAACGGAAAACTTGACAGAAGTTGATGTAATTGAAATGGCTCAAATGAATGGTTTTCACATAGAACCATTACCAGAGTAAAATAAATTACTTGCCTCACGTTATTTACATTTTCGAAAACTAAGGTAAGCTTATCGTTACACTCTTTCATCTTACACGTATATGGATTAGCTTGAATATATTTTAAGCAATATTAATAGATTTACGATGAAATAAGCCTTCCAAAAAATCATCACCAACAAAAAGACCGAAAATATTGTATATTTATACTCAAGTAAATAACAGTAAATGAATTAAATATATCGTTATCTACCTTTAGTATACACTGAAGAAACATTAAGAATAAAACAGATTTAAAATCTATTGTTGATGTAATAAAATATGTAGATAAACCCAAACTAGCACTATCTAAATAATTATGAAAAAAGCGAGATTAATTTTAATGGCAACAATGATAGCTGCATTTACAGTAGTATTAACAAGTTGTAGTAAAGAAAAAGGATGTACAGACGAAAAAGCAACAAACTATGATCCAGGTGCTGAAGAAAATGATGGTTCTTGCGAATCAACAGGAGAGGTAGTTTTTTGGCAGCACTCTGAGGACAATTTTAATATAACTACTGTAACTATTAATGGAGTTTCAAAAGAGATTACTAAAGATGATGATGATTCTGCTCCTGACCATTGTGGTGAAATAGGAAATGCTACATTTAGCTTGCCGATAGGAATATATTCTTATACTGCCACTGAAAAAGGAACAAGCAAAGAATGGAGCTATAACAATTTAGTGATTGAAAGAAATGAATGCACTAAAAGGAGATTACTTAAGTAACTATAAAAAACAATAAAACGCTATTGGTAAATTACAACATACAATTTTATAAGTTTAGAAATATTAACTAAGACAATTATCTAAACATGTCAAATAAATGTTATCGGTTCTAGCAACGCAATAGCTTCTCCTACGTTATTTACATTTTCGAAAACTAAGGTAAGCTTATCGTTACGCTCTTTCATCTTACACGTATGCGGATTAGCTTGAATATATTTTAAAACTGCTGTAAATTTTGAGGACTGATAAAATAACGACTCTTGATTCGCAATAAAATAGCCGACCAACTTCTTTTGCTTTAAAACCATTTTTTCTAAACCAATATTTTTAGCTACCCATCGTAATTTTATAGCGCTAAACAATTCTTGAGTCGGTTTTGGTATTTCTCCAAAACGATCAATCAGCTGCTCTTTTAGTTCTTCTAGTTTTTCTTCAGTTTGCACATTATCTAAATCACGATAAATATTCAGTCGCTCTCCAATATTAGAAATGTATTTATCAGGAATCATTATTTCTAAATCAGTATCTAACTGACAATCACGTACAAAATCTTTATCTTTTAATTCTTCAGCATACAGCTCTTTAAACTCCGTTTCTTTTAACTCATCAATAGCTTCTTGCAATATTTTTTGATACATATCAAACCCTATTTCAGAAATAAACCCACTTTGCTCTCCTCCTAATAAATTTCCTGCTCCACGAATATCTAAATCTCGCATTGCAATTTGAAAACCGCTTCCTAAATCAGAAAATTGTTCAATAGCTGTTAGTCGTTTTCTGGCTTCAGGGGTTAAACTGTGCATTGATGGAGCCAATAAATAACAGAATGCTTTTTTGTTAGATCGTCCTACCCTTCCTCGCATTTGATGCAAATCACTCAACCCAAAATGGTGTGCATTATTAATAATAATGGTATTTGCATTCGGAATATCTAATCCAGATTCAATAATAGTTGTAGCAACCATTACATCATATTCACCATCAACAAAAGCCATCATTTTTTGCTCTAACTCATCCCCTTTCATTTGTCCATGAGCAATTAAAACACGAACATCAGGACACAATCGTTGAACCATTCCTGCAACTTCTTTTATATTTTCTATTCTATTGTTAACGATAAAAGTTTGCCCTCCTCTGCTTGTTTCATAAATTACAGCATCGCGAATAACCTCTTCGCTAAAAGACACCACTTTTGTATCTACCGGCTGTCTGTTTGGTGGCGGAGTCATTATATTACTCATATCACGAGCAGCCATTAACGAAAACTGTAATGTTCTTGGAATTGGTGTAGCAGTTAATGTGAGTGTATCAATGTTAACTTTAAATGTTTTGAGTTTATCTTTTACAGAAACTCCAAACTTCTGTTCTTCATCAATAATTAATAAACCAATATCTTTAAAACTCACATCTTTACCAACAATTCGATGTGTTCCTATTAAAATATCAATCTTCCCTTCTGACAATCGTTGTAGCGTTTCTTTTTGTTGTTTAGGCGTTTTAAAACGGTTAATATAATCTACCGTACACGGAAAATCTTTTAATCGATCTCTAAACGTTTTATAATGTTGCAAGGCTAAAATAGTTGTAGGAACCAAAATTGCTACTTGTTTATTATCTGCTACAGCCTTAAATGCTGCACGAATAGCTATTTCTGTTTTACCAAACCCAACATCTCCACAAACCAACCTATCCATAGGATATTCAGCTTCCATATCTTTTTTAACATCGATAGTAGCCGTTATCTGATCTGGTGTATCTTCATAAATAAAAGAAGCTTCTAATTCAGTTTGCATATAAGTATCTGGCATAAACTGAAATCCTTTTTTTGATTTCCGCTCTGCATAAAGCTTAATTAAATCAAAAGCAACTTCTTTAATTTTTGTTTTAGTCTTCTTCTTAAGTTTTTTCCAAGTATCAGACCCTAATTTGTTGATTTTAGGAGGTGTTCCATCTTTACCAACGAACTTTGAAATTTTATGTAATGAGTGAATACTCACGTACAACAAATCATTGTTCGAATAAACTATTCTAATGGTTTCTTGCATCTTGCCTTGAGCATCAATTTTTTCTAATCCAGAAAATTTCCCTACACCATGATCGATATGTGTAATAAAATCTCCAGGTTTTAAACCATGAATCTCTTTTAACGTTAATGCTTCATTCTTTTTCTTGTAACTGTTCTTTAAATTAAAGCGTTGATATCGATTAAATATTTGATGATCAGTATAACAAGCTAATTTCTCATCAACATCAATAAATCCTTCATGTATAGGTAACAGAATTGGTTTTACGTGAAGTTCTTTTCCAATATCTTCAAAAATATTTGTTATCCGTTCTATTTGTTTGCTACTATCTACTAATAGAATGTTTGTAAAATTCGCTTCTTTTTTTGCGAGAAGGTCCTCATGTAGCAAATCGAAATTCTTATTAAAACTAGGTTGTGGTTTTTGATTATACTGAATAGTCAAATCAGCAGCCAAAGAATGTTGCGAACCAAATTCAATGGTATTACTCTGTGTAATTTCTGCAATAAAACTTTCCTTATCCGAAAATAAATCTATTGGTTTTAAATGCTGTAAAGGAGAAGCCTCAATTTTTGTATACGCAACCTCTGCTCGTTCAAAAGCCTTATTAATCCTTTCAGATGTTAGCGCTAAATTCTTTATCCAAACTAAACTATTCTTAGTTAAAAATTCCAAAAAGGTTTCTCTACTCTCCTTTAATAAAGCAGTCTGAACATTTGGAACAATAGCCAGCCTTTTGTATTCTTTAATGCTTAACTGAGATACAGGATCAAATGTTCTAATTGATTCTATTTCATCACCAAAAAACTCTAAACGATAAGGGTTCTCATTCGAAAAAGAAAACACATCTACTATTCCTCCTCTGATAGAAAACTGACCTGGCGCAATTACAAAATCTTCACGCTCAAAACCATATTCATAGAGAACTTCATTTAAAAACTCAATAGAAATTTCATCTCCAACATTAATTCTTGTTGTGTTCTTTTCTAAATTCTTTTTGGTAACTACTTTTTCCGATAAAGCTTCAGGATAAGTAACAATACACTTATTACTACTTCGCTTAGAAAGTGCATTTAACACTTCTGCTCTCGATAAAATATTAGAGTTATCCGTTTCTTCTATCTGATAAGGGATTCGATAAGAACTTGGAAAAAACAACACTTTATCTTCTCCAATAATTTTTTCTAAATCATTAAAAAAGTAGGCAGCTTCTTCTTTATCATCCAAAATAAAAACCTGATCTACAGGGAATTTTGAAAACACACCATTCGCAATAAATGAGGGCGCAGAGCCCACCAATCCCTTTAAATGAACATGGGATAGTTCATTATTTTCGAAATATTGGCAAATTTTTGTTGTCTTCTCTGATGTAGAAAAAACAGTTTTCAATTCTACGGCTTTCATAGGGTTGTAAAAGTAATAGAAACTCAACTATTTATTTTATAACTTTACCTTTTTATTTTTTACTATGACCAAGTTTTTTTTAGTAGCCATTTGTTTGCTGATTAGTTTTTCCTCTTTCTCTCAAAAAGAAGAAAAAATAAAATATAGAAAGATAACTTATGCTGAGTTTCAAGAACTTTCTATAAACGACACTTCTCAAGTCATTATTAATTTGTTTTTTGACAAAAAAGATAATGCCGGTGTAGCTCAAATGACTTTTTTACCTATAACATTAGCTATTTTTGTTATTTCTCCCCAACTCAGTGGCGCACTAACATTAATTAGCTTACCTCTTTTTGTTAACGGGACCTATATGGTGATAAAGTATCGTAAAAAGAAATTGCACATGGTTTTAACTGAGTATGCTGATACTGGAACCTTACCAAAATGGGTTCGTAAAAAAGCCAATAAACAGTTGAAATATGTTGAATTACTTAAGTTAGATTACATGGAGTAAAATGACAAAAATCTTATCCATATCAATTGCAATTCTACTTAGTTTATCTCTTTTTTCGCAAGAAACTGTGACAAAAAAAGTGCGCAAGTATGCATACGAAGATTTTAAAGCTTTATCTATCAATGATACATCTGATGCTGTCATCGATTTGTTTTTAAGCAAAAAAGAAAATGCTATTTATAATAAAATGTCATTATTACCCTTTTCCATTATTCTAACAGTCGTTCCAACCCCTGCACAAGTTGTTGGTTTAGGCAGTTTTGTTATTAGTGGACCTTTATTTTTAAGCGGAACACATAACTTAATACGATATAGGAAAAGAAAATTACTCCAAGTTTTAACAGAGTATAAACAACATGAAAAATTACCTGTTTGGGTAAGAAAAAAAACAAATAAGTTATTAAAAGAACATAGCTTACAGCAAATAAATTACTGAGGCTTTTCGTATTCGGCTCCACTTAATTTTCCTTCATCATTAAAGTAAAGTAAAACCTGAAATCGTTGTGTTCTATTTGAAGCGCTGTATTCCTTTTCAAAATCATCTTTAGCTACAGTCGCATCAAATCGAACAACATCTATTCGCAATAAGTTCTCGTGAATATTTGAAAAGTAAACTACCATAGTAGAAGAAATTTTAGTAGAATTATTAAATAACATTCTGTTTTCCTCTACTTTACTGTTGCTAAAAAGTATTTGTACTTCTGTATTAATTTTTAAAATTGAATCAATAATTGCCACTTCAATTTTTCCGTTTTTACTTTCTTCAACAAATGAATCAAGAGCTAAACCCATGGTTAAAGGCGCAATTACAAACTGAAACTGACCTCTAAAAAAATGCTTCTTTAATTTTCTTACTTCTTTTAAATTTCCATTTGAAAAATGTTCTTTGAGTGCTTTTTTAAATACCAAATTTTCACTCAGAAAGGAAATTGCCTGTTTATACTCTTTTCCAATCAAATCTTTATTTTCTTCTTGAGGTTCTTTTTTTATTATTTGAGAACTGTCTGATAAAATTAAAACATTGTCATTTCCAAACCCTTCACCTCTAACTAAAATACCTTTTTTATATGTTGACTTTACTCTTTTTTTATTATCGTTTATTCTATGCCATTTCCAAAATTTAAGGCCCTTTTTATATCTTCCATATATTTTTAACGACTTATAAGCCCAATAGCCATGTTTTATACCATTTTCATAATTCCCTTTTATATTAGTAACACCATCAGGATTGTAATAGACCCACTCTCCATTAATTTTGTTACTCGCAAAAACTGTTTTAATTTTCAACCCCCCATCAGGATAAAAAACTTTATACAAGCCACTTTGAACATTTTTTACGTACGATTTTTCTATTGCTATCTGAGATGTATCATCTGCAAAAACAGCAATTTTTTTAGTGTAATAAGTAGTTGAAACTGATAATTTATAAATAACCTTTATTGTTTCTGTAATGGTATCTATCTGGATAACTTCTTCTACAATTTGAGCCGAAGATACAAACGAAATAATTAGAAATAAAAGGGAGAAATATTGCTTCATAAATTTTAGTTAGCCATATTTCTCTATCATCTCTAAAACCTTGCCAACCATATTTTTTGATCCCATTAAGGCAGGAACTCTCTGATGCAATTCTGTTGGTTTAATCTCCATAATTCGTTCATAGCCAGTTGTTGCAATACCCCCAGCTTGTTCAACAATAAATGCCATTGGATTACACTCATACAATAACCTTAGCTTTCCTTTTGGCGAACCAGCTGTTGCTGGATAACAAAATACACCACCTTTAATTAAATTACGGTGTATGTCTGCCACCATAGAAGCAATGTATCGACAAGAATATGGTCTACCTGTTGATGGGTCATCTTCCTTTACCCAATCACAATACTTTTGAAGACCTCCCGAGAAGGTGTTATAATTTCCTTCATTAAAAGAATATAAACGGCCATCTTCTGGTGCCCTCATATCAGGATGAGACAAGCAATACTCACCAATTCCTGGATCCAATGTAAAACCATTAACCCCTTTACCTGTAGTATAAACCAACATTGTTGAAGAACCATAAATTACATAACCCGCAGCAACCTGTTCTGTTCCTGGCTGTAAAAAATCTTCTAAAGTAGCAGCTCCCTCTGTAGAGATTCTTCTGTAAATTGAAAAAATAGTACCTACAGAAACATTTACATCTATATTAGAAGATCCATCCAACGGATCAAATGTTACTACATATTTTCCATTTTTAGACCCTTCATTTTCAAAAGGTAAAAAGTCATCATTTTCTTCTGAAGCAATCCCACAAACTTCACCACCAGATCTAAACGCATTAATAAATTGATTATCAGCATAAACATCTAACAACTGCTGTTCTTCACCCTGTATGTTTGTATTACCAACAGCGCCTAAAATATTTACTAACCCAGCTTTATTCATTTCCTGATTAATAATTTTAGATGCGACACCAATATCACTCAACAACCTACTCAATTCTCCATTTGCAAAAGGGAAATCGGATTGTCTTTCTAAAATAAATTCGTTTAAGGTTTTTACTTGCTTCATAATGAGTTTTTTGGTAACACAAAAGTAAAAGAAATATAACGAAAAACGATCCTAAAAAGGATTTGATATTTGTCTACAATGATTTATTAAAGTTGTAAAGTTTAATTTACATTTGTTCTATGAATTTTAGCATTAGAAAAGCAACAAAAAATGATTTACCTGAAGTACTGGCTTTAGTTAAGGAATTAGCTTTATATGAAAACGCTCCTGAAGAAGTTACCATTACAATTAAAGAATTAGAGGAAGATGGGTTTGGAGAACACCCTTTGTACTGGATTATTTTGGCGGAAAATGAAAACGGAATTATTGGAATGTCTTTTTATTACATCAGATACTCTACATGGAAAGGAAAGTGTTTATATTTAGAAGATATTGTTGTAAAAGAGGAGTTTAGAGGTCAGAAAGTTGGTAAGGTTTTATTTGAAGAAACCATTAAAGCTGCAAAAAAAATGAATGCTAAATTAATGACTTGGCAAGTATTAGATTGGAACGAACCTGCGCTTAATTTTTATAAAAAGTTTAATGCAGAAATGGATCCAGAATGGATAAATGGGAAGCTGAGATTTAATTAAAAAGAAACAAGAGAAAAGACATAACTGACTAATCAAAGTCTATATTCTTTTCTCTTAAAGCGTAGCAATCTTTTTTCTTAATTAAAGAAGACACATAATGAAGATATTTAAATTTGGAGGAGCTTCAGTTAAAAATGCTGAATCAGTTAAAAATGTTGGAGAAATAATTAAATTATATCAAGATAATTTAGTTATTGTTATTTCTGCCATGGGAAAAACAACTAATGAATTAGAGAATGTAGTTGAATCTTACCTTAATAAAGATGGAAATGTTGAACGTAATTTACAGACAGTAAAAGATTTCCACACCAACATTTTAAACGAATTATTTGAGAATAAAAGTCATTCCATTTTTAATGAAATCCACAATACTTTTGTAGAAATAGAATGGGAAATTGAAGATGAGGCTGTTCGTGAATACGATTACGTTTATGATCAAATCGTATCTGTAGGAGAAGTTTTGTCTACTAAAATTGTAAGCGCCTATTTAAATGAAATAGGGATAAATAACTCTTGGCAAGATGTTCGAAACCTAATCCAAACCGATAACAACCACCGCAACGCAAAAGTAGATTGGGAACTAACCGAAAAGTTAATTCAAAAAGATATTACACCTCAATTAAATAATGAAAATCAGGCCATAATTATTACGCAAGGTTTTATTGGTTCTAGTTCTGAACTATTTACTACAACTTTGGGCAGAGAAGGTTCTGATTTTAGTGCTAGCATTTTAGCCCACTGCTTAAATGCAGCATCAGTCACTATTTGGAAAGATGTTCCAGGGATGTTAAATGCTGACCCTAAATGGTTTAACGACACTATAAAATTAGATAACATTTCCTACCTCGAAGCAGTGGAATTAGCTTATTATGGAGCATCCGTAATTCATCCTAAAACGATAAAACCATTACAAAACAAAAACATTCCGTTATATATTAAATCCTTTATTTCTCCTAACGAAAATGGGACATTAATTAATGAAGAAACTAAACAAGATGCCTTAATTCCTTCATTTATTTTTAAAATGAATCAGGTTTTAATCTCTATATCAGCTAAAGATTATTCATTTGTTATGGAAGATAGTTTAAGCCATATTTTTGGTATTTTCTCAACGTTTGGAGTAAGTATAAATCTAATGCAAAATTCAGCCATCAGCTTTTCTGTTTGTGTAGATTTTGACAATCAAAAAACAATAAGATTAATTGATGAACTGAAAAAAGATTATAAAATCCTTTATAATGACAATTTGGAATTAGTAACCATACGTCATTACGATCAACTAACCATAGACAGAGTTACTGCTAAAAAAGAAATCTTAGTAGAACAAAAAAGTAGAAATACTGCTAGGTTTGTAATTAAAGGTTAGTGCTTTAAGATGAATCTATTTGAAATAGAATATATCTGGTTATTTCTCTTAATCCTACCATTAGTTTCTTTCATGTATTCTTCTGTTGGTCATGGAGGTGCAAGTGGATATTTAGCAATGATGACTCTATTTGGATTCCTTCCTGAAACAATGAAGCCAACAGCACTACTACTTAACTTATTTGTTGCTGCAATTTCTTTTTATTACTATTGGAAAAATGGGCACTTTAATTTAAAGCTTTTTCTAGTTTTTTCAATTTCATCTATCCCGCTGGCTTTTATCGGTGGAATGATGGAAATTGATACCGCTCTCTACAAAAAAATATTAGGTGTATTATTAATTTTTGCCATCCTCAAACTCCTGAATATTTTTGGCAAAGAAAGTAATCGAATTAATAATGTTAGTTTATGGAAAGGTTTACTCATAGGTAGTACAATTGGCTTTTTCTCTGGGTTAATTGGTATTGGTGGCGGAATAATATTAACACCTATAATTTTATTAATGCAATGGGGAAAAATGAAAGAAGCTGCTGCTGTTTCAGCCTTATTTATTTGGGTTAACTCAGCTTCAGGTATGGCAGGTCAATTAGCTTCAGGAGTTGTTTTAGAGCCCCAAGCCTTTATTTTAGTTGGCATTGCTCTTATTGGAGGAACATTAGGTGGCTATTTTGGAAGCAAAAAATTCAACAACAAATACTTACGTTATCTTTTAGTATTTGTTCTCATTCTTTCTTGTATAAAGTTGTTTACTACTTAATTAGTCTTCACTCGCTAAAAGCAATCCTAACAATTTAGCAGTTGCAACGGCATCTCCCGCAGCTCTGTGTCTTACTTCTTTTGGTATAGGAATACCCATTGCATCACACAATTTCCCTAAACTGTAAGATTCTGCCTCAGGTAAATGTTTTGCACTTAACTTCAACGTACAAACCTTTGGCTCATTAAACTCCAATCCTACTTTTCTTAATTCTTCTTTTAAGAATTTATAATCAAAATCAACATCGTGTGCAACAAAAATATTTCCTTTTACAAGGTTTGAAATTTCCTCTGCAACATCCTTAAACAATGGTGCATCAGCAACCATTGTGTTCTTAATTCCGGTTAATTTGGTAACGTACCAGTCAATTTTAACTTCTGGATTTATAAGTGTAGAATATTCACTAATTATTTTTTCACCATCAAAAAGAATGATGGCTATCTCTATAATTCTCCCCTTAATGTGATTACCTCCGGTGGCTTCGATATCTACAACTGCGTACAAGTTACAAAGTTACATTAAAAATTTGTTCTTCATATTTTGATGAGGAATAAACTCACAATCATTTTTCCCAAACCACTGGTAACGATATTTTGCAATAATATCATAAAAGAAATCTCTTATAAAAGCAGGGACAATAATAAATCCATAAAAAATAGATTTTAGTCCTCCTAAGGTTTTTAATATGCGAAGTGCTGCAGTAGATTTTATATAAACATTTTCGTTCTCAATTAAAACAACCGAATCAACAGTTGGATTCACCTTGTATTTTTCAAGTAATTCTTGTCCTTTTTCCGATTGTAATGAAGATAATCGAAACATATCTTTTCCATCTCTTTTAACCACATATTTAACCCAAAAACTACAAAAATTGCAGGTTCCATCAAAAAGGATGATATGGTTATTAGTGTTCACTAAAACAAAGTTAAGACAATTAAAACAACATTATAAATTTTATGACTTTTCTCATATAATCTGCACACAACAATCTTATATTTGTCTTCTCAAAATTTTCATATGGCAGAACGCTTACGAGACAACCGGAAAACAGAAGAAATTAGAAGTACTCTGAGAGAAACACAGCTTGAAGTTTCTGATTTTATCTATCCTTTATTTATTGAAGAAGCCGAAAACATTAAAAAAGAAATAGTTTCGATGCCCGGTATTTTTCGTTATTCGTTAGATCGAATTAGTGAAGAACTGGATGAAGTTGTTAGCCTTGGAATCAAATCTGTTGTGCTTTTTGGAATCCCTTTAAATAAAGATGCTGAAGGTTCTGAAAGTTGGAATGATGAAGGAATTATTCAAAAAGCAATCCGTTATATTAAAAGCAACTACCCTACTTTACAGGTAATTGCTGATGTATGTTTTTGCGAATATACAGGCCATGGACATTGTGGAGTATTGTGCGATCATGATGTGGATAACGATTTAACATTAGTTAATTTAAGGAAACAAGTTTTAGCGCAAGCAAAAGCAGGAGTTGATATGGTAGCTCCTTCAGGAATGATGGATTTTGCAGTTCGCGAAATGAGAGATGAACTGGATAAAAATGGTTTTCAACACATTCCGATTATGGGATATTCTGTAAAGTATTGTTCTTCTTATTATGGTCCATTTAGAGATGCAGCAGATTCTGCTCCAAGTTTTGGAGATAGAAGAACGTATCAAATGGATCCTGCCAATAGAAATGAAGCGCTTAAAGAAGCACAAGCTGATTTAGATGAAGGAGCAGAAATTTTAATGGTAAAACCAGCTTTAGCCTATTTAGATATTATTAGAGATTTAAAAAACAATTTTGATTTACCTATTGCAGCTTATAATGTTAGTGGAGAATACTCTATGATTAAAGCTGCTGGAGCAAACGGTTGGATTGATGAACAAAAAGTAATGATGGAAACATTACTATCTATTAAAAGAGCTGGAGCAGATATAATAATTACTTATCACGCTAAAGAAGCGGCAAAAATATTAAACAAATAGGGTTTGTCATTCCGATTGAAGTGACAAAGGAACGGAACAGAGGAATCTTTTGAATTGGAATGCAACACAACTATTTTGTCTACATAACAACAAATCCAGAGAAGACAGTTTTATATACCGAAGTTACAAATGATCTAAAAAGAAGATTATTTGAACACCAAGAAAATAAAGGAAAGAGTAATACATTTGCAGGTAAATATTATTGTTATAAATTAATTTACTTTGAATTTTTCTCAAATATTGAACAAGCTATTGATAGAGAAAAACAAATTAAAAATTGGAATAGAAAAAAGAAAGAAAACATCATCAATCTGAAGAATCCCAATTGGAATTTTCTAAATGATGAATTTTTTAGCATATAAATCAAAAGATACCTCGGCTTTGCTCGGTATGACAAAAGAATAAAAATGAACAACACAAAATCACAAGAATTATACAAAGCAGGACAAAAACATTTAGTTGGAGCTGTTAATTCTCCAGTTAGAGCATTTAGTTCGGTTGGCGGAAATCCATTATTTATGGAAAGAGCTGAAGGATCTAAAATTTATGATGTAGACGGAAACGAATACATCGATTTAGTACTTTCTTACGGCCCTATGATTTTAGGTCATGGAAATGATAAAGTTATAGCTGCAGTACAAAAACAAGTTTGCAAAGGTTTTACTTTTGGAGCAAGTACTGAAGATGAAATTACATTAGCAAAAATTGTTTGTGATGCTTTTCCAGGAATGGACAAAGTACGATTTGTAAATTCTGGGACTGAAGCAATTTTAAGCGCTATTCGTTTAGCTAGAGCCTTTACAGGTAAAAACCACATCGTAAAATTTGCTGGTTGCTACCACGGACATTCTGATGCTTTATTAGTTGCTGCAGGTTCTGGTTTGGTTACTTTAAGTATTCCTGGAAGTGCTGGAGTTCCTAATGATGCTGTGAAAAACACTTTAATTGCAGAATACAATGATATTGATTCTGTAAAAAAACACATTGCTGAGTGCGATGATATTGCAGCTGTTTTTATAGAACCTATTGCAGGTAACATGGGAGTTGTACTTCCTTCTGATAGTTTTATTAAAGAATTAAGAGCAATCACAAAAGAAGCAGGAATACTTTTAGTTATTGACGAAGTAATGACTGGCTTCCGATCTAAATTTGGTGGAGCACAAGATCTCTTAGGAGTTGAAGCAGACATTACCTGTTTAGGAAAAGTTGTTGGTGGAGGTTTTCCTGTTGGAGCTTACGGAGCAAGAGAGGAAGTTATGCAAATGGTTTCTCCTTTAGGTGCAATGTACCAAGCAGGAACACTTTCTGGAAATCCAGTAGCAATGGCTGCAGGGATTTCTACTTTAACAGAATTAAAAGCACAAAATCCTTACGATAAATTTAATGCTCAGGCAGAAATAATTGAAAAAGCATTATTAGCTGCTGCTGAAGAAAATGGAGTTGACTTAACGGTTAACCGTTTTGGATCAATGATTAATCCATTTTTTACCGCTAAAACAGTTACTAATTTTGAGGAGGCTCAAGAATGTGACACAAACAAATTCACTAAATTCTTTTGGGGGTTGATAGAAAATGGAATTTACCTTCCACCTTCTCAATTCGAAGCTTGGTTCTTATGTTCTGTTTTGAGCGATGAGGATATGAATAAAATAGTTAACGCGATTAATACTGCGATGAAACTTGTTTAATTAGGCTGTCATTCCGATTGGAGTGACGAAGGAACGAAACAGAGGAATCTTTTGATTTGAGAATATAAACAGTATGCAACATAACTATTTTGTCTATATCACAACAAACCCAGACAAGACAGTTTTATATACCAATGTTACAAATGATTTAAAAAGAAGATTATTTGAACATCAAAAAAAACAAAGGAAAGAGTAATACATTTACAAGTAAATTTTATTGTTATAAATTAATTTACTTTGAACATTTCTCTAATGTCGAACAAGCAATTGACAGAGAAAAACAAATTAAAAATTGGACAAGAAAAAAGAAAGAAAATATTATCAATATTAAAAATCCTAATTGGAATTTTCTAAATGATGATATTTTTAGTTTATAAATCAAAAGATACCTCGGCTAAGCTCGGTATGACAAAACATAAATATGACACAATTCAACGATAGTTTTTTAAGAGCTTGCAGAAGAGAAGCAACAGAATATACTCCAGTATGGTTAGCCCGTCAAGCGGGAAGATACCAAAAAGAGTATATGAAAATTAAAGAAAAGTACAGTATCATTGATATTAGTACAATTCCTGAAATTAGTGCAGAAGTAACTTTATTGCCTATCAATCAATTTGAATTGGATTCTGCAATTATCTTTTCTGATATTCTAATTCCATTAGGACCAATGGGAATTAGCTTTGAATACAAAAAAGGTTACGGGCCATTAATTCATAATCCTGTAAGAACAGTTGCTGATGTAGAAAAGCTAAAAGTTGTTGACCCTGCTTTAGAAATGGCTTACACAGGAAAAGCATTATCTATCTTAAAGAAAGAATTAAATGTCCCTTGTATTGGTTTTGTTGGCGCTCCATTTACATTAGCGAGTTACATGATAGAAGGTGGACCTTCTAAGAACTACGAAACCATGAAAGCCTTTATGTACAATGAGACTAAAGCTTGGCATTTATTAATGGATAAATTAGGAACTGTAATGGCTCACTACTTAAACTTTCAGATTGAAAGTGGAGCAATGGCTGTGCAAATTTTTGATAGCTGGGTTGGAGCATTAGACATTGATGATTACAATGAATATGTTTATCCTCATGTAGAAAAAATGATCCAAATTGTTAAAGAAAAATACCCGAATGTTCCGTTAATTTCTATGGGTGTAAACTCTGCTCATTTAATACCTAGCTTAAGAAAAGCGAACCCTGATGTTATTGCCATTGATTGGAAAACCGATTTAGCAAAGACATGGAAAGACTTAAACTACGAAGTTGCTGTACAAGGTAATTTAGACCCCACTGCTCTTTTTGCAGATTGGGATATTATTGAAGCCAAAACCAAAAAGATTTTAGATTCTGTTAAAGGAAAACCAGGACACATTTTTAATTTAGGACACGGTATTTTACCTGGAACTCCAGTAGAAAACGTAAAACAGCTTTGTAAATTTGTGCATGAGTATACTAGGAAATAAAAACCTCTGTTTCTCGAAAAAAGATTATTGCCGGATTTATTCCGGCATCTTTTTGTTTAATAGATTTCGAAACAAGTTCTAACATCTTGCAAACACAACCATCCTAAAAGTCAGTTTTAATAAAACTCAACCAATTATCAATCAAATAATTAAAAACAAAATAAGACAACATTAAAAGTCAGTTTTTATTCAATTATTGTTTTTATAATCAATAACCTGGGTTTATGTTTGCATCGTAATTCAAAACAACATACGATGAAAAAAATAATATTTTCCTACTCAATTATTACCTGCTTATTCTTTTTTAGCTTCACAAATATTTCTGCACAAGAAGTACAAGTTGCAATGGACAAGGAAGGTAAAGTTTTTCAAATAGACAGCAAATTAGAAAAAAAACTACACATCTTTAAAACCTATAAAGGATTTAAAAATGCACTCTTATTTGAAGTTTCTGAATCTTCTTATGTGTTAGAAATATCATATCAACCAGAAAAATTGCTTTTAAAAGAACGTAAACCTCTGAATAATGAAGAATTAATTGCTTTTAGAAAAAATGTATCTGAGAATATTAAACAAAAAGCTCCAGAAAGCATTGTAAATCAAGAAGGTCTTTCTCATTTTCTAATTAATAATGCTGCTATTTCATTAACCTATTATGGCTTTGCCATCCCTGTAATAGCAGAACCCCAAGAGCCAAAAACAGCATTAGGGCTTTTTATGCTTACTGCTGGTTCTGGGTTCTTTATTCCTTATGCGTTAACCAAAGGCAAACAAGTAACAAAAGCTGATGCAACACTTAGCTTTTATGGGCAAACCCGAGGGGCTATGCATGGAGCAGTCCTTCCGTTATTATTCGCCAATGATGCCAACCCAAGAGGCATTTTAGCATCCAGTGTTGGAGTAAGTATTGCAGAAGGAACTGCAGGTTTTTTATGGGCAGATAAAACAAATATGTCTCATGGAAAAGCAACAGCTTTAGGTGTTTTTAGTGATTTCGGAATGGGAATTGGTTTAGCAACAACTCATATATTAGGATTATACGAAACAGGCAGTGATGAAATTAGTTCTCGTGCTTTAGCTAGTGGAATTTTAGGAGGTTCTATTTTAGGAATTTCATCAGGTCTATTTCTTAATAAACACACAAATTATACAAGAGGAGATGCTTTCGCTTTACGGACAAGCGGACTTCTAGGAGCAAGTATTCCAGCTACTATTTTATTTGCTGCAGACATATCTGGAGACAACAGTGGGAAATACTATTCGTTATCCGCCTCATTGGGCGCAATCTCTGGACTGGCATTTGGTCATGTGTTAGCTAAAAAGAATGACTTTACAACGAACCAAGGTGTTTTAATTCAACTAGGGACTCTCGCAGGAGGAGCAATGGGATTAGGATTAACTTATTTAGTTACCGATGAAGATCATGCAATTGTTTCAGCAGGTACAATTGGAGCATTATTAGGATACGGATTACTTACCTCCTCTTTTGCTAAACGCAAATCATTAAAAAAAGACAATAGAGTTTCTTTTAATTTTTCACTAAACCCTAATGCGATACTAAGTTTCTCAAAACAAGCAAACACAACTAAAGCTCCTCCTACATTTTTTAATGCAAATCTTACTTTTTAATTTTTTTGTATATGATTATATTTTGCAATACATTCGCAAAATCTTATTTCAAACAACACACATGACTACAAAAAAAATATTTGCAATAGCAACAATTTCAATTCTTTTATTTGCTTTTAAAGGCGATAAAGCTGCTTATAAAATGTTTGACCAAAAAGGAAAAAAATCTTCTTATGCTAAATTACTTAAAGCAGTAGATGGTGCTGACATTATTCTTTTTGGAGAGTTACACAACAACCCTATTAGTCATTGGTTACAATTAGAATTAACTCAAGATATTTTTAATACTATTAATGAAAATTTAGTTTTAGGAGCAGAAATGTTTGAGGCTGATGATCAAATTACTATTAATGAATATTTAGGGGGCTATCATTCTTATAACACATTTAGAAAAGAAGTGAAAGTTTGGACAAATAATAAAACTGATTATCAGCCTCTAGTAGACTTTTCTTTAAGCAACAAACTCCCATTTATCGCTACAAACCTACCAAGAAGGTATGCTAACATTGTATATAAAAAAGGATTTGAAGGTTTAGCAAACATAAATAATGATGCAAAAAAATGGATTGCTCCACTCCCAATTAAGTACGACAAAGAGCTACCAGGCTATAAAAAAATTGTAGAAATGGCTGGTGGTCATGGTGGCGATAATTTACCTAAAGCTCAAGCCATAAAAGATGCTACAATGGCTCATTTTATATTAAAAAATTACAGAAAAGAAAGTACGTTTATTCATTACAATGGAACGTATCATTCTAATAATTTTGAAGGCATTGCCTGGTATTTAAAACAAGTGAATCCTGACTTAAAAATTGTAACTATTGCATCTGTTGAACAAGAAAAAATGGATTCTTTAACTGAAGAAAATATTGGTATTGCAAATTTTGTACTTTGCATACCTGAAGCAATGACTAAAACACACTAGTTACTCCCAAAGTCTTTCATCCTGTTTTAGTTCTAAATCAATAATTAAAATACTTTTAGCTTTTCCATTTATATTATAATAAAGTTGACAAGAATCTCCTTCTGCGGTATATTCTACTAAACCCTTTCCTTCAATCATTGTTTTCTCATTATAAAAGTAACTTTCTATCCAAAAATTATTAGCTGTTTTTTTAACCTCATCTATAGCAGCATTTCTATTATTGTAAACAATAGAATCTAAAACTACCTTCTGATCTCTCTCTATATTTAAAATTATTTTCATCCCTCTTCCCCCAGCGCCAATAATAATTGGTGTTTTAAATGATTTTATAAGCACGACCTCATCCCTTTGCTTCGGTGTGTTTTCTGAATTTTTACACGACATCACACCAATTCCGAGAATCATTATTGTCAGTATGTTAGCGCTAATAAAGTTTTTCATTTCTTTAGAATTTTTATAAAAATAATCAATCCCTAATTAAAAGCATAGTCGCAACTTTTTTTTAAAAATTTCCGTATTATTTTTGGAATCATTAAATTTACTCGCACATTAATAAAATTTCATCATGAAAAGATCATTACTCATTACTTTATCAAGTATTACATTGTTAACTCTTGCTATTGTAAGTTTTAATTCCCTAACAAACCCAACACCTCAAATTACCTCCGAAAATGATCGTGTTAAATATGAGAAATTCTTAAATGAACATGAGTTCTCACAAATAAGATACACCCAAGAAGAAATTAAAGAAATGCCTAAAGAGGATAGACCTGATTTAGCATGGGAGCAAGATTATTTAGCAACAATGAATCCGGCCTTAGGAAGACCAGAACGAGAAAAACTTGCTCCAGTATTAACTATGACAAAATCTATGCAGCAATCAATACTACCAACTGCACCTGGAAATGCAGGATCTCCATGGGTTGAGAGAGGTCCGAACAATGTTGGAGGTAGAACTAGAGCTTTAGCTTGGGATCCTACATCTACAAACAAAGTTTGGGCAGGAAGTGTTACTGGCGGTTTATGGTTCAACAACAACATAACAAGTGCCGCATCATCATGGCAACCTGTTAATGATTTTTGGGATAACATTGCTGTTACAGCTATTGCGTTTGACCCAACCAATGCAAATACTATTTATGTTGCAACTGGTGAAGGTTGGGGAGGTGGCGGTACCTCATCTAGAGGTGCAGGTATTTGGAAATCTACTAATGGAGGAACTAGTTTTGCTCAATTACCATCCACTTCTGGTTTCTATTATATACATGATTTAGTGGTAAGAACTGAAGGTGGTAACGGTGTTGTTTATGCAGCAGTTTCTAGGAGTTATTACCAAGGGATATGGCATGGGACTGGCGAAGGGTTACAGCGATCTACAAATGGTGGAACTTCATTTACTAATGTACATACAGACGGAACATTCGCACCAACAGACATTGATATTTCAGCAAACAACACAATATTTGTAGGTACTGATGGAGGGAAAGTTTTCTCTTCTACCAATGGGACTACTTTTACTTTAAGACACACTCATACAAGTACTGGACGAGTAAATTTAGCTTGTGCACCTTCCGATGCTAACTTCGTTTATGCTGCTTTTGAAGCAGGAAGTGTAATGAGTGCTTTCAAACAATCTACAAATGGTGGAACTGGATGGACAACAATGTCAGAGCCTAGTGATGTTGATACAGGAATACCTAATTCAGATTTCACAAGAGGTCAAGCTTGGTATGATTTAACATTAGATGTTGATCCTAACAATAGTAATACTGTTATTATTGGCGGTATCGATATTTTCAAAACTACCAATGGTGGTGCTGCTTGGACGCAAATATCCAAATGGTCTAATAACAACCTCCTTTTTGGTCTTGCTGTATCTTTAGTCCATGCTGATCAACATTCAATTGTATATAAACCAGGTATCTCTTCTGAAATAGTATTTGGAAATGATGGTGGTATTTTCTATACAAGTAATGGGAATATTACGACACCAACCCTAAGTTCAAGAATAAATGATTACAACGTAACGCAATATTATGCTTGTGCTATACATCCTACTGCTGGGATGAACAATTTTTTAGCAGGAGCACAAGACAATGGAACTCAAAGGTATACCTCTCCTGGAATGAATTCAACATCTACAGCAACTGGAGGAGATGGTGCTTTCTGTTTTATTGATCAGACGAACGGGCAATTTCAATTTTCTTCCTATGTATATAATTCTTGGAGGAGATCTACTAATTCTGGTGCTAATTTTAGTTCAATTCAGAATGACCAAGGTACAGGGAGGTTTATTAATCCAGCTGATTATGATGACAATCAAGATATTTTATACTCTGCTAGAACTACAACTACAATTCAAAGGATCACTTCTGCAACTGGAGCTTTTAATATTTCAAACTTTACTATTGCAACTTTGGGTTCAATGGCTTCTCATTTAAGTGTATCGCCATATACAACTACTTCAACTACATTATTTGTTGGAACTTCAGGAGGAAGAGTTTTTAGAGTACTAAATGCTCAAGGTGCAGCAGCATCTACAGAAATAACGAGAAATTTACCTACAGGTTCTATTTCTTGTATTGCTTTTGGAGCAAATGAAAATGAAATATTAGTAACCCTATCTAACTATGGTGTAACATCTGTTTGGTACACAACTGATGGAGCTGCAACTAATTGGGTTTCTAAGGAAGGTAATTTACCTGACATGCCAATTAGATGGGCATTATTTAACCCTAATGATTATAATGAAGTTATTGTTGCTACAGAAGTTGGTGTTTGGACAACAACTAATTTAAATCCAGGAACTCCAAGTTGGAGCACTTCAAATTCAGGGTTAGCAAATGTAAGAGTTGATATGTTACAAATGAGAACTTCAGATAATGAAGTTTTAGCTGCAACTCATGGCCGTGGTTTATTCTCATCTGATGGATTTAATGGACCTGCTGTATTTATAGCTGACTTCTCAGTTAGCAATACTACACCAACAATTAACAGTACTGTTACGTTTACAGACTTATCGTCACCATCTCCAACAGGCTGGTCTTGGTCATTTTCTCCAACTACAATAACATATCAAGGAGGTACAAATGCTAATTCTCAAAATCCTCAAGTAAGCTTTGATAATCCTGGAACATATACTGTAACACTTACCTCTACAGATGGGACATCTAATGACACAGAAGTTAAAACAAGTTATATTAATCCTGTTGATTTTATTGCAGATTTCTCGGCAAACAACACAACTCCAACAACAGCTCAAACAGTAACATTTACTGACGCTACAACTCCAGCTGCTACAGGTTGGGCTTGGACTTTTGCGCCAACAACAGTAACTTACCAAGGCGGTACTAACGCCAACTCACAAAACCCTCAAGTTACTTTTAACAATGCGGGTACATACACTGTTACTCTTGTTGCAACAGATGCGAACAATAGTGACACTGAAATTAAAACAAATTATATAAATGCAACTGTACCTCCTGTAATGATGTGTCATTCTCCATCAGATTCTTTATATTCAATGGGGTTTGAAGTAGGAGAAGATTTATCAGGATGGACTACTATTGATGCAAATACTGATGCCAACACATGGGGTACTGTAAATATTTCTACAGCCCCTCAAGGAGCGCTTAGTGGTACTAATGCTGCTTGGTACAATTGGAATAGTGATGGAACAACTCCAGGAGATGATTGGATAATTACCAATTGTTTTAGTTTGGAGACTGGTATTGATTATACATTTACATTCTGGTGGTCTACTGGCGCTGGATTCAACGAAAATGTAGAATTCTTTGGAGGAATAGCCCAAACAGTTGCCGGAATGACATCAAGTTTAAGAACCCTTACAAATGTGTCTAATAATACTACTTGGACACTTGAAACAATAAATTTTAGTGTAACTACTGCTGGAGACTTTTATTTTGGATGGCACAATACAAGTAATGCTAACCAATGGTACTTTGCACTTGAAGACATCAACTTAACGGGTACACCTTCGATTAATTGGACCAGTCAACCTGCTAATACTACAATAGCTTGTGATGCTTCAAGTTTACCTACAAATACTGGTAATGCTACAGCTACTACTACCTGTGGTACTGGTGGTTTATCTGTGACTTTTACAGATGTAACTGTTGCAGGAGCTTGTGCGAATGCTTCTACCATTACTCGTACTTGGACCGCTACTGATAACTGTAGTAATAGTGAAACTTTTGATCAAACAATTACGATTCAAGATATTATTAACCCTACTATTACTTGCCCTGCTAACCAATCTCAAAATGCACCTGACGGTGTAAGCACTACTCTAGGTAGTTATATTGCAATGGCAACTATCAGTGATAATTGCTCTAGTAATGCCAACATTACAGTAACACAATCACCTGCTATTGGTTCTACTCAAAACGTAGGAACAGTTAATGTTACTTTAACTGCTACGGATGAATGTAATAATTCATCAAACTGTAGCTTTAATGTTGTCATTAATAATACCAGTAGTATTACATGGACCAGTCAACCTGCTAATACTACAATAGCTTGTGATGCTTCAAGCTTACCTGCAAATACTGGTAATGCTACAGCTACTACTACTTGTGGTGCTGGTGGTTTATCAATAACATCTTCTGATGTTACTGCGGCTGGAACTTGTGCTAACGCATCTACCATTACTCGTACTTGGACTGCTACTGACAACTGTGGTAATAGTGAAACTTTTGATCAAACAATTACAATTCAAGATATTATTAACCCTACTATTACTTGCCCTGCTAGTCAATCTCAAAATGCACCTGATGGCGTAAGCACTACTCTAGGTAGTTATATTGCAATGGCAACTATCGGTGATAATTGCTCTAGTAATGCCAACATTACGGTAACTCAGTCGCCTGCTATTGGTTCTACTCAAAACGTAGGAACAGTTAATGTTACCTTAACTGCTACGGATGAATGTAATAATTCTTCAAACTGTAGCTTTAATGTTGTCATTAATAATACCAGTAGTATTACATGGACCAATCAACCTGCTAATACTACAATAGCTTGTGATGCTTCTAGCTTACCTGCGAATACTGGTAATGCTACAGCTACTACTACTT